>Ga0209430_1000569_pt1 | contig 36094 bp, 35 predicted proteins | sample BarGraIncub1133A_FD_184504 | JGI IMG/M metagenome (GOLD analysis project Ga0209430, IMG submission 184504) | Arctic peat soil microbial communities from Barrow, Alaska - Barrow Graham LP Incubations 11-33A (SPAdes) (version 2) | ecosystem: Environmental > Terrestrial > Soil > Wetlands > Peat... | reverse complement strand
TCGCAAGCAACTCTCTGCTCGAATGTCTCGTCTATGGTAAAAGAGTGATTGAAAAAGCAAGACATTTAAATATCAGTATGCCATTGACTTTTAAACAAGAACCAATTTTGCTTTGTCAGAAAACGGATAGTGAGTTTCTAAAAGTAAAAAATGAATTGGCCAATGTGATGAGTGATCAGGTTGGAATTGTTCGCGATTCATCTGGTCTGTATTCGGCACTTGCACGAATTAATTCAATTGCAGAACATTACAAAGAATCTGGAACCGATTATAATTTTCATAAAATAATTAATCTTACCGATATTTGTCGACTAATTACGCTTTCAGCTATCGAACGAAAAGAGAGCCGGGGCGGACATGTAAGAATCGATTTTCCTTTCGAAATCGAAGAGGAATTGCACCACATTATTCAGGAAAAAGGGAACAAAATACAATACGAAGCGGTCAGAATATCATGAAAAAAAGCGGATTAAACATTGAGTCGATAAAATCTGTCATCGATTATGCATTAAAGGAAGATATCGGGAATGGAGACATCACGACCAATTCTCTGATTCCGCTCGATTTGCGGACCAAAGCAACGATGGTCGCAAAGTCAACAGGTGTAATTGCCGGTCTGGCCATTGCCGAATATGTTTTTCGAACCTTGAGTGCAGATATAACATGGAAATCGTTTGTAAATGATGGTGATAAAGTATCAAAAGGTGATCTTCTACTTGAAATTTCAGGATCGTATCGTGCTTTATTGACAGGAGAGCGGGTGGCCTTAAATTTTTTGCAACGAATGAGTGGAATCGCCACTATGACTGCAAATTATGTTGATACGTTAAAAGGTTATAAAACGAAGATTCTCGACACTCGAAAAACGGTTCCCGGGTTGCGGCTTCTGGATAAATATGCAGTAATGATGGGTGGCGGAACAAACCATCGGATCGGACTTTACGATATGGTACTTATCAAAGACAATCACATTAAAATTGCCGGTGGAATTACCAACGCGGTTACACAAATTAAAAAAAATCTGCCCGACGGAATAAAAATTGAAGTAGAGACTACCACCATAGAAGAGGTGCATGAAGCATTGGCAACTGGGGTAGATATCATCATGCTCGACAATATGTCGAACAGCACGATGACAGAAAGTGTCAGGATCATTGGCGGACATGCAAAAGTTGAAGCGTCTGGAAATATGACGATGGATCGACTCAAAGAGGTGGCTGCTACAGGAGTTGGCTTTATCTCCATCGGAGCGCTTACTCATTCGGTTACAGCTTTTGATATTAGCATGAACATTGAATCCTGAAAAATTGAATTTAGTAATCGACATAGGAAACAGTCAGACCAAAATTGCGGTATTCGATGCAGGTGAGATAATGCAAATCACATGTATGGAATCGATCAATATCAGCCGTTTAGGCGATTTAAAGCGCAATTATCCTGCATTAAATCAAGTAATCCTATCATCCGTTACCGAAGTTGATACAGAATTGTTAAAAGAACTAAAAAAAGATTACGATTGTTTTATCGAATTCGATCATCAAACAGCTGTTCCTATCGGCAATCAATATAAATCGAAAGAAACGTTAGGGCTCGACAGATTAGCAGCAGCGGTAGGTGGTAATGTCTTATTCCCTGACAAAGAGCTTTTAGTAATTGATGCAGGTACAGCTATAACATTTGATTTGGTAGATAAAAATAACCAATTTTTAGGCGGGAATATCTCTCCCGGATTAAAAATGAGGTTCAGGGCTCTACATGAATTCACCAGTAAACTCCCTGAAATTGAAAATGCTGACACTTGGTCATCCATCGGAAAAACAACAGAAGAGGCTATCCGGGCCGGGGTTCAAAACGGTATGATCTTCGAAATTGATGGAATGATCGACCATGTACGAAAAGACTGGCCGGAGTGTCAGGTTATTTTAACCGGCGGTGATTTATTCTTTTTTGATAAAAAGTTAAAAAACACCATCTTTGTAAAATTTGAAATCACCCTCATTGGGTTAAACAGAATTCTTGAATATAATGCTGAAAAAAATTAGTGTAACATTCGCAATTGCGACAGCTCTTTTACTGCTGCCTTCTGTTTTGAAAGCTCAGGATAAAAACAGTTCCAGTACCAGTTCTCCTTATTCACGTTATGGAATAGGAACGCTTAACGGTAATTCGCTGGGCCGTAGCGAAGCAATGGGAGGAATCGGGTTTGGTACCCGATATGGTTTTCAGATTAACACTGGAAATCCTGCCTCCTATACAGCTATTGATTCAATGACCTTTCTGATGGAATTTGGGGTCAGTTCTAAAAGCACCTCTTATGAGACTGCAAATAAGAAGAACGGAGCGAACGATGTGAATTTTAATTATCTCGCATTTTCAATGCCCATTAAGAAATGGTGGGCCGCTGCTTTTGGGCTCATGCCATTATCAGAAAAAGGCTACAACATTGTTGGCACAGAAGAATCAACAAACGGAATCACCTCAACATCGATTACTGGTTCAGGTACCCTCTCGAAAGCTTTTATAGGGAATGCATTTAGAATTGGAAAAAATCTCTCTATAGGGGTAAATGCATGGTATTTATTTGGCACATTGTCTGATAGATACTATTTAAATTTCCCTTACGATGCTGCCGCATATGACTACCTGCTGGAAAACAAATTGACAGTACACAATTTTGGTATTACAACCGGCTTGCAATATAATTGGAAAACAAAAAATAAGAACGAATGGACCTTTGGTGCTGTTTTTGAACCTAAGCAAAACATGTCGTCCAAATACGTTACGCATGAAGAGAGGGCTCTTTTCAGAGGCTCAACAACCAGCACCCCGATTATTGACACCCTTTCGCACAGTGAAGGGGATAAAGGTCTGACGCTACCTTTAAGTTTTGGAGCAGGTTTCTCTTATACATTCAAAAATAAAATAGTTTTTGGGGCAGATGTCTATCATCAAAAATGGAGTGAAGCATCATTTTTGGGAAGTTCTGCACAATTACAAAATATGACCAACAGTACCCGTTACTCTTCTGGCATTGAAATCACTCCAGATGCATTTTCAATAAGAAGTTATTGGTCCAGGATACAATACCGGGCAGGTGGCTTTTATGAGAAATCTTATATAACGATTAATGGCCAGCAGATTAACGGGTATGGACTTACATTTGGTTTGGGATTACCATTCAGCCGTGCCCTTTCGTCGCTGAATTTATCCGCTGAACTTGGACGATTAGGTACCACCAACAATAATTTGATCAGAGAGTCATATGCCAAATTTACACTCCATCTGCTCTTGCATGACAGGTGGTTTATTAAAAGAAAATTCGATTAATTAATAAAAATTAGATGAATACGAAATATAAATCATTATTGGTGGTAATTCTGATATTTATCCTCGGAGTTACCGGAGTTCTGGCTCAGCCAAGAATTATTAAGGGCACCGTGTACGATGCGAATGGAAAACCGGCATCTGGTGTAAATGTTTCGGCTCATCGCATGAGTGGATCTCAATATTTCACAAGTTTTGATGGAAAATACGAACTAAAAATAGATGCTAAATCCAAGTATATCAAATTCGCTTTCCATGATCATGAAGAAAAACTTGACATCGAAGGGAATACCAGTAATGTGATCGATTTTGGCAAGAAAGCAGAAACAGGTGCGACAACCATTGCTGCGACTGGTGATGTTGATCTTCGAACAAGGGGGCAATTAATTCAGGCTGGTGTAATAGAGTACATCGAAGCCGCATCAATTTTCGATCAGTTTTACAAACAAGAAGATTACAAATCAGCTTTAGGCCCCTGGACAATTGAATATACTAAATATCCAAAGTCCTCTGAAAATATTTATATTCAAGGCATTAAAATCCATGAAGATATGCTCAGCAAAGCTCCGGAAGCAGAAAAAGAAGCTTTGTTAAATAAAATCATGGAGATTTACGATAAACGTATTCAATACTTTGGAAATGAAGGTTACAATCTTGGCCGTAAAGCTACCATCTATTTAAAATACAAGCTTGCATCTTCAGACCAGATGACTGATGAACAGAAAAAGGAAGTATATAAAACCTGTTTAAATTGGCTTGAGACCTCTGTAGAAAAACAGGGTAATGAGTCAGAAGCAGCAGTTCTTCTCTTATTGAACCGTGCGACTGCATTACTATTCAAAACCGGTGATTTAAACGCGGAAAAGGTGATGGCTGTTTATGACAAAACAACCGCCATTGTGGAGGCAAATCTGGTATCTAAACCCGATGATGATAATTTCCGGAAGGCAAAAGCCGGAATCAACAGGGCATTCGTTGAATCAGGAGCTGTTAACTGCGAAATCCTTGTGCCACTATATCAGGCTGAGTTTGAAAAGAACCCAGATGATCTGGCGACCCTGAAGAAAATCAATCACATGTTGAACCGTGAAGACTGCTCAGAAAGTAAACTGTACGCTGATGTAGCGGAAAAACTTTATAAGTTGGAGCCTACCTCACAATCGGCTTTCTCGATGGCGCGACTTTTCCTGAAAAGAAATAATAAATCTAAAGCTATTGAATACTACGAAGAAGCAATTAACTCGGAGAAAGACAAATACGAAAAGGCCAACTATTGTTATGAATTAGCTCAGGTTATTTATACACAAAAAGATTATTCCAGGGTACGAAATTATGCACGTCAGGCAATTAGCCTTAATCCTGAATGGGGTAAGCCTTACATCCTCATCGGCAAGATTTATGCCGCATCTGCAAAATCAATCGGAGAATCGGATATTCAGCAGCGACTTGTTTACTGTCTGGCTGTCGACCAATTTATTAAAGCAAAGGCTGTTGACTCTGAAGTTACTGCAGAAGCAAACAAAGAAATTGCACAGTATTCACAGTATTTCCCGGGTAAAGAGGATGCATTTTTTGAAAACCTGAAAGCCGGTAGCACTTTTAAAATAGGAGGTTGGATTAATGAAAGTACAATTGTCCGTCTTCGTTAGTTTTTTCCCGAAAAAGCTTCGGTATGAAAATTTAAGCATTCTCCTACTTTCACTGGGAGTGACAATGCTCATTCTTTCCTGTAGCTCAAAAGTTCCGGCAGATATACCTATTGATTTGATCAGTGCAAAAAAACCACCAACAATAGATGCAACAGATTTTCAAACATTTTATACTGACTCAGGAGTTGTTAGATACTTTTTGAAGACCCCTAGACTACTTATCTATGATCAGGAAAACCCTCCTTATAAAGAGTTCCCTGAAGGGTTTCATCTCCAGCAATTTGACAAAGACAAAAAAATCATCTCTGAATTATCTGCCAACTATGGGAAAAACTTCGAGACCGAACAGAAATGGCTGGCTACCGGAAATGTCGTGATGGTGAATAACAAAGGTGATACGCTGCGCACTGAAGAGTTAATCTATCTTATCAAGGAAGAAAAGATCTTCTCCGACAAATTCGTCAGTATTGAAAAAGGCGGTAATATTATTAACGGAGCAGGAGGATTTGAGTCGGATACTCAAATGACAAGGACGGTTTTTAAAAGAACCAAAGGAACCATCTATGTCGATGACAAATGATATTTGATCGAAATTAATGAACGAACTGATAATCATAACGATTACATTAATAGCTTCTGCCTTCTTTTCAGGCATGGAGATTGCTTTTGTATCATCCGATAAACTGAGATTAGAGCTTGATAAAAGCAAAAATCTTATCAACGCTCAAATAATTACCAAGTTTCTTCAAACTCCGGGACAGTTTATCGCAACGATGCTGGTGGGCAACAATATTGCCCTCGTTGTTTACAGCTTGTCATTTGCAAGTACACTTGACCAGTTGATGTCTGGCTATGTATTGAACGAATCGATGCGTCTGTTCATTCAGACCATCATCTCGACCATAATCATCCTTATCGTTGCCGAGTTTTTGCCAAAAACTATATTTAAGTTTAAAAATAATCAGGCGCTGAACCTGTTATCTGTTCCGGCAGCATTTTTTTATTACCTGTTCTACCCCATTACCCGTTTTTCACTCCGAATCTCCAAATTTCTCCTCAAGCACTTACTACATGCCGAAATTGGTCCTAAACAGGAACAGCGCGTTTTTGGGAAGACGGATCTTGATCATTTTCTGGGTGAAATGGAAGATTTTCAGGGAACAAGTCAGCACGTTTTTGATAATGAGATAAAACTTTTCCGAAACGCGCTGGATTTTTCAAAAATCAAAATACGCGACTGTATGGTTCCGCGTCCGGAGATTGAACTTATTGAAATAAATGCCGGGATTGAGCTTTTAAAGCAAAAATTCATAGAAACGGGTTATTCGAAGATTTTGGTTTTTAAAGAAAAAAGCGATAACATCGTCGGGTACGCTCATTCTTATGATCTTTTTAACAATCCGCTAAATATTGAGGCTTGTCTCCGGAAAGTATCCTTTGTTCCGGAAACCATGGAAGCCAATAAACTGCTGGCAAAACTCCTTCGGGAGCATAAAAGTACGGCTCTTGTTGTGGACGAATTCGGAGGAATTGCCGGAATGATTACTACTGAAGATATTCTGGAGGAAATATTCGGGGAAATTGAAGATGAACATGATACACCTAATATTATTTCCAAAAAAGTAAAAGAGAATCATTTTATATTATCAGGCAGACTTGGTGTAGATGAGATCAATGAAACCTACAACACTAATATTAAGAAAGATGGCAGTTACGAAACGCTTGCCGGATACCTTCTATATCACCACCCCAGCTTTCCGAAAGTCAATACCATTTTATTAATCGGAAAATATGAATTCAAAATATTGCGGTGTTCAAAAACAAGAATAGAGCTTGTGGAAATGAAAATGGCAGGAAGTGAGTAATATTCCTGAAACCGCAGTAATTCAAAGTTGAATTTTACTATATTCGTACCCTCATAAACTAAAAGTAAAAGTAATTTTTAAGTAACCAAATATCGATGGCAACATTACAGAAAATCAGGAACCGAGCAGGAATTGCAATTGCAATATTTATTGGAGTGGCGCTCGCAGCATTTATTCTCGGTGACTTGTTTAAGTCAACAAGTTCACTCAGCCGTGGAAAGGCAATGGAATTGGCAGAAGTTGATGGGAAGACAATTACATACCCAGAATTTCAGTCAAAAGTGAGTGAGTTGGAAGAAATTTACAAAATGAACTCAGGTAAGACCTCCCTTGATGCACAGACATCTGAGCAGATTAAGGAACAGACCTGGCAAAACCTTGTGAGAAATCTCACGATGAAAGATATCTACGCTGAACTAGGTATTTCTGTCAGTGCATCTGAACTTTTTGATATGGTTCAGGGAAAAAACCCACATGCCATTATTCAAAGTATTTTTCGCGATCCCAATACAGGAACGTTGAACCGTGGTGCGCTGATTCAGTTTTTAAAATACCAACAGTCAAACAGCGCCGGCAAGGAACGCAGTTATTGGCTCTTTATTGAAAACCAAATTATTGAAGAACGCTCCTTTTCAAAATACAATAATCTTCTGGCAAAAGGGATTTACGTAACCAGTGATGAAGCTAAAAGCGATCTTAAAGGACGTAACCATGTGGCGAATATTCAGTTTGTTGCAAAACCCTTTGTTTCTGTTTCTGACAGTTCTGTAAATGTATCGGAAGCAGAACTTAACGCTTATTACGAGAAAAACAAAGACAAATTCAAACAGGAAAACAACAGAAATATCGAATATGTTTCGTTTCCTGTCGTTGCCTCGAAAGCAGATGAAGATAAGTTGATCAAATGGACAAACGATATCAAAGCTGAATTTGCAACTGTTGAAGATCCAGCCGCTTTTGTAAATATCAATTCCGATGTTCCTTTTGATGCCTCATACTTCAAACAAGGTGAACTTTCTCCTGAACTGGGCGCATTTGCATTTTCAGGCAAAGTTGGCGACATCTACGGACCTTACAAAGAAGGCAATAGCTGGAAATTAGCCAAAATTCAAAAATTTGAAGCACTACCTGATTCTGTTGAAGCCCGTCATATTTTAATCCGTGTAAATTCACAAGCAGAATTAGCCAAAGCAACTGCCACAATCGACAGCATTAAAAATCTGATTGTTGTAAAAGGTCAGAAATTTGAAGATGTTGCCCGTGCAAAATCTGAAGATACCGGATCAGCTGCTAACGGCGGAAACCTTGGTTGGATGCGTCGCGGAATGATGGTAAAACCATTTGAAGATGCTGCATTTTTAGGAAAAGTAAACGATCTGCAGGTTGTTAAAACGCAGTTTGGACTTCATTTGCTTCAGGTGATCAACCGCGGCAAAACAGCTCCCAACGTTCAGTTGGCAATTATTAATCGTGTAATTGAACCAAGCAGTCAGACTTATCAGGCAACATATACTGCTGCATCGAAGTTTGCAAGCGAAAATCAGGATGCAAAAAAATTCAGTGCTTCTATTGTTGCTCAAGGGCTCAACAAGCGAATTGCAAATGTTCGCGAAAACGACAAGGATGTTGCAGGACTGGAAAATTCTCGCGTACTGATTCGTGCGGCTTACAAAGCTAAAGTTGGTTCGATTATTTTAAGTACTGAAGGAACTCCTATTTTCGAACTTGGCGACCAGTTTGTAGTTGCAACGTTGACCGGCGAACAAGAAACGGGCATTGCATCATTTGCTACAGTAAAACCTCGTGTTGAAATTGAAGTTAAGAAAGAGAAAAAAGCGCAGCTGCTGATTGAAAAGATGTCTGGCAAAACCGACCTTGGTCTGTTGGCTTCAAGTCTTGGAGTTGCAGTTGGTGAAGCTCAAAATATTAATTTCGAATCTTCCTCATTTCCAGGAGTTGGTTTCGAACCTGCCATTGCCGGTGCTGCATCAGCGCTGGAGGCTAATCAGGTTTCAAAACCAGTAGCAGGAACAAGCGGAGTCTATGTTGTGAAAGTAACAAGCGTTACTCCAGGTACCGATTCTGACCTTAAAGCAGACAAACAAAGATTGGCAGCATCGATTAACTATCGCGCTAATACGGTTGCATTTGAAGCCTTACGCGAGAATGCAAAAATTGTCGACAAACGTTCAAAATTCTATTAATCAAGATATTTCCATAAAAAAAGCCGCTTAAAAGCGGCTTTTTTTATGGAAATATCTTTACTTTTCTCCTTCAGCTCTCCCTCTCAGTTCCTCACTGACGACTCCCGGATCACAAGTTTTGTTTTTAACTCGACTGATTTAGGTGGCAAACCCATATTTTCAGTCAATTCAAAAAATAGGTTCGCAGCGACCTTCCCCATTTCATTTGTAGGATGCATCACCGAAGTAAGCATAGGGTGTACAACAGTCGCATGAAACTCATCCGTAAAACCCACGAGCAAAATATCCTTTGGTACTGACAATCCAAATTTTCTGATCTCTTTCATTGCAGCAAAAACAACGGTATCGTTAATGCCAAAAATTGCATCAGGCGGAGTCGTAAGGGCTAAAAGTCTTAGGGTAGCATTAGCCGCAGATAAAGGACTTAAGTCGCATTTTTCGAGATATTCAGGACAAAACTCAAGTCCGCAATCAGCTAAACCTTGCAAATATCCCATTCTTCGTTCGTCTGAAATATTAAGATGCTCAGGACCTGAGATATAAGCAATCCGGTTAGCATTGTTCTCGAAGAAATGGTGCGTTATTCCACGTGCGGCTTCAAAACTGTCGGCAGTGACTGTCGGAACCATCTCTTTAAGACACACCCGATCGAAAAACACCAACGGAATCTCCGCTTCAATAATCTGCTCAAAATGAGAATAATCAGTTGTCTCCTGCGAAAGACATATGATGAAACCCTCAACTCTTGCTTTCATAAGGTTCCCGATATTCTCCTTTTCTTTGAGATACGACTCATTGGATGGTGAAACAATTACAAAATACCCTTTTTCTTTTGCCACCTCTTCAATACCAGAAATAACAGATGAAAAGAAATGGGTTACGAGATCAGGAACTATTACGCCAATCATTTTGGTTCGTTGCTTCAATAACCCCATTGCCATTGGATTTGGCGAATAATTCCGCAATCCTGCCAGTTCTTTTATACGGATAATCATCTCATTGCTAATGTCGGGATGATCCCTGAGGCCCCTGGAAACAGTAGAGATTGAAACCCCAAGTTCTTTCGCAATATCTTTAAGTGAAATCCTCCGCTTGACCATATTCTTAAAAATTGTTGAAGGAAGCTTATTCATCCCCAATAATAGCATCCGAAATTAGTCAATAATTTGGATTTTCAGCCGCTCACGTTATCCTTGTTTCCAAACCCAGGTAACCGGCGATTCATGTTATAAAACATTTTATTCGTCCGCAATGCTTTGCGCTAACCTTTGCGGACGAGTCATCCCGGAATTGATGTAAATGACGTTCTAAATTTACTAATTTTGTTTAAATTACTTCTGAATATTTGATAGTTAAACAAATAACCACTTTCAGCCAACTAAAAGGAGTGAGTTCAAAGTATGATCTGCTATAGGAAATGAGAAATTTAAAAAATTTAAGGGGATTTGGAAAAACAGGGTTGATAGTTCCTTCAATCATTTATGGAACAAGCTTTATGGGAAACTTATACCATGAGTTGCCCGCCGAAACGAAACTTGAAATCATGAAAAAATGGTTTGATGTTTCGGAGTCCGTACCGATGATTGATACCGCCGGTAAATACGGTGCTGGTCTTGCACTCGAAGTAATTGGCAAAGGGTTAAAAAAACTGGGAATTGATAAGGACGATATCATTATCAGTAACAAACTGGGATGGTATCGCATACCACTAACAACGAATGAACCAACCTTTGAACCCGGAGCATGGGTCAACCTGAAATATGATGCGGTTCAAAAGATCAGCTACTCCGAAATTCTGGAATGTTGGAAACAAGGGTGCGAATTACTGGGTGGTTATTACAAACCTCAGGTAGTATCAGTTCACGATCCCGACGAATACCTGTTTGCCGCAACAGATGCAACAGATCGCGCAAAAAGGTTGAACGACATAATAGGCGCTTACAAAGCTTTGTTCGAACTGAAAGCGAAAGGGGAAGTAAAAGCGGTTGGTATTGGGGCAAAAGATTGGCTTACAATCAAAGAATTATACGACTTTGTTAAGTTCGACTGGGTGATGTTTGCCAACAAACTAACCATCTACCACCATCCACCCGAAATTGTCAATTTCATTGAGAAAATATACGACGAAGGTGTAGGCATCATCGACTCTGCTATTTTTAATGGTGGGTTCTTAACAGGAGGTGATTTTTTCGATTACCGGAAGATCGATCCGCAATCAACAGAAGATCAAAAGTTGCTTGCATGGCGGGATAAATTTTATGCAATTTGTGAAGAATTTAATATTCTGCCTGGCGATGCCTGTCTGAAGTTTGCTTTTGCAATGCCGCAAATAAGTGCTATTGCATTGAACCCAAGTAAACCATCGCGTATGAACCGCAATGTTGAACTTTTAAATACTGAATTACCGTACGAGTTCTGGATCGAACTTAAACGGCAAGGAATCATTCACGAGCAATTCTCCTACCTGCCATGATCATCGATTCACACCATCACTTATGGAAATACGATCCCGTACAATACGACTGGATCGATGATTCGATGAAGAAAATCAGGGCAGCTTTCCTTGCTGATGATCTTAAATTGACGATTCAGGAAGCAAATGTTGATGGTGTAATTTCTGTTCAGGCACGCCAATCGGTTGAAGAGACAGACTGGTTGATAGGCATGGCGAATCAAAACAATTTCATAAAGGGAGTAGTCGGCTGGCTACCCTTAATTAAGAAAGACATTGGAGGTTATCTTGAAAAGTATGCTGAGGAAAAATTACTAAAAGGTGTTCGCCATGTGATTCAGGGAGAACCTGATCCGGAATTCATGCTTCGGAAGGATTTTAATCATGGCATTACACTACTGAGAAAATATTCACTGGTATATGATATTCTGATTGTTGAGCGGCAGTTGCCCAATACAATACGGTTTGTCGATCAGCATCCTGATCAGGTATTTGTACTCGACCATATTGCGAAACCTTTGATTGGTTGCAATGAATTGTCTCCATGGAAGGAGAATATTCTGGAACTTGCAAGGCGCGAAAATGTGAATTGCAAAATCTCAGGGATGGTAACAGAAGCCGATTATCAGAATTGGACATCTTTGCAACTCCATCCCTATTTTGAGGTGATACTGGAAGCATTTGGCCCTGACAGATTGCTATTTGGTTCCGACTGGCCAGTTTGCCTCGTCGCCACAACTTACAAAAACTGGATGGAACTGGTGCAAAAAAACATCACTTCTCTCTCTGAAACAGAGCAGTTGAAAATTATGGGAGGGAATGCCACACGATTGTATCAATTATGAATTCTAAATTACGAATTTTTTGCCAGCCGCTGATAGCTAGTTGCCAGGTGCAGCAATAGTGAAAATGCAAATACAAAAAAATGCAAAATGAAAGCAATTCGAATTATTACGCCAGAAAATATACAGGTAGTCGACCTTCCTGCTCCAGTTGCCGGAAAGGGTGAAGTGCTTCTAAAAATTAACTATGTTGGTTTTTGTGGTTCCGATTTAAGCACCTATCTGGGAAAGAACACGATGGTAGAATATCCACGCGTTCCGGGTCATGAGATTTCAGCTGTTATTAAGTCAATTGGAGAGGAAGTTCCGTCAAATTTTAAAGCAGGACAGGCAGTTACCGTTGTTCCGTATACCAATTGCGGTCAATGTTCTTCATGCCGTAAAGGGCGCTTCAATGCCTGTCGTTACAACCAGACTTTAGGCGTTCAACGCGATGGTGCGATGCAGGAATTTATTACTGTTCCATGGCAAAAGCTGATATCCGACGATCTTCTCTCTGCAAAAGAACTCGCGATGGTCGAACCGCTGACTGTTGGTTTCCATGCAATTGACCGAGGACGGGTTACCGACATCGATACTGTGATGATATTTGGTTGCGGAATGATTGGTTCAGGAGCAATTATACGCGCTGCTTTGCGTGGTGCAACTGTGATTGCAGTTGATATCGACGACCAGAAACTCGAATTGGCCCTTAAGATTGGCGCGACTCATGTAATCAATTCAAAAACGACCAATTTGCACGATGCTTTGCAGAAAATCACGAACGGACACGGTCCCGATGTAATCATTGAAGCAGCAGGCAATCCAATTACTTACCAATCCGCGTTGGAAGAGGCAGCATTTGCAGCATGCGTAGTTTGTATCGGATACGCAAAGAACGATGTAAGTTTTGCAACCAAACTCTGGGTGCAAAAAGAGATTGATATTCTGGGTTCACGTAATGCAACGCCATCCGATTTTGAAGCAGTTATTAATTATCTGAAAAAAAGAACATTCCCGCTTGACGAAATGATTACTAATGTTATTGAACCCGAAGATGCAGCCGTTACCATTGCATCCTGGGTTGTTAATCCGGGGCAGGTGATGAAAATATTGGTACGGTTTTAAAGAAAAAAATAAAGACAAAGTAACAATTTGAAAAATATCAAAGTTGAACCATGAAAGGGTTTTATCCTAATAACCGTGGGTACAACCCACGGAAAATGAAACATATTATACCAGAATCCTGAAAGGGTTCAACATTATCACCATTGCTAAAAGATTGGTTATGGAACGCAGAATTCTACTCAAATCAGCCGCAGCAATTGCTGTCACATCGTTATTCAACTTGAAATCAGATGCCAGTCTATTCAAGGGAGAAAACAGTTCTGCTGTAAATCCCAATGAGATGAAGAATGGTATTCCCCGCTTTGGTGATGGCCGCGACTGGTTTTTTGAATCCCGTTACGGAATGTTTGTGCATTGGGGTCTGTATTCAATTCCCGGATGGCATGAACAACACCAATGGCGTGCAAGAGTGCCCCGAGCTGAATATATGAAGCTGGTCGATCAATGGAACCCCAAAAAATTCAATCCCGAAGAATGGCTCGACCTGATGGAAGAAGCAGGGATGAAATACATCACGCTAACCACTAAACATCACGACGGATTTTGTTTATGGGATACGAAACAAACAGCGTTCAATACAATGAACACTCCTTATAATAAGGATATAATCGGAATGTTGTCGGATGCCTGTCATAAGCGAAAGATCCCGCTTTGTCTCTACTATTCGATTGCTGACTGGAATCAACCCAATTACCCAAATTCAGGACGCCATCACGAACTTCCACCTCAGTCACAAGATTCGCCCGACTGGGATAAATACATGGTTTTCCTGAAAGAACAGGTTCGTGAACTTTGTACAAACTATGGCGAAATACATGGGTTTTGGTGGGATATGAATGTCCCGGTTTATAAGGATCCTTCAGTAAACGCGATGATCCGGAAGCTTCAACCAAAAGCAGTGATCAACAACCGTGGTTTTGATGATGGTGATTTTGGAACTCCCGAACGTGATTATGACAGTGGCGCAGCAGAGGCCAAAGGATTCGATAAGCTTGTCGAGGCTTGTCAATCGGTAGGGATGGAAAGCTGGGGTTACAAAAAAGATGAAGATTATTATACCGACCGGCACCTGATCAGCAGCATCGACCGTTACCTGGCACGCGATGCCAATTACTTACTCAATGTGGGACCAACCGGCGAGGGTGTTATACCCATGGAGGCTGCTGATATCCTACTGCGGATTGGCAAATGGAAAGCTTCGGTTGATGAGTCGTTCCAAAAGGTACAAACCGATTCGGAACTGGTAAATGCACCTGGTGTTCTTGTTACCAAGCGTGATCGCACGCTCTATATTCACATGAATAAACTTCCGGTTGGAAATGGGTTAAAATTAAAGCCAATCAATGTTCTTCCAATAAGGGCGACTTTACTAAATACAGGAAAACCCATTGACTGTGTCGTGAATTTATGTCCCAGCGATCATGCCACTCAACAACCTTGCCTCCGTTTGAGAAATCTTCCTGCGAATGAAATGGCCAATACAGTGCTTGTTGCAAAGCTTGAATTCGATCGTCCGTTCGAACAAATCATCAAGACAAACCATCCGGTAACAAATATAGAATTGACAAAATGAACAACTATTAAAAACCAATAAACATCAATCAACATGAAGAAAAACACATGTAAATTAGTCTGTCTAACCTTACTGGTAATTGGATTAAACGTCCTTCCGGTAAGACAATTATTTGCCCAAACTTTTAAACCGACTGATGAGTCATTTCAACAGTATCAATATCCTGAATGGTTCCGCGATGCAAAATTTGGAATCTGGGCACATTGGGGACCACAGGCCGTTCCGCGTCAGGGCGACTGGTATGCCAAAAAGATGTACGAAGAAGGTGGTTCCGATTACAAATATCACGTAGCCAACTATGGCCACCCTTCGAAATTTGGATACAAAGACATTATTCCGCTGTGGAAAGCCGAGCGATGGAATCCGGAACAACTGATGGCACTCTATAAAAAGGTTGGGGCCAAATACTTTGTAAGCATGGCCACCCATCATGACAATTTTTTTCTTTGGAACTCCAAAATCCACTCATGGAATTCTGTAAATATGGGTCCGAAGAAAGATGTTGTAGGTCTTTGGCAGAAAGCAGCTAAAAAAGAAGGGCTTCGTTTTGGTGTTTCAGAACATTTGGGTGCCAGTTATACGTGGTTTCAGACAAGCCATGGTGCCGACAAATCGGGCCCGATGGCTGGAGTTCCTTACGATGGAGCAAATCCGGCGTTTGAAGAACTTTATCACCCAAAAACTGCCGCCGATGATAAAGCATGGCTGACAACGAATGCAGACAATCAAAAAAACTGGTTGGCCTGTATTACCGAACTAATTGATAATTACCAACCCGATCTTCTTTATTCGGACAGCGAACTTCCTTTTGGAGAAGTCGGCAGAACAATGCTTGCTCACTACTACAACCAGAACAACGCGAAAAACGGTGGAAAGCTTGAGCCTATATATACCTGCAAACATGTATCAAATGGCCATTGGGTGCAGGATGTCGAGCGTGGGGCATTGGATTCAATCTCACCATTTCCATGGCAGACCGACACCTCAATTGGTGACTGGTATTATCGCACGGGTCAGAAATACATGACTGGGACTGAAGTGATCCAAATGCTCGTTGACATCGTAAGTAAGAATGGTAACCTTTTGCTTAACGTTGTTCAAACGCCTGAAGGTGATCTTGAACCCGATGTTCTGGCGATTCTGGACGTGATTGGTAAATGGACTCCCGCAAATGGAGAAGGTATTTATGGAACACGTCCCTGGAAAATTTATGGTGAAGGACCATCTACCCAAAAGAATCAAGCCAAAGGACAATTTGGAGGCGTAAAAGATGTCAGACCTTATGAAGCATCCGATATCCGGTTTACAACCAAAGGCGAAACACTATATGCCTTTTGCATGAATACACCGACCGGAGATATCAAAATCACTTCGCTTGGTAAAACATCCAAACTAAACGATAAAGCGATCGCTTCGGTTAAAATACTGGGCAGCAAAGAAAAGTTGACATGGAAACAGGAAGCCGATGCGTTGGTAATCACGAAACCTTCAAAATTACCTGAATGGCAGGTGGTCACTTTCAAAATTGAGTTCAAAAAATAAATGAATGTTGGTCTGAAATAAAACATTATTGTAGGGTGTAGAGACAAGGCATTGCCTTGTCTCTATATCTGACCAATGAAACAAGAATTTACTTATTTAATGTTCATGATATTAATACTTTAAATGAGACGCTTCCGTGTTTTAACTAAAATTGAATTCAGTTACAATTGCAAATTCCATTTTCCTGTCCACACTTTATAAATAGCCAAAACGACCGTCCATTTTCGCTCCCACACGCTGTAAATAGCCAATCAAGCTCCAGTTTTCGCTCTCACACTTTGTAAATAGCAAAACACATTTGAATTCTCACTCCCAAATGTTGTAAATGGCAAAACGAGCTTCCGGTTTTGGTTAACACAGTATTTAATCAGCCTGAGATTGGTCTTAATACGACGGTAATTAATCTTAAAATCCGAATCATTGACTTAGATAAAAAGCTAACTAATCGGCGTTGTGCCTCACTTGTCGCTGTTCGGATGGCTTCAGTAAACTTCCATTGGTAGTCTCCGTGAATCGTTGTCAGCAAAGAATAAAAAATAAAATTGTAACATTTCAATCCCTTCGCCGTAAGGAATAAAAACCATTAATAAACAATCAGTTGGAAAGCTGATTCCTAATATTTTAATGGTTCAGAATAAAAACATTCTTATCCACTAAAAACAATTTTTATGGCAGAGTTCACCAAAGCTTTTCAGTTGGTTATGGCCCATGAAGGTGGCTATGGCAATGATCCGGATGATCCGGGAGGCGAAACCTACAAAGGAGTTGCCCGCAAAATTTTCAGCAAATGGGATGGCTGGATAAAGATAGACATCCTAAAACGTCAAACAGGTTTCCCGGCCAATCTCGACAAAGATGTCGATCTGCAACAAGATGTGGTTGATTTTTACAGGGTTAATTTCTGGGACAAAATGAACGGAGATAAGATCACCAATCAACAGGTTGCCGAATCGATCTTCGATTTTGGTGTTAACGCCGGCATTGGTACGAGTGCATCCCTTGCGCAACTGGTGGTACAGGCAGACGCTGACGGCGTTATTGGACCACAATCGATTGAGGAGATTAATAAGTTTACTCCAGAGCATTTTATAGCCGCGTTTACAGTGGCTAAAATTGCGCGCTACATTAGCATTGTAAAGAAAAGGCCAACCAGCCAGAAATATTTCTACGGTTGGGTTCGTCGGGCATTAGGTGAAAACTAAAAACCAGCAGCTATGTCATTTATAACAGATCTTTTTCCCGGTGGAGCCGGTTCAATTGTTGATTCGGTCGGCAAAGTGCTCGACAATGTCATTACGACAAAAGAAGAAAAAATGCAGCTTGAAAATGAAATCCGCAAGTCGGAGATTCAATTTCAGATCGATTTTAAAAAACTTACAAATGAAGAACAGAAAATGTTTCTGGACGATATTGGCAGTGCACGGCAACGTGAAACACAGATTCAAACCAGTGAACATGCCACCCGGCTCGGTAGAAACGTCGCATCTTTTCTTGCTTTGGGAACTGTGGTATTAACTTTAGGCCTTTTTTATATACTTATTTTCTCTCCACAGTTGATAGGAAGCGATAAAAAAGATATCATTCTCTATATTTTGGGTGTATTGAGTGCCACGCTTACCCAAATCTACAGCTACTACTTCGGTTCATCTGCCGGAAGTGCAGCCAAGTCGCAAACACTTGCCGCTATACAGGACAAATCAACGAATTAACATGCAAATCAAAGCCCGTTTCTGAATCAGGAACGGGCTTTATTTCAGTGAATCGTTCAATTCTTCCTGAATTTCCTTTGAATCTACCAAAGGTTTCACCACCACTTTCAAAGGTTTGTGCATTCATTCCAAAGATTTATTCGATTTCATTAAAAATGGAAGTATTTTTAATGAACAGTGTCGTGATTAATAATAAACCGACATCGCTCTATTTCAATAAAATAATATTTGCCCCAAGTCTTTTTTCCAACTCAGGAACACTGATTTCCTCTAATGTAGCCTGGTTACTATTTTTAAACCAGCCACAGAAAAGTATTTTTTTGGATGGAACAGACTGTACAACCTTCCAGCAATAGGAAGGCACTATCATATTTCCAACCTTGGTACTTCCAAAAAGGCCCCCGCAGATGATATACATCTTTTCAGTTTGTGACCATTTTCGGATGAGTGTCTCATTTTTTTTCCAAAGTCCCCGATTAAGATTTGAAGTTTGTGGCAGACAATTGTAATATCTGAAAGTAAGCTCATCTTTAGCACAATCGAATGCAAAATCTTCGGCATTGGCCAGGTGACCTTTATCATATTTGCTACCCATATAGTCTGCATCAGTTGCACATAATAGCCGGGGATCATCGTTCTTAAAGCGGAACTTATCACGGGAACAATCGCCTCCACCTTTGTACAGATAGTATCTAAGATAAGTAGACTGGCGATAGCTATTGTTAAAACTTGCCTTATAAATACCCTTGTCGACGATAATTTGTGAAAAAACGGTACTCCATATCGTGAATGCAAAGGTGAACGTGATAAATATTTTTCTCATCTGAAGATTATGAAGTGTTTAACGAACAGCTCAATAAAGTCTTACAACATTTATAGGGTTTGTTTTGTTGCATCCTTGTTGGATACCGATAAAGTGTGCTAATTAGGAATTGTAAAACAGATAGGTCACGGATGGTATAAGGGCCAATATTGAAAAATACTAAGTCTTTTAATTTTCTTGAGACAAACCTCTTACAACTAAGTTCCGGGAAATTTATATATTGGTAAAAAGAAAGAATACCAATGTAAGAGGCGCAGCTGGAAAGGTTCAAAAAGGGAATATAGCTCTGAGAAAAATATCGGGATCACCTCCCGTTGTACTCATCCGAATGATTATTCTCTAATTCCCATTGTACATAGCGCCCTATGGGAGCAAGGAAGTTAACATCAAATGCTTAAAAAATTATAATCTTTTCATTCTTCCTTTCAAAAAGCACTTCAATATTTGTGATCGGATGGACTCCGTTTTCGTTAATAAGAGTCATCTATCTCGCATCAGATGCAGTATTAAAATAATTCTCAAGTTCATCAAGCGTTTCGGAATTAGTATTCTTGTCTTTCACAATAATACCATTCTCTATCAGCAATATCCGGCTGCAAACATCAGTCACATGTTTTAAATCGTGACTTGAAATAATGATTGTAACACCATCTTCGTTTAGTCTTTTCAGCTTCGATTTTAGCCACGATTGCGAACTGGGATCTAGATTTGAAAAAGGTTCATCAAGTATCAGGATTTCGGGAGTCGAGAGAATGGATGCCAATATCCCGACTTTGTTTTTATTTCCGGCCGAAAGTTCACGGATATATTTCTTCGATGTAATATCTTCTGCATAAAAAGCGGCATTCTCATTTAAAAAATTCTTTACATCCGAACTGTTCAGCCCATGAAGTTTCCCGATAAACTCCAGAAACTCAAGCGGTGTCAGGAAGGGAATTAAGAATCCTTCATTCAGATACGATCCCGTATAATTTTTCCAGTCATCAACTTTCGAAACCAGCTGATCTTTAGATTTAACAGTCCCTCTTGAAGGTTCAATTAAATCCAAAATCAAACTTAACATGGTTGTTTTTCCGGCACCGTTATTTCCAACAAGTCCAACAAGTTCGTGTTCGTTGATCGTAAGATCATCGATAGAAAGAACAATCTTCTTTCCATAAGCCTTCTTAAGGTTGTTAATTTGTATCATATCGTTATTAAATTTGTCTGAAACCTAATGCCATTTTATATCTCCTTTTTACAAATTGTTTGGTCAACAACTGTAACAGGAACTTGTTGAAGACGATCGCAATCAATCCTATAAGTCCTAATGCATAGATACTATATTCCGGTACTCCGAAGTATTTAAACAATAAATAAACAATGACCGGAAAACCGGCTATCGGAATGATTGATAAAAATTGCGACACCCCAGTCCCCTGGTAATTCATAAACTGACTTCTTCCCAGATCAATGCGTGAGGTATTGTACGTGCAGAAAAGCAATAACATGATGGATGAAATTCCAATATTATACAATAGCATAGCCGCATTGATAAATGCAATCTTGTAACTGATAATGGCATATGGTAAGGTAATTACGAAACAGATAAGACAGGTAACCGCAAAAAGCAGGTATTTCGACTTAACGTAGTTGAACGGTGAGATTTTGTTTGAAATATAACTGTCGAAATAAGAACTTTCCCATGAAAAAGAATATTGACCGTACATTATTCCAAAGGCAGCAGTCAGGAAAAACCCAATGAATATCAGAATCATGTAATTGTCAATATTCGGACCTTTATAAAACATAAATCCATAGGCCAAAAATATCGGACTGATGTATAACAGCGATTTGGGTCTTTTATTCCGGAGGATCATTTTTATTTCGGTTCGCATCAGATTCCCGATTTCGCCATAATTCGATAAGAAAGACAAACTTGAAGTATTTGAATGTTGATTTGTTTGTGTATCTTCAATATATGCATTCTTTTTAAGCAGGTAGTATGCAATATAATAAGAAATTGAAGCCATCGAAACAGGAACTACAACAAGGAACGGCGCCTTCGCGATGCTCATAAAATCAACCGAAAAAATTGATGAAAATGAAAGAACCTTATTTACATCGAGATAAATTACCAGTCCAACAATTGCAAGTAAGAGCATGATGAGCAATGGACGTTTTGAGAAGTATTTCTTCAACGAAAAATTCAGAAAGTTATTGGTGGCAATTAATGATAATACGGTAATGATCCAGGCAATGCAGAACAAAGGTGGATTTGTGGCACAAATGACTTTCACGAAAAAAGGGAGAATTAAAAGAAATGCAAGGACATTAATAAAGCTTGAAACACTCTTAATTAAAGGATAATGCAACAATTTGCTTTTCTGAACCGGAAGCGTAAGATAAGGCTGAAGAGATAAAGTGGGAATTTGCTGCACAAAAAAACGAAAGATCAGGTCGAAAGCAAAATAATAAAACAGGATTCTCGTAAAAGATTCAACAACATCGGCATCAATGAATACTTTCTTTAGAATGACATCTGCAAAGTAGCCAATTATAAGAACATTCAGCGTCAGATAGACCCCTAAAATTCCCAAAACGATGTTTAACCAGATACTCTTTTGCCAAAATGGAGACCGGATTTTTTCTTTCCACTGGTGAATAAGTAATTCTATCATTTTATTTCAGGTTAGTTTATGGATGTCAGCACAAAGGAAAGAATAAAAAAACATAATACAATACGAAAAGATAAGATTTATCCTAAATATTTATTCCGCGTTTTTAATAATTCCTTCTTCGGTTTGAGAGGTATCAGTTGCAGGAAAACCGGATAACCGGCTCTTTAGTGATGACTAAAAACCACTTGTCACTTAATAATTCATGTTTGATGATGTATTTAAGATTGCCAGCGATACAAACTTTAAAATAATCGGCAACCGGCAAGCCGGGAGATGGTTCTGCCTGGTACCATCAATCGGATATTTCGTTGATTTCATCTGTAAAGAATTTATTTTTTAAAAGTCAGTTGGAATCGAAGATCAGCGAAGCTAATAGCCAAGCGAAATATTCGTTTCGGTTTGCGACTTTTTAGTCATGGCTATTTCACACTTTACATTCTCCAAATAAAAACATACAGGATATTCATCAGCTTTGTAACCCGAATGACATTCTACTTTTATAGGAATAAGATTCATTTGTTCGCGATTATTTAAGTTTGATTGCGGGTCGGGTTATTAAAAAATGACGCATTACATTTTAAAATGCCTTTGTTTCGATCGAGTTTCTTTACAGGTGAAAGGCCAATCTGCATCCTGATTTGGTTAACTTTCTCTAAAGATAGCGATTCAGGAAAATCTTCGAAACAGGTTTTCAACATGTATATTGTTTTTAAGGATGAACCTTTTAAACGGATGGTAAATGGACCTGTCCGTGTGGGGTGAATGTGAATATAGCGTTCATTGTCATTACCGATCCGGATAACCCATTCTGACTGGTCTTCCAGTTTGATTTGCTGGTAACCGTTCTGTGAAGCAACCCAATGCGTAAAATCTGTTTTCTGAAATACCCGCTTAGATTTTAGAATATGAACGACATCGTTAACAATTGCCCCGGGACTCATTATACCCGTGTAGATGTCAATATAGTTGTTGCATACCTGATGCAATAAGCCGATGATGCCTTCGGGACCAGCACTACCAAGAATACCCAGAATATAATTCCTGTGGTGTTTAAACGGATTGAACCGGAATGGTTTCTGTACGTCTTTTTCGTCCGCCATGACAGTGATAATTACAATAAAATTAGTATTTTCTGAATTGAGTTCCTACGATCAACTATTTAAACAATCATGACAAAAATAATTGCCACCACTTAAGGAGCTTCCTTTCCGGCAATTACCCATAATAATTCTATTCCCTTATTTTATTGGCAGCGTGATCATCAGATTACCCTATATTTGCATAAAATCAATTCAAGCAGCTATCAAAATGAATAAACAAAAAATGAGAATCCATCCGGCAAAACTATTTTTTTGTTGTATTGTCATCATCGCATTTAGTTTAAATGTAAATAGCCAGGTGCGGCAAATAAGTTTACCCGAAGCGCAGCAACAATTTGTAGATCTGAAATTTGGGATGTTCATCCATTTTAATATTCCAACATTTATGGATCAGGATTGGGCAGATCCTGATGCGCCAGCAACCATTTTCAATCCTTCGAAACTAGATTGCAACCAATGGGCTAAAGCTGCCAAATCGGCAAAAATGAGTTATGGTTGTTTAACTACCAAACATCACAGCGGCTTTTGCATCTGGGATACGAAAACAACCGATTACAATGTGATGAATAGTCCGCTCAAACGTGATGTTGTGAAAGAATATGTCGAAGCCTTTCGGAAACAAGGGCTTAAAACAATGCTGTATTATTCAATTTTGGATACGCATCACCGGCTTCGTCCTGACCATATCACGCACAAACATGTGGAGATGGTGAAGCAACAATTAACTGAATTACTGACCAACTATGGAGAAATAACCGCCATTATTATTGATGGTTGGGATGCGCCGTGGTCAAGGATATCGTATGAAGATATCCCATTCGAAGAAGTTTACCGTCTTATTAAACGGCTGCAGCCCAATTGCCTCGTGATGGATCTGAATGCTGCTAAATATCCGACAGATGCGTTATTTTATACGGACATTAAGTCGTACGAACAGGGTGCAGGTCAGTATATTTCGAAAGAAGCGAACCGTCTTCCGGCATTGTCATGTCTTCCGATCAATCAGAATTGGTTTTGGAAAACTACTTTTCCAAACACACCTGTTAAAGATCCGGTTAAACTGGTCTATGATAATATTGTGCCATTCACGAAGGCGTATTGCAATTTCATCCTCAATGTTGCTCCAAACCGCGACGGATTAATTGACAACAATGCCCTCGAAGCGTTGAAAACAATCGGTGAAACCTGGAAGGATGAAGTTGTGAGTGCGAAACTTCCGAAATTCGATGCCCCAATTATTTCAACCAACATTGCCAAAAACCAGCCTGCCAATTCAAGTTGGAGCGATGATATGTGGATTATGGATTTTGGCAATGATGATGATTTTCAAACCTCATGGTTATCGAACAAAACAGTCACTAAACCATGGTACGAAGTTGACTTCGACAGGTGTCAGTCATTTAATATGGTGACAATCGCAGATTCGAAGCAGAACATCAAGAAATACAGGCTTGAATATGAAACGAATGGAGAATGGAAAACCATTCTTTCAGGCGAAAGCAACCAGAAAATTAAAATTCACCGGTTCGATCGTATTTGGGGTAGTAAGGTTAGGATTTCAATAGATCAATTTACCAATCAGCCATCTATTGCTGAGTTTGGCGTTTACAATGAACAGCGGTAATATTTTGAATTTGATCGAAAAGTTGGAATAAAAAACGGCGTTTGTCTACTTGACAACCGCTGTTTTTATTCTTTAAAACGATTATTTCTATTCACTCACCAAAGATCATTTAGTGGAAAGCGGATGTCCAATCTCCCAATGAAGTCCAAAAGGATCAACCAATCGTCCCAATCTCCAGCCATATTCCTCTCCAACTGGAAACACTTGTGAGGCACCGGCCTTCAATGCCTGAGCAAATACTGCATCCGGATCAGGTACTGTTAAAATCATTCGAACAGAGCCGCCTCCAAGCGGTTCAGAACTTAGGTTGGCATCGTCATTCGATCCACCGCTCAGCCAAAATTCCGCACTTTTGACAGATAGTTTTACCACAAGACCGCCATCGGGATCTTCCATCCTGTAAAGTTCAACTGCTCCAAATGCAGACTTATAAAAGGCAATGGCTTTCACACTGTTCCCAACAGATAACCAGGGTGCTATTGTACTTTCAACCTTTGCGACTTCACGTAGATTCTCATTTTTGATATCGGTCATTATTATCCGGATTTATTTGTTTATTTGATAGGTTGTCAGCTGTTTTATTTTCCCGTTTCCCATTTGAAAGACATCGCAAAATAAGGCGTCTAACAGTCCACCAGCTTTTATCTTACATTGAACGGACCCCTCAGCAACAACAATGTCATTTTCTTCGGTCATACTAAGAATCCGGATTGTCGGGTTCCCTTCAAAAGCGTCATTCTCAATTTCGTTATCAAATTCCTCTTTACCTGAAAGCTGAAAAAATCCCGGCATATACCATTCAATATCATCAGAATGAAGTACCTTATAAAATTTTCGGCTCAGGTAAAATAAGATGTTATCGGCTAAGTAGATCCGTTTTTACTTCATCCCAACTCTTACCGTCTGTCGGATTTTTCAATACTTGCTTATATCGTGTTTCAAGTTCCTTTTCCATCTCGGATGAAAGTCCGGTTTCGTCTTCATATATACTCACAAATGGGCTATCTCCTGCAAGTTCTTTGATCATCGATATTATCTTTCTTGATTCCATGTCATTCTCAGCAATCTTTATAGTATAATTCATGTCCATTAATATTTGAATGATAATTACTCCGTACTTTCCTTTGTCATAGATAACGAATCCGATATTGTGAGCGTATCTATTGGGTGTAGATTCTCACAATTCTTTTAGGATGAAACTCAATTGATCCAGTCTTTCCAGATAAAATAATCTGCAGGGAAATCAATGGCAGCTATTTTTGGTTCAACTTTAAACAATCCAAATACCGATGAACCACTTCCAGACATCGATGCATACACAGCGCCATTTTCGAGCAACTTTGTTTTGATTTCAGCTATTTCGGGATATAACTTGAATACTGAAGTTTCAAAATCATTTACAATAGAATTCTGCCAATTATCAGGTGATAGCTGAATTGAATCGAGCAGTGATTTTTTGGGAATTGCAGGTTTGATTCCCGCATAGGCTTCTTTGGTTCCTACACCAAACGGAGGTTTTACAAGAACAATAAAAGAACCATTTAAAGTAAAATCAATGTTTTGAAGCTGCTCCCCTATTCCACAGGCAAATGCCGGTTTGTTTTCCAGGAAGAAAGAGCAGTCGGCGCCCAACTTAACAGCGTACTTTTTCAGCTGAGAAACAAAAAGGCCCAGTTCGAAGAAATCATTGAGTCCTTTCAACATAAAAGCAGCATCCGATGAACCTCCACCCAGTCCGGCACCGAAAGGTATCACCTTATGCAAATGTAGATCAAGTCCCGGAAGTGAATAATCCGCAGCAAGTAAACGATAGGCCTTTACAATTATATTTTCTTCCGGATCAATATTCAATGGAAGACCCGAATTTGTAAAGATGATCTTGTTTTGCTTGTTTTCAATAAATTCCAAACCATCCTTTAATCCAATCGGATAAAAGATCGTTTCAAGTTCGTGGTAGCCATCCTCCCTTTTCCGGAGAATATTCAGACCAAGATTGATTTTAGCATTTGGAAAAAAGACCATCTGATTAAAAGTGTTATTCACTATATCGAAGAAAGAAGGGGCGATTGTGCGACGGGGAGAAGGGGAGAAAAAAAATCATTTCATCTTCGCCCATTCTCCCTATCGCCTTATCGCCCCTTCACCATTTCGACTTGATTTATTTATAACTCTCCAAAGGTTCACATGTGCAGAACAAATTGCGGTCGCCCCAGGCATTGTCAACACGACCGACCGGAACCCAGAATTTATTCTCACGAAGCCATTCAAGCGGATATGCAGCCTTTTCGCGCGAATAGGCATGTGTCCATTCGTTCGCAGTGAGCATTTCAGCCGTATGCGGCGCGTTCATCAGTACATTGTCTACTGCATCAGCAGCACCGGTCTCAACCTCTTTAATCTCATCGAAAATAGCATTCATCGTATCCACAAAACGATCAAGTTCTTCTTTCGATTCACTCTCCGTAGGTTCAACCATCAATGTTCCGTGAACCGGGAACGATAAAGTGGGTGCATGAAATCCATAATCCATCAACCTTTTCGAGATATCGGTTTCCGAAATTCCTGCAGCAGTCTTTAAGTGACGGCATTCGAGAATCATTTCATGACCAACACGGCCATTCTCGCCTGTATATAAAATGCCGTAATTATCTTTGAGTCGCGCTGCAATGTAGTTCGCATTCAGAATTGCTATTTTGGTTGCCTCGGTAAGACCGTCAGCTCCCAGCATTTTGATATAACCGTAAGTAATCGTGAGGACAGAAGCACTACCCCATGGAGCCGATGCAACCGCATGAATTCCAATATGACCATTGTTCATCACGGAATGGGCAGGCAAAAATTCAACCAGATGTTTTGCAACACAGATAGGACCGACTCCCGGACCACCTCCCCCATGAGGAATGGCAAATGTCTTGTGAAGGTTCAGGTGACAAACATCAGCACCAATACGGCTTGGATTCGTCAGACCAACCTGCGCGTTCATATTGGCGCCATCCATGTAAACCTGTCCGCCATTCTGATGAATAATATCGCACATTTCGGTGATCGAAGATTCAAAAACACCATGTGTAGACGGATAAGTCACCATAAAACAGGCAAGATCATTTTTGTATTCTTCAGCCTTGGCTTTCAATGCTTCCACATCAATATTGCCACGTTCATCGCATGGAACAACAACGACCTTCATACCTGCCATCGCTGCACTTGCAGGATTAGTTCCATGTGCAGATGATGGAATCAGCGCCACATTCCGGTGTCCGTCTCCCCTGCTTTTATGATATTCCCTGATAACCATCAATCCGGCGTATTCGCCTGCAGCTCCTGAATTCGGTTGAAGGGATACATCTTCAAAACCGGTGATTTCGGCAAGATCGCGACGTAACTCTTCCATCAACTCATGGTAACCCATCGCCTGATTTTTAGGCACGTAAGGATGAATACCATTAAATTCAATCCAACTCAACGGTAACATCTCTGTCGCAGCATTCAGTTTCATCGTACACGATCCCAGCGAAATCATTGAATGAACCAATGATATATCTTTCTTTTCGAGACGTTTGATGTAACGGGCCATTTCTGTTTCAGAACGGAACTTACTGAATACTTCCTGTTTCAGAAACTTAGACTTGCGTTTGATATCAGCATCAACCGACCTGTCATCCGCAATAGAATCAATAACCGGAACCGGTTTATTGGCAGCTTTCGCGAAAACTTCAAGGATCCAGTTAATATCTTCAATATTGGTGGTTTCATCAATGCTTAAACCAACCTGACCATTTTCGAAATAGCGGAAATTCATCTCCAGGTCAAGCGACAACCATTCGATATCTTCACGTTTTACATGTCGCGGAAGATCAATCCGAATCGTATCGAAGTGCTTTTTATTTACCTGGGCATAACCCAATTTTGTAATCTCCCTGGCCAGCAGGCGGGCGATGTTATGCACCCGTTCAGCGATGGCTTTAATTCCTTCGGGACCATGATAGATGGCATACATTCCGGCCATTGTAGCCAGAAGCGCCTGTGCTGTACATATATTTGAAGTCGCCTTGTCGCGTTTGATGTGTTGTTCACGTGTCTGAAGTGCCAAACGAAGCGCATGCTTCCCGTTTACATCTTTCGAAACACCAATAATACGGCCAGGAAGATCGCGTTTGTATTCATCACGTGTAGCGAAGAATGCGGCGATCGGACCACCATATCCCATCGAAACGCCGAAACGCTGCGACGAACCAAAAACAATATCTGCACCCCATTCACCCGGAGGTGTCAACAATGCAAGCGCCAACAAATCAGTCGCGACAGCTACTTTGCACCCTTTTTCCTGTACCGCTTTCGTAAAACCGGCGTAATCTTCAATTTCACCATTTGAATTTGGATACTGCAGAATAGCGCCAAACCAATTCTCACCGGCAACTGCATCTTTAAAGTTGCCAACTTTCAGTTCAATACCGAGCGGCTCAGCCCTGGTGATCAATACATCCAGCGTTTGGGGCCAGATCAGTTCATCCACAAAGCAAACATTCGCACCTGCTTTCTCCTGCGCCCTTGAACGCAGACTGTACATCATGTGCATTGCCTCGGCGGCAGCAGTTCCCTCATCAAGTAATGAAGAATTAGCCAATGGCATCGCAGTCATTTCACAAACCATCGTCTGGAAATTCAACAGAGCCTCCAACCTTCCCTGCGAAATCTCCGCCTGGTATGGAGTATAAGAAGTATACCAAACAGGGTTCTCAAGTATGTTGCGAAGAATTACCGATGGGGTAATTGTGTCGTACCATCCCATTCCAATATAGGTATTGAATACTTTGTTCTTTTGAGCTATTTTCAGAATCTTCCGGAAATACTCCCTTTCGGTTAATCCGTTGGAAAGATTCAAGGGTTTTTCAAGCCGGATGTTAGCAGGAACAGTCTGATCAATCAGTTCATCAAGCGATTGTACACCAATCACCTTCAACATCTCTTTAATATCATCCTCGCGTGGTCCGATGTGACGGCTCACAAATTTATCGATAGCCATTCTATATTTATTTTAATAATTTGCCTGTGCAATTTTAACTCCTTTTGGAAGAATAAAATATGATTTTTTTGGTTTTAAAGGAATTATGAATTGCAAATTATGAATTACGATTATCTCATTAAACATCAAGCCTTTTCATTCAACAATTCTTTTTCGCAAATTGCCAAAGTGGCTAATTATCGAATCATCCCATTGTTAAATCGACGAATTGCCTTCTGTAATATTATCCTAATTCAGAAACTGGTTATAGCTTTTCTCCGCACCTATGGTTGTTTCAGGACCATGTCCGCAGTAAACTTTTGTTGCCGGATCGAGCACCAGCAGTTTTTCCTTAATTCCGGTAATCAGTTGTTCATGATTGCCCTTTGGAAGATCGGTGCGGCCAACAGATCCATTGAAAATAATATCTCCGGCGATCAGCAACTTGTCTGCTTCGGAATAAAATGCCACACCACCCGGAGAATGTCCCGGAACATAGATGACTTTCAACGAAGAATTTCCGAAAATAATGGTATCACCTTCTTCGAAAAAGGCAACTGGCAAAGGTGGTTTTGGCATCGACATGCCGAACATTAATGCCTGATTGGAAGCCTGCTCCACCAGATAGTTATCTTCCTGATGAATCTCGCTTTTGATTCCCCATGTTTTCTCAACAAAACCATTTCCCATCAGGTGATCGAAATGGCCATGCGTATTAATCAATTTTACAGGTTTTAAATGGAGTGTTTCAATAAATAACCGCAATTTTTCCTCTTCATGCGGATAGAAACATGCAGGATCGATGATCACACATTCGAGTGTATCATCCCATAATACGATTGCATTTACCTCGACAGGATTAAATGTAAACTTTTTAATATTCATAGGATATCGGATTTACTTTTGATAAAAATCAATAAAAGAACCAGTTGCCTTCTAACTATTTACAGAATAATCATCAAAACTACCAACGTCAGAAGGCCCGACGAAGGTAGAAAATGTATCAGAAAGATTCACTTTGCCGTCAATCTTTTAAAGGAATTTTCATTTCTTCGAGCATTGAAATGATTTTATCCAGTTTATCAACTTCAAGTTTGTTCAATATTTTCGTCAATTCTTCAATCTCCTTTTTTGCTGCCACATTGGTTTGATAATCTACCTGTGCATGCATCCTGTCTCTTTCATTTTGCCTGTTTTGCGACATCATAATAATAGGTGCCGCATAGGCCGCCTGGGTTGAGAAAACAAGATTGAGTAAAATAAAAGGATATGCATCCCAATGATAGATCAAACCAACAAGATTTAAACCCATCCAAAGTATAACCAGTACCGTTTGAATAATAATAAACCGCCATGAACCCATCCCATTAGCCACAGCATCAGCTATGCGGCTTCCAAAGGTTCGTGCTTCCGAATGTTTTTCATGCCAATTTTTCCCGTTTGCCATTTTGAGAGATTTTTGATTGTACTTTTTAAATAATATCCTGAAAACTAAAGTGCTTCACTTTTTAATAATCTCTTTTTCAATAGAACCATTAAAACCGTCGTAATTAAAATAAAAATCATCTGGCATATGATATCCAATTGATTGCCGGCCTGCACCAGTGTTATTAATCCGAATACCATACTCGCCATTAATCCGCCAAATGCGAGTGAAAAACGATGGGTGTTATTCCAATTTTGTCTGACACAACCCGAAATCAGAAAATACAAAATCATTACAATTAATAAACCGGATAGTTCAACCATCCATGGAGAGAGACCTGCACCCTGCTTAAATAAAAGGGAGAAGAAACCTAACCAGCTTGCACTCCCCGCAAAAGCAACGACTCCAATAACAAATAAAGACGGGGTTTTCGGGAATGATTTAAATGACATTTTGTTTGGCAGCCAGAGAGATAAAACGATGAGGCTCAATGCTAATATTCCGGCAATTGAATAATGGACAAAAGAGGTTGTAAAACCTGTCATTTTAACGAAGGTTGAATAAAAAGCAACACAACTCAGCAAATAAATAACTGCGGTTATCCCAATTCCTGTTTTGCTCAGCCAGGGCCGGGTACTTTTGGAGTGAAATATTAATTCCGTAATCAGAATTGGTATTGTTATGCTCCAGATTGCATGATAACCAATAATATATTCGGCCCAAACCCAGTTGACGCCTCCTGCTCTACCAAAAGTTAAATCATTGCCAAGAAAGTTTGGATTAAAAGCCGTTTGCAGCAATATGCATTCTTCAATAATACCAAAGGCAATTCCCAACAAAATGATTGATATCCATCCAAGGCCCCTTCTTCTGGCAATTTCTCTGATTAATAATACCCCGGAACCATAAAAAAATGTTTCAAATATCAATTGAAAAGAACGGCTAGCCGGCGTTGAACCGAACAGTAATTCAGCAATTAAAGGAGATAAAATAAAGAGTGAAAGTATTGGTTTAATATTTGAGAAGCTGTTCTTCATAGCCAATAATCGAATCGTCCCGCTTAAATTATTCAGAAAATTAAATCTGTTAAAAGTAGTATTTAATTTTCGGTTTCAGGAATGCAGGCCAACGCATCAGGTAATGCGAAAGAAGAATAGAAAGTACACTTTGAACGCGTCGATGGTATGCCGAAACAGATCTATTCCAACCAAAATCCGGTATGAGCATCGGCAGCATATTAGAAAAGTGTTGTCTTTTTATAATGCTGATAAGAAGGAAACCGTTTTTCAAGTTCAATCTCTTCCAGCGATCTCCAAAACAGGACATTTACGATAAAAAGTAAAGAAAGAAAAAATGAAAAAAGAGCACCAAAATAAACCGGGAACCCGATTAACCAGCATATAAAACCTAAATACATCGGATGTCTTATTTTTGAATAGATCCCTTTTGTTATCAGATCTCCGTCGTAGCTTTCCAGCGTCTTAATCGTTAACAGCGCTGTAAAGAAGAGCAGACCTCCCATCAAGGCCAGCAGTATGCCGAAATAGTGATAAACCTCCGCATAATGAATTTTATAAATGTCCTGACTGCACAATGCGAACCACGATATCCATAATACGGCCATATTTGTAAATATTATTGCAAAATAAAACTTTCCGGGTATCAATAATTTTTTATGCTTTAATACTTCATAACCAGATCTCACAACATGTGTAAAACTGCAAATCAAAACCAGAATAAAAAATTGATTGTTATTCATGGTTCTGTATTTTTTATAATTCTGAAAGGATTAAATTTTAATAACCGCCGGGAAAACCGGTGGTGGAATGAAGAAAAGCAAAAGAGCCATGAAGGGGTTCAATTACAGACTATTATTTTAAGATTCAACCCACTTCGTTGTTCCTGATTTGGTTTGACTTTGCCCCCGGATTCTACAAGCTATGCAGTGGGTTATTTCGGAAAACAGAATGCTTAATACTACAAAGGTTTTTTTGAAATGAGATAAGGTTAAGGCCCAAAGAATAAATTCAAAGGACCCTAACCTATCAACGTTCCCCTAATCAAATTTCTTTTATTGGCGTTGGTTCAATCTTTTCTTTTACGGATGGCTCCAGGGTATGGTAGTTTTTACGAAGTTCGTTCATCTTATTGAAAAGCGTAAGAACAGATTCGTTTGGCGTAAAATTGGCAGCTTGTTCAATCGCATTACATAACTCGTTATAGGAGTCACAAACAGTCTTTTTCTGTTCGCTGGCAGAAAGTTCATGTGCCGCATCATCGGCCAGCCGATGGTTATAAATGACATCAAAAGCTTTATTTGAAGTTTCGAATTCGATCATCAATGTGTCGATTGCCAAAGTGGTGGCAGCTGCAATAACTTCCGCGTTTGCATTGTATTTTTCAATCATTCCGGACACAACACCAGTTACAGAATTCATAGGTTCATTGATTATGCTCCAATACGTTGAGAAAAAGAAATCGAGTGTTTTAGCCGCGGCTTTCCTTGAAGCATCACGACCTTTCAGGTGTAGTTTTACGATTCGTTTGATTTCTGCAAAACGTTCTTTCCGGTCGGTATTGGCCAGGTTCACACGTTCGGTGAATCCGTTTTTCCGCGGATTCTTGACCATTGGTTCGAATACCAGATTATCCGCGATGAGATGGTTCAAGATTGCATTACTCAAATCACTTAAATCGTCCTTCACCGCAACAGCCAGATTGATTGTAGATTTAATCAATCCCAAAACATTGTCAATCGATAAACGAATGGCATAAAGAGCATTTAATGAAAGTTTTTTCATAAATTTTAAAAGATTAAATTAATATTTAGGGTTCAATAAAAAATCATTTTAATCTTAAAATTTTCATCCAGATAACTTTTAATTTTGTTGCTGATACCAATAAAATTCATTTGAACTGTCGGAATTTTTTCCGAAACACTAAATCAGTTCATTTGGACTGTCAGAAATTTTCTGAAACACAAAATCAGTTCATTTGGATTGTCGGAAATTTTTTTGCAATCCCAAATCAGTTAATTTGGACTGTTGGAAATTTTCTGAGACACCAAAACAGTTCATTTGGCCCGTCGGAAATTTTTCAGAGACTCCAAATGGGTTCATTTGAACTCACGGAAATTTTTCCGAGACACCAAGTCAATTTAGTTGTGTTTTTTTATGACTGATGAAAGTTTCATGCTCAGTTGTCTGAATGATTCAATATTTAAAAGAACGAATCAATAAGTAAGAAAGGTGGAATGTGTTTAATAAGAGTACTATCAGTCAGATTACATACCAAAGTTATGTACATATTTTGAAAATTCAAACTATTTTTGAAACTATTTTTGAAAATAATGGAAAATATTTTAAAAATCCGCATAAATAGCAGGATTCCGCACAAGGATTGGGGTATGAGTGGATTAAAAAATTACTATTGGAGGAATAGTAAAACGGGAAATTTGGGGAAAAAATAAAATTAGGGTGGAATTGTTCAGGCTAAAAAGCATCATTTCGCATTTGAATATCAAAACGGTTCACCTTTTTGCCTTCGTAAATGGGATTAACATGGGCACTTCATGCTGATATTTGATGTAGGTATCACCAAATTCCAAAACAAGTTTCTTCTCTTCGAGCCGTGTTCCGATAATTATATAGCCAGTTAACACCACATTGACTACGATATCAGTGATGCGGAAGGTCTGGCACCATATAAAAAGTAATACTCCAAAATATAACGGATGCCTTATAATGCCCAACAATCCTTCTTTCCTGATTCCTCCCGAATAATCCTCCGATTTTTTCTTCCCATAGTCAAACATTTGACGGATTCCAAAAAAGGTTAAGTAGTCATAGTCAAAGAAAAAGGCTTTAAGTGAAATCAGTATGGAGAATGAAATAAGCAGATACCGGATGATCGTTAATGGAAACGAATAAGTTATAATTACCTCACTTTTTGTTTGAATTGTATAGAGATACAATGGAACAAATAATATCAATGCAACCGTATTGTAAAACAAGCGATAAAAGGCATAATACTCCTTTAAAGAGCGCTTCATTAAGTTCGTGAACCATATACTTATCAGGAAACTATGAAGTGCGCAATATCCCGTCCACAACAGTGCGATCAACAAATAATTCATATTCGTACCTATTTAAGCCGTTACTTATCGATGAATTACAGCATAAAATTCAAAAGATGTCGAAAATCTACCGTTTCTTTAATTCATAAAGATCAAGACGCCGGTCTTTAAGATTTTTGACGCCACCAAAGTTATGAAGCTCCCTTAAAAGATCCATGTCGACATCGGATATTAAGATCATCTCGGTATTAGGTGTTGCTTCCGATTTGATTCCTGTTGTAGGAAACGCAAAATCGCAAGGAGTAAACACCATCGATTGTGCATACTGAATATCCATGTTGTGAACCTTGGGTAAATTTCCTACACTGCCAGCAATGGCCACATAACATTCGTTTTCAATCGCACGTGCCTGCGCACAATACCTCACGCGAGAATAACCATTTTGTGTATCGGTTAAAAACGGCACAAACAAAATATCCATCCCTTCATCCGACAATAGCCGGCATACTTCGGGAAACTCAACATCATAACAAATCAGAATCCCGATCTTTCCGCAATCGGTATCAAAAGTTTGTATTTTATTTCCGCCTGTCATGCCCCAGGCTTTCACTTCATCTGGCGTCATATGAAGTTTTTCGTACCGTTCAACAGTGCCATTGCGCCTGCACAGATAACCCGCGTTATAGAGTGTATCGCCCACCAGTTCGGGCATACTCCCCGTGATGATATTGATGTTATAGGCAATGGATAATTTCGAAAATTCCTGTATGATGGGGGCCGTATATTCGGCCAGCTTACGGATCGCGTCTGATTCGCTGAGTTGATTGTATTGTGCCATTAGCGGCGCGTTGAAAAATTCGGGAAACAATGCAAAGTCACTTTTATAAGCGCTTAAAGTATCCACAAAATATTCGGCCTGCTGCATCAATTCATTAATATTTTTTGAGGTGTTCGCTTAGTAACTAATCTTATCTTTGTATCAAAGATAATTAAAAATGAAATTTATAGGAGAAAACATCATTGAATTTTCAGAGAGTTTTAAGGACGATATATCGTGTTTAGAATATTTGTCAGAATTAAAATGGGACAAAGAATACGTCTGCATTAAATGTGGATG
>Ga0209430_1000568_pt1 | contig 36295 bp, 28 predicted proteins | sample BarGraIncub1133A_FD_184504 | JGI IMG/M metagenome (GOLD analysis project Ga0209430, IMG submission 184504) | Arctic peat soil microbial communities from Barrow, Alaska - Barrow Graham LP Incubations 11-33A (SPAdes) (version 2) | ecosystem: Environmental > Terrestrial > Soil > Wetlands > Peat... | reverse complement strand
ATCCGGTAACGGGTTATTATGGTGGTGTCATGGCTTACAGCGAAGATCCACAAGCCTATAACCCATATACCAATTACATCAACAACTTGAATCACCAGAGTCGCCAGGAAGCCAATACTAGCATCTATGGTGAATGGTTACCTATTAAGGGACTTACGGCTCGTATCGATTATCAACTCAACTATTATAATCAATTCGCCTGGAGTGCTTCTACCCCGAACCAGGCATACAACTTTCAAACCAACTCCTTTGGATCACGCGTTTATGTAGGTGCCAACGCCGGAGTAAGTAATTCAACAAATACGGGATATAAAACCCAGCTGAACGGTAGCCTGAACTACCGTACTACAATTGCCCTGCATCACGACATAAGTGCATTATTTGTATATAGCGAAGAGTACTGGTATGATCGTTATGAATCAGCATCAAGAAATGATCGGTTGTATCCTACACTTCATGAAATCGATGCAGCACTCACCACGATTCAATCAACTGCAGGTAACTCAAGTACAGAAGGTCTCCGTTCCTTAATTGGCAGATTTAACTATTCCGCTTACGATAAATATTTATTTGAAGCGAATTTCCGCTATGATGGTTCTTCCAAATTTCTCCCCGGACATCAATTTGGATTTTTCCCGTCTGCAGCTTTGGGATGGCGTTTTACGCAGGAAAATTTCATCAAACAATACACAGAAAAATGGCTTAGCAGTGGTAAACTGCGGTTATCATATGGTAGTTTGGGTAATAACAGCGGTGTAAGTCGTTACGAACAACAGCCAACTCTCGGTGCAAGCCCTTACATGACCGGAGGTGCAATTGTAAATGGTTTTATCAGCCAGAAAATGACCAATGTAAATCTCTCATGGGAAACAACCACCGTATTTAACACAGGTTTTGATCTTGGTTTTCTCAAAAACCATCTAACCACTGAAATTGACTATTATGACCGCTTAACTACCGGCATGAACCAGCCTTCCTCCATGTCAAACCTTCTGACAGGTGCTTATACTGCACCACGTGTAAATATCGGAAATTTGCGTAACCGGGGTATTGAAGCCAATGTCACCTACAAAAATGCGGTTGGTAAATTTAATTACTCAGTCAACCTGAATGCTTCCTACAATTCAACCCGTCTTGAAACATGGAGCGGATATCTCGACAGAGGTTATACCTTCTTAAATATGCCATACCATTTTCTGTATGGATATGTCGACAATGGAATTGCCAAAACCTGGCAGGATGTTTACAATGCAACACCACAAGGTGCATCCCCGGGTGATTTGCTCTTAACGGATGTGAATGGTGATGGTAAAATTGACGGTAATGATCAGGTTGCCAGGCCAAATATTCAAAGAGACAGACCAACTACCAACTTTGGTTTTAACGGAAGCTGTTCATGGAATGGTTTTGATCTGAGCGTCTTATTGCAGGGTTCCGCAGGACGTAAGGACTACTGGTTGAATAGTTTCAATACAACCAATATTCCTCAGTCACGTTACGCTTCCAGCTGGGTACAATGGAACAACCCATGGTCGGTATCTAACCCGGATGGCATCTGGCCCCGTTTGGCCGGTCCTGGAAATAACGTTACAACGACAAGTTTCTGGCTCGACAACCTTAGCTTTCTTAGGGTGAAGAATATACAAATAGGATACAACCTGCCTAACAAATGGTTAAGCAAGTTGACCATCGATAATTTTCGTATCTATGCTTCCGGAGAGAACCTGGCAACATTCACAAAATTCAGAGGTCTGGATCCTGAGCGTATGGGCAATGCAAGTGATATGTATCCTTTGAACAAATCGTTCTCGATTGGTATTAACCTTGGTTTTTAAATAAGCTGAAATTATGAAAAGATTAAATTTCAAAATATTTGTCATCTCTGCATTCGCAGGATTGACTTTTTTCACGAGTTCGTGTACGAAGAATCTGTTGGAGCAACAGCCTACAGTAGATTTGCCTTCTTCAGCTTTTTGGAATACAGAAGCTGATGCCACCACGGCACTGATGGGAGCATATTCCGCAGTCAGACCACTATTTGACAGGGATTACTATTTAGATGGTCAGGGCGAATATGTCAGAGCCCGCGGAACAAGTACTACCAGTGGCAATCTTCGTCTGGGAGATGCCTATAATGGGGGTAACTACAATCCAAACGGCTATGGTAGCAGCTTTGACAAGATGTATAGTTCACTTTATGGTGGTGTCAACCGTACCAATTATGTGATCGAAAATGTAAAAAAGATGTTGCCAACAGCTAAAGCCAGTTCAGTTGCGGGTCTTGAAGCAGTTATCGGTGAAGCACGTCTGCTGCGCGGTATGGTTTATTTCCGCCTTATCTCCATGTGGGGGGATGTTCCCTACTTTACAAAGATTGCCTATGCTGATGCAGATGTATCTACTCTTTCAAGGATTCCTATCGCTCAGATTAAAGATTCAATTTTGGCCGACTTTACCTATGCCTTTGACAAGCTTCCTGTCAAACCTGCTGTATCGGGACGTGCTGCAAAACCTGCTGCACTTGCCTTCAGGGGTAAAATGCAACTGTATTGGGCCAGCTGGAACAAGAACGGATGGCCGGAACTAGATACTTTTAAACCCGATGCTAACGCCGCGACAACTGCTTATACTGCTGCTGCAGCCGATTTTAACGCAGTTATTACTAACTATGGATTAAATTTATTTCGTAATGGTGATCCAGGAGACTGGGGAACAATGGGCAATGCAGATGTACTACCTAATTACTACTACCTCTTTCTTCCAATTGCCAACAATGATCCTGAATTGATTATGGCTTTTACACATGGTGGTACCGGTACAAGCCAGGGTGAAGAGCTGATGCGCGATATTTCAGGTCGTTCTCACGAAGGCTCGCAGTGCTGGTTATCACCAAGATATGAGATAGCTGACAGATATCAGTCTACCATAACAGGTGACTTTGCACCGCCATTGATTCCGACCAATCCAACGACTGCCGGAGCAAGAACGAAACTGAATTCGGCTGTCAACCCGGCAAGTTATGCCAATCGTGATTATCGGATGAAATCCTCCATTATGTGGGATTACGAGATGAGCGTTGGTATGGTATCTCTAAAATCAACAGGTTGGTGTCCTTTCATTTACAAAACATGGGCCGCGGCGGTAACAATCAACGGAGTACCTTACCTCACCTATAACACAGACGGTTGTAACTCAGGATATGTATTCCGCAAATTCCTGCGTAACTATGCCGGACAAGGACGTAGCGATGGAGACTATAGTTACCCTGTTATGCGACTTGCCGATGTTTACCTAATGTATGCTGAAGCGACTAATGAAGTAAACGGACCACAGGCAGATGCTATTGCCCTTGTGAATAAGATTCGCCGACGTGGAAACCTGCCTCCATTGGCAGCTTCAAAAACAGGTGATAAAGTTTCTTTCTTTTCTGCCATCGAACAGGAACGTATCGTTGAACTTCTGGCTGAAGGTCAGCGCGGATTTGACCTGCGCCGCTGGAGAGCGATTGAAAGAGTATGGTGTCCTCCTTATGGTGTGGGCGTATGGCGGATAGATACGAATGGTGCCAACCAAAGTCAATACTTTGTTAACACCTCTGAGTTAGCCTATCAGCAATGTTATATTTTCAGGATTCCGCCAGGTGAACGCAACCGGAATCCAAACCTGACTCAGAACAAACCATGGTTGTAAACATCTTTAACGGATTTTAAAATTTAAAATAATAAGCAATGAAAAGATATTTGATAACATTTTTAATTTTCTTCCTTGTCACATTTACCTGGATCAGATGTGCAAAGAATTTCCCGGTCGACGAAGACGGTCTGTTAATAACAACCAGGGGACAATGCTATGTTGGTAATTTCGAATTACTGGGTGCAGACTTCCAGACTGTAAGAACGACTTCAGCAGTTATCGACACTACAGCTCAAACTATTAACACCATTGTGTTTTATGGTACAGATTTAAAAAACCTGTATCCCCAGTTTTCGCTGGTAACTGACGCCAAATTGGATCCGAAGATCACGGGGAAAGTTGATTTCTCCGATTTGACGAATCCTAAAAAGTACACCGTCATTTCTGGAAACCGACAGGTGAAAAAGACTTATACGGTCTATATTACAGTTCAACCTAAACCTTAAAACATCAGACTATGCAACGTAAATATTTTAGCTTAATCACAGTGATGTTGGCGGTAATTATCTACTCTTCATGTAAGGAGGAAGATTATTCACTGCCCCTTGGAAAAACTGGGTTGAATAATGATTGTATTAAAAGAACGCTGGGACCAAATATCGTAGGAACCAACATAGAGTTTGCTTATGCCATGGCTTTGCCAAAAGCAGAGGGAAAAATTGTCTCTGCACAGGTTGAGGCTTCAATTGCCGGGGCAACCGGAACCTATCTCGAATACAGGTCATTTTACACTAATTCAAGTGGAGTAGATGTTGGTATTACTGTAGGCTCACCTTCAGTTACTACTGATAAAATAACCCTGGTCGCTTTTACAAAGGATACCTGCGCCGCTACATTGCGTTATTTTTATACCGTTCCTGAAGCTGCAAGAGGAGGTTCTGTCTCTTTTACATTTTCTGCAACATCGAGTAATGGTATGACCGTTTCCTATAAGATGGGACCTTATGCCATTACAAGTATGGATATGAAACTGGATCTTGTAGCCACTGATAACAAGGCTTGTTATCTCTCAATTGCTGATATGGCTTTGTATGATGCCACAACAGCCGTTGCAAATGCCGGCAAGATCGACCTGGTTTACCTGTATCGTTCCATCCCGGGCATAACATTTACTCATGCCCTTGTTTCTCCGGCTGCAAATCCTGAATATCTGCCGGGAATTACACTTCCCGCAGGTGTCAACAAGAGTTCTAAAATGTCTAAGACCTGGGCATTGAATGATTTTAATCTTGCTCGCCTCCAGTATGGTATCTATATCGATGATGCTGATTTTAAGGTAGTCGACTTCACCAACGCTCCGAACTATGTTCTCAATTTAAAGGCTCAGGCGGGTACATGGGTCGAGACTGCTGATGGCAAATACAGGGCTTATATTTATATCAATGCTGTTAACAACACAACTCCAAGCATGACGATTAGCATTAAACGCTTTTTAATGCAGTAACTGATTATTTATAAGAGCCGTTGATGAGATAAATTTCTCCTCAATGGCTCTTTTTTTTCTTATCTTTCGTTTTTGAAAAGGTATACAACAACCTAAAGGGTGCAAAAATAATTATTCGACAAAAGGATTATTGTGATCTGAAATTTGTTTGTCTAACCATCACTGATCCAAACTGATTCTATTGAAAACTTTTGAGACTATACCATGAAAACTATTTTAAAAACAGCTGTTTGGTTGATTTTAACCTGTTTCTTTTTATCAACTGGATCTATATCAGCTCAAAAATTTATTCATCCGGGAATCGATCAGACATTAGCCGACCTGGTCTACATGAAAAAACAAGTGTTGGCCGGGGAACAACCCTGGAAAGATGCTTTCGACCGTTTGAAAACTATCACAGACAAGCAGTTCCCAGTGACATCTTTTACGCATGTACTTAGGGGTCCCTATGGAAAACCAAACATCGGAGGCGACGAACTTTCGAAAGGCTCAAATATGGCGTACAATTGTGCGCTGATGGGTTACCTGACTAACGACCAGGCTTATACTGCCAAGGCAATAGAGATACTGAACGCCTGGTCGCCTGTGCTCTGGGATTTCGACTACAATGATGCAAAACTGCTGGCAGGCTGGACCGGTCATATTCTATGCAATGCTGCCGAAATCCTTCGATACACCGATTCTGGCTGGCAACAAAAAGATAGGGATCGTTTTACACAAATGTTGATGACAGTCTATTACCCGTTGATACGGTTTTATTATACGCAGGCCAACGGGAACTGGGACGGGGCCATCATCCATTCCATCCTGTCAATTGCAATTTTCACCGACAACCGTGAAATGTTTAACAATGCCATCAATCATTTTTACCATGCACCTGTCAATGGAAGTATGTTCAAATACATATATCCGAGTGGCCAGTGTCAGGAATCGATGCGTGATCAGGCACACGTTCAATTGGGACTCGGTGAGTTTGCCGGTGCGGCAAGAGTCGCCTTCACTCAAGGTGTTGATCTGTTTTCTGTTGCGAACAACAGGATTGGCTTAGGCTACGAATACACGGCTCAATTCCTGCTTGGAAAAGCACCCCATTGTTATGGGAAAATCTCCGATCGCGCTAAAAATCTTCGCGATGATTACGAATATGTTTACCGTCATTATGCCGCTCAGGGTATTGAACTGCCCTATACCAAAATGGCCGCAGATTCAATCCGGGCTAAAGCTAATAGGAGTGTATTAACGGCTTTCCGGGCTCCTGCCGGAAAGGCCATAAAAAAAGAGACCCCATCTCCCTCCCGGATTGCATATCCCGCAGGATCGATGGAAAATGCTGTTTGTAAAACGGCCTCCAATGCAATCCGAGTTTCCCCGGGTCAATCCATCCAGGCTGCGTTGGATGAGGCAGCCGGAAAAAACGGTTGGGTGATCGCAACTTCGGGCCTGCATACCCTGCCAGCTTCTCTTAAAATTCCATCCGGCGTTACCCTCTCAGGAGAGGGACTTATGACGATTCTTCTTCTCGATCCTGTTTCCGGTATGCGCGATGCATTTGTAAATGGGGCCGACGACCTGCACGATGTGACTATCTGTGACCTGGTTGTTGAAGGTAGAATTAATCCCGATCCAGGCAGCGACCCTAACAGCTCACGATCCTACCGGAGCAATACCAACCGGGGTGGAATCATTTTCCTGGGCAAACACGAAGGAGCAATGAAGAACATTACACTAAAGAACCTAACGGTAAGAAATTGCACCTATAACGGTATTTTTATCAGCGGCGTAGAGAACCTGAAATTGATTTGTTGTGACTTTAGCGAAAATGGTGCATCGGTGGTTCCGGGGCCAAGACTTCAACACAATGTGCTTTTATCGCATTGTTCAGCAATAACTATCAGCGACAGCCGTTTGGATACCTCACCTCAGGGTTGTGGTATTGCCTTGGCCAGTTGCGTTAATGTTACTGTGAATAACTGCGAATTAGCACGAAATGGCTGGTATGGAATCCTTGTAACCGAAAGCAGTAACATTACGCTCACCGGAAATCTGGTTGAGGCAAACGATTTCGAAGGTATAATGGTACAATATTTATATGCCGGATCTGAAAATATTACGATCAGCAATAATTTAATTCATTTCAACCAAGGCTTCGGGATTACTTCCTATGCAGTGAAAAACATTCAAACCATCCATAATACCTTTGCGGGAAACGGAACTGACTTGAAATCGGATGAAAAGATAAGCATTGAAAAATATATCATTATGCAATAAAACGCCTGTAAGGTTTATCAAAACTGGCATATGTTTTTTACCTATATAAGATCAAAATGAAAAACCTATACCAGATAATCTCATTCACTTTGGTGCTTTTCCCAGTTTGCAGTGTCGGCTTGTATGAAGGAAGAAAAACAATATAGTCAATATAAACTAAATCATCAAAATTAAATTTTCATGATGCGAATAAACCAAATACTTGTAATTTTCATTATTCTGTTATTTTCTGTCTTCCGTGGAGTTAGTGCCACTTCGGATGTCGAATTACTTCGGCGAAAGGTTATCTCCGAATTGATGCTGCCTGCAGTTGATGAAGCTCATGTAAGAGCTGTGATGACAAATCTCAGCTCGGATGGAACCTGGCCCGACATCAATTATAAGGATGTTTCGAAAACAGGTTTTCAGCACAGCGAACATCTGAACAACCTGGTCGAACTAAGCCGTGCCTACAAAAGAAAGGGATCGGAATTTAAGGGAGACAAGAAGCTTAAAAAAGTGATCTATTCTGCACTCGATTATTGGCTTGCCAATGATTTTATTTGTGAAAACTGGTGGTGGAATCAGATCGGAACACCCAATCTGTTAGTCAGTATGTTGCTAATCATGGATGATGATCTGACCAAAGAACAGATAACCAAAATCTTGCCAATGGTTGGACGTGCCAATCTGAATGCTACAGGTGCCCGTCCCAGCGGAGACCGGATTAAAATAGCCGGAATTCTGGCCAAAACTTTACTCTTTAATCGTGATGAAGCTCAATTTAAAGACGTTATCAAAGTTATTGAAGGAGAAATAAAATTTGCCACCGGACGTGGTATGCAATACGATTACAGCTTTCATCACCGCGAGGACCGGGTGAACAATACGCTTTCGTATGGTTTGGGTTATGCCGACGCTTTTGCTGAGTGGGCTGCCAATGTTTCAGGCACCAGCTTTAAATTCTGCGATCCATCGCTTCAACTTTTAATTGATTATTACCTCGATGGAATTTGCAAGATGATGGTTTATGGCAAATTTCCAGACACAGGCGCTATGAACCGCGATATTACAAGGTCAGGATCACAAAAAGCATTTGGCACAGCAACCCCCGAAAGATTATTGAAGACAACCACTTACCGTATGAATGAACTGGAAGAAATTGTAAAGATCCGCAAAGGAGAAGTAAATCCAACTTTGTCGCACAGTACTTTTTTCTGGCAATCGGAACATTTCACTTATCAGCGTCCGACTTTTTTTACTTCTGTCCGGATGTATTCCACGCGCGACTGCAACATGGAAGAACCTTACAATGGCGAAGGGTTAATGAACCATTACCGCGGCGACGGAACCAATTACATTTCCCGGACAGGTGATGAATATTACGATATCGCGCCCGTTTACGACTGGCAAAAGATACCCGGAACAACAGTTGTGCAGAAGCCTTCGCTTCCTTCGGAAACTGAAATTCAAAAGAAGGGACTGACTGATTTTGTTGGAGCAGTCACCGATGGTAAATACGGGGCGGTGGCTTTTGATTTTAAAAGTCCCCACGACCCGTTGGAAGCTAAGAAAGCATGGTTCTTTTTCGATAAGGAATATGTTTGTCTGGGCGCAGGAATTAATTCGGATTCAAAGCTTTCGGTAGCCACAACCTTGAACCAATGTTTATTGAAAGGTGATGTGGAGGTCATGAAAGGAAATGAGAAATCGACAGTAAAACAGGGTGCGCAACAATTAAATAACGTTACGTGGATTTTGCATGATAGCATTGGTTATTTCTTTCCTGAACCGCAAAAGGTGAACCTGTCGAATCAACCCGAAACAGGAAGCTGGTTTAAGATTAACCGTCAGGCCGATTCGCCAAAAGAGGAGATCTCAAAAAATGTGTTTAAACTTTGGCTTGATCACGGATCTCATCCACAAAATGCAACCTACCAGTATATTGTCGTTCCTTCAACAACCGAGTTGGAAATGGCAGGATATAGCAGTCACCATAAGATTGAAATTTTATCAAATACCACAGCAATGCAAGCTGTAAAACATTTGGATTCAAACATCTGTGAGGTGGTTTTTTATCAATCCGGGGAGATTCATATTTCTGACGATTTAACGATTGGGATGGATAGTCCGGGTCTTGTGATGGTTAAAACTGAAGGCAAGATGATAACAGAGATTTCTGTTGCTGATCCATCGCGACAGTTGGGAAGGATTCATCTAACTCTAAATGTGAAGATTGAAAAAAACGGGGACAATTTTAATTCTTCATGGAATAAAGAGAAGGGAATTAGTGAAATAGCGATCGATTTACCTCAAACTGTATATGCCGGGAAAAGTGTGACTGTTAAGATGTAATTCTTTGGTCAATCTGAAGGATGAAAGATCTATTCAACCTGTTTTAATTTAACTTTGGGAAAAATGTATTTAAACTTAATATTCATGAACTACCTGAAAAGCGTACTGACATTTGTGCTTTTGGCCTGTATTGCAGGAATCAGCTTTGCACAGCAATCCGTTTCATTACAAACCATTACCGACAAACAGCATCCACGTATCCTGTTATTGAAAGGAGAAGAGGGATTGATTGCGCAATCGATTGCCGATAACCCGGTTTGGAAGAAAATGCATGAAACCATTTTGAAAGAGTGCGACAGCATCCTTATTTTGCCACCAATTGAACGTATCCAGATCGGAAGGCGTTTGCTTGATAAATCACGTGAAGGTTTACGTCGCGTGTTTGCACTTTCATATGCATGGCGAATTACGAATGATGATAAATACTTCAAGCGATGCGAAAAAGAATTACTGGCAATCTCCGGATTCAGCGATTGGAACCCGTCACATTTTCTGGATGTTGCCGAAATGACAATGGCTGTTGCCATCGGTTATGACTGGCTCTACCCGAAATTGTCAGTTGATTCAAGAAAAATAATTAGTGAAGCTATTGTCAATAAAGGTATTAATCCTTCACTCGATCCTAAAAACAACTCGTGGTTAAAGGCTGTTAATAACTGGAATCAGGTTTGCAATGCTGGGATGACTTATGGCGCTTTGGCTGTCGCAGAGGATTATCCTGAACTTTCGAAAAAAATAATTGATCGTGCAATCGAATCCATCACACTACCCATGGGTGAATACAAACCTGATGGTGCTTATCCCGAAGGTTTCGGTTACTGGGGTTATGGAACTTCGTTTAATGTGATGTTCCTGAGTGCAATTGAAAAGGTTTTTTCCTCAGATTTCGGATTAAATAAAACGCCAGGTTTTCTGCAAACTGCAGGATTCTACGAAAATATGACTGCCGTTTCAACACTGTGCTTTAATTGGGGCGATAGTGGTCAGCGCGGTGATCTCAGCCCCGCCATGTTCTGGCTGGCTCAGCGCAACAACGATCCGACGCTTTTATGGATCGAAAAAAGATACCTTCAAAAAGAAGATTACACGTCCTTCACCAAGGACAGATTGTTTCCAGCTATAATGATCTGGGGAAAAGATCTTCCGCTTGATAAAATATCGGAACCCGGCAATAAAGTATGGAAAGGTCAGGGTGCAAATCCTGTTTGTATGATGCGTACATCGTGGACTGACCCGAATGCTATTTATCTCGGGTTCAAAGCAGGTTCGGCCTCAGTAAACCATGGACATATGGACATCGGCTCCTTCGTGATGGAAGCTGACGGTTCACGTTGGGCTTCTGATTTTGGAATGCAGGATTACGAATCATTAGAGTCGAAAGGTATTCAGGTCTTTGGTCGCACGCAGGATGCGCAGCGATGGAGTATATTCAGGTTAATCAATAAGTCTCACAATACGCTTACTGTGAATGACCAGCTTCAGCAGGTGAAAGGATATGCAAAGATTGACCAGTTTTCTGACAAATCTGATTTTATGTATGCCATTTCTGATCTTTCAACAGTTTACGAAAATCAGCTTACAGAGGCAAAACGTGGGGTAGCAATTGTGGATCAGAAATTTGTTGTAATCAGGGACGAAGTAGTTGCTGCAAATAAACCAACTACGATTCGCTGGACCATGATGACCTCGGCAACGCCTGTTTTAGGGAAAAACAGTATCACTTTAAGCAAAGAAGGTCATACCTTGGCACTTCAGGTAAATACACCGGCAAAAGTAAGTATGCAGACATGGTCTGCTGAACCGACAACCAGCTATGATGCTCCAAATCCGGGAAAAACACTCGTCGGTTTTGAGATTAAATTAGCGCCTAATCAGAAACAAACGATTCAGGTATTGCTGATTCCGGGATCAACGGGCAAGCAAAATATGAAGTTTGAGAAATCGCTGGCCAAATGGTAAGGAATTTCCCAACTAAAATGCTGAAGCGAAATATTCCTAATTTAGTTTTATGACCTGAAATGCTGATTAAAGGGAAATGCGACACATCTTATTTTTCTATCACCCAATGTCTTGAAAATATATAAAGTAGATATGAAGCAATTACTGGTTGTGTTTTTAGTTTTATTCATTTCCAAGATGGGATTAGGTCAAAATATTGTTTTTGACTTTGAAAAGGTGCCAAAAGAAAGCGGATTTAAAATGGATGATTATTGGATCTGGGGAGGTTCAATGATTAAGGTTGATTCGACGTATCATCTGTTTGCTTCCCGTTGGAAAAAACCCGGCCCTTTTCCCGAAGGATATCGTCTAAATTCAGAAATTGTAAGAGCAACATCAAAATCGCCATTGGGTCCCTTTTTATTTGAGGAAGTTATAATCGGAGAGAGGGATCGTTCATTCTGGGATTCAAATATGGCTCATAATCCTACTATTCACCGAATTGGTGATGAATTCGTGTTGTTCTATATTGGAAGCGATTTCACTACCTATTCCGAAAACTCCAAAACGTTGGTCCGGCGAATTGGTTACGCATCTTCCAAATCTATTACCGGGCTATGGAAGCGTTCCGATCAGCCATTGATTAATTCAGAATCAAATAATCCGGCAATACTTATTGATGGTTCGAAGGTAAGGCTATTCTATCGCGATGAAAAATTAAAAGTTTTCGTTGCTGAAGCCGATATTTACAAAGGACCCTATGAAATAAAAAATGATAATTTATGGCCCGACTGTAAACTGGAAGATTTCTATGCATTTGAAGCAAATGGCCAGTTTCACCTTATTTGCGAAGATAATATTGGTGGGGTAAGTGGTCATGAAAGATGGGGAATTCATCTGGTTTCAAACGATGGTATAAAAGAATGGAAGAAATACAATCCGGTGGTTGTTTATGATCACGATATACAGTTTACGGACAACTCTGTTTTACGATGTACAAGAAGAGAAAGGCCTCAACTCTTAATTGAGAACGGCGAGATAACCTCCCTGATAAATGGCGTATATGATGGTGAGAATTCCTGGTGCCAACCTGTTAAATTAAAGCAATCGATAAAAATTGAAAACTAAATAAATGAGCAAACTACTAATCATTCTTGTTGTTATTTCTCTTGGTTTTGTCAGCAGGATAGCAACTGCACAAAATCCTCATATTTTGGTGAATGCCGCCGAAAAACAAGCTCTGCTCGACAAAATAAAGCAGCAGATTTGGGCAAAATCGATTTTTGAAGAAATCCAAAACGAAGTTAATCCTTATGTGGAACGTCACGTGACCAATCCTGAATGGATTCTAAGCCGGTATTTGATGAATCGTGTTCCCGGTAAACGGTATACCACAGTTTATTCCGACGAATCAGGTTCCAGACTTATCAAATGGGAAGGTGATGCACCGGTTCCAACTGTGAGGGTAAATACTTACCTGCGTACCCCGATTACTGAAAAAGGCACTTCGTACCGAAAACCAACCCTTGACGAATTGGTACCAAACGACACCGCAAAACTCATGAACCTGTTTAATCCGGAAACAAACCAAAAGGAATGGGTCGATCCGGAAGCTTACATTACCAGTATCAATGGCGAGATTAATAATCTGGCGCTCGATGCCGCCATTTTATACTGGCTGAACGGTAATGAAAAGTATGCAAAGTTCGCTGCCGATCTGTTGGATCAGTGGGCCCACGGAGTTTATTACCAGGAACCAATTGTTGGTCCATGTCGTACAGGATTGCTTGATATGCAGACACTGGGAGATCAAAGTCACCGTTCCATCATACTTGCCTACGATTTTGTAAAACCTTTTATGAAACAAAAGGGATATGACTTACATTGGTACGAAACCGTGTTCGAAAAATTTGCTTCTACACTGGCTTTCCGTGGTTTCTGGAACAACAACTGGTATGCTGCTGAAAGTTCGACGATGGTTTTTGCTGCCCTGAGTCTGGAAAATCAGCAGAAACAGGATTACTACCTTCAGTTTATTCTTAAAAAAGATACTATCAACGGCGGATGCGGTCAACTTGCGTTGCCTTCGACTGTCGAGAAATGGCTGACGCCGGATGGACACTGGAAAGAACCTGGTGGCTATCACAATTATCCTGTTGGCAATTTACTGTTATCATCGCTGGCGCTTGAAAAAAACGGAAATGATGTATTCCGGCAGTTTCCTGCATTATTTAAAGCATCGTATGCCATGATTAAGTATTCGTTTCCAAACCTGACAGTTGGCGGTTTTGGTGATACGGGCAGAGCTTCACAAAGTGGTGAATCGCTTGAAATAGGTTTGGTTGGAGCTATAAAATACAACCAACCGGAATTGCCGGAAATGCTTGCCTCAATGAAAAAACTGATAGATGGTGGTATTTATAAACGCGAAAAATCAGGCTTTCTGGGTTTGTTGTGTTTTCTACCCGACATTCCCGAGACAAAAACAACTTATCAGTGGCCACGAACCGGAACACTTGAGTTTGCGCGATATTTCCTGCAACGAAATGGGACAGACCGGCAAACCGGTTTAATGGTCGGAGTGCAGGGAGCAACCTATAATCACAACCATTGCAATGGAATGGCCATGGAATTGTATGGATTGGGTGAAGTGATGGGCATTGATGCTGGAACCGGTCCCAACTACGAACATCCGTTGCACCGTAATTATTACAGTCAGTGGGCTGCCCACAATACTGTTGTTTCTGCCGGATCATCAAGTTCTGTCCCTTTCAGCGGATCGGCAGGGGCTAAAAATATCGGACAGATCGATCTCGCTGCGATGGAACCAATGCCTGATCAAAAAGCGGTATCTCCCGATTACTCTTTTACCGATACACGTTATCTCGACAAATCAACCAATACGAACCAGTCGCGTACGCTGGCGATTGTCAGAACGTCTGAAACAACTGGTTACTATGTTGATATCTACAGATCCGATAATCCAATTAGTAATGATTACGTCTATCACAATATCGGAGATCAGGTAACGTTTCTGAACAGCAAAAGAGAAGAATTAAAAACCTCACCAACTGATTATCCATTAACAGGCAAAGATTATCCAGGTTTTCGGTTTTTTACGGATGTGGAGAAACTGGAAGGCTATACTGACAACCTGGTTGCCCGGTTCTCAATTAAAGATGAACAATCGAACGATCTCTTTATGCAGGTTTTGGTTCCGGGAGCTGAGGGACGAACTTATTACCGCGCCAAATCACTGAAAACAAAAACTGCCGGCAAAGTATATAATGGCAAGCCGCTTCCCGTTTTTACGATTAGGACGGAAGCTGAGGCAAAGACCAATCCGTTTATCGCTGTTTTCGAACCTTATAAAGGAGAAAAAGGTAACAGTGTTGAAAGTATTTCGGTTGAGAAGCGAAATGATGGTGCAAAATTTACTGCGCTGACAGTGTTTAATCACGATTTGTCGAATCAGGTAATATTCCAATCTGTTGATGATGCATCAAAATACAATGGTGATAGCTGGAATTTTAGCGGTTTTTTTGGCGTTGCTGGTTTTAAAAATAAACAGTTATGCTCGTTATATCTTGGGGATGGAAACCAGATCGCTTATTCCGGATACTCCCTGAAATCGAAGACATCGAAAGGCTCAGCCGGCATGACGATCAATAATAAATCATTGACAATTACTTGTAATCAAGCCATTGAAGTAGGAATTCCTTCCTCTGAAGTGAAGAAGGTGTCTTTGAAGGTCGGGAATATAATCAGCGAACTTAAAACCATCCGTTCCGGCAAACAACTCATTTTTGAGTTGCCTGCAGTAACTGATGGAGAAGTGATCTTAAAATAAATGACTTAATCTTGAACTAAAATGAAGAAACTAACATTTTTAATTGCCTGTTTTTTATTGATTTGCATTATTTCGGGTACAGCCCAGAATCTGCTGAGCGGTAAATTTTCGAAGGATGAACTGGCAAAGATTCTAATTGACCAGCAGAAATGGGTGCCTTTCCCAAAAATCACTGATAGTGCCGGATGGGCCAAAGCCGATCCTGAAATGATGAAAGCCTATGTCAAAAAGGCGGAAAGCTATTTGAATTATGAATGGCCTGGAATTCCAGCAACCAAATCGCTTTTGATTGAACGAACCGGTGATCGGGATGAGTACCAAAAGATCAGTTTCGAGAAAAGGGGAGTGCTTGGCACCTTATTGCTTGCTGAAATCTATGAAAACAAAGGCCGCTTTGTCGATCAGATTATCGATGGTGTATGGTCGATTTGCGAGGAATCATTCTGGGGCGTTCCTGCACACTTACCCAAGACGAAGGAACTTTCCGGCCTGATGGATGTTTCACAACCTTTTGTTGAATTGTTTTCTGCAGAAACCGCCACCTTTCTCGCGTGGGTTGACTATTTTCTTGGGGATAAACTCGATGCCGTCTCTCCCCAAATCCGCAAACGAATCTACAACGAAACAAACAGCAGGATTTTCGTGCCTCTAATGACCAAACATCATGGTTTTATGAGCTCCAATGCCGATGGGCGTCGTCCAAATAACTGGAATCCATGGATTTGTTCTAACTGGCTGAATGCTGTTTTATTGCTCGAAAAGGACAATCAAAAACGGACAGAAGCTGTTGCTAAAATACTTTCCGTACTCGACCAGTTTCTGAATCCCTATCCAAAGGACGGTGGTTGCGATGAAGGTCCCGGTTATTGGGGAGCTGCAGGTGCCTCATTGTATGATAATATTGCAATGTTGAATCTGGCCACAAACAATGCATTCACCTACGTTTACAAAGATGAAAAATTTCGGAACATGGGTAAATTCATCTACAGGGCTCAGATCAGTCCGGTCTATTTTGTGAATTTTGCGGACGCAAGTCCAAAACCAGGAATGGCTGCCGACATGATTTACCGTTTTGGAAAAGATATTCTGGATGCTGATATGATGAGGTTTGGCGCGTATTATCGCACACCCGGAGATGGAGCATCCGGTCGGTCTCACTATTTTCGGAATTTCTTCGCTTTGTTTATCCAACGGGAGTATCAAAGTGCAACTCAAGGTCTGCCACTGCCCAAAGATACCTGGCTGCCCGATCTTCAGGTGATGATTGCCCGCGATAAAGAAGGATCGACCGATGGATTTTTTGTTGCGTCCAAAGGTGGTAACAACGACGAAAGTCATAACCACAACGACATTGGCAATTACATGGTGTATTACAATGGATTTCCATTGCTGATTGATGTTGGTAGTGGTACCTATACACGCAAAACATTCAGCAACAAACGATATGAGATCTGGTATAATTGTTCTGATTTTCACAATGTTCCATCCATCAATGGGAAAGATCAGCAGCCTGGCCCAGATTTCAAAGCGAACAATGTCTCTTACCGAAATGATAAAGGATTTTCGCAGCTTTCGCTGGATATTGCCAAATCCTATCCTGCCGATGCCGGTATCAACTCATGGCTAAGGACGATCCGCCTGAACCGTGCAAAAAATGTAGTCGTTGATGATGTAATTTCATTGCAGCACGCTGAATCAGTCGTTCAGCATTTAATGACATGTTATCCTGCAGAGGTTGTCAAACCGGGTAAATTGGTTATTCATTATGCGCCTGAAGGTGGAGCGGTAATTGACTTTGCGGTCAACTATAACCCTGCACAATTCGATGTTACTGTTGAGAAAATCAAGCTGGAAGAAATGGAAGACAAAGGTGTTCTCCAAAGATGGGGTGACACGATTAAGCGGATCAACTTCAAGGTTAAAACGCCAAAGAAAACTGATAAATTCAGTTTCAGAATTTCCATTCTATAAAATTGGCTGAAAAGAATTGGATGTTATCCCGGATATGACTTTTTCAGGAAGTCCGGGGTAACTTTTTTGATATCCTGTTCGTGATATCTTCCAGTCGATCATTTTAATTGATAATGCACTTCCTGACAAGCAAGGGGATAAAATATTCAACGTGATGGTTTATTTGTAAATGGGAATTCAATTTTCTATGTAATTTTAGCCAGTCATCCCCGGAAGGATTGATATCCGAAAACTATTGTCAATTAATTAAAAAACGAACCCATTATGGAAAACCAAATTTCCAATCTTACGAACCGCCTGCAGCATGTGGGTATTCCAGTTACAGATGCCGTTGTTTCTGAAGATTTTTATAGAAGCCTGGGCTTTAGTAAAGCGATGCTATCACCATTTCAGGACGATGGCAAAACAGGTACATGCGTGATGATGAAAAACGGGGCAGTCATCATCGAATTGTACCAATTGCCCGATCACAAGTTAAAGGAAATCCGGAATCGGAAAGATGGCCATATCGATCATATCACGTTCGATGTGAATGATATTGAACTTGCTTATTCTACGTTAAAAAATGGTTCCTTTCATGTTATTGAGGAAGCACCCGTGTTTCTTCCTTTCTGGGAGAATGGCTGCAAATATTTCAATATACTTGGCCCGGATGGGGAACGGCTGGAGTTCAATCAACTGTTATAACTAAAAAATCGACATTGACTCTGACCTGAAAGTTAAATTGCTATGAAAAAGAAATATACAGTAGTTGGGATTGGTGAGGTTTTATGGGACTTATTGCCAAACGGGAAAATATTAGGGGGTGCACCGGTCAATTTTGTTTATCATGCCGCACAACTTGGCGCTGATGGTGTGGCAATCAGTTCGGTAGGAAATGACGAGTTAGGCCGTGAAATTGTAGATTCGGTCAACGAAAAAGGAATTGTAAATTGCATTTCATTTAATAACCATCCAACCGGAACGGTGGGTGTTACATTAATTGGCGGTAAGCCGGATTATACCATTTACGAAAATGTGGCGTGGGATTTTATTGAATTAACTCCGGAGTCATTCAGCATTCTTCAACAGGCCGATGCCATTTGTTTTGGAACACTGGCACAACGGAATAATGTTTCTCATCAGGCTATAATGTCCGCTTTAAAGCTCGTACCGGAAAAGTGCCTGAGGGTTTATGATATAAATCTGCGGCAAAAATTCTATAGCCGCTCTCTCGTTGAGGATTCTTTAGCTGTCTCAAATGTTTTTAAGATTAATGATGATGAAATTAGTCTGTTCAATCATCTTTTTGAAATTAGCGGAAATGAGGTTGAAATTTGTCAGTTGATCATAGATGCATATTCGCTTGAATATTTGGCACTAACAAAAGGAGAGAAAGGAAGTTATCTTTTCCACGACAATGAAATATCTTATATGCAAACGCCTGTTGTTGATGTTGAAGATACGATAGGGGCCGGTGATTCTTTCACCGCTGCTTTGGTCATGGGAATTCTGAACAATTTGCCGTTAAAAGAGATTCATCGAAAAGCGGTTGAAATCTCTGCTTTTGTTTGTACGCAGAAAGGAGCAACACCGGGTTTGCCAAAAAAATTACGTTCCTAAGTTTGAAAATAGATTAACTTTTTTAAAACAAGTGTCAATAATAAACAGAAAGATGAAGAACAAAGTTATTGTATTTACCGCATTTCTTTTAATCGTCTCAATCGTAAATTATTTTAGTTTTATATCCGACGGTAGTACCCGGGCAGTTGAGTTTCTGTCGAGTTTTGCGATAGGTGCTTTATCCGGAATACTGATCCTTCAAATTGCGAAGGCAATCAAGGAAAATAAAAAATAAATTCATTCATTCGTCGAATCGTCAAGGTCTAAATCTATTTTTTTGTACCGCTGATTGTTCTGGTATTTAATAAACCAGGGCGTCAGAAGTAGGATTGTAATGAAAATCAGGATGATTGGCTGAAATTCATTCGCGCCTGACAAATTTTTAAAGCCTCCAATATCGTGTATATATCCCCTTATTACCACGATTGCCAACAGGTATAAAAGGATCAGATACGATAAAAAGTCAAAAGTTTTTATCCGGTTTAATTTTTTGCGAAAGAAGTCCTGCGAGGCCCTGATCGGGAGGTTGTCTGCATTCTTTGTAAGAACTAAAAACCTGTTAATCTCCATCGTCGTAGATATAAGCAGAAAAAGCCCCACCAACGAAAATGGAACGATTGAACCGAGCGAGAAGTTGATTCCAAGATAAACCACAGCATACAACATCAGACAAATAAAGACTGCTAGAATCAATGAATACAAAAATATCCTCAATTTGATGTCGGACAGAATTTTTGAAATCGTTTTGCAATGATCCATCTTAAAAATTTCTTCTAAATTTATGCCTTCACTTATCTTTCCTTCATTTTGAAAATGCGCATTCTGCCACATCCTGTTTATATCAGCGTTTTTCATTTTCCAGTATTTTAATAAGTTGATTTTTAATTCTGTTGATTCGGACTCCTGCATTGCTTTCCGAAATGCCAATGATTTCACCAATCTCTTTATAGGTATATGCTTCGAGGTGTAACAGGATAATTGCCTTTTCAATATCTGACAAATGATTGATTGCCTGATAGAGTTTATCTTTCTGATCAGATTCGGAATTGGATTCCCCATCTACGATATTGTAGTCGTATTTAGATAGTTCAGTGTATTTTGGCCGAAGGCTTTGTTTGCGGATAACATCTATTGCTGTATTTATTGCAACCCTGTAAAGCCAGGTTGAGAAAGCAGATTGATTTCTGAAGCTTGGGTACGCTCGCCAAAGCCGGATCAATATTTCCTGGTAATAGTCCTCTTTGTAAGGATTCCGATAAAAATAGATATTGCAGATTTTCTGTAAGATCCCTTCGTGCTTATTGATCAGCGCTATAAATTCATCTTTCACTTTCAAGTAGATTGGATTACCGTCAAGTTAGTCGTTTGAATGGATGCGATTATTACAGCTATTATTTTTTTTCAAGCAAATGATTCAAAAACTTAAGGGCAGAATCAACATCCAGCCGTTTTGCGATAATATGCTTTGTAGGATCAAGGATATAGATGACAGGCGTACTAAAGACATCGTAAAGGGAATGGAAATTGGATGTAACGGATGGATCCCATACATTGGTCCAGTCGTAAATCTTGTATTCGCCGATTGCCTTCAGCCAGTCCTCCTTTTTGTTCTGCGTGCAGACCGCGTAAATATCAATACCCTTATCTTTTAAAGGAAGATACAGGTCTTTGTATAATTGGGGAACCGTTTTCTTGCAATGGCTGCAATTAGGCTCCCAGAATAACAGGATCGTATATTTCGAATTCATCTGGCGCAGACTGAAATAATTCCCTTCTGAGTCGGGAAGTTTCAATTCGGGGGCAAGATTCCCGATAAGATTCGGTTTGGTCACTCTTACCTTCTCTTTGATCTTGGCCAATGCTGTCGAATCGAGCCATGTTCCTTTGCCGTTGAGGAAATAACGTTCTGCAACTGCCACAAATACTTTATCCATCCCCATCACTTCCGATGTGATCCCATCATTGAGCCTATTTAAGGAGATATACCGGTACATTTCCTCATTGACTTTTGCCTTCTCAATTAAGTCAATCGTCGGGCGAAGGATCGAATCGGGAATTTGTAAAAGGGTATTTTTGAAATAAGCATCCAACCTGCCATCAATCAAAGGGGTTCTGATCAGTCCGGGCTGTGCGAAATTGAAATTATCCCAAAAATGGTGTGTCGTAAATTGGTAATTCATCACCCATTTCAGTGAGTCGGGATTTTTGCAATTCGCGGGTGCAACAAAGGGTGGCTGTCGGGGATAAATCATTGAACGAATGAAGTCGGCAAAAAATGTTCCGGGGTATTCGGCCGATTTTTTCGCCCAATAACCCTCCATCTCATTGTTAAGTGCCTCAATATCTGCTGTAATTATTTTTAGGGAATCAGGGTTGTTTTTATGCAATTCATACTCTTTTTGTAACTTCTGCTGTTTATTGCGCTGAAAAGTCAGGAACTCCTGGTATTGCTGAAACGCTTCAGTTTCTTTTGCTCCTTCGAAAATACGTTTCGCCTGCGGCTCAAAGGACGTGAGTACCGAGAACTGCTGATCTGCTCCGATTAGAAAATCGAAGTATTTGTCTTTATTTAAATAGATTACATAGATTCCGCTAATTCTTTTCTCCTTGTATTTGAAAAGGGCGGTGCCGGTCTTATCAAGTTGCGCTGAATCGATCCGAAGTATCTTACTTCCGTAATAATGGGCCAGGTAAATATTGGAGTCTTTCAACCCTTCGAGTGTAACCTTAATCTGAAATGGCTGCGCAAAGATTTCCGAAGAAAACGATGTCAATATAAATAGCAGAAAAACAATAAATTTAGCAGAGATCTTCATGAAACATTATTTTCCCCAAATTTAAGAACTACTTGGCATCTGGCAATAGGTTTCTTTATGGAATTGATTGGGAACGCAGAATTTGATGATCGGAACTCCGGATCCGGTGCTTAGCTTCTCTTTCTCATATCGCTAATTTTCTGTTTTGAATACCCATTTGGATTCCAACCATAAAGTGTTTTGATAAACCAGACCTAAATCAGTTAGGTGTTGAGGTCTTTCTGTTGAGTGTTGAGGTCTTTCTGTCGGGTGTAGGGGTCGAACTGTCGGGTGTAGGGGTCGTTCTGTCAAGTGTTGAGGCCGATCTGTCAAGTGTTGAGGTCGATCTGTCGGGTGTAGGGGTCGTTCTGTCAAGTGTTGAGGTCGATCTGTCGGGTGTAGGGGTCGATCTACTAAGTGTAGAGGTCGACCTGTCATGTGTGACTGCCACCCTGTCATGAGTTGAAATAATTATGTTATAAGCAAAGAGGTCGGATCATCTCCGGCCTCTTCAATGCTGTATTTAAAGAATTTTGAAAAATATTGATACTTAAAGCTTATAAGGATCAGGGAATTAAATTCACACTTCCGTAGTTGCTTTCGATCCGGACCGAAGATTTCGGGTTTTCGGAGTTTCCGACGGTGCCTGTTACTTCATAACTTGTATTTTCGCGCATTCTGTTTAGTTTACCGTCGGGATGTTTAATATCGCTGTAACGTACTTTGCCGTTTAATTTATAAGATGCATCGGCTGCAATTCCCAGTTTTATTCCTGCATATTTGTTCTCAATAGTAATGCTTTCGAAACCGGCCGGAATCTCTCTGATATTAACACCTCCATAACCATTGATAAGATTGAGTTTTGAATTTAGCTTGTTTATACTAATGCCTGTATACATTGAGTTCATTATTAATGTATTGATGTTTTCAATATTGAAATTGTCATATTTCGAATCGGCATCAATTTGATTGCAATCTCCAACATTCATTCCGGAATAGCGCGTTTCAGCTTTCAGGTTATTCCCTTTTTCAAGTTTGAGTTTTGAATAGTGAAGCACCAATCCAAGGTCTTTTATCGCATCTAAATTGACTTTACTGTAAGCGATATCCATTGTAAGATCGGGTGAAAGCAATTTTTGACCGTTTAGCTCACCATATTTGATTTCGAATGTTCCTTTTGCGTTTAGATCTTTCATATTGACAGTCCCATATTTCTGAACGACTGCCAACTCCCGGTCGGCCGGAATTGAAACATGGTAATCGATGCTGAATTCGTTATTGCCATTCATCGTATTTTCAATTTCAGTGACTGCCACTACTGTGCTTCCATTCAGGTTCACCTTCACGTTAATGTTATCCAGAAGATGCCTGGCCCTGTCCGATGTCCCTTCCACCCAGATGTCGGCTGAAACAATAACAGAATCGGTACGGTTGTTCTCGATGTAAATGTTCCCGTATTTGTTGTTGATGTCGAGCTTTTTAACCGTATTTACGGGATAGTTTTTATACACTCTTTTCGATATTCTTTCGGCATTGACGTTGAATGATATCAACAAGGCCATTACGGCCAGGATATTAAATTTCAGAGTTTTCATGTTTTTTATTTTTTAAATGTTTTACGTTTTCTAAATCTGTTTTTATGGTGTTCACGATATCGAGCTTGGTTTGATAATATTCAATCATCGCATTGATGATTCTTTCGTCATTGGGATTGGCCTTATACTCTGCCTGCAAATTCACGAATAAACTATCCATTTCGGAAAGTTCATGCTTAATCTGCACCAGTTCCTTCTGCGATCCGATCCCCTCATTGGCCATCTTTTCAAGGTCCCGAATTCCGTTATTGATACTGTTCGTATAGTAGAAGGAGGCTTCGCCGAGATCACTTTTGACAGCTGCTGTCTGCTTCACATTTGATTTCGGATTCCTGAGGTAGACATATAAATTGGCTGATAGTAAAATGATTACAAGTACTGCAGCAACTTTCAGAAAGGGAGTCAATTGAATGCCTTTTCGTTTGGATTCTGCAAGTTTTAGCCGCTCCGCAAAGCGTTCAAAATGTCCGTCCTGAGGTTCTTCCTCAAAATCATGACGATTTTCAATGATTATTTTATCTAGTTCATCCATAACTTTTCTCCTTTGTCTGCTTTTCTTCTGTTATCTGTAAGTATCTCCCTCAGTCGTTGGCGTGCCCTTGAGAACTGCGTCCGCGAAGTGACATTCTTTATGCCAAGGATTTCGCTCACCTCTTCATGATCGTAGCCCTCCAACAGAATCAGTGATAGAATTGTGCGATAACCATCGGATAATGAGTTGATCGCCGCTTTTATCTCCTCCACTGTAATCGACGCTGTTTCAGGTTCCGGCTCGTTTACTATCGGAAGCTCTGCGTGAAGCTCTTCGAATAGCACTTTTCTTTTTCTCAATACATCCAACGAACGGTTGATTACAATCTTTTTAAGCCAGGCTCCGAAACTTACATCGCCACTGTAAGTCTTTAGCTTATGAAAGGCCATCAGAAACGATTCCTGCATAATATCCTCAGCTTCTTCGGGTACATCGACGATTCGCAGGCTTGAGTTATACATCGACTTGTAGTAAAGTCGGTAAATCTCAAATTGTGCTTTCTTGTCGCCATCTATGCAACGGTCGAGCAAATCCTGGTGAATATTGATATACTTGTTTTCCAATTGATCTGATTTTCGAGTGAAGGACGAAGTTATACTTTCTTTGTTGCATTAAATTTCTAATTTTATCAAAAATCATAATAATCCCATGAAGAGTTACGATCCGCAAATGCATACAGCAGAACATATTCTTAATCAGACTATGGTGAGGATGTTTGGTTGTGAAAGATCTTTTTCGAGTCACATCGAAAAGAAAAAATCAAAATGTGATTACCATTTTAACCGACCACTGGCGCCTGCTGAGGAACTTGAACTCGTGAAACAGGTGAATGAGGTGATCATCCGAAACCTTGAAGTGGAGGAACAATTTCTGACATTGGCGGAGGCTTCTGCGAAATTCAACCTGAGTCGTTTACCTGAGGGATCGGGTGATGAGATTCGAATTGTTACTGTAGGCGATTACGACGCATGCCCTTGCATTGGTCCGCATGTGAAGAATAGTTCCGAAATAGGTGTTTTTCAGTTGGTTTCCACATCGTGTGAAAATGGGATATTACGCGTCAGGTTTAAACTAGCGGAAAACATTTGCGGATAATGATTCTTTTAACTTGTCTGATCGTCAATTTATAACTTATCTCTCATAACTTTTAACTGTCTTCATGTCTTCACTCGAAATATACAAAGCATCTGCCGGATCGGGAAAAACATTCCGTATTGTTCGCGAATACCTGAAGATGGTTTTTCAACGTCCTGAAGCTTACCGAAATATCCTGGCAGTTACCTTCACTAACAAGGCGACTTCTGAGATGAAAGACCGCATTCTGAAAGATCTTTCTTCACTTGCTTCCGGCAATCCTTCGGGACATCTGGAGTATCTGAAATCGGAGTTTCATCAAAATGAAGAAGAGATTCGTGTAAAAGCAGCGGCAATTTTGCGATTGATTCTGCACGATTATTCGCGCTTCTCAATCAGTACGATCGATAGTTTTTTCCAACGTGTAATCAGGGCATTTTCGCGCGAAATGAGACTTAACGCTTCTTATCGTACTGAACTTGATGCGCAACTGGTGCTTGAAGAGGCTGTCGACCGGCTCTTTCTTGAGATTGATACGAATCCTGGTCTGAAAAGCTGGATGCTTGAATATGCAGATGAAAACTTACGGGAGGGGAGGAGCTGGAATTTCAGGGAAGACCTGACCGGACGTGGGAAAGAGCTTTTTAAGGAGGAGTTTAAGTTATTTAGTGAGCCTTTGTTAAAGAAACTTGCTGATAAGAGCTACCTTGCCAAATACAGCCAGGAACTAAGGGTCGTGCTCGATAATTATGAACGCAAATTAAAAGAGATTGGCAAACAGGGACTTATCCTGATTGCTTCGCAAGGACTGAGCATTGAAAATTTCAAATACGGGAAATCTTCCTTTGCCACTCATTTTAATAAACTGGTTGATGGTAATTTCGATCTTCCCGGAACACGAACCCTTGATGCCTGCGATAACCTCGAAGCCTGGTCGAAAGCAACCGATAAACCTGAGTTAAAGGATCGCATTGAAACAGTTTATACTTCAGGATTAAACGGACTGTTGGTAAGTTCCATCGAGGTAATGAAAACCGAGGGCGTTTTTGCCAATACGGCGAAGGCCATCCTGGCAAATCTATTCTCATTCGGGCTTCTTACCGATATTGCCTTGAAAGTTCAGGAAGTATCCAAAGAGAAAAACCTTATTTTATTAAACGATTCAACACAGATTCTACGCAAAGTTATAGCAGGCAGCGATTCTCCTTTTGTGTATGAAAAGATGGGATCGGTTTACCGGAATTTTATGCTCGATGAGTTTCAGGATACCTCGCGGCTGCAATGGCATAATTTTAAGCCTTTGATCGAAAATTCATTAGGCGAAGGGAACAGGAATATTATTGTTGGTGATGTAAAGCAATCGATTTACCGCTGGCGTAATGGTGACTGGAACCTGCTGGCTACTCAGGTCGAAAAGGATTTGTCACATTTTGAAGCGTCAGTTATTTCGCTCGATACAAACTGGCGAAGTGCAAAAAGAGTAATCGATTTCAATAATATACTTTTCAGGGAATCTGCCCGTTTATTGAATAATGATTTTGAGTCCACACTTACAGGATCAGGTCATACATTCGAGGAGTTGCCTGATATGAAAGGGATTATTGAGAAAGCATACAGTGACCATTATCAAAAGTTTTCAGGAAAGGCTTCTACTGAAGGATATGTCAGATTGCAATTTATTGAGAATGAGGATAGCAAGAAAAAGGGTGATTACCGAGATTTAGCAATTGCCGAAATGATCACTCAGATTGAGGCGGTGCAGTCAAACGGCGTCCGGCCTGGAGATATTGCAATTCTGGTTCGTGGTAAAAGCGAAGGATCAATGATTGCCAAAGCACTGCTTGACCGAAAAATAAGTAATGCAGACAGTCCTTTTTGTTATGATGTGATCTCCAATGATTCACTGATTATCGGGCAGTCACCGGGTGTGCGGTTTATTCTCAATTTTTTTAAGCTCTTTGCCGGTTCTGATAACAATATTGTGAAGGCTGATCTAGTTTATGGCTATTTTAATTACTTGGCTCCCTTGATTGAAGGGGTTGATCCTCCTTCTGCCGATAACTATCACGCATGGTTCGCTGTTAATCGGGAGGTACCCGATCTGTTTAAATCGTGGTTCCGGACTGCAGGCAACGATTATTTTGATGCGTCGATATTGAGTTTGCCTTTGTTCGAGCTAGCCAGCCGCATTGCACAGAATTTCAGCCTGAATAAAATAAAGGGGGAATTGGTTTATCTGGAAGCATTCCTAGATCTCGTGCTTCAATATGGCAAAGACCAAGCAGGTGGAACTGCCGGCTTTCTCGATTGGTGGGAATCGTCGGGTAGTGGCAAAACCATCACACTTTCCGAAGGTCAGAATGCCATTTCGATTCTGACAATTCATAAATCAAAAGGCCTTGAATTCCATACAGTTTTTGTGCCGCTCTGCGATTGGGAAATTATTCCGATGGCCAGCAAAGCGCCGTACCTGTGGTGTCATCCCAATCAGGCTCCATTTAATAAGATGGATCTCGTACTTGTAAAGTATGGAAAAGGTTTGCAGCGAACGCTGTTTTCGGATGCTTATTTTAAAGAGATGCTTTATAGTTCTGTTGATAATCTGAATCTTCTCTATGTCGCATTAACTCGTGCAGTTAACTCTCTGATCATATTTTGCCCCTATGCTCCAAAATTGAATACTCCCTACACAAGTATTTCCTCATTGATTCAAGGGGTATTGGAAAATCCACCAATGCTTGATACTGTTGACCGTGAAAAATATATTGATATTACTGAATTCTATAATCCTGAAACAAAAGTTCTTGAAATAGGAACAGTCAAAAAGGTGTTGTATTCAGCACAAACGCCGGTTTCTGACAATAGAGAATTGAATGGTTTAATCTTGTCAGGCAAAAGTGATCGCCTAAAACTTCGGATTCACAGCGACAGTTATTTCGATCTGTATGATACCCAAAAATCGGAACGGATTGGTCATGGTAAATTACTACACGAATTGTTTGAAAAGATTGCCACGGTTGTAGATGTTTTACCTTCCCTTAAAAGGATGGTATCTGAAGGGAAAATCAATACTAAAACAAGTGTAGAATACTTGCAAATTATTGAGGATTTATTGTCAGACGAGCCATTTAAATCTTGGTTTAGTGGTGAATGGAAAGTATTAAATGAAAGGGATATCCTGCGTGGCAATGAAAAGCGCCACCGTCCGGACCGTGTAATGATCAAAAATAATGAGTTAGTGGTTATTGATTACAAAACCGGTACAAAATCAGATAAAGATTTAGCCCAGGTGCGGGGATATCTGAAAGATTTTAGCAAAATGGGATACTTAAACCCAAAAGGTTATCTTTGGTATGTTTCTAATAATGAAATTGTTGAAGTCATATAAAATTTAATCTGTGAGAAAAATACAAAATCCCTATGCCAAATCCGGGAGTAAAGATTACCAGTGTTTTGGATGCTCCCCAATTAATGAAATAGGACTTCGACTCGAATTCTGGGAAGAGGGAGAATATGTGATTGCCAAATGGATGCCACGAAAATCGCTCGAAGGTTTCCGAAATATACTGCATGGGGGAATTCAGGCCACCTTACTCGATGAAGTTGCGAGCTGGGTTGTTCAGACGCGTTGTAAAACCGTGGGTGTTACTTCCTCGATGGATATTAAATACCGTTGCCCGGTTCTTGTCAGCGCGGGGGAGATTACGGTGCGGGCAAAAGTCAAAGAGGCAGGAAGCAGAATTACAACTATTGAAGCTGAATTGTTTGGAAATGATGGAAAACTTTGTGCATCGGCAGTTGTTAAATATTTTCTTTTTAACGCAGAAAAGGCATCCGCGGAGTACTTTTATCCTGGCGCCGATGCTTTTTGAGGGTCTAAATGTTAATTGTTGATTTGCTTGATTATCTGGTAACCTTTTGAATGGTTGATTAATATTCTGGTTAACGCATATTCAACCAGATATTAATTCAGAATGTATCGTTGGTTTTATCCGTTTAAAATTAAATTTGCCCCATTATTTTTTGTAAATGAACTCAATTTTTAAACCAAAGCTTTACGTTGTCTTAAAACAGGGTTACAATCGGCAGCTTTTTAAAAAGGACCTTTATGCCGGTTTTATTGTGGGAATTATGGCCTTACCGATTGTTATTGCATTTGCAATAGCTTCGGGGTTAACACCTGATAAAGGGCTGGTTACTGCAATAATTGCCGGATTTATAGTTTCTGTTTTGGGCGGAAGCCGTTTCCAGATAGCAGGACCAACAGGCGTTTTTATTGTCATCGTTTACGGGATCGTTCAAAAATATGGCCTCAATGGCTTAATGATCTCCACAATAATGGCAGGATTGATGCTCATCGGATTTGGGCTTCTTAAGTTAGGAACGATCATAAAATATATTCCACATCCTTTGATTGTTGGATTTACGAGTGGTATCGCATTGATCCTCTTCTCAAACCAGGTGAAGGATGCTCTTGGACTCCAAATAGATCAGTTACCCAGTGATTTTGTGGAAACATGGGCCGCCTACTTTTCGAACGTTGGACCAATTAATTATTTTGCGCTAATTATCACAATAGCAACAGTTTTAATTTCCATCGTTGGTGGCAAGATGTTCAGGAAAGTGCCTGGATCCTTTTTAGCCATCATCCTTGTCACTTTTACCGTGACTTTATTGAAGTTACCAGTTGCAACAATTCAGTCTGTTTTTGGCGATATTCCCAGTACTTTTAGTTTTCATGCGCCTCGTTTCGAGTTTAATTCACTCAGAACGTATATTCAGCCTGCATTTACGATCGCACTACTTGGAGCGATTCGATCATTGCTTTCGGCAGTTGTGGCAGATGGGATGACCAGCAGTACTCATCGTTCGAATACAGAATTAGTGGCGCAGGGAGTCGCGAATATTGTGACCCCGTTCTTTGGCGGATTTCCTGCCACGGGCGCGTTGGCGCGCACTGCAGCAAGTATAAAGAACGGAGGACGAACGCCTGTTGCCGGAGTAATACATGCCATAACCTTGTTATTGATAATGCTCGTATTTGGTAAATGGATTACGTTAGTCCCGATGGCTTGCATCGCCGGAATATTGATTGTCGTTGCATATAATATGAGCGAATGGCGTTCGTTTGTAATGATTGTTAAAGGATCGAAATACGATGTTCTTGTTTTATTAATTTCATTTTTTCTTACTGTTTTTGTCGATCTAACCACGGCTTTCGAAGTTGGCATGGTCCTTTCTGCAATGTTATTTATACAGCGGATGTCGAAACTGAGCAATATTGAATTGGTTGATATTGATAATGATATCATTGAAAGTTATTCGTTGTTGCCTAAGGGAGTAGATGTTTATGAAATTTCGGGTCCTTTCTTTTTTGCTGCAGCTCAGTCTTACAAAGCGACCTTGAAAGGGCTTGGGGCTGATTCCCAAGTGCTAATTCTGAGAATGAGGTATGTTCCGTTTATAGATGCAACCGGAATTCGAAATTTCAAAGAAGTAATCAGAGATTTCAAAATCCGTAAAGTTGCTATCATACTTTCCGGAGTCCGTCCTAAGGTCCTTAAAGCACTTGTAGATTGTGGTTTGGCTGATGAGATCGGAAATGATTTAATTTGCGATAATTTTGGTGATGCCGTCAAAAAAGCAACAGAAGAGCTTGAAAAAATTAAATGGTTAAAATAACTTCATGATGGTTTTTCCGGATAGAATAAAGCCTTGATTTACAAATTGTGAATCAAGGCTTTTATTGTAACGTTTTTTTCCGGCTATTCTATTTCGACTTTAAAAACGATTTTCCGAACTTTTGAATCGCAACCTACATCTGCAACAGCTGTATGCATATCGGTTGGGAAATAGATGGCAAACATGCCTGGTTCTAGTTTAGTGAAAGAAGCATCGGCGGCATAATTGCCGAAATCTTTATCTACGTTGAAGGGTTCGAGTAAACTTTGGGATTGCAAGGGAGCATAACCCATTAGTTCGGAACCGGTCACCCAGTACTGTACATCAATATTTTTACGGTGAGCTTCCATTGTTACCCTGTCAGTACATTTCTGCTCGTACTCATTCACAATCATACGAACTTTACCTTTTCTGATTTCGTAACTCCCCAATTCAATATTACTAAGGTCGTTATTTTTAATGTATTCAAGCGCTTCTGCAATTCCTGTTGTCAGTGCATAGTAACGTGTTGCGTTTTCAATTCTATCGATAATCATTTACTGTATTTTTTGTGATCGTCAAAGATATTGAAATGTTTAATATCTCTCACTTAAAAGGCCTTTCAATAATTTTGGTAAAGAGGAAGAATTCAAATTAGAACAGCGATAAAGTAATAAAGCATAATGAGCGATACGAGGAGCTTTACTACAGTACCAGCCAAGAACCCAATAAATGATCCGAATCCAGCTTTCAGTGCATTTTGCTTATTACCAGCAAGCATTTCTCCAACCACTGCTCCGAAAAATGGTCCGATAATTATCCCAATAGGAGGAATGAAAAGCCCTGCCAGAAGTCCCGCCATACTTCCCCAAACCCCATATTTGCTACCGCCAAAGTATTTCGTTCCCCATATAGGAATCACGTAATCGAGAATTGAAACAAGGATGACAATTACTCCCCACGAGATCAGAAACTTTGGTGAGAAATTAATCTTTGAGCTGAGTTGGATCGCTATCAGGCCCAAATAGGAGAGAGGCGGGCCGGGTAACATTGGCAGCAGGCAACCGGCAATTCCCAAAATCATTAAGAGTGATCCGCATATAATCAGAAAAATATCCATTCTGTTTTTATTAACTGAATTCGTGACTTGAAAACGCTGAGTATAACAGTCGAGAGGGTTCTTTTGATCACAAAAAAATCCTCCACGAAGAAACGAAGAGGATTTTTCTTTAAAAGTAGCGTTGACTAATTTGCAGTCAATCGGGCAATATATTTATCAATCGATCTTCCTTCGTTGCTTTCGGCATATTTATCCTTGATGATCTTATAAGCAGCCAAAGCTTTATCTTTATTGCCCAAGGTCTCATAAAGATTGCCGGCTTTCAAATAATAAACCGGTGATGTGAACGCGTTCGGGTTGAGTTCGGCCGCCTCCATATATAATTTCACAGCTTTCTCTTTGTTGCCAAGTTCACTGTAAGCATCACCGGTAGCTCCCAGGACAACTGGTGCAAGCAATAGGTCATCCGTTTTGAAACCTTCAAGATAATCAATGGCTTCCTGGTACTTTCCCAAATGTAAGTTTGAGATACCGGTATAGTATTTAGCCAATTTCCCAGCTTTCGTACTCCCATAATCATCAATGATATCCAGAAATCCTGGATAGTTACCGTCGCCGTTTATCGCAAGGTTAAAAGAGTCTTTTTCGAAATATTGTTCTGCAACGAATATTTGTTCTTTGGCTTTAGCTTCTCTAGGAAGAGAGTAAAACCTGTGCGTGGCAAGTAAAATGAGGGCAATTACTACAGCAGCCCCAAAAACTATCGAAATAATCTTTGAATTCTTTTCGAAATATAATTCGGCAGTTGTCAATGCGTGCTCTACTTCCTCTAAATTTTCAATCGGTTTTGGTGTCTTTTCCTTGCTCATTTTATTTTAGTCTCTAAGATTTTGCCTTTTTTCAATTTGAATGCAAAAATAAGCGTTTTTACTAAACCACAGCATTTTTTAGTTATAAAAATGCTTTTAATCAATGGCAACAAATAATCAATAGTTTAAATGGTTTTTTAACCTGATTGGAAGCTTGACTTTGGGTGTTTTTTTCACAGTGCCTGATAAAAAACGTTAGATTTGTATCCATTAAAATCAATTTGCTCCGATGTTTATCAGGAATCTCGCTGTTGTTAATTATAAAAACCTCATTCAGGCTGACTTACAATTCTCCTCTAAGCTGAATTGCTTTATCGGCAATAATGGAGTCGGGAAAACGAATCTGCTTGATTGTTTGTTTTATCTCTCATTTTGCAAGAGTTGCTTTAATCTTCCTGATAGTCAGAATGTACGTCATGCTGAAGATTTTTTTGTTATTCAGGGAAAGTATGATTGCGGAGGTGAAGCTGAAGATATTTACAGTGGTTTTAAGTCGGGTCATAAAAAGATTTTCCGACGTAACAAAAAAGAATATGATCGGTTATCCGATCACATCGGATTGCTTCCGCTGGTCATGATTTCACCTGCAGATTCAATATTAATTCAAGGAGGTAGCGAAGAAAGACGCCGGTTTATGGATAGTGTGATCTCGCAATATGACCGGCAGTACCTCGACTGGTTATTGAAATACAACAGGGCATTGCTCCAGCGCAACAATCTTTTAAAGTTTTTTGCTGCAAATCGTCAGTTCGATGAGGATAGTCTTGATGTCTGGAGTGAACAATTAATCGTTACTGGAGAGAAAATTTACAATAAAAGAGTTGAGTTTCTGGATGCATTACTGCCTGTATTTCAGAAATATTACGATTTTATTTGTCAAGGACACGAAAAGGTAAAGCTTGAATACCAGTCGCAGTTAAAGGATCAGGATTTCAGAAAGTTACTTGAAGTGTCAGTCGCTAAAGATCGTATTTTGCAGTACACTACTTCCGGAATTCATAAAGATGATCTTGACCTTAAAATTGACGATTACTCGATTAAAAAATTAGGCTCGCAAGGACAAAATAAAACATATCTGATTTCGCTTAAATTTGCACAGTTCGATTTTATTCGTTCTGTAAATAAGGTGAAGCCGATTTTACTACTCGACGATATTTTCGACAAGCTTGATAGTGCACGTGTAGGGCAAATTGTCAAGTTGGTATCAGATAGCAACTTCGGTCAGATTTTTATTACTGATACCAATCGGGAACATCTTGATGGAATTATTCGCGAGGTTGGAGGCGCCGATTTTAAGATTTTTCTTGTTTCCGACGGGCAAATATCTTTGATGTAATTTATACGATTTTTGACCATGAGAAGAAGTGAAGTTCAATCCCTTGGCAGTGCGATCAAGGACTATTTAAAGGAGCGAAAATTTGAAGGCAAAATTGCAGAGATAGAAGCTGTTAATTTGTGGGAATCTATTATCGGAAAACAAATTGCCAGAGCTACTTCATCGATTTATGTTAAAGATGGAACACTTTACGTCCATCTTAAATCCTCTATTGTCCGCAATGAATTGTTTATGATGCGAAATGATATCATTCGTGTTATGAACCAGCGTATTGGAAGTGAAGTTGTGAAGGCAATAATTCTGAAGTGATATTTTTGACGTAAAATACTAATTACTAACGAATGACAATTGATTTTTTAAAAGTACCAAATCCTTGCTATCTCCTTGAAGAGAGATTGCTGCGTAAAAATCTTCGTTTGATTCAATCGGTAAAGGAGGAAGCGGGAGTTGATATTATCCTCGCCTTTAAAGGCTTTTCGATGTGGAAAGCTTTTCCAATTATTCGGGAATACATTTCAGGTGCTGCTGCAAGTGGTGCTTATGAAGCAAAGCTGGCTGCAGACGAGATGAAAACATTAGCCCACACCTATTCTCCGGCATTCCAGCAATCAGATTTTAATGAGGTTCTGGAGAATTCTTCTCATATCACGTTCAATTCATTGTCTCAACTTGAACGATTTCTCCCGGATGTAAAAAACTTTCCACGTAAAATATCAGTAGGTATCAGGGTAAATCCTGAATTTTCGGAAGTGGAGACCGAACTTTACAATCCATGTGCTCCTGGTACCAGGTTAGGTATTTTGGCAGATCAGCTTGGAGATGAATTGCCTGAAGGAATCGAAGGTTTTCATTTTCATACCCTTTGTGAATCAACTGCACTTGACCTTGAGAAAACGCTTGTTGCTTTTGAAAACAAGTTCGGTAAATATTTGAGTCGGATTAAATGGGTCAATATGGGAGGTGGACATTTGATGACCAGAAATGGGTATGATACTGAAAAACTGATCAATATTTTAAAGGCTTTTCGCCAGCGTTGGAATATAGAGGTCATACTTGAGCCAGGGAGTGCTTTTGCCTGGGAAACGGGTGTATTAGTTGCTCAGGTTGTGGATATCGTTGAAAATAAAGGAATAAAAACTGCTATTTTAAATGTCTCATTCACTGCTCATATGCCCGACTGTCTCGAGATGCCGTATAAGCCTCGAATTCGTGATGCCTATCATGAACCCGTTGAAGGTAAACCGACTTACAGAATGGGTGGGAATTCATGTCTTGCCGGCGATTTTCTAGGTTTCTGGTCATTTGAAAATGAACTTAGGCCTGAGGATCGGATCATTTTTGAGGACATGATCCACTACACAATTGTTAAAAGTTCCATGTTTAATGGCGTGCCGCATCCTTCAATTGGTATGTGGTGTGAAAATGGCGAATTTAAACTTTTAAGGGCATTTGACTACCTGGATTATAAAAATAGAATGGCTTGATATTTAGTGAAAGAGCTAAGATCATATCTGAAAATTCTTTTTAAAATTTCGCAACTGTCTCGTTAAAAGATGCATAGCTCCATAGCTGTAAAGGTAAACGCATAAACATGTCCATTGACTTTCACTTCAAAGTCAGTACAAACAAATACTCTGCAGGTATAGTCGATAAGATGAAAAGCAAACTCTTCGTATAGCTTATAATTTCTGCGGATAATAGCTCTTGTAGGTGTTTGGTGGGTAACTTGGTTAAACCAAGTCCCAAATGATATGATTTAGCTTTGCCAGCACCAAGAGCAGCAATCAAATCACAAAGACTATAACGGGTAATGCGTTGTCCGAAAACTATACAAAGCATCTGATTCCAAAACGGTAAAGTGCAAATGTGCCTATTACTATCTATTTTAGGACAATGCGGTTGAATACCCTGCAAGGTAGAAGCACCGATATCTGTTCAAAAACATATTTCCCTTGGTTCATTTCTGAAAATTTGGACTAAAGAAAGTCATCTGAAATCGTCACGCAAGAAAATATTCTACAGATAATAGATTTTCAAACATGTAAAAAATATTTTAATGAGACTCTTGTAATAGTCTTTAATAGATTAGTGATTATTTTAATATTTCTAAATGAAAAATCTGGATGTACCTACTTGGTGCATCCAGATTTTTTTTGTTCTATATTATTAATCTAAGTACATGACAAAAATTTACAACATTGACTAAACTTACCTATATCATTTAAAAACAGCACATTTGCAAGATATGTTAATCCATATTTAAATAAACTTTG
>Ga0209430_1000567_pt1 | contig 36338 bp, 34 predicted proteins | sample BarGraIncub1133A_FD_184504 | JGI IMG/M metagenome (GOLD analysis project Ga0209430, IMG submission 184504) | Arctic peat soil microbial communities from Barrow, Alaska - Barrow Graham LP Incubations 11-33A (SPAdes) (version 2) | ecosystem: Environmental > Terrestrial > Soil > Wetlands > Peat... | reverse complement strand
ATATAGAAATGGGAGATAGAATAAGTGGCGATATGCCTACATTTAAGGTAGAACGATTTTTAGAAAAACCTAACACCGAAGTAGCTAAGGATTTGCTGTCAAGAGGAAATTTTCTTTGGAATAGCGGTATGTTTGTATGGAGAGCAGATGTCCTCTTCACGAAATTGATAACCAGAAATGCCAAGATTGGGAGTAGATTTAGACGTTGTCATAAGTCATCTACTCCCCAAAATTTTATTGTTACCTTTCCACTATCACCATCCACAAATACTTTTTCTACAATAGATGAAAGAAGTGCTCGCTTTTCTTTTACAGTAGCAATATCTGCTACCAAAGAAAAATTCTTAATGAGTTTCATAAAAGCATCACAGCTATGGATGGTGGTTGATTGACACTCTGTCTCTTCCTTAAGATGTTCTAGCTTTTTTTCGAAATTTTTGTTATATTCTTTGAGAGCAGCAATCCGCTCAAAGAGTAGCTCCACCATTTCTTTTTCTGTTGTCATAGAGACATTATGTAACAAGTTACTGAGCATATTATTATTTTGTTTTATACTGTGCATTGTATTCTTAAATTCCGTATTTTCTGTAGAATTTTCAAGTTCTGATTTATATTTTTGTAATTCATTTATTAAGGAGCTTTTATCAATAGACATTTCTTTTAGCTTATCTATAATGAGGGTATCAAGGTCAATACCATTAATATTTCTGCTAGTACAACGGGTTTTGCCTGAATCAGTTTTAAAGCTGCAAACATAGTAAAATCTAATTATATTTTTATCAGCATACTGTTTGCCATATGCCACGCGCATTGGTTTGCCACACTTAGAACAGCGTATTAAGCCACTTAGAAGTGCAATCCCACTGCTTCCAAGAGCAGGGGCTTTGTCTTTGTTTATGCTTATTTGTTTTTGGACTCTAAGCCAATCGCTAGAATCTATTATTCCTTCATGTGAAGATATAGCATATATCCATTCTTTTGGGTCTTTGTTTCTTCCAACTCTACCACTACGTTTACTGTAGATAAGAATTCCATGATGATTATCAGCATTGCCAGATACGTTAATACCTTGTGTTTTATAATAGCTTAAGACATCCTCATCAACTCGAACATATACAGGGTTTGTTAAAATAATCTTTAAGCCGTTTCTAGACCACTCATTGCCGTTTTTTGTTTTAATATAATTAGAAAGCATATATTTTTGAACTTTGCTTAGGCTTTTCAATTCTAAATATTTATTAAATATAAATTTTACTAATTCTATTTCTTCTTTTATGGGTTTTAAAACACAATAAGTCTTTTCCTTACCGTTAGTATCTAAGTAAGTTAATCGCTCACTTTCAAAACCAGTTGCGGCTTCACCACCTAACCAATTGCCATTCCCAGCTAAAGCGTACATGTTATCTCTAATTCTAATTGATATTGTCTCACGTTCTAATTGCCCAAATACAGAACAAATGTACATCATAGCTCTTCCCATGGCTGTTGAAGTGTCAAATTGCTCATTAACAGATATAAAAGCAATATTGAGCTTTTCAAGTTCGATGACAAGGTTACTAAAGTCTGCAACGCTACGGCTTATTCTATCCAGCTTATAACAAATGAGGGTACTAAATTTATTTTGTTTACTATCTTCAAGCATTTTTGAAAATCCAGGCCTATCAAGTGTCTTTCCAGAGAAGCCCTCATCCTGATATATTAGAAATTTAGTTATATTCAAATTTTCTAGGTAGCGCTTACATAAATTAATCTGATTTGTAATAGAATCACCTGTGTCGGTAAATTTGGATTTTCGAGCATATATAGCTGCAACTGTCAAAACACTACCCCTCCTGTATTTTTTGCTCTGAGCACAATAATTTTTAGTTATTGTGGTTTTTTTCTACTCTAATTCTTCTCTAACTGTTTTGATTAAATCATTTGTAAACTCAGTATTTTGTGGTATTTTATTCTTTAGAAATTCAAAAAGTGCTTGTGTATATCGCTTTCTAAGATGTGTAGTATCTTGAGGTAGTTTTAAATCTAATGTAAGTTCAACTTTGCTATATTGATTTCCCATAATCTCTCCAAGATAATATTGCTATGTTAAAGTATATTCATCTTGTAGGGAAAAGATTAGTACAAGTTATTTTAATATTATTTCTATGCTTTTAGCATCTTCTGAAAGCACTATTTTATCTATTAGGTCATATAAGAAAAGTTTTAGACTTCTTCGATATAGCTCCCTATCTGAAATAGCTTCTATCGTTTCTAGTAGGTTTTTCTTTTGAAGAATAACTTCTTTTAATGTGTCCGAACTCAAAATGGTAGCAGCTACTTTACTATCAACATCCTTTTTCTTAGCTTCAATTATATTTCCATTTTTAATAAGATAAGAATGTAGTTCTTTTAAAGATTCTATAAAATTAGAGATAGTGTTGTATTCACCATCTTCTACTTTGTAATTCGAGGTATCTTCCAGCCTATTTATTTCTAATATACAGTCTGATATATAATTATTATTATCATCCATTTGTGAGTTGAGTTCTGTAATAGCTTTTTCATATATTTTTTTTTGGGAACTAAAAGTTAAATTGTATTTTTCATAAAACAAGTTAAAATTATCATTATCACTAAGTACATAAGTTAGGAGTTCACCAAGTTTTTTTATAACGGCAGGTTCTATTTTCTCAGCCTTTATACAGGTTTCCCATTCGTTTTTTCTTTTTATGGTAAATTCCAATTTCTCTTTTTCTTTTATGCAATAATAAACTCTACCTTTGACACCATTATTTTTGGACTTCATTATTTTTCCGCATTTTCCGCATACAAGGTAGCCATTTAAAATAAAAGGTGAGGAAAAAAAGTTAGGCTGCTTTTTTTGTATTGCTTTAATAATTTTAATTTGCTCCCATTGCTCGAGGCTTATAATTATATTTTCCTTAGAATAGTGTGGACTACTAATACTTTCATGTTTAACAGGATTTCGAACTCCACCTTTTTTATTCCATACCATTACACCAGTGTAATCTTCATTGTTTACTATAGATATTATGGAGTTCTTAGTCCAATGTCTGTCTGTATTATGAGGATACTTATTTTTAATATGTTCCGCAATTTTAACGGGAGAAAGTCCTTTGAGATAAAGATTAAATATTTCTATCACTATTCGAGCTTCGGGGTAGCAGATTTTTAGCACACTTTTATTATTACCAAGATTCTTGTTTAACCTATACCCATAAGGCGGAGGTCCGCCAGCCCAATACCCATTTTTTATATTATATTCATTACCAATTCTAGTTCTTGAACCTATCATATTTGATTCAAGAGCAGATAAATTACTTAGGAGGTTTTCAAAAAACACGTTTAATTTATCACTTTCTGTATCTACATTTTCGCCAGGCTTACAGTATATTAGCTTTATCTTTAGCTTATCGAAGAAGTATTTCAAAAGCAATGATTCCTGAACGTTCCTTGTTAGCCTATCATGATTTAATACCATTACAGTATTAATTTTTTTTAATCTAGCATCATTAAGTAGTTCATTTAAGCCTTTTCTTGTAAATGGTTTAGCATCATCAATACTTGTACTTTTAGGACCTCTCGAGGCTGAATATTTGTCCTCATAGATGTATTGTTTATTAATAGATATATTGTGGACTTCAATATATCTATTAATTGCGCTCATTTGTGTTGTTTTTGAAGTATTTATATTTTGTTTTTCAGTAGATACACGTAGGTATATAGCTAGATTTATCTGCTTTGGTAGGTCCTTCGTAGTTAAACTCGTAGTTGACGGTGAATCTGCACTTGATGTCTTTTTTATGGTCAATGGTAATCACCTTTATTTCCTTAATTAATTTATTTAAAACTGGCTTAAAAATATCTTCATTAGAAATAATATGATTGATAATTATTGATTTTATTTTTAAAATATGAGCATTAGTTTTTTTAATCTCTGGTTCAGAATTATTATAAAGTTTTATTATTTGTTGAAGTCTGTCAATGTAGCTAAGCTCATTTGCAAAAGCTGAAATTTTATAAAGCAGAAGATTAATTTCATTTTGTCTATCCTGGATAACTTTAATGCAGCTTTTATCTTTGTCTTTACTGAGTAAGTAATTTTTTAATTCAAACATTTTTTTATCTCTTAGTTTTTGAAGGTCTTTTCTAAGTTCATCTGTTTTTCCTTTTATAGAATTACAAAAATTGTTAAATCCATTTTTGCTCTTATCAAAAGCACAATCTATGATAATATCTAAAATAGATTCAATTACGCTATTTTTCGCATAAGCCTTACATTTTGGATGTTTTTTATCAACATGTGTACATTGAAGTAAACCATCAGTAATGTTAAGCAAAACATTGCAATTACCACATTTTAATTTACCTTTAAATAAAAAATCAGGTTTCTCTACCTTTAAAAGAGAAGGCAGATGCATATAGCAATAAACTTTTGCAAAGGTATTTTTATCAATAATTGGTGCAACATTTTTTAATTTAATAAAGGTATCTCCTTCCTTTAACCTTGCAGTGTTTCCTTCAATGATGATACCTTTTTCTTTCTCCTTAGAGTCCTTAAGCATATAACCGCCATATATGGGGCTTTTTAATATAGTAGTTATGTTAGAAGTGCTATCCAAGTGTATTGCAATCTCTGAAAGTTCTTTATCAATAATAAAAAGTGTTTCTTCCTCAAGGTGTTCTTCTAAAATCTTAATAATTTTATTAAAAAAAGATTCTTTTTCATGATTTTCAATAAGCTTTTCTTTAGTAGTATTTGCATAGGATAAGAGCTCGCTAAGATATTTATCATTAGGAACTGAACGTAAATATTTTATTTTACTAAGGATAATACGTTTAATATCTTCTAATTTGATTTTTTCTTTGTTTTCACCAAGAACCTCCCTTGCCTCATAAAAAAGATGCTGTATAAAAATTGCTTTTAAAGGCATAATGGCGTAACGGGAATTACTCTTAGATTTTGTTTCGATATCAATAGGAATATCTTTTCTATCATACCCAAATGGGATATTTCTAGCTGAGTTGTACATACCTTCGTTTCTTCTTTGTAATCTTCCATAGTTGGTTCTTTCCAAGATATTATTTGGTTCTAGTTCTCCAACCATTACTATTAGGTTTTCTAAAAAATCTCCTTGCAAGGAACCTTCTGAATTATATTCATTCTCATCCGAATAAATAATTTTTATCCCAAGTTTTTTAAGTTGCTTTTTAAGATTAACCCAGTCATTTAAGTTTCTTACAATCCTATCGTGTTGAAATGCGATAAGTGTTTTAAAGCAGCCTGATTTTGCATCCTCTAGAAGTTTACCAAAGCCTGGTCTATCAGGTGGTGGAGTGTGGTAACCTGAAATGTGGTCTGTATATACCGCATATAAAAATAGATTTTTCTCGTTAAGAACAGCTTTTGCTCCGCTTATTTGTGCATCAATAGAATTATTATCTTTTTTTGAAGATATTCTAGCGTAAATGGCTGCATAATTTTTAGGGTCTTTTAATATTATATCTTCTTTTTTATTTTCATCTTTATTTTTTTCCATTATCATTGTTAATTTCACCTATAATATTGCTATCTATAATAAAAGATATAAGAAAGTTAATAAAATTATTCCAACTATCAGTGTTTTCAGAGTATTTTATTGTTACTTTTAGTGATTCTTCATTGGTTTTTTTCATTTATTTAATTCACCTTTCAATTTTAATAGAGTTTTCTATTTTATCGGTATAACATAGTCATACCGATAAAAGACTAAATTTTTTATTTATATACTAATTATATAGAAACTATATAAAAACTATATAAAAACTATATAGTATACAGATTTTTAATTTTTTATAAGGGAAATGTGCGTTTTGAGAAACTATAAAATTCAAAAATCTAATTAGAAACATTTTCAATATTTGAATGGACTTATTAATTAATATTTTTATAGTATTCGCATGAAGAGTAATATTCACAAAATTTATTGCAACGAGTAGTAGGGGTAAATGGAAACTGAGTTTCAAGGTTAATTTCAGAAATAATATTCTTGAGTTGCAATAAACTATAATCTATAACTTCTTTTGTTACTTCGAGCGAGACCTTTTGATTAATGCTTATATAGTAATAACTAATAATAGACGGAAAAACGCCTAACTTGTATTTTAAGAGTAAAAGATATATTGGAAGCTGAATATCTTCGCGTAGGTCAATGAAAGGGCTAAAAGAATTACCAGTTTTAAAATCTAGAATTTCTATTTTTTCATTTTCACTAACATAAACTTTATCGATTTTACCACATAGGGTTAAATTCTTGCTTAAATAATGTTTTATCATTTCTTCACTAAAAATGATTCTACCTAAATCTTTTCTATCAGCACAGTAATTTTCAAGCATTTCCTTGGCTTGTAAAAGATAACTAAGTTCATCTTCATCAGATTCATATCCCTCTGAAATCCAATGCTTTTCTAAAATAGGAACGGAGCTTTCATAGGTCTGTAGTTCTATAGGAAGTTTATTAAGCTCTGCTAAGGTATTATGAAGCGAAGTCCCAAAACTTAAATAATGAGATTTTATTGGGGTAATATTAATCTTATCAATGTACTTATATTTAAATTTTTTCTTGCAATTTTTAAACATGTTAATACTGGTATTGCTTATAAATAAAGTTCTATTTTGTATATTTCTCACCTCCAAAGTTTAATTTTTCACATCTATAATAATAAGTATTGCCCATTATAATGAATTTATTCATTATAATGAATAATAAGGCTTGTATATTATTTAAAAGTAACATGTATATAAAATTTCATCTATTTCGAATGTATTATTATTTTATATTTTTTGTATGTGTAATTATGATGTTCACAAAAAATGTAATAAGAGCTTACTATGCAAATGTAAGCTCTTTAAAATACAGCACTAATATTTTCTGATATTTAGATTTAAATATTATTTTTCAATATCCACTACAAAGTTTATTTCATATATAAGCTTATTTAATAAAGTCTCTAATTTACTAGAATTAAAGTTTAGCTCAATAGCTGCTCTAGCATATTCATGTATGAGTTTTTCAGTATATGCGGATAATTCTACAGGTATATCCCTTGATATATTATGTAGGTCTAAAACATCATCAACTTTATTAGCTAACAAAGATATTATATCTATACCTAAGGTTGAACATAACTTATCCATTAAAACTACATTAAAAGTATCGGTCTTTCCATTTTCAATATTGTTAATTAGACCAACAGATACATCAAGTTCTTCTGCTAACAATTGTGTAGAGAAATCTCTTTCAAGACGCTTTTCTTTTACTAATTTACCAATTCTAATAATTAAATTACCCATTTTTAATCCCCTCATCCTCAATACAAGATATCATACTTTAATTATTCTACATAAAGCATCAAATACCTTTTATTGTAAACAAAAATAAAAGAATATTTTCATGTGTAATTTATTTTATAAGTAAGAAAAGAGGAAATCATAAATTATAATAATGAATTTTGAAGTATAAATTCAAGTAAAACGCTCTGAACTATTGCAGAATTTAAATCGTGTCCATTTAGAATTACGTTCTCAAGGCTTATAAGACAGTGGGCATCAACATATTTAGTGGCTTTAACTAGAACCTCTTTATTTATAAAAACACTAGTTTTATCTTCACTGCTCGCAATATCATTTAGACTTGGAATTTTAGATGCAAAATTATCTTTTATCCCTCTTTGGTCATTTAATACTTTCACCTGTTGTTTTAATAATTCATTTTTATCTTTTAATGAATCATTTTCCTCAACAAGTTTTTTATTTTCCGCTTTTAAAGTATCTGCCTCTGCTAGTAGAGTTAAGCACAAATATACGGCTTTTTTTTCTTCTTCTGTTTTTCCTGTAATTTTTTCGTTTTTGATTAATTTTTCAATCCTTTTTTTAGCCTCATTTTCCTCGTCTGTTTTTTTCTTGTTTACTGCTTCAATCCTTTGTTTCTCTTCAATTTCCTTGTTTGCTTCTTTTTTCTTTTCTTTATCCTTCTTTTTATCAAGTTCTTCATTATTTGTATTTTCAAGCTCTTCTTTATTTTGATTATTTTTGTCAAGTTCTTCAGTTTTTTCATCCTCATTTTCTTTCTCAGGTCCTTCTTTGTTTGCATCATCATTTTCTTCTTTTTCTCCATCTGAATTGGCATTAGTATAGTCAGACAATTTTAATTTTTTCATACAACTTTCGGCAGTTACCTCAGTAACATCTTGATTATCGGCGAGTACTTCTTTAATAAATTGTCTTGCTTCTTTTCCATCTTTAGCGTTTTTAATTTTATTTTTCAAAACAGGGTCTTCACATAATTTTTCCAACTCAGCTTTTTTAATATTATATCTAGACATATAAACCTCTTTCTTAATAATTACTTATTAATATTATATAAGTACAAAGGATAGTATTATTACAATATTTAATTATAATAATAAACTTTTGTATAAACAGAAATTAATATGGTTATTGCATTACAGTTATGAAGGATAAAATTTACAACTTGCTTGAAGAATTACCTAAAGGAGTATACTCTATCTGTAGTCACTAACTTTAATATTAGTATTTGATGTAAGATTTTTAAATTCACTTCTTAATAGACAAAAAAATTCAAAAATGTGGTAAACTAAAATGTATAGATTATTAAAATAAATACATTAAAATAATGGACATAGATTGACGAGGAGACAAAATTATGGAGAAATTAACATTACAAAATTTAGAGAGCGTACTGTGGTCATGTGCAGATATTCTAAGAGGTGAATTATCTGCTGCTGAATATAAAGATTACATATTTGGATTGCTGTTTTTAAAGAGATTAAATGATGAATTTGATGAAGAAAGAGGAATTCGAAATAAGGAATTTGTTGAGCAGGGAATGGTTACGGAAGAAGTAGAAATGCTGTTAAACGATAGCGCTATATATGAAACTTTTTACGTGCCTGAAAGTGCAAGATGGGCTAAGTTGAAGAACTTAAATTTAAATGTGGGACCAGAACTTGATAAGGCTTTTAAAGCATTAGAAGATGAACCGAAGAATGCAGAGCTTATTGGGGTCCTCACTACAGCAAATTATAATGATAAAGAAAGAGTTCCTGATAAGAAGCTTTCACAGCTTCTTTTGGTACTTGATACTATCAATCTTGAGAACTCTAATCTTGCATCTGAGGATATATTAGGAGATGCATACCAGTATTTAATAAAACAATTTGCAGATGAAGGTGGAAAAAAGGGTGGAGAATTTTATACTCCAACAGAAATTGTAAAAACAATGGTAAACGTGTTAAAACCACAAGAAGGTGAGAGGATTTACGACCCTACTGCTGGGTCAGGTGGTATGCTAATTCAATCACTGCAATACATAAAAAATCAAGGTGGAAATTATAAAAACATATCTTTATTTGGACAGGAAATTAACCTTTCGACTTGGGCTATATGTAAGATGAATATGCTATTCCATGGAGCAAAGGGTGCCGACATTCAAAAGGGAGATACCATAAGAGAACCAAAACATACAGAGGGTGGAGTTCTGAAGACCTATGACAAAGTTTTGGCAAATCCTCCGTTTTCTTTGAGCAATTGGGGTTTAGAAGAAGCTGGTGCTGACCAGTTCCACAGATTCCCGTATGGAATACCACCTAAATCATATGGAGACCTTGCATTTGTTTGCCACATGGTAGCAAGTTTAAATGTAAAAGGTAAAATGGCTTCGGTAGTGCCCCATGGAGTTTTATTTAGAGGCGGGTCAGAAGGAAAAATAAGAGAAGGCTTTTTAAAGGATGATTTAGTAGAAGCTATAATTGGGCTTCCACAAAATATATTCTATGGTACAGGTATTCCTGCTGCCATACTTGTGATTAATAAGAATAAGCCAGAAGAGAGAAGAAATAAGGTTTTATTTATAGATGGAAGCAATCATTTTGTTAAGGACGGAAACAAAAATAGAGTAAGAGATGAAGATATTGACAAAATAGTTAAAGCTTTTGATGAATATATAGATGTAGAAAAATATGCAAACGTAGTTGAGTTAGAAGCTATAAAGGGAAATGCTTATAACCTCAATATAAGTAGATATGTTGATACAAGTGAAGAAGTGAAAGAAGTAGATATAAAGACAGTTATAGAGAAAATTAATGAGTTAGGAATTAAGGGGAAAGAGATAGGATTAAGGTTGAATGGGTATTTGAAGGAATTAGGGTTCGAGGAGATAGAATAGGATTAAGGATTAGAAGTATATATGAATAGTACAGATATAAGTAAGATGTTTTATAAATCTTTAATAAATAGATTGTTATTTCATTTAAGATATTATGGGATACAAATGAATAAATCTGCTGTAATTAGAATTCGAGTATCAATAATAATATTTAGAAACGGTAGAATAAATGGCATTTGGTTTGGAAGTATAGGTAGAAAAATAATTTTCTTGTTTTGATAGTTATGAAGATTATATAAGGGTAGAGGTGACATAGTAGTGAAAAAGATTAAAGACGGATATAAGATGACTGAGTTAGGGGAGTTACCTGTTGAGTGGGAAGTAGGATATTTAGAAAATATTGCTCAACGGTTATCAGGTCATACACCTGATAAAAAAATATGCAAATATTGGAATGGAGATATTCCATGGATTTCACTTAAAGATACTAAAAGATTGGATAAACGGTATATAAGCGAGACTACAGACTATACTACTGAGGAAGGAATAAAGAATTCATCAGCAGTTATGTTACCTAGAGGTACGGTGGTTTTATCAAGAGACGCTACTGTAGGTAAAGTGGGTATTACTGATAAAAAAATGGCAACAAGTCAGCATTTTATTAATTATGTATGTGGAGAAAAATTGAATAATCTATATTTATATTATGACTTTTACAATAGAAAGCCTCTATTTGAAAGAATTGGTGTAGGTAGCACAATAAAGACAATAGGATTGCCATTTTTTAAATCGTTAAATATAGTATTGCCTTCTGTTAAAGAACAACAAAAAATAGCTGATATTCTCTCAACAGTAGATGACAAAATAGAAAATACTGAAAATATTTTAGGGAAAACAAAGGAACTTAAAAAAGGGCTTATGCAGAGGCTTCTTACAAAAGGAATTGGACATGATAGGTTTAAAAACACAGATATTGGAGAGATTCCAGAGAAGTGGGAAGTAATTAGCTTGAACAATTTAGGAGAAACATATACAGGGTTATCTGGTAAAAGTAAAGAGGATTTTGGGAAAGGCAAACCATATATACCATATAAAAATATATTTAACAACACTAAAGTTGACATATCATATTTAGATTATGTAAATATCGAGAAAAATGAACAACAAAATGTAGTTCAGTATGGTGATGTTTTTTTTACAACATCTTCCGAAACACCAGAAGAAGTGGGAATGAGTTCGGTTATTTTAGATGAAATAGAAGAATTATATTTAAATAGCTTTTGTTTTGGATATAGATTAAATAGCTTTGAAATATTAAGCCCTAATTATGCAAGGTATTTATTAAGAGGAGATTATATAAGGAAAAAAATGAATATATTAGCACAGGGTTCAACGAGGTTTAATTTATCTAAAAATTCTGTTTTACAAATAAAAATACCAATACCACCATTAAAGGAACAATTACTAATAGCTTCAATTTTATTCTCAATAGATGAAAAAATTGAACAATATAAATCTAAAAAAGAGAAACTTCAAGAACTTAAAAAAGGGCTTATGCAGAAACTTTTGACAGGAATGATTAGGGTTAAAATTTAAGGAAAAGAGGTATTAGGGTTAGAAAGTAAAATAGAATTTAATGGAATTAATATAGAAAATAGAACACATCCATGTCCACAGGATAAACAAAATTATATTGAGGAAGCTTTCAAACATTTTAATATGATGGGTTAAAAATAAAAGGCGGGTTGTGTTATATATATTGGTAAAGGCGAAAAACAAATACAATTACAAGCAGTATAATATATAAATAAGCTTAGGGTATGAGATTGGTAATTTTCAATAAAAGGGTTTGTATAAGTTAAATACATGGATGAATAAGTCAGAAGTAACCAAAGCAATTGAGTATTAAAATGCAAAAAAGGTGTATTAATTAGTATAAACAACAAAATATACTACACTTTAGTGGATTTTTGAGCAAGTAAGTAAAGTATAAAGATAAGAGGGGGAGAATTGTGGGCTATTTGGGGAATGAGGGAACTCTCGTAGAGCTTCCTGCAATAAAGTATTTAACAGATTACTTAAAATACGATTTCATTCATGGTAAAGAACTCATTCCAGAAAAAGGAGAAAGAGATTCTTTGACAGAAGCAATCCTTACTAGAAGGCTTGAAAAATCTTTAATAAGATTAAATCCATGGATGGATAAAGGTAATATAAATAAGACTATTAGATATTTAAGCAGACCAGAGAATTTGGGGACAAGCCTTTTAGAAATAAATGAAAAGCTCTATGACGCTATTGTGGATTTAAATTATACAGTAGACCAAGACATATATGGTGATGGTCATAAGAAGTCTCAGACAGTGCATTTTATTGATTGGGAAAATGTAGATAATAACGAATTTATGGTTACACGTCAGTTTGAGGTTAAAACTTCTTTAGGAAAATCAATATACCCTGACATAGTTATATTTGTTAATGGTATTCCAGTTGTCGTTCTTGAATGTAAGTCTCCATTTTTAGAAAAAACAAAGAATGAGAATATAGGCAAAAAAGAAGCATTCAAGCAACTTAGAAGATATATGAATGATAGAGACATTAACTTTTCAGAGGGTAATCCAAGGCTTTTTTATACGAATTTCTTTACAGGAATAATGAATAAATACCATGCTTATGCTGGAACAATTAGCTCTCAGTATAATCATTATTTGGAATGGAAAGATACTTATCCCTTTGCAAAAGACAAGGTTGAAGGGGTGGAGGATAATGGTCAGAATTTATTCATCCAGGGATTGTTAGAAAAGAATAATCTTCTTGACGTTATGAGAAATTTTTTATTGTTTGAGGCTGATAATGGAATTACAGTTAAAAAAATAGCTAGATATCAACAGTTTAGAGCAGTTAACAAGGCAATTAGTAGGTTGAATGATGGAAAAGATTCCTTATCAAGAGGAGGAGTTATTTGGCATACGCAGGGTTCAGGAAAGTCTTTGACAATGGTAATGCTAGCAAGAAAGATAAAGAGAACTAAAGAGCTTTCAGACGCTACTATAGTAGTGGTAACAGACAGAATAGATTTAGATAAGCAAATATTTAATACTTTTATAAGAACTTTATCAAAAATTACTACTCCAGAAAGAGCGGGTAAAATTTCAGTAATGAAGAAACTTTTAGCTGATGCTCAACCAAAGATTATTATGACTACTATTCAGAAATTTGAAAGTGAAATTGAGGAAAGAGAAGTTATAGAGAATGGGAATAAGGGTAAGAAGCAATTTAGTCTTCCTTATCATGTATTAACAGTAAAGTCTAATGTGATTGTACTGACAGATGAAGCACATAGGAGTCAGTATAAGGATACCGCATCAAATATGCGTACAGCATTACCTAATGCCACTTTTATAGGATTTACGGGAACACCTATAGATAAAGATGATAAATCTACTCCAAGAACTTTTGGTGGATATATTGATAAGTACGGGATTAAGGAAGCTGTGGATGATGGCGCTACTGTTAAGATTGTGTATGAGGGAAGAAGACCAGAACTTCATATCAAAGGTGAAACCTTGGATGAATTATTTGATGAAGCTTTTAAAGAAAAAAGTGATGAAGAAAGAGAAGCTATAAAGCAAAAATACGCCAATAAAAAAACAATAATTGAAGCGGATGATAGGATTAAGGATATTGCAATAGATATACTTAAACATTATAGAGATAATATATTACCTAATGGGTTCAAGGCACAAATTGTTTGTGTAAGCAGGCTGGCATGTGTTAAATATTATAATGCAATAAAGGAACATATGAAAGAAATTATAGGGAAAGAATTAGACTGTAAAGTTATTTTCTCTGGTAACTTAAATGAAGAAACTTATCTAAAGGAACATTTTACTACAAAAGCAGAGCAGGAAAAAATTATAGATAATTTTAAGAAACCCATAGAAAAAGACAAGCTTTGTTTTATTATTGTAAAAGATATGCTTTTAACTGGTTTTGACGCACCCATAGAGCAGGTTATGTATCTTGATAGACCATTAAAAGAGCATAATTTATTACAAGCTATTGCTAGAGTAAACAGAACTTGCACCACAGATATTACCCGTGAAGTTGAATCTGGAAATTTTAAGAAAGATAGTATAATAAAGCAGTGCGGGTATGTTGTGGACTATTATGGTGTTTCAGATTATTTGGAGGAAGCTTTAGCTATATTTGATAAGCAAGACTTAGGTCAACCTATGCAGCCTATGAATGAGTTGTATAAAGAAATGCTTTCCTATAGAGAAGACATTATAAATATGTTCAAGGGGAAAGATAAAAATAATCTTGATGAACTTATTAATGTGTTAGAACCACAGGATAAGAGGGCAGAATTTGAAATAGGTTATAAACGTTTTTCAGGAGCTGTAGAATCGCTATTACCATCACATGTTGGAACGGATATTATAAATGACGTGAAGTGGCTTGGATATATTAGAGCAGGGGCTAAAGCAAAATATAGTCCACAAGAGGAATTAGATATAAGTGATTGTGGAGAAAAGGTAAGAGAAATAATTGAAAAACATCTTAAATCTCTTGGCGTTATTCAATGGATAGAACCAATAACTTTATTTGAAAATGACTTTAAAAGTAAAATTAATACCTTGAAATCAGACGAAGCACAAGCATCAGCAATGGAGCATGCTGTAAAACATGCTATAAGTGTAAAAATGGATGACAATCCTGTATTCTTCACGAGTCTTTTACAGAAACTTCAGAAAATACTTGATGAAACTATGAATAATTGGATAGAGAGAAAAAAGAAGCTTGAAGAATTTATTGAAAGAGATGTTGAAAAAGGTACAAAATCACAGTCTGAAAGCTTAGGCTTAGATGAAAAGGAATTTGCTTTCTTTGAGGTTGTAAAAAAATATATTTTAGAAGAAAATGAATTGGAAGAGGGAAAAGGGAATAAGCTTCACGAGGAAAGTGAAACATATATTAGCCAAGATATAATTGAATTATCAAAAGCAATAGCAAAGGATATGTCACAAATTATTAAGGATAACTATGCTGTAGATTGGGTTACTAATAATTCCAAAACATCAGATGTTGAAAGAGCCATTTTCATGACACTTAACAAGAATTATTTCAAACAAATTAAGTTCGCTGTAAGAAAGCAGATGGTGCAGCCATTATTAAATTTAGCTAAGAAGCATTTTCCAGTCATTTAAGAGTTAATACATTATAAAATTAGAAATTAGATTTGAGGCTTATGCTCACCTTAAATCTAATAAATGAGGTATCGTATGAAGCTTTCCTTTAAGTATGGAACAACAAACATAGCATTTAATGTAGAGTATAAAAATAGAAAGACCATGGAAATTGCAGTGGAACCACCCAACATTATTACTGTAACTGCTCCTATTGGGACATCAGAAGAAAAAGTAGTTGAACAGGTAAAATTTAAAGCAAATTGGATTATACAACAAATTTATTCTTATAAACATATGCATTATGTCCATATTAATAGACAATTTGTTAATGGAGAATCCTTTATGTATTTAGGGAGGAACTACTCGCTGCAAATAGAGGTAGATTTAAACATAAAAAACACTAAGGTAAAGTTATTTAGAGGCAAGTTTATTGTTGCAGCTCCAAACAAGAATGAGGAGGATATTAGAAAAGCCATGGAAGTGTGGTATAGAGGCAGAGCCAAAGAGATGATAGGGTTAAAGGTTAAATACTATCAGAGGTTCTTTAATATCGTTCCTACAGGTATAAAAGTTAAAGAACAAAAGAAGAGATGGGGAAGCTGCACATCTAAAAATGAACTATTATTCAATTGGAGATGTATAATGGCAAAAGCCTATGCTCTGGACTATATAATAGTACATGAGATGTGCCATATGTATCACAAGAATCATTCAAAGGAGTTTTGGGAGCTTGTGGCTTCTGTAATGCCTGACTATGAGATAAGAAAAGAGTGGCTTAAAAATTATGGTGTTAGGATGGACTTATAAATTAGATAAAAGGAGAGATATAAATGGCAGAAATTAAGTTTGATATTATTAAGAACATTGGAGTTTTGTCTGAGGACAATAAGGGGTGGAAAAGGGAGATAAATATAGTAAGCTGGAACGATAGAAAGCCGAAAATTGATATTAGAGATTGGGATGAAGACCATATTAAAATGCGAAAAGGGATTACAATTAGTAAAGTAGAATTGGATAAATTAAAAGAGATTTTAAATGATATTAATATAGACGAATTGGATGTAGGGTAAAAAATAACGTTTCAAAGACAAAAAATATCACTATAATTAATTGTAAATAATAATGAGGGAGAATCTCCAGAGGATGGATGTTCTCCTTTTTTTATTTTCTTTATAAGGAATGGAATACTTAGAAATATTACTACTTATTTTTAAAAGTAAATATCATGAAAGAGAGAAGCTACATATAAAATAGCTATGTATTAAATTTATTAAGAAATATTTTCAAATCGTGTAACATAGTATTAAAAGGAGAAAAATTTATAAATAATAAAAAATAAATGGAAATCTTAAAAGGGAAAAGAGAAAGTGATGAGGCTACCAATGCCTACTATGATGTGTAGTATAGGTGATATTAATGTAAGGGAGTTAGTACTCCAATATATTGGTCAATGTATGATGGTATATTATTAATGTCAAAAGGAAAAGTATTAAGGAAACCTAAGGCACCGTATAGAGTAGTAGAGGAGGAATTATTAATATGAGAGATTACCAAAAGATACAGTTTAATAGCATCAACAATATTGCTGATTATGTAACAAAAAAACTAAAATTAGGACATTCTATTATTCAAATTCTTATAAATGAAGAGAAAAAAGAGATTGATGAATTAATAAGCTATGCGAATGATAGAGAGCGTAAATCATATTATACTTGTTATATGGAGGAACACCAGAGCATCAGAAATTATGTGATTGAGGAGTATATGATACCAGATTATGCATTTAAAGACCCTGAAAGAGGAATTAATCATGACGGTAGCTTTCAGGATTGTGATATTGGTATTGAAATAGATTCTCAGAATGTTATTGAATTTGATGATTTTGAGCATGAAATTAGAGGTATGAAAAAGTATTACAATGGAGATTCTTTTAAATTTTCAATTAAGGATGACAATTCTTATCATTGTGAGTTTTTTATATCTAACGGTCAATGCGATATTGAAAATTTTGGTGGTCCTACGGAATTGGAATTTGTTACGTGCTGGATGCAAGAAAAGGAATATTATATTGAGAATTAAAAATAGCTTATATGTAGAAAATATCAATAATTGAAATACTTAAAATACTTAAAATACTTAAAATACTTAAAATACTTAATTAGATAAATCAAAATAAGTTTTAAATGATATTAATATAGACGAATTGGATAAAGGATAAATAACCTTTTTAATCAAAATCAATAGTTATTAATTCTACATTTTCTAAATCAACATTACATTTGTAATACTTTAATGTGTCTTCTCTGGAATAAAGTAATAGGCAAGAAATAATAACAATCGCATACCCTATAAAATTATTGCACTATGTTAAATTTGAAGTGTAACACATGTTATAAAGAAGTAAAATAATCATTTAACTGAGTAAAATTTAATAGAAATCATACTCTTCAGGAGACGTTATAAAAATATTAAGAGAGTATTTTTGGTAAATGTTCAACAACTATTGATGCGGTACAGGATTATTGATTTTTAAATAAACAATGCTCTTATTGATTTTTAAAATTTGAACTATAGAGTATTAAAAGGCATAATTCAATTGAGAACATTCTAGAGGACTATGCCTTTTCAATATTGAACATATTTTTATGTATAAATGTAGCTGTAGCTTTGAGAGTCCAGTATTCTTACCAATACAAGATGAACCTTTATTTCTAACCAGTTCAAGAAAAGGTGAAGGCGACAGAGTGGAGCATCAGCCACAGGGTTGCCCGAAACTGTTTAGATACTAAATACAATTAGGTATGTTATCAGAACCATGTATTGTAATAAAGGCATAAAAAGGTTAAGAAAATAGAGTTAAGGTATAACTTTTGTTACTAAAAGTATTTTAAAATTAAATGGCAGTATGTCATAATATACTGCCACTAAATACTAGTTAAAGTATTTAAAAAACATTCTTAATTGATTTTCATTTAATAATTTTTTAATTAGCGTTGGTATAGCTTTATTTTTAATCTGTGCTTTTGCTTTTGGTATATGAGCTATATCTTCTAATATTTTGGGATTAAGAGTAGTTAACCATTCTAATTCGAATTTATTCTTATAATCAAAATTATTTATATCTATTAACAAGTCGTAGATATTATTATAGCCTATAAATAATCTCGCTTTATCTATATCTAATACTTGTTCATTAAATAACAAGCTTGATATATCTGATAATTTTGTTTCTAATGGGTCTGGGAAAGACATACTAAGATTATTTCTATTTTTTAACTCTTTATCGACTTCATTCCAAAGTTTATTTTCTAAATTAGTATCAGGTAGTATTATGTGATTTATACATGATTTTATGTAAAGGCTAATATCAAAATTTTCATTTAATTCTTCATGTAATAAATTTGAGATTATCGTCTTTTGTTCTTTAGTTATACTTTTATATATTGGTATTAAGAGTTTTGTTATGAGTGTAATTTTATGATTAGAAAGAGTGCCGTAGTTAATGCTATGAATTAACTTATTGTATAAATTATTATTCTTAATAATATTATTCTTAATTTTTAAATTTTGTAACAATATTTCAATAAAGTTATCTTGCGCTAATGCTTCTAACTCAAATCCGCCACTAGTATTATTAAATTTATCATTAAGAAGTTTATTTATGAACATATCTATTAAATGTCTAATACCAACATCAAGAATATACTTATATCTGGAACCAGCTAATTTACTTTGATGGTAAATAAAATAGTTAATATAGGTATATGTTTTATTATTTATTGCCGAAGTATTTAATATTTCACTCAAAATTGGAAGAATATTTTTTGTTTGAATATTTTCTAAGTTTAAATGTGATATCAATATTAAGAATGAGTTTAAAAAAGTTCTTAAGTTATTATTAAATTCAATATTTTTATAGCTATCCACAATGTTTTTTAAAATTTTTATAATATCAATTTCTTTATCAATATTGATAGACTTTATTTTAAACTCATTTATAAACTCTATAAACTCTTCTGCTGTAATAAATGTAATAATAATATTAATATCCATTAAATCAAAATGATGTTTCTTTAAATTATAAGAAGGAAGACCTGGAAGAATGCTATTGTTTTGTGGGTCAGGCTTATCTTTGCTATAAGTGCTTAATAATGAGTAAATATAAATATTATAGTATTCGTTAATTTCCTTATAATGAGTAATAGTTAAATAATTTTCATTAGAACTATACCAAAAGTCTTTAACTTCTTCTCTAATTTTATTAATAGATGAGTGGGTAGAATATCCTGAAAATAGATACTTAGTATCTTTTAATACTTGTTTTTTAAGTTGTCTTATATGATTTAATCGTTCATGTATAAAATTATTATCAAATCTTAACAATTGCATATTTCCTATGCTTTTTTTCTCTTTTTTAGATAAGGCTGCATATACAATATCCATATTTATTGTGGAACTTTCGTATTCTTTTATTAGTATATATATTTCTTCTATAAATACCTTCTCTCTGATTATACTACAATTGAAGGGGTTACTATTATATGCAACACTAGTTTTTAAAATTTTGATTATGTTGCTTTTATTAAATTCACTTATATAACAAGCAAGGTAATCTTTGTCCTTATACGAATCCTGAGATACTTCTTTTAGTATTTTAAAAGCCGAAACATATCTTTCAGTGAGATAATTACAATAAGCCTTAAATAATCCATTAAAATATTTGGAGTTGTGAATATTGGAGCTTTTAAAATTTTTTTGAGCAATTAAATCTATATCCTTATAATCCATTAGAAGAAGTCTTTTTAGTATTTCGCTATTACCATCATATAAAGAATTAAATGTATATGATAGAACATTATTTTCTTCTGCTCTACGTAGTGTTTTAGATAACGAGACTTTTTTAATATTGCTCTTTAGAAAAGTTTCAGAAATATATTTAAACATCTTCATTTCTTTATCAAGTAAAACGTCATCTTTATTTACTCCATCTAATAATGTATCTATTTCAATTAATTTTTGTAAGAAATCTTTACATTTATCACCATAAATCTCAATATTTCCATCATAGTTATTTATATATTTAAATTCTAATATTGAAAATAAATCATTAATATGGATAAAGTTCAAATGTGTAAAAATTTGTAACTTTTTGTAATATAATTCTAAAATGTTATCTGGCTCATCTTTATAATTTTCAATATAGCTTAGTATATTTACAATAGCTTTACCATACTTGTTCTTTATAAAGCCATAATTGTTACAATTATAATTAGGAGGTATTGAATTAACATCTACAACATTGAAACCCATATTGTAAAAATAATTGTTTTCATAAGAACTTTTAGGTTTATCGTTTGAGTTGATAATATATCCCTTCTGAAAGTGTTTACCTAAAATACTCTTCACACTATTTAATATGAGTTTTAAATTATAATCTCCTAATGAATATCCAACAAAAGCTACTGTATGATTTACAAATAGAGCTTTTACAAAGGTTTCTATAAGCCTAAAATTTTCTTCATACGATAAATAATCTTCTTCTTTTAATACAATGTTTTTCTTTTGCAAATCGCCATGCATTTTTATTAATAATTTCCCGTTAGGAGTGTATGGTAAATCTTTATCTTCACTAACAACATCATATAATAGCCCTTGTTTATCCATTTCTTGTTCTATTAAGTTATCATAGTTAGTTGTAATTATGTGTTGTGGAGATAATCTGAAAATAAGCTCATGTATTTTATTAGGTTCATAGTGTTTATTAAATACATTATTAATAATATCAAAGTAATCTTTGAACCCTCGCATATTATAGTAATACTGAGGAATTTTCAGGTATTCATCTGAAGATATAGGTTTGCTTTTATCCATTTCTAAAGCATCTCTAAATTCTTCTATAAGTTGTTTCCAATCAGGTAGTTCTGAGCTAGCTGAAACCCCAGCACCAACAAATATAACTAATTTATTATTATCTACAGCTTCTCTTAATTTTCTGATATTTTCATTCATAATATCCTCCTATTCGTAAATTCCAAAATACTACTTTATTTATTCTACATAAATTACAAAACACCTTTTATTGGAATACGGTTGTATCTAAATATTTATAAAATATGTTGCATATTATAAAAAGAGGTGAATGGGATGATTGAGTTAAAAAGAGCATATAAAATAAATAATTTGAATGAACTTGTAGGAAAAGTAATAGAGTGTAAAAGCGAAGAATGTAAGATAAAAAGTGAAAATATTATGCATGGAATACCTATATATCGAATAAAGATAAAAAAGAATGCTAAAGTAATATTTCTAGGAAGAGACCCTAATAAATTAGATTATGGAGAAGTGGTTGGTGATTTATCAAATACGAATCATAGTTTCCATAAAGAAATATCAAAACTAATACAGAAAGCTAACATAGGTGAAGAAAAAATATATATTACAAATATATTAAAATGCCATTGGTATAGTAAAAGCACTAATATAAAAGAATTTGAATATAGAAAAGATATAAAAAAGACATCATTTGATGCTTACACTAAAATATGTAGTGAAACCTGGTTTGTGCAAGAACTAAAGTTAATTAATCCTAAGTTGATTGTATCATTTGGAGAAGATAATTTCATAGCGTTAAATGATAAAATTACTTATCCTAATTTAAGTTTTGATAAATTCACAGAAGCAGAACAATGGGAATTGGAAAATGGATTGAAACTAAGAGTAAAGTTTGGTGAGAAGGAATGTCCATTAGTTATACTACGACATCCAGGTTTTTTCTGTGAAATCGATAGTTTGGAATATATTAACAATAATATAATTAAAGATATGTTAATTGAGTGTATTAGGAGTTTAAAATTGTAGTGTAAGAAATAGATAGTCCTAAATAAATAGAAATAAAGCTAAAACAAATTTTAAATTGAGAATATTAAATAGCAATGAACAATTCGAATAGTACAAAGACTAAATTAAAAGCTTAAACAATAAATTGTATATTAGGCTGCGTATCATAAAGGCAAAAAAATAAAAGAAGAATAATGTTGGAGGGTGTATAGTGAAAGTTAATATCCCAATTCCTCAATCACAATTAATAATTTCGCATGGAGAATATGGATTTCAAGAGGTATTAAATGATTTTAATAATACTAATGAGATTATAATTCTGACATATAATATATCGACTAATTCCAATACTTTATTGAATTTAATTAAAAATCTAAATCCAAATGTAAAAGTAACTATGGTCTCGAATATACCAACTAGATATGATACGTACTATTCTAGTAGCAACAAAACAACTCCAAAAATGAAAGCAAAAAAGGATATTAGTAAATATTTTTCAACAATGAAAAAAGAAAACTTCAGTCCTGATTTCGCACCGTATTTTAATTTCAATAATCATATTAAGTTGGTGCTAACTGATAATATAGCCTATATAGGCTCACAAAACTTTTCGGATGAGAGCATAAATAATTTTGAAATGGGCGTGTTAATTCAAGATAAAAATACAATACAAAATATTAAAGATACAATATGCAAAGTGATAATCAATGATTCTACTGCATACGGGGGAACTGAACTTGATGATTATTTACTTCGTATATATATATTGCGTAATAAATTATGTGATGTAAGAGAAATCGTAGAAAATATAGTTGAAAAGATAAATGTGTACGAAGAAAATTCTCATGAATCTTATGATGATATTGCAGATTTTGACCTAGATAAGCAGGATTTAGATAATATTATATCTATTATTATGGATTTGAAATTAATTCAACACGAATTTAAAGAAAAACAATTCTACAAATTAATAGATACTGAAATAATAGAGTTATCTGAGTTGGAAAATATTGAACTAATTGATGATAATTTAATAAAATTTTTTAATTTCAATGAAATTGAAAAAAGAAAAGAATTATTTAAACGCTTTTTTCAACTAAGCTCAGGGGATGAAATCAGGGAATATATAAATAATCCAACTTTTGAAGGTTGGTCATTGTTATCCATTGAAGACATGAAAACGGTGGATTTATTGAGTACGATGGTTTTACCGCAAAAAACATGTTTATACAAATCATGTTTTGAAGCTTTCAAAGATTTGAATATTAAACTTGAAGAGTTTGAAGTATTATATTTAAAATTTGAAACTATTTTGGAAAGACTAAATGAAATTAAGGATAAGGAGAATTGCATAGATAATACAAAAGATTAAATAATGTGTTCAAGCAATAGAAAGATAAATGTAATTCAAAAGAAATGGAACTTAATAAAATTTTAAAATTGTTCCCACATGATAATTGCCTTTCTAATATTACTAAGATAACAGGAGTATAAGTAACTACTGTTATTATTTTGTCCAAAATTAAAGGTAAATTAACTTAATATGTAGAATATGGGATGTTAAGGTGATAATATGAAAATGGATTATAGTGAGAAAATCAATAAAAAAGATAGTGAAATAATGATAACAGAAAATGAAATAATTAAATTAGTTATTTTAAAACTTGAGAGTCTTAATTTTGAAGTATTAAGTAAATGTAATACCAGACAAACTGGAATTGACATTGTACTAAAGAAGGGTAATTATAGATTATTAATAGAGGCGAAAGGGGCTACAAGTTCAAAAAAAGGTACGCCTAAATACGGTCAACTTTTTACAAGAAGTCAAGCATTAACACATACTTCGGCAGCAATTTATACCGCTATGGATTTAATTACACGACATCAAGGTGAGGATAATTATATAGTAGGAATAGCTTTACCTTTAGAAAAAAACTGTATAGATTTTGTAGAAAAAGTAAAATATGTATTAACTAAACTTGGGATTATTATATTTTGGGTAAAGGATGAAAGAGTGATAATCGAAACTCCTAACCAAAAAATAGATTCAATACTAAATTATACTAGTTAATTACTCATTTAGTATGAATTAAAGGTATGTGATATTTATCTAGTAAATATATTTGATGGAAAATATTTAATATGAAGTAGGTGCATAGTTATGAAAAATAAATCTATCCCAGAATTGGACAAACTATTTAATGAAATAGGGACTTATCGGAAAAGTAAAGATTTAATGAGTTTATTTATTTTTATAAAAAAATTCTCTCATATTGCTCCATACAATGCAATGCTACTACATGTTCAAAAGCCAGGAAGTCTATATGTTGCATCTGCATCAGAATGGAAAAATAAATTTAATCGTACAGTTAAACCAGGTGCGAACCCGCTTGTAATCTTACGTGCATTTGGTCCAGTTGAGTTTGTTTTTGAATTATTGGATACATCTGCATTAGGAGAAGATAAATTTCCTGACAGTTTAATAAACCCATTTAAAGTAGAGGGCAAGATTTCAGATGTAGCTTTTAGTAAATTTACAGATAATCTTAAAACTGATGGTATTCTCTATGCACAATCTAATCATGGAACAGGAAGTGCAGGTTATATTAAGAGAAGTAATGGTGAAAGTAAGCAAGAGATAAGGACGGTAAAGAAAACTGTACTTGTTAAAGTTCTCTATGAATTAGTTGTGAATAGCAATCACTCAAATGAAATTAAATTTGCAACAATCGCACATGAATTAGGGCATTTGTATTGCGGACATCTTGGTTCAGCAAATGTAAAATGGTTGGATGATAGAAGAGGTCTTACTGAGAATGAGAGAGAGTTTGAAGCCGAATGTGTATGTTGGTTAGTTTGCGAAAGGAAGGGCATGGAAAATCCATCTGCAAAATATTTAAATGGTTATCTTAATGAAGGTAAAGATATTCCTAATATAAGTATTGACGCCGTATTAAAAGCCGTAGGTATTATTGAGTCAATGATAAATATTAAAAAATATCCGCGAAAAGAACTAGTTGAAGAAGTAAACGATTAAATATAGACCTAAGAATATAAAATAAAAAAGATTAAATAATATTGCTTATTACATTTCCAATCTAGATGTTGATTGGCGAAAAGATGGAAATATACAAATGGAGATATATATTTTATGAAATATGATAATAAGCTTGATTTCGCGGTAACAGATAATAACTGATTAAGGATTTAATTTGGGTTTAAAAATCTATACCAAACTTTAATAGTGTAATATAAGAATATATAGCAAGTATTTACTAGGGTGTATCACTCGTTATATAAAATACTTAACAAGCAGTATACAAAAAGGGGATTAGTACCTTGTTTACTGGATAAATATACAGAATAAGGGTTATTAAAGCATTTGTGGGAATTTAAGAAATGGAGATGGATTTAGTGGATAGTACACTTTTAGCAGGAATTATTGGACTAGGTGGCGCAATTATAGGTGGGTTAGGAAGCGCTTTAGTAAGCAGGTTTACAACTACGAAGAGTATTAGAGCACAAGACACGTTTTTTAGAGAAAACATTAATTATGATGTAACTAAACAAGAAGAAAATGAAAAGTTAATTGTGAAAGAAAATGCACTAATTGTTTATTATGACTTATTGTTAGGACTAAATGATATAAAGAAGTTATTTTTAAGTAAATGTATATATGACGTTGAGTACATAGAGCCTAAAAGAATGTATTTTAGTAACGATTGGGTTAAAAATGTTGCAATTATAAGTAGAGATAGCAGAATAAATCGAGAACAAATAAACAATATTTACATTCTATAGGGTGAGCTACTTACTATCAAAGATTTTTTAGAAAGGGATTTGACCTATATTGTTCCACAAAATAATGTTGTAAATGGTTTAAACAGGATTGGTAAAAAAATTATAAAAAATGAAATTTATGATAGATTTAATACTAGTAATTACAAGGCAACGAAAGAATGTAGGGCAGAAGTGTCTACTTTAATAAATGAAGATATTATAATTGAACATTTTTTAAGTAAAGATTATATAAATCTATTAGGAACGATAAAATCAATAGCCTCTGATAGTTGAGCTTTTAATGGCTATATATCTACCAGCGTTATATTTTTAATTAGTCACTTTAATCCTGAAACAGGAATTAAAGTTTAAAAATAAGTTATTAGCAAGGTTAGGCAAGTCTTCACAAACACCAGGCGTGTTTATTTTTGATGTAAAATAAGCTGCTTTTCGAAACTTATTCTTTAAAAAATAAACTTGAATTTTCTAAGAGTAATGGAATAGACCTTATATCTATAAATCCTTTTAGTTCTGCATATCAGGCTGAAATAATCTATAGAATAATAAGATTTACAAAATTGATAAGACTTACGAAACTATTTAGAGTGATTATTTTAGAACAAGTGTTTGAAAACTACTAACTTTAGTTTTGTACTTTGTGTCACTATTTTTACAGTAATAATTGGAGCTTTAGGTTTTTCGGCAATAGAAAATAAATCATTCACAGATGGACTTTGGTGGAGCTTTGTGACATTGATAACTGTAGGCTATGGTGATATTCACCTACAACAGGTTTTGGTAGAGTTATTGCATCGATACTATGCTAATTGGCACGTATTAATAAAAAATCAGTAATGCGTCATTTAAAGAAGAAAATACAATATAGCGTACGAAGAAAAATTTATACGATTCTGATAACCTTAGTAATGAAGACATGGATAATATATATAAAATATGGAAGTCGTTAAAATAGTATTTCTAAGTTTATAGGAGGGGTTATGAGGAGTTTATTAATTGGAAATGGTATAGATATACAATTTGGTGGTAAGGATTATCTTAATAGAAATATAATTAAAAGAGCCGTAGAAAATTTATATAGTGATATCTTTAATCCAGAAGCATATCCAAAGGAAATAGGGCAGTGGTTTGTACATTTGTATTGTGAATTTACAAAAGTTTTAAAGGGTGAATATAACCAATATATTGCCACTTCGTATGATAAAAAATTTATAAAGGATTTAAATAAAAGGTATAAAAAGAAAAAGAAATATAAATATACAGAAATAGGTATTGAAGATTATCTTTTTATACATGATTTATTTTGTCGAAAGAATAGGATATTTAACCCTGAGCAGTTTGTATTTAGAGAAACGTTTAAAAGGTGGATTTTAGATTCAATTTATAATAATGGTAAAATAAATGATATACATGATAGATTTCCTATGAAGCTAAAAGAATTTTTTTCATCCTATGACAACATATTTACTACTAATTATGATACTAATATAACTAAATTTAGTGGACAAGATGTTTATTACTTACATGGAGCATTTCATATACTATCTTATATATATGATAAAGATAGCTTTAGAAATAAACTTTCAGATTCGCCAGTAAAAGAATGCCCTGTTATTGAAGGATGTGAACATTTATTTTCAACAGCTTTAATGTCATTTACAGGAGAATTAAAAAGTTATTCAATGGATGTGGCTCATAATTCAAATGAAGCAATTACTAAATTTGCAGAAGGCATGGAGCTAAATCCAGATATAGCCAAAGATATAGAAACGTGGAAAGATGATTCTAATTATATTGTAAGAAATATGTATGAAGCAATAATGTTAAAAAGAAAAGATAAAGGATTAGTATTTAAGGAACAGTACCCAATAGAAAAGTTTAAATCTATTAAAGAACAAATAGATTTAGTAGGGCTATCTCCTACTAATGATACACATTTATTCGAGTTAATAAATAAAAATGATAAAATAAACACTGTATGTTTTTATTATTTTGATAAAAGAGATATACCTGACATAAGAAAAGCCTTTAATAAAAAAAAGATAGTTGTATTATCAATTAAGGAGTGTTGGCTTAAATATCAATAAAAAATTTGAGACCTTACTATATAGTAAAAAATAATATTTTAGTTCATAAGAGAAAATGGTATGGAGGAAAAGTGGATTGCAGTACTTGGTACCCCTCGAAGGGGAAAGAATACAGTGAGGTTGATACAGCTAAAAATGAGCTACTTGATAGAGATTAAAGTAAGTTTACAGTCTTATATTTCTCAAACTAAAATGTACAGGCTATATTTTTTTTGTTAGTAAGTTCAATGAAATAATCATAATTTTATTACGCATTATTCTTAGCGAATAGATTGTATTTGTACGATATATTTAAACTTTTATTATAAGGTGAATCTATAGAGAAGGGATAATTGTTGATATAGGGCATTGCCATATATTCAATTTGAAAAAATAATTGTAGTAGAAAGATGACATTTATATAAATAGATATGACTAATATTTATAGGAAAACAGATAAAGAATGTGGATATAGAGCTACAAGATTTTTACAAATACTTAGTGAAAGAGGCGGAATTATAACTGCTAAAGAATTAGTATCAAAAGAGGGTGGAACAGAAGGATTTTTAAAACTTTGGCAATTAGGAAGACTTGATTTATCAGTAGAGGCTTTGATTTTAACAGATGAGTATAAGGTGTTCTTTACAGAAGAAGAACTTAAGTTGAGTAAAGAGAGGTTAGAGAAGTACAAATATGAAGTTAAATAAAAAAAGGAACATTAAGAGGTGTATATCATGAAAGTTTTAATAAGTCATTCAAATTTAGATAGTTCGTTAATTGATGAATTTATAAAATCATTGGAAGGATTAGGCTGCAAAATATTTTATTCATCAAAAGCTCATATGAATTCTATTGGGTTTGGCGAAAATTTTTATAAAACCATAAAAACAGAAATAAAAGATAGCGATTATATATTAGCTATGTTATCCGATAATTTTTATAAAAGTATTCCATGCCAAATAGAGATGGGAATTGCATATGCCTTTGATAAAAACATAAAAACCATCGGGATACAAAATAAGAATTACAAGGAATTACTTAGAGGTATCTTCACCACAAATGATAGGTTGGCAACTGTTTTTAAAGAAGAAGATATTATAGGAATTTTAAGTTTGTTTTCCAATGAAACATTAAAGGTTGTTAATTATGCAAAGAATATAATATTAAAAAGTAATAGTTATAAGGAAATTAGTTGCGATGTGATTGAGAAAGAGAAAGTAGCGATATCCACAACTTTAAAAAAAGATTACGTAAAAGAATTAATAATTAATGGGCAGCTTAATATAAATGAATGTATATTTTTGAAGTATATGTTAGATAAAAGAAGATATAAATTTGAATGGGCATGGCAAAAGGAAAAAGGGAGCAATAAATTTGGAGAATGGGCAGAGTCAAATTTCACTTATGTTGAAGGTGATTTAGCGGAAGTTTACGTTGATATTATAAATCACTTCATTGATTTAGAGCTATTAGATGAAACTGAGATGACGAGTGAGGGAAATGTTAGATTATTTGGATTTAAGCCAGAGTATGCTAAACAACTTATTACATTCTATAATAAAAATCCTAAAATAATAGAAAATGAATGTGAAAAACAAAGTTCAATTCCATTCTAACAAAAGAGGGGAACCAGTGCAGTATTATTTTCATTAGTTCATCGTTTAAATTATAGACTATTTTGAAAAAATTGTTAACTAGTAGGATTATTATGTAAAGATATGCTACTAGTTATAATTTCAAATAAGGATATTAAGAAAGAAAGAGGGATATTAATTGGATAATTAATAAGGTAGTGTAGTATTTCAGAGAATTCTTATTTAGATTTAAAGGAAGAAGATATAAGAAAGTCTTATATGAATTTTATTCGTTTATCCAATATAATAAAATAATGGTAATTTAAAGGAATTGATATTATTATGTAGAATATATAACTTGTGTAACATAGATGAGTTAAAAAAATCAATTTATATTAGGAGGAAGTTTTATGGGATTACTCGATGGATTAATGGGCAATGCCTCTGAGGTTAATGTTCAAGAGGTTCAAAAGGATTATTCGAATATAATGGCTTCAGAAGAAAGTATAGAAAAAGCATACAAGCTAATGAGGGATATGTTTATTTTTACAAATAAACGACTTATATTGGTAGATAAGCAAGGTATTACTGGTAAAAAAACAGAATACCATTCAATTCCATATAAAAGCATTACTCACTTTAGTATAGAAACAGCAGGAAGTTTTGACTTAGACGCAGAGCTCAAAATATGGCTTTCTGGAATGCCACAGCCGATACAAAAACAGTTTAATAAAAATCTAAATATATATGACTTACAAAGTGTATTAGCCTCATATATTTTAAAATAAGTTACTTAAATGAGGGAGAGCTGATAAGTTCTTTTTTTACTGTGTACCTACGGAGTAGGTACGAATAATTCTTTACAGTCTTATAGTCGTTTGCGTTCCATTACTAGCTACATCACATATTAAACTATTTACAAGAATTTATTATGTGGAATATTGCTAATTAATAATTGAAATGGTTTATTAAAGTTATATGGAAAGGAGTTTACTTATGTTTAATTTTATTTCACAAAAATTACAGAAAAGAAAACAAGAAAAAATTGAAAGACATAAACAATTACAGAAGGAATTAGAAGAACGAGAAAAAGAGGAAAAAAGGAAAGCAGAGGAATCAAACAAAATGGTTGAAATTGAAATGGATAAATATTTAAAGATTGTACGTCCAACAATTTTGCTTCATTCACGTGTAAAAGAAGATATATATTCTATTTTAAAAGCTAGAGGTTCTGAAATTATTTTATCAAGAGTTAAAGCTAATATACTACAGAAATCTGACGCAGTGATTGAACTATATGATAATCATATAAATATTTTTTTAAAACTGATTGAATCACAAGGGTATAAGTTAAAAGGAAATGAAAAAACCTTTATTGATATGCTAGAATCAAAAATAAGAAATATTAATTACGAAGAATGTCTGATAAAGTTTGGGAATAGTACTTACACTGAATTAAAAGAAGCTTTTTTTCAATATATAGATGTTTTTGCTGATGATTGCCTTAAAGTTGGTTCACAGGATTTTCTTTCAGAATATCTATTTAAGAACAATTTAACAAATATAAAATTAACGGTTGAATATATAGATGAAAAGTTAATAGATATGAAAAAATTATATGATTTAGATTTTAAAGTAAGACAGTTGGAAAATAGATTAAATAATCCATAAGATAGTAAGTTATCATTTTATATTGAGCATTAAGCTCAGGCAAGCATCCACAAACACCCAGGGGTGTTTGTTTTTACAGTGATGTAAAAACAACTGATAAATATTGGGAATTTAAGCGGAATAAGTGAGGCGAGGATGATAAAATGAAAAAAAAGACTAACGAAAAGGATTTTAATGAAAGTATAAGTGTATTAAAAAAAGAGATGGCTATAAAAAAACTTGCTATCATTTCAGGAATAACAGGTTGTATTAAAAAGATACTTATAAAAGTAAATACTTTTTCTGTAATGACAATAGCATTTATGAAAAAGAAGAGTAGAAAAAGGAATATTGCTATTGTGGGGATAATATTTTTAGTTGTTATAATTTTAATCCCAAATTTTATTAATAGAACTATATTCCATAATAACAATAGTGTTTCCGCAGCAACAAACGATGGAGCTTGGCTAAGCTTTTGGGGAAGTTATTTAGGTGGTATATTTGGAGGAATAGCAACACTTATAGGTATAGTATATACAATAAAAAGCTCTACAGACGATAAAAAGCCTATAGTTATTCCATTTAGAAAAGAATTTTTTGTATATATTGATAGTGCGTCTAAAAATGTATCTTTATTGAATAATAAAAGCAATCGAAAAGAGGAAAAGTATATATACATTTATAATGTTGGTAGAGAAAATGCTTTAAATGTTGATTTAAAATGGATTCCACCTAAAAAAATAATTATAGATGGTAAATTAGATAATGATAATATGATAATAGTTCCTAATAGTCTCGATATATCAATGATGTCAAGAAAAGACGACCATTTTCAAGTTATAATGTGCAGTAAAGGAAATGAAAATAATGAAAAAATAAAACTTTATGTAAGTCTACAGTTTTTAATCGAAGAAATATATAGAAAGCTTCTTAAAGAAAATTCTAATATCATAGAATTTTTATCTTTTTCTAAAATTCCTATGGGAATTTTACAAATAGATTTCGATGACATATATGGCAATAGAGAATCACATAATTATGAGATTTATGTAGAGTCATCTATGTTTTTTAAACTGGATTTATTTAATTCTGTTTTTATGAGTTTTAATAAAATAGATTAGTGCCATATATATATTTTATAGAATAGTTCAGTAAGTGATAGATAATGCAGTAGCCATTTTATTAAATATAGATATACAAGTGAATATATAATTGATTTATATGGGTGGGACGTCGTAGCATTTAGGATGATACAATAAGTATCTTATGGGCGATTAAGCCTTTATATTGATGTTGTTTTGTAACAGAAATTCAAATATTGTTTAAATGTTTAGTTATATTAGAATATTATTTTTTAGTAAATAAACTAAACTTTTATAATATAAAGTAACGGGATGCTAACTTATATATAAATTAATTGTTTTATCAGTATTTATAGAATTGAAAATAAGAATACATTTAAAGATAACGCAATAGTAACTAAGGGCAATAAGTATTTGGTATAATATCTATATAGGATACTTCGCGTTTGTAGATTATTGCGAAGCATGAGATAGTAGGTAGATAAACAGGAATTTATAAAAATAGTAGCTAGTTAACATATGATTGGAGTGAGTTATATGGATAAAAAAGAAACAGATGGAAAGATATATCTAGTTTACAAGGATAGAAATAGTCATATTAACACGAAAACCAATGAAAACGGGAGACGAGCAGCTATTCAGTTTCACAATAAAACAAACATATTAGATGGTCCAGTCGATATTGAAGAAGTTGATATAGATAAATTATTAAAGAGCCAGACACCGAAAGAAATAAATCCATATGTAAGATTGATTATAGACAGAGTTGTTGCTCCCTATATCAAGCGTGAATTGGAAATCGGTACGGATAAACTGTTATCTCTAATTTCGGAAAAAGTAATTCCTACTGCGAAGAAAGCAATAAAAGAATTTGCCCAGAACAAATCCATATGTATTGAGGGTATCCGTGACGGATTGTCTGGTAAAGAAACTAAGGTTAGTCGGTTGATGCGAGAGGCAGAAAAGAAAAGAACAAGTATTTCAGATAAGGTAGAGGGAATCTGTGAAAGTACAGAACATTATAAAGAGGTTTATAGTTCAGAAGAAGTACAACAAGTTATTGATACACTGAAGAAAAGTGTTTTGGTAACCGCAACTTGTATTAGAATATTGGCGAATACAATAGTAAAGGACAATGGAACAAATCCAGAAGTTATTGAGGAAACCAAGAAACTGTTAGAAAAACTGAATACTCAGGAGGTTATGAATCAAATAAGTCTTATGCTTGAAGAGAAGAACAGAGACATCTTGGATGAAAGTTCATATCATATTCTGTCTGCATTCCGTCAAGGCAATTTGATTGTTGATGGAGAAATGGTTTCTGTTGCTAAATATCTAAATTGTAATGCGAATAACAGTATGTTTTGAGTAGTTAAGTACAATTCTGGTTTGTGAATATCATGGCAAATTCCAATTTGTAGAGTTGGACTATTTCGCAATATTCTTAAAAGATTCATTCATTGTAAAAATGCGATATATGAACAATAGTAGAATAATGCGAAGTATAGATTATTTATGTTTTAGGTAGCAGACACAGAATTGTCTGCTACCATTTTGAAAATAAATGCAATATATACTTTACATAAAGAGCGATATATATTATACTATGTAATGTAGGGAGGTAGTATATGAAAAATAAACGAATGAAAATTGCTCGTATGGAATGCGATATGAAACAGGAGGATTTAGCAAAAGCTGTTGCTGTTACACGCCAAACGATAGGATTGATTGAATCAGGAAATTATAACCCTTCACTAAATCTTTGTATTTCAATATGCGAAACACTTGGCAAAACATTAAATGAATTATTTTGGGAGGAAAAACATGAAAAAAAACTTAATATATGATGAGCGAGATGTAGCTCAAAAACGTAAAATTGGCAGTGAAGCGTGCAATTTGTTGCTTTGTGGACTAATTATATCCTTACTTATTAAGGAATATATTTTCAATGTACCTTTCTCACAATATGCTACAGAGCTTTTATGCTTAGTTGGAGCTTCCATGTATATTGTAATTAGGAACATCATAGCGGGAAATGATTTGTGTGAAACAAAAGGTAAGAGTAAAAAATCAGTTGTATTAATAAGCCTTGTGGTTGGATTGGCAGTATGTGTAAGTGGAGGAATTACAAATTACGCAAGATATGGCGACAAGTATACAGACGTTAGATTTTTTCTTATAACTCTAGCAATTCTATTTGTTTGTGGAACAGTTGTAACATTCTTGATATACTCGCCTATATATAAGCTAAATCAAAAGAGGCAGAAAAAAATTGCAGAAGAATTAGATAAAGAAGAAAGCGATATAAAATAGTAATTAAGAGATTTAATTTGTAGTCATAGTAATGCGTATTCTTCTACTATAGTTCATCAATCATAAATTTACGATACTTTAATAATTAGGAAAAAGTTTATGGGCTTGTTTTTACGACAAGACCATTTTATATTCTTTTATCCTCAATATTGTCTAACAGAGCGTAATCTTTCTAAAAAAATTCATAAGTAGTAAACATAAACTTCCAGTTTGTGTTTGCTACTTTTTTTATATATTGCACTTAAATAGATAAAATATAATTATTAATTTAGTAGAATGTAATAATTATATTTTTAAGGAATATAGTATAAAAACAATACAAATTACGGTTGTAAATTAAGCGATTTCAGTTGTAATTGAAATGAGGCGTATAAAATGTATGAAATTCCTAATATAACAAATGCTGAATGGGAAGTAATGAAGATAATATGGGTTAATTCCGAAATTTCATCAATTAATATTATACAGGAATTAAAGGGTAAATCAGAGTGGAAACCAGCTACAATAAAAACTCTAATAAACAGATTATTAACTAAAAATGCAATCGGATTTAATAAGATAGGATATGAATACTTATATTTTCCACTAGTGTCAGAAGATGAATGTATTAAATTAGAAAGTCAATCCTTTATTAAGAGGGTGTTCAATGGGTCAATCAAATCTATGATTTTATCCTTTGCGCAATCGGAAGAAATAACTGAAACTGATATAGCAGAATTAAAGAACATACTAGAGCAATCAAGTAAAACGAAAGGTTGATGTGTATGAATTTATTAAATGCTTTTGAGTTAATTTTACTTTCGTCCTTGATTGGTAGCGTAATTGTAATTATGATATTAATTACTAAAGGTATATTTAGAAATAAATTAAATTTTACCTTTAAATATTATATATGGTTAATTTTAATTATAAAATTGATAATTCCTTTTGGACCAAAAGGCCCTTTAAATATCCCTGATTTATATAGTAAATTTTATGTGCAAAGCACTACAAATATAATCACACAAAGCACACAAAATAATTCTTCAAAAAAGATTGCAAATGCAGACTTAGGAGATTCAAAATTAATAAGTGGTGTGTATCCTTCTAATAATACTGTAATTAGTAACGCTAGCAGTATACCTTTAAACAACAAATTAAATATTGAAAATGTGTTTTGTTTTATATGGATGTTTGGAGTTACATTATCAATAGGGATATTAGTTATAGGAAATAAAAAACTAAAGAATATTGTTAGGGCTTCTATAAAAGAAATAGACAGCAAACATAGAGAGATTCTAAATAAATGCATGAAGGACATGAATATACGAACTGAGGTAGAATTATTATATTCTAAGAAGATAGGTAGTCCTTCTTTATGTGGGCTCTTTAAACCAAAGATATTAATTCCAGTCAGTGTAGCAGCAACTATTTGTGATGAAGAATTTAAATATATTATAATGCATGAATTAACCCATTTGAAAGGCAAAGATATAGCTATAAATTGGGTAATTACTTTATTGTCTATGATTTATTGGTTTAATCCAATGTTGCTATATGGTTTTCATAAAATGAGACAAGATTGTGAAATTTCCTGTGATGGTCAAGTTATTTCATATCTAGGCGAAGGTAAAAATATACAATATGGAAATACAATAATAAAGGTATTGGAGTTAGGTGG
>Ga0209430_1000566_pt1 | contig 36361 bp, 22 predicted proteins | sample BarGraIncub1133A_FD_184504 | JGI IMG/M metagenome (GOLD analysis project Ga0209430, IMG submission 184504) | Arctic peat soil microbial communities from Barrow, Alaska - Barrow Graham LP Incubations 11-33A (SPAdes) (version 2) | ecosystem: Environmental > Terrestrial > Soil > Wetlands > Peat... | reverse complement strand
AGCCGGGCTGTTCCATACCCTTCGCTGCAGTGAATACGGAACCAACGTGGTCGGCGGTGTGAATCCTTTAAAACAGGGAACGTTCGTGGAAGGTTTTCCAGTTTATGGATCTGTTCGGGAAGCCGTGGATAAAACCGGTGCAAATACCAGCATGATTTTCGTTCCGGCTCCGATGGCTGCCAAGGCAATTATTGAAGCGGCCGATGCTGGAATTAAGCTGATTGTGGCCATTACCGAAGGCATTCCTGTTCGCGACATGCTCCAAGTTCGCCAATATCTGAAAGGTTCTGACTCCATATTGGTAGGCCCTAACTGTCCGGGCATTACGACTGCCGGTGTTGCCAAGGTCGGTATTGCACCTGGTTTCATCCATAAAAAAGGGAGAATCGGAATTGTTTCGCGTTCGGGCACGTTGACGTATGAAGCCGTGTACCAGACCACTCTTTCTGGCTTGGGTCAGACGACTGCCGTCGGAATCGGTGGTGACCCGATACATGGCTTGAACCACATTGATATTATCCGAATGTTTGAGGAAGATCCGGAAACGGAAGGCATCATCCTGATAGGAGAAATCGGTGGAACGGATGAAGAATTGGCTGCTGAATACATCAAATCCAATGTGACCAAGCCTGTCGCAGCCTTTATTGCAGGTGCTACTGCTCCAAGTGGAAAACGGATGGGGCATGCAGGTGCGATCGTTAATGGTACCAGTGGAACAGCTGCCAGTAAAATAAAGGCGTTGGAAGATGCCAATGTCTTTGTCGCTTTGACGGCTTCAGAAATTGGTGGCAAGATGTGTGAGGCGATGGAATATTACCGTCGTTAATCAAGCCTTATTCAAGTAGTTTCCGGATACTTTCCTCGTCAGCGTTCTCCGTGTAGTAGATGATAAACTCCTTGGGTGACATCCCAAAGTATGCGTGGAAGTTATAGGAGAAATAGGAATGACTGGAAAAACCAACCATATAGGCCACTTCCGAAATGTTTACTTTGTTGTTCACCAGCAAATAAGCGGCTTGTTTCAGACGAATGGACTTGATCAGGCTACTGGGTGAGATGCCGAGAATTTCCTTCAGTTTCCTGTTCAAGTGAACCCTGCTGAAACCGACCTCACGGCTCAATTCTTCAACACTTAATTCGCTGTTTTCCAGATGTTCCTTGATGTATTCTATCACCTTCTTGACCAATTTGTCGTCCGCAGAATCAATGACCATGGTGTCATAATTGTACCCCATTTCAGTTCGATGAATTTTGTTCCGGATCTTTTCACGAACACGTAAGGATTGCCCTATGGCTCCTTTCAGCATCAGAATGTTGAACGGTTTGGTCAGGAATCGGTCGGCGTGCTGCTGCATGCTTTGCATCTGGATGTTTTCTGACCCTTCCGATGTCAGAATAATGACAGGGATGGAATCTGTTTCAGGGTTGCTTTTGATGCGCTGGCATAGCTCGAGTCCGTTCCCGTCCGGCATCAAGTAGTCCGTAACCACGACATCCGGATGATTGCTGAGCAGCTGCTTCCATGCTTTATTGCCGCTGTGACTCACAGTGATTGAATAATCCACCAATTCCTTCTTGATATAATGACAGAATTCTTCGTCGTCATCCACAATCAGAATGGAATATTTGTGTTTTGGTTCGTCTTCTTCATCCTGCAAGGTGGATACATTATCTACAAAATCTTTTTCGGATATGACATCGAAGGTTTTATCTTCCAATGGGTCGGCTTCATGCCCTGAATTTCTGACAGCCAGTTCCTCGTTCGTCAAATGCGCATTACCAAGCGGAATACGTACGACAAATTCAATCCCCTCTGAACCGATATTATGTGCTTCAATCGATCCATGATGCAGCAAAACAAGCTCGTATGTAAGGTGAAGTCCCACACCTGAACCCATTTTGTCCGAGGAGTTGTTGCCCTGATAGAAACGTTCGAAGATGTGTTTCAGATCCTCTTCTTCAATGGGCGATCCTGTATTAAAGATGCGGATTTCAGCAAATTCGGTGATGTGATTGTTTTCCAACTGCCCGAAGTTGTTTTGGCAATTAATCCGAATCAAGATTTTTCCAGAAAGTGGAGTAAACTTGAACGCATTGGAGAGGATGTTGTAAATGATTTTGTCAAAATGCAAAGGATCGATCCACATGTTCAGATGATCGCTATCGCTGGTTTCCATCGAGAAACTTACCTGTTTGACGGTGGCCATATTTTTGAATGATAGCATGATACCCTTAATGACGCTGATTAAATCGCGCTCCTCAAAATGGAGTTTTAACTGTCTGTTATCCAATTTTCGAACATCAAGCAATTGGTTGATGGTTTGAAGAATGCGCAGTGAATTGCGATACATTAGATTATACATCTCTTTTGTATCCGCATCTGACACAGATCCCATCAGTTTCTTGAGTGGAGAGATGACCAATGTGAGTGGTGTCCGGATTTCATGTGCGATGCTGGTGAACAAGCGTAGTTTGTCTTCCTTGACCTGTTCGTTGTAATGCGCCATTTCCAATTGTTTGCGTTGCTCCTGTTTGTTCTTGTAATAATTGAGGAAAAAGTACAAGATGGCTACGAAAAGCAGTAGATAAAGGCATTTAGCCAGAATGCTTGAATACCAAGGATTTGCAACAATTATCCGGATACTTTGTGTGGTGACATTTTTGCTTTCTTCATCAAAATAACCTTTAACTTCAAACGTATAATGACCCGGAGGTAAATTGGCATATGTGGCTCTGGCGTTTGAGGCGTCTGTGTAATGCCAGGTATTGTCAAATCCATTCAAATGATAGGAATAGTTGACCTTTTGGGGGCTGGCAAATTCCTGTGCAGAAAAGCAGATGGTGAAGGAATTGTCTTTGTAGCTGAGCCGGATGCGTTTTGCTTCAGAAATGGCTGCGTCAAGTATATTCTTTGCCTTCAGACTTTCATCATAATCTACGACCTTATTGTGAATGTTGAATTCAGTAAAGAAAATTGGCCGCATCTTGTATTGCTGACGATTTACCTGGAAGGGATCCACTTTCACCAGCCCATTGTCACCTCCGAACAAGAGAAAACCGGATTTATCCTTGAAAACGGAACTATATCTGAATTCTCCAATGTTAAAACCTTCGAATGACGAATAATTTCGAATGCGCATGGTATTCAGATTCATTCTTGATAAGCTCTTAGGAGTGGTGATCCACAGGGACTTATCATTACCAATGGCAATACTCATAATATTATTGTCGTCGAGTCCATTGCTTTGGTTGATGATCTGAGTTGTATTTTCCTGCATGTCGTAAATAATCAGACCAACTGTTGACCCAATGTAAATTTTATTATCAAATTCGGCCAGTGCATTGGTAGGATAATTTCTAGCAATGCCGATGTTGACATTCAAAATCTTATTGTGATCAACATCATAATAATAGGTCCCTTCAGCAGTGCCGATCCAAAGTCTTCCGGTCCGGTCAACATGGATGGAACGAATCCATTTGTTCATTTCGACGTCAATGTTCCGCACCTGGTTTTTATTCAGGTCGATCATGTCAATCCGTCCACCATTGGTCCCAACATAAAGAAAGTTGCGGTTGGGATCGTATTCCATGCACATGATGTTATTGTTGGTCAGATTTCGGACAAAATCGGGTTGGGTAAACGTTTCTCCCTCCGAACAAAAGACGCCGTGCCCATAACTCCCTGCCCAAACTCTACCGGTTTTATCAATGGCCATAGCTGTGGTGGACATGCATTCCGGCCCATTATTCATCATGCGAATGTTCGTGAGGTCGCCTTTTACTGCTTGAAATATTCCTCCTCCATCTGTCGCTATCCAAAGATTTCCCCGGAAGTCACGGGTAAACGAACTGATGCAAGCTCTGTTTTTACCTGATTTATCATCCGAAATGGCATGATATTCAAAACCAGAAATCGATTTTGGAATAATGAACAGACCTTTCTGATATAGTCCTGCCCATAGGTTTCCTTCACTGTCTTCCAATAATGAGTGAACTTTACTATGTTCAAGGTCCACAGTGCTGTTGTGAACAATATACGGATGGATGGATTCGGTTATTCGGTCAAATTCCCAAAGTCCTCTGTTTTCAGCTCCAATCAGAATGCGTCCGTCTTTAGTGACCAACATGGATTGAATGTTGATTTGGTTCAGATTCTCATCCCTGGTTTTTCGAATGGATTTCAGTGACTTGTCGAAAATAAATAAACCGTTATTGGATGTGCTTATCAAAATATTACCGGTTTTGGTGTCCATTTTGATGCTCGTGACTTGAATGTTGCTCAAGTTATCATGTACTGCCGCGTCAATTTTCAGACGAACACGCTTTTTTGTTTTTAGATCCAAGACGCAAAATCCCTCATCCCTGGCCCAAGCCCACAACCAATTCCGTTGGTCAATATATAGATTGCTGACGAAGGAGTTCTTAAATGAGTTGTTCAGTTGATCTGTTGTTTTCTGGTCCACCGACGCATCTTTCACATTCAAGACAAATACTCCGTGGCCACCGGTGCTTAGAACTATTTTGCCAGGTTCTGAGTAGGGGATGATGTTTGAAATGGAAAAACCCAATTCTGGTTTCTCAAATTCTGATAACTTGATTTGTTCGAATTTGTTTTTTTCGCGAATGAATCTGTTGAGTCCCTTACCGGTACCTACCCAATAATGATTTTCGGAATCCATGTAGATGTCTTTGATCTCATTGCTTTTGATGGACCAGGGATTTTCATGATTATTCAGAAAACTGACGATGTTATCACCGTTCAACCGGTTTAAACCGTTTTCTCCGCAAACCCAGATGAAACCGTTGGAATCCTGGTAAATGCTTCGGATTCGGCTGCTGGAAAGCCCTTGTTCAGCAGTGTACAAGCGTGGATTTTGAGCCTTCAATGAACCAAAGGTCCCAATCAAAATGGAAAGTAGCAAAAGAAATGAACGGTTGAACCTGTGCATAATCATGGATTCTATTCTAACTACTGTAAATGTACATTTTTTTTAAACACTAAAACACGCTCGCCGGAAAGTGATTTTGTATGTATGGCAACATCTCGCGTTGGGTTGAAACCGGATGTATCAAATTTGATACATCCGGTTCGAAGATAACCAATATTGGTTCAAATGTTTCAAATGTGACATATTTTATTTAGGCGATGTCCCCTAATCGAAAGTCTCCATTACCTGACTGAAACAGTAGTCGAAAAAGAACAGATACATTTGCTTTATAAAACAGATCTTATGAATGAATTATTTTCCATAAAAGAAAAAGTGATTGTCATCACCGGTGGTACTGGTGTACTTGGGCGATGCATCTCCGTATACCTGGCCAAACAGGGTGCACTCGTGGTAATTTTGGGCAGAAAAGCCGAAGTCGGTGAAAAAATCATCGCTGAAATCAAGGAAGACGGTGGTGAAGCCATGTTTTTGACAACGGATGTTATGGATGCGGAAAAGGTTCATAAAAACCTTCAGGATATACTGCTTGAATATGGCCGTGTTGATGTGCTTATCAATGCTGCAGGAGGAAATATGGCGGGTGCTAATATTGCCCCCGAAAGTACATTCTTTGACCTGAATACGGATGCTTTTCGTCAGGTTCTTGACCTAAACTTGACGGGCACTGTCATTCCCACACAAATTTTTCTTAAGCCCATGGTCAAACAAGGTCATGGTGTTATCGTGAATTTTTCCTCCATGGCAGCTTTCCGTCCGATGTCCCGCGTTTGCGGGTATGCAGCAGCAAAGGCTGGTATCTCCAACTTTACCGCTTTTTTAGCGAATGAACTGGCTTCCAAGTTCGGTGAAAGTATTCGGGTGAACGCTATTGCTCCTGGGTTTTTCTTAACGGAACAAAATCTTCTGTTGCTGACAGACGGGCAGGGTAATCTTACAGCAAGAGGTGAAGCTGTGGTCAGGCAGACACCGTTCGCACGGTTCGGTAAACCCGAAGAACTCTGTGGCACAGTCCAGTATTTAATCAGTGAGGCATCCAAATTCGTTACTGGAACGGTTGCGGTGGTGGACGGTGGTTTTAATACTTTTGTCTTGTAGTACAGGCCAAATGGTGTTCAAATCCATTTTACGGATTATCTTTGAACGTTCCGACTAAATTTAAAACTATGGCCTTACAATCTACTGTTAGAATTTTGCGATCATTTTTTCTTTTTTCTGGTCTTTCTGTCTGTTTGACTGTTGCCGGAAAGCAAACTTCGGTTGTTCGTGAGCGACTCTCCATCAATGACGATTGGACTTTTTTCAAATATGCTTCTGCAGAACAGGCAGATTCGCTTATCTATGATGTTCGTCCGGTAGTGACTGATAAAAAGGATGATAAGGCCGCTGATTCCAAACCAACGGAAGCAGTACGGGTGGATACAAAACGATTTGTCCTGAAATCCTGGATTTTGCCAACGGGAAATGATTTTATTAAGGATCCGACTAAACGATATACTAAGGTCTCTGGAAATCCGGGTGCAGATTTTCCCCTTGTGCAAGCTTCATTTGACGATCGTTCCTGGGAACATGTCAATCTGCCCCACGATTGGGCCATCAAAGGTCCCTTTCAAACGGGTTGGAATTCGGAAGTAGGCGGAGGGATGGGACGTTTGCCCAGTCCCGGAGTAGCCTGGTACCGTAAAAAACTCAATATTCCTGCTTCAGATGCCGGGAAGACGCTTTTTCTGGAGGTGGATGGAGCAATGTCCTATGCCATGGTATGGATCAACGGTCATCTGGTGGGTGGTTGGCCATACGGATATACGTCTTTTCAGGTGGATCTGACACCTTTTATAAAACCGGGTGGTGTTAATCAGCTGGCTATCCGCATTGATAATCCCAATAATTCGAGCCGTTGGTATCCTGGCGGAGGTATTTACCGCAATGTCTGGCTGACAAAAATCGGTTCGATTCGTGTTTCACATTGGGGGACACGGGTGGAAACCAGAAACGTTACCGAGCGTTCTGCAACGATCGACCTGGAGGTTTCTGTAGACAACTTTTCAAGGAAAAAGACAGAGGTTCAAATTAAAACTCAGCTTTTCCTAGCCGATTCCACCGGGAAAAAGATAGGAAATGTTGTAGCTGCCTTCGACGTTTTGAAAACAAATGTAAAAGCAGGAGCAAAAGCGTTGGTTCATGGTTCATTGAATCTGGATAATCCACGCCTGTGGGGACCGGTTCCCTCACAGAAGCCCAATCTGTACATTGCTGTGACGACGTTACTGCAAAAAGGCAGGCTGATTGATCAGTATGAAACACCTTTCGGCATTCGTTCCGTGGTCTGTGATCCTTTGAAAGGCGTTTTGATCAATGGTCAATCAGTCTATATACAAGGTGTCAATCAACATCACGATTTGGGTGCCTTAGGGGCAGCTTTTAATGTAAGAGCGGCTGAACGTCAGTTGGAGCTGCTCCGCGAACTGGGATGCAATGCCATCCGCATGGCTCACAACCCTCCGGCACCCGAATTGCTTGAACTGACTGACCGGATGGGCTTTTTGGTGGTCGATGAGATTTTCGATGGTTGGGAACGAAAGAAATCACCGCTCGATTTTCACTTGGTCTTTCCGGAATGGGGTGAACAGGACCTTCGCGCGATGATCCGTCGTGACAGAAACCATCCTTCCGTCTTCCAATGGAGTTATGGAAATGAAGTTGGTGAGCAATATACCGATTCTGCGGGTGCAGCAGTTTCAAAAAAGTTATATACTATTGTAAAAGAGGAAGATACGACCAGAACAGCAACCGCTTCCATGAATTATGCCAAACCCAACATGCCTTTTCCTGAAGTTCTGGATGTGATCAGTCTGAATTATCAGGGGGAAGGTATTCGCGATACGCCAGCTCATGCGCATTTGCAAGGTATACGGACGCCACCCTTGTATCCTGCATTTCACGAAAAGTTTCCGAATAAACTGATACTGAGCACCGAGAATGCTGCTACCATCAGTACCAGGGGTACTTATCTTTTTCCGGTGGCCAACAGCAGCAGTTCTCCCGTTAAGGATGGCATGGGGGGAGATTCCAAAAAGCAACAAGTGAGTGCCTATGAATTGTATGCGGTCGATTTCGGATCTTCCCCGGACAAAGTTTTTGCCACCATGGAGAAACATCCTTATGTGGGAGGCGGATTTGTTTGGAGTGGCTGGGATTACTTAGGTGAACCGACTCCCTATTATTTGGCACGAAGTTCGTATTTTGGCATCATCGATTTGGCTGGTTTCAAGAAAGATCGGTTCTTTCTTTACCAGTCCAAATGGCGTCCGGATTTTCCCATGGCACATATTCTGCCGCATTGGAACTGGCCGGAACGGGTTGGTGAAAATACCCCGGTGCATGTGTTCACTTCCGGTGATGAGGCTGAACTGTTCCTAAACGGCAGGTCGTTGGGTAGAAAAACAAAAGGCCCTGAGGATGCTCGTCTGAGGTGGGATTCCGTTTTGTATGAACCCGGAGAGCTGAAAGTCATTGCCTATAAAAAAGGCATCCGATGGGCGGAAGATGTGGTAAAAACAACAGGGCCATCAATCGGTCTTGATGCCTCAGCAGACCATTCAGTTATTGGTTTCGACGGAGAAGATCTTGCATTTGTCACTATTCGAGTGATTGATAAAGAGGGTCTGACAGTACCTACAGCCAATCTCCCGATTCGTTTCAGTGTGGAAGGGCCGGGAGAAATTGTGGGAACTGACAACGGTGATCCCTCCAACATGGTTTCCTTTGCCTCTGCTGAACACGATTCCTTCAACGGCCTTTGTTTGGTTATTGTTCGTGGTATTTCCGGGAAAACGGGCGAATTCAGACTGAGGGCCGAGTCACCCAGTTTGAAGGATGTCAGTATTAAAATTCAGAACAAGACCCTATGAAGAAAGCAATTCAAATCATCGTATTCTCCATTTTTTTGTTTCATACTTCCAATGTTTTGGCTGTCTTGATGTCGGCTTCGCTGAAAGTCGACAACAGGGTAACCTATCAAAAAGTGGTTGGTTTTGGTAGCTTTGGATTTTCACCACAGTGGACTGCAAATCTGAGTTCAGCAGATATTGATTTGATGTGGGGACAAGCAAGCAATCAAATGGGTTACAACATCATGCGGGTACCCATCTATTCAGATTCTACGACTTGGGTTAATTCGCTGGCCACCATTAAAAGAGCCAAACAAAACGGTGCGATCGTTTTTGGAACGCCTTGGTCGGCTCCCGCGAAGTATAAATCCAACAATTCGACCGTTGGGGGCTATGTATTGGAACAATATTATCCTGCTTACGCCAATTGGCTGGAGGCTTTTGTCCAGTATTTGCGCAAAAACGGAACGGATATTGACATTATTTCCATTCAGAATGAACCGGACTTTTTGCCTTCTTATGCATCAACTATATGGGATGCCGCGCAGTTCAACAAATTCATTTCCAATAATCGTTCAACTATATCTTGTCGGCTGATGGCTCCTGAGTCACTGGCTTTTAGAAGAAGCATCACCGATTCCATCCTTAATAATGCAGATGCTTGTTCCAAGTTGGACATCATTGGTGGACATCTCTATGGGGGAATGGCCGGTTTGGACTATCCGTTGGCACGCCTTAAAAACAAGGAAGTATGGATGACGGAATTCTTACTGAATAATCCGGACAATCAGACCAATATGGTTTGGAGTGATGTGTTTCCATTCATCAAATCGGTCAATACGTGTATGATTGCCAATATGCAGGCCTATGTCCATTACGCCGCAAAGCGGTATTACGGAATGATGGGTGACGGAACGTACGGAACGGTGAACGGTGCGATTACCAAAAGAGGTTACGCCTTCAGCCAATTTGCAAAATATGTCACCGGGAAAACTCGGATAAAACATAAACTCAACGATCCTGCTCATGGACTGTTTGCATCTGCCTATCAGTCGTCTACCGCTGATACAGTGGTTGTCATGCTCATCAATGAGTCGACAAACAGCTACGAAATGAATCTGGATTTACCTTTTAAAACGATTAAATATCAGACTGTAGTGACCAGTACCAGTAAGGACAGAGTTGCAACTACGACAAACTTGACGGTTTCAACCAGCTTTCCGACTATAACGTTGCTGCCAAGCAGTGTCAGCACCCTGATTTTTTATAAAGCAGCTGATTTGGATGAACCGTGGGCTGCTGAAGTGGACTCTTCTTTTTTCAGAGATAATTTTTCGTACAATGTCGGGTATAACGTGGTGCCGTCCGGATGGTACACCCAATATAACGGAGGTGTTCGGTATGAAGGGCCCTATACCTGGGGCACGCGGCTTCAGTATTTTCGCCCTGAAAGTGTCCTTGCAGCAGGTTTGTATATTCGAAGCAACAGTTCCACAGTCGGAACAGCAACGTATGGAACCGTATCCGGAAAAGGACTGTATCTCCAACCGGGGAAATTTCGGTTGACCTACAGTGCTGTTGGCTGGTATGGACCTCAGCGAGTGGTTTGTTCTGTCAGGAACTCTTCTTATACTGTCTTGAAATCCAAGACCTGCAATGTGACTGACTCGATTCATGGAGAAGTAAGTTGGCAATATGATCTGAATGCCGTGACAACGGACACCTTGGATTTTGATTTGACCTCTGCCGGTTATTATCAATTGAATTGGGAGGTACCTTATTATGCACCGTATGCTATTGCTGGAAATTGTGAAGTGCTTTTCGGAAATATTCTATTGGCTTCCCGCCCTATTATTCAAGCACTTGGCAAGACTGCAGAAAATGGTTCCATTACTTCCAAAATGTACTATAACTTGCAAGGTTTTAAGAGAAGTTCTGCTTTTGAGGGAATTAATATTGTCAGAACAACATTTTCTGACGGTTCTGTAAAAATGACTAAGGAATGGATAAAATATTGAAGTTACTGACCTGCATTTTGGTCCTGACTGCATTTTCGTTGCAGATCTTTGCGGAGGATGGTCACGATCTTTGGCTTCGTCCGAAGTCTAACCTGCCCGTTCAGGTAAATGCAAACCGTCGTTCGGCTACCATGGATTTGGCAGTCAATGAATTGAAGCAAGGCTGGCTGGGAGCGGCGAATTCAGCAGTTACCTTAAAAGTAAAGCAGGACAAATCCATTCGTTTGGATGGTTACAGGTTGAGTACTGAATCGGTGCAGGCCAATACGGAATTGGGCATACTTTATGGTGTCTTTGAATTGCTTCGCAGGCAACGTACTGGGGAACACACGGATGATGTTTTATCGAATCCATCGTATCAACGCCGCATTCTCAATCACTGGGATAATCTGGATGGTACTATAGAACGTGGATATGCAGGTCACTCCATCTTTTGGAAAATCGGAAAGGATTCTCTCCTTGTTACCAATGAAGATCAGGAATTGTGGAAGGAGTATGCACGTGCCAATGCGTCCATCGGTATCAACGGTACAGTGCTTGACAATGTGAATGCCTCACCGGAAGTCCTTAGCAGAGGCATCTTACAGAAAACTGCTGCTATTGCTGACGTGCTTCGGCCGTATGGACTTCGGGTCTATTTGTGCATCAATTTTTCTTCACCTGTTGCATTGGGAGGTTTGAAAACATCGGATCCGCTGGATCTGACGGTCATTGCCTGGTGGAAAGCGAGGGTATCTGAAATTTATAAAGCAATTCCAGATTTCGGTGGTTTCTTGGTCAAAGCCAATAGTGAAGGCTTGCCAGGTCCTCAAGATTTCGGACGTACTCATGCGGATGGTGCAAACATGCTTGCGGACGCCTTGAAACCTTATGGAGGGATTGTCATGTGGCGTGCGTTCGTCTATAATCCGACCGAACAAGATCGTGCCAAACAGGCTTATGCGGAATTTCTGCCGCTGGATGGTGCGTTTCGTGACAATGTCATCATTCAGGTTAAAAACGGTCCAATCGATTTTCAACCGCGTGAACCGTTCAGCCCTCTTTTCGGTGCGATGAAGAAAACCTCTGTCATGCCTGAATTGCAAATTACACAGGAATACTTGGGCCAATCCATCCAGTTGGCTTACTTGGCTCCACTTTGGGAGGAATGCCTGAAGAGTGAAACCTATCAGAATGGGGTGGGGAGTTCGGTTGCTCGTTGTACGGACGGGCGTTTATACCCGCAGAAATATACCGCTATTGCTGGGGTGGCCAACATCGGATTGGACCGGAACTGGTGTGGACATACGTTCGCTCAGGCAAATTGGTATGCCTTCGGAAGGCTTGCCTGGAACAATGAATTGACCAGCGAACAGATTGCTGATGAATGGTTGAAACTGACATTTTCCAATCAAAAAGCTGGTTGGGAAGAACAATTCCTGAAACCTGTCCGTCAAATGATGCTCCAAAGTCGGGAGGCGGCTGTCAATTATATGATGCCTTTGGGCTTGCATCACCTTTTTGCCGGTGGGCATCATTATGGACCTGGGCCTTGGTACGCACCTAAAGGAATCCGTCCGGATTGGACTCCAAAATATTATCATAAAGCAGATACCCTTGGCATTGGTTTTGACAGAACCTCGACCGGAAGCAATGCCGTTGCTCAATATCAAGAACCATTACGTAGCACGTTGGCTGATTTGAAAACCTGCCCTGAAGAATATCTTTTATGGTTTCACCACGTTCCATGGACCTATCCAATGAAGAATGGAAGAACTCTTTGGGAGGAACTGTGCTATCGTTATGATGACGGTGTTCGACGGGTTCACCAGTTTCAAACTGCTTGGGATAAAGTGCAACCTTTTGTCGATGAACAGCGTTTTACCGAAGTGCAGCGAAAATTGCGGATACATGCCCGCGATGCTCAGATCTGGAAAGATGGTTGCCTGTTATATTTTCAACAATTCAACCGGTCTGTAATTCCTTTCGATATTGAACGCCCGGTAAATAATTTGGATGAAGTGATGCGTATTAATAAAGCCTTCCCATGAAAACAAAATCGATCCTGTTTCTTTTACTATTGAACACATTCGTGGTGATGATTGCTTTCGGAGCAAAAATGCCGCTGGTTTACACTGTCGAAAACACGGGCGCGAAATTTCCAAGGCCTGTAATGCCTGAATTGAGCAAACTACCAGTTATTGAACCCTTGACCGATCCATTCGAATGGTCTGACGGTAGTGGTCGCTCTACAAAATTTAAAGACTGGGCCCGTAGACGTGCTCAAATCGGCGAAGAAATCCAGTTCTATGAAATTGGAGACAAGCCGAATCGCCCGGATACCATTTCAGCCACTATTTCTGATTCGAACGTACTTATTGTGATCGTTGTCAGGAATGGAGAAACGCTTAAATTGACTTCGCAGCTTACGTATCCTTCCTCAGGAACTGGCCCTTTTCCTGCTGTGATCGGTGTAGGTTTCGGTTCAGGAAGTCTCCCTCCAAGCATTTTTACCGATAATGGTGTTGCGCAAATTTCCTTTAAGTTTTGGGAAGTCATGTCTCATACACAAAAGCGTGGCAGTGAGCCGTTCAACAAACTGTACCCCGAAAACCTTTCCATTGGAGCATACGCCGCTTGGTCCTGGGGAGTCAGCCGCATCATCGATGGGTTGGAGTTGGTTTCAAAAACCAGCAAAATTGACATGAAACACCTGGGGATGACAGGTTGTTCATTTGCTGGGAAAATGGCGCTTTATGCTGGTGCTTTTGATGAACGGATAGCACTGACAATCGCGCAGGAGCCTGGTGGCGGTGGTGCTGCAGCTTGGCGGGTTTCGGAGTTGCTTCCTATCAAGGTCGAAACCTTGAGCAGAACTTCCAGTGCCTGGTTTTCTCCATCTCTTTTTCAATTTAATAAAGACGTTACCAAGCTACCCTTCGATCAACATGAGTTGTGCGCCATGGTTGCTCCCCGTGCATTGTTGGTGCTTGGAAATCCGAACTATGAATGGCTGGCTGATGAATCGGGATATGTATCGTGCAGGGCTGCTCACGAAGTTTGGAAAACATTTGGGATAGCCGACAGGTTTGGTTTTTCCATTGTCGGCGGTCATAACCATTGCATGCTTCCAAATAGTCAGTTTCCAGAGGTGACCGCTTTTGTAAAGAAATTTCTTTGTGGTGACAAAACCGCAAATACGAATGTCACGATTAGTCCGTATGAAACTGTGAATTATCAGCGCTGGATCCATTGGTGGGGAACCAAGGATGCGGTCCTCATGCATTAATATTCTTTGGTTTTTAGTTCGAGAAACCCTGTCTGTGAGGCCGGGGTTTCATTTTTACTATTAATTGTATCATTTATCTCGTTGCAGTATCAAGTCTGACACTATCCTTTTCCAAACTACCGTTCCATAAGCCCTATTCTGTTTAGTTTCGCATGTTCCGGATACTGCATCCGAATGGGGTTATATTTTGTCAAATTTTTAAAACATGAATGCACAAAATCAAAAAGTTTCTTTAGGCGAGAAAATCGGATACAGTATGGGAGACGGGGCTGCAAACCTCGCTTTTCAGATGATGATGATGTTCCAGATGTTCTTCTACACAGATGTATTCGGTATCAAAGCAACAGCAGCCGGTACCATTCTGCTTGTGGCAAGGTTGGTGGATGCGTTCGTGGATCCTGTAGCCGGTGTTTTGGCCGATCGTACCCAAACCCGTTGGGGCAAATACAGACCTTGGGTATTGTGGACAGCCATTCCCTTTGCCGTGTTCTTTGTGCTGGCTTTCACAACCCCCGACTTAGGTGAACAAATGAAAATCATCTACGCAGGTATCACTTATACGTTGATGATGTCCATCTATTCGTTCAACAATACACCTTACTCTTCGTTAGGTGGCGTCATGAGTAGCGACATCCATGAGCGGACCAGCATTGCTTCCGTCCGTTTTGTCACTGCAACTGTTGCAACCTTCATCGTGCAGGGTCTGACATTACCCTTGGTTTCCAAGTTCGGAAATGGTCAAGCAAATGATCCCAAGGGTTGGATGCTGACCATAGGACTTTTTGCAGTGGTAGGAATTGTGTTGTTTTTCATCACTTTTGTTTCTACTAAGGAGCGGATTGCTCCACCTAAGGACCAAAAGAATGATTTTAAACAAGATTTCAAGGATTTAATTCATTGTGCACCTTGGAAAGCCATGTTCATCCTGACTTTATTCCTATTCATTACTCTGTCGCTTTTTGGAAGTGCCATGAGTTACTATTTCAACTATTATGTGGATAAGCGGGCTCTTCAGAGTTTTGTGACGGACTTTGGCTTGGTCGCTGTTGGTGACATCACTCCTTTTCAAAAATTCCTGAACCTTTTCGGACTCATTTCGAAACCCGACCTCAGCAATGTTTTTGCTGTCGGGTACAGTTTTTTCAATATGATCGGCCAATTAGTTACCCTGGCAGGAGTGGTATTACTTTCACAGCCCTTGTCCCGCAAATTTGGCAAACGGAATGTCTTTGTGGTTTGCATGACCTTGACCGCCGTGTTCACAGGGCTGTTTTTCTTCGTGGATGCTGATCAGATTGGTTGGATTTTCATCATCAACATTCTGAAGAATGCCGCTTATGCACCGACTATCCCCTTGTTGTGGGCAATGATGGGTGATGTGGCCGATTTTTCGGAATGGAAGAACCGTCGTCGAGCTACTGGATTCGCCTTTGCCGGTGTCGTATTTGCTCTGAAAGCTGGTCTTGGCATTGGTGGTGCCTTATGCGGTGTGATTGTACAGAGTTTCGGGTTTGTTGCAAATACCGCTCAAAGTGAACATTCGCTGAATGGTATCCGTTTGACATCCAGTTTAGTTCCGGCTTTGACATTTCTGATTGCTACAGTTGCGTTGTTCTTTTATCCAATTTCTAAACGTGTCAATCAACAAATTCAAGCAGAGCTATCGGAACGTCGTAACGTTGACAGTAATAAATTGTAGTAGTATGAAGTATCGTTTTTTAGTGGCAATCTGCTACCTTTTCACCTTAACTGCATGTGCCAAAACAACATTGCGCACAGCGACAGAAAACAAATTTCTGATGGGAGTTGCCGTTAATGTGAATCAGTTTACAGGGCAGAATCCAAAAGAGGCAGCCATCATCAACGAGCAATTCAGTTCCATAGTGCCAGAAAACTGTATGAAGAGTGGTTTGATTCATCCCGAAGAAAATCGATTTGATTTTACGGATGCCGACCGTTTTGTTGCTTTTGGCGAGAAAAATAAACAAGTAATCATTGGGCATTGTCTGATCTGGCACTCACAATTACCCAGTTGGTTTTTTGTGGACAGTCTTGGAAAGGATGTTGCACCGGATGTATTGAAAGAACGTATGCGCATGCACATTACGACCATCATGCATCGATACAAAGGACGAATCCATGGGTATGATGTTGTCAATGAAGCACTCAATGATGACGGTAGCTTCAGGACAAGTAAGTTTTTCCAGATTTTGGGTAAGGACTTTATCCGACTGGCATTCCAGTATGCCCACGAAGCGGACCCGGAGGCAGAGTTGTATTACAATGATTATTCTATGGAAAAACCTGCCAAATGCGATGCTGCCGTGCAGTTGGTCAAAGACTTGAAAGCTGCTGGTTGCCGTGTTGACGGTGTCGGTACTCAGGGACACATGTCTTTGGATAATCCTTCTATTGAAGAGTTTGAGACAACTTTACAGAAACTGTCCACCCTGGGTGTCAAAATCATGGTGACTGAATGGGACCTTTCCATCCTTCCCAATCCCTATAAACATTCTGGAGCCAATGTCTCAGACCGATTCAAGTATACAACAGAGTTAGACCCCTACAGAAACGGTATTCCTAAGAACATCCAACAGGAGTGGAATCAGAAAATGATGGGCATGTTCGCCCTTTTCATAAAATACAGCGATGTTATTGATCGGGTAACCCTTTGGGGTCTGAACGACCGGGATTCCTGGAAGAATAATTTTCCTGTTAAGGGTCGAAAGGATAGTCCAGTTCTTTTCGACCGTCAAAACAATCCAAAACCGATCGTTGAGGAAATGATCCGAATGGCAAATCAAAAATATTAATTGAGATGAAAGTAGCAAGATATCTGATTGATCATGACTACATGGCAGATCCGGCGGTGCATGTATTCGAAGGTAAGTTATTCATCTACCCCTCGCATGACCGAGAATCCGGCATACCCGAAAACGACAACGGTGATCATTTTGACATGAATGATTACCACGTTTTTTCCACCGATGACATTGAAAACGGAACGCTGACCGATCACGGAGTTGTGCTGAAGGTGAGCGATATCCCTTGGTCAGGCAGGCAATTGTGGGATTCCGACGTCGCTTGTAAGAACGGAAAGTATTACCTGTTTTTTTCACTAAAAGATAAGAATGACATTTTTCGCATCGGTGTAGCGGTTTCTAATAATCCCGAAGGTCCGTTTGTACCCGAAACTGATCCGATCCGTGGCAGTTACAGCATTGACCCGTCTGTTTTTCTGGATCCTGACGGGCATCATTACATGTATTTTGGTGGTCTCTGGGGCGGACAATTGCAGCGGTACCGTAACAATAAAGCTTTAGAATGCGCCGTCTTGCCCGATGGCATTGAGGCTGCGCTGACTCCCAGAGTAGTACGACTTTCGGATGATATGCTTGGTTTCGCCGAAGAACCCCGTTCGCTGGTCATTCTGGATGAAACTGGAACCCCGTTGTTGGCTGTTCAAACTGAGAAACGTTTTTTTGAAGCATCTTGGATGCACCTGTACGGTGGAAAATATTATTATTCTTGGTCAACAGGCGATACGCATCGCCTCTGTTATGCCCTTGGTGACAATCCTTATGGACCATTCACGTATCAGGGTGTTATCCTAACTCCAGTTGTAGGTTGGACCACACACCATGCCATCGCCGAATTCAAAGGAAAGTGGTATCTCTTTCACCACGATAGTGTGCCTTCCGGTGGGAAAACCTGGTTGCGCAGTATGAAAGTGGTTGAACTGGAGTACGATGAAAATGGACGGATACTGACCATAGACGGTGGTGGAGATAAAAAATAATGAATTTATAAAAATGAAAAAATTTAAAATTTCCCTGTTGATGGGCTTTTTCTTAATGACTACGTCGATTTTCTCACAAGATCCGAACTTCTACATTTACCTCTGTTTTGGTCAATCCAACATGGAAGGACAAGGCCCCATTGAAAAGCAAGATTCGACGGTGGACAGTCGATTCCAGTTTATGTCGGCAGTTTCCTGCTCCAATCTCGGAAGAACCATGGGTACCTGGTCCACTGCGGTTCCTCCTACCTGTCGATGCTACACAAAAATAGGTCCAGTCGATTATTTTGGCAGGACAATGGTTGCAAATCTTCCGGCAAACGTTCGGGTTGGTGTCATCAATGTGGCCATAGGTGGCTGCAGCATCGATCTATTTGATAAGGACAATTATAAAACATACACCAGCTCAGGGCTCCCTAACTGGTTGATGAACATGATTGCCGAATACGACGGAAACCCATACGGACGTTTGGTCGAAATGGCCAAACTGGCTCAAAAAGACGGGGTTATCAAAGGTATTCTTATGCATCAGGGCGAAACCAATACGGGTCAAGACGCAACTTGGCCAACCAAGGTCAAAGGAGTTTACAACAATCTGATTGCCGATCTCCATCTAAATCCCGACTCAGTGCCCTTACTGGCTGGTGAAGTTGTGGGTGCTGACCAATCAGGCATTTGCGCCAAAGCAAATACCATGATTGCATTGCTACCCCAGACGATTAAGAATTCGTACGTCATATCATCCCTTGGTTGTTCGGATCAGTCAGATAATCTGCATTTTAATACTGCTGGATACAGAGAACTTGGAAGCAGATACGCTGTGAAAATGCTTACATTATTAGGTGTAAAGAACATTAAGCCGCTGATTATGGGAGGATTGTAGGGTTACTCAATTTATCATCGTGTTGCACCCAAATCAATTTCTCTGTCTCGAACCCGATTTTCTTTGCCAGATCCAGATAGTTTTGTTTGACATCTTCTGGTATGGTTGTTTCTCTGGATAAAATCCACAGGTACCCCAGATCACTACCGGAAATCAGTGCGTATTTATAGGCAGAATCCAGAGCGATAACGTTGTATCCTCCATAAAATGGCCCGAAAAAGGAGACCTTGAGTTTGGCTTCATCCGAGGTTCCAACGAATTTGGCTTTACCAATGGCTTTCTTCCAAATCTTTTTGGTATAGTCGTACCCGCTGTTTTCTACCCGAATATTTCCGTCGGGTTTCATGGAATACTTGGCCGTCGTGTTGTTCAATCCGCGCTCAAAGCGAAAGTCGAATCGGGCGATTTCGTACCATTTCCCCAAATACCGTTCTGAATCAAAGGGCTTTACAGCTACTGCTCCATCGGGAATAGTGGCGCAGGAGTTGAGTGTGAAAAGTCCTAGAATGAAAGCTAATGAATTTTTGAATTGTTTTTTCATAGGTCAATTATAATATTAAATCATAAGTACAATAGATCGGCCTTCGTGTTTTAACTTCGATACCTTGAACGATAATGATAAAGTCAGTTTTTCGATCGGAGGTATTGAATTCAAAGTTGGTTTTACCAGTTGTGTCGGTATATAAGTTAGGAGCCCAATAAACGGTTGTGCGGGAATCCGTTGGAAGGAAAGCCGTATCGGCAGCACTGGGTAAATAGAAGGAGGAGGGCATGCTGATGTTTTTTAGGGGCAGATAAATGATGGAGCCCGGTCTTGAACCTTCCGGAGCTGCAGAAAATCGTTTTCCCGGACCATTGTACAAAAATGGATTACCCCTGTCGTTTTGAGCATAGACTGTACCAGCAATCGGTTTTTTCCCGCCTGAAACATGGTTTACGCAATTAAAGACATTGAATTCTCTACAAATATAATCTCCTTTTTTGCCAAGATTCCGATCACTATCGCGTTCACCTCGCGCTTCGACAGTCACTTCTTTTAATAGAACAGCTTTTTTTAAGGTCTTTACGACAGGCGCTTCATATTTTGAAAAGGTGTTGAATGGTTGCGGGAATTCCAAAGCATCACTGGCTCTGACTATTTCATCCAATTCTTTGGCATAGTCTGTTACCTCGATGTTGTGGTTATCCGAAAACAGGGCTCCCAGTTTCAGTGTTTTTGTTTCATTCGGTTGAATCAATAAGGACTTTGGAGAAATGGAGAAGAAGCCGTTGTCGGTTAAAGGTACTTTTTCGCTCCCTTCTAAAACGGTGAACGAAATCTTATTCAAATTCATTTTACTGTTTTGCATGGAGCTGCTTCTACTCTGTAGCAGTTTTAGAACATCTGAGACGTCCCCTCTATCTGACAAAGACGTTGTTTCAAGAGTCAGCTCTTTAATTTTCAATGGTTTATTATCTTTTGTCATTACTTCGCCAAATATGCCACCTGCATTTTCAAGCAGTCTGATGTAACCTGTAGGCTTGAAGTTTACAATTCTGTCCCAGTCGTATTTTCCCCAATTTGTAGTGATGAGACGTTTATCAAAATCCGGCTCTTGTTCGTTAATGACCGAATTATTTGGGAAAATCATGTTTTTGAAATAAAATGACTGGAGAATAGTACGGTATTCGGCTTTATTCAAGGTGCTTTTTTCAACGATCGAAACGGATAGGTTGGTTGCCGCAGGAATGCCATGTATGTCGTTTATGTTCAAGTTTACAGTGATGCGGGCCTGTCCGTTTTTCACGAATTTCTTCGTGTTGATTTGAACTTGGTACTCATTGTCCACTTTGTTCATAAAAAGTCGATCCGTTTTCGGTAGCCCGATCGTGTCAAATACTGCAAGGTTCAGAATGCCTTTGGGTTGGTCGTTGACTGGCAAGTCAATGATGGTGGAGTCATCGCTTTTAACGGAAAGCTTTTGGCTCCAAAGAATCTTGTTCAGGGAACGTATTACCACGATTGCCGTATCGTTATTGCCTTTGTTGGATAGGATTGCGGAACGTCTGTCTTTGCCTTCCTCCATTCTTAAACCATAGCCATGGGACTCGATCATATATGGAAACTCCACCGTTTTTATGGTGTCGTTTTCATGAATTTCAATGGTGTAATGTGCCTTATTTTGTGGGCAGAATAGAAGGTTCCCAATGCCCTGCTTGTTCGTTTTGATAGTACCAATCGACTTCTTCTCCTCTTTTAAAACCAGAACGGTCTCCATCGGATTCTTATAATCATCGAGGGCTTCAAACACGACGTTGTTCAAAACCCCTGCCAGCAGTTGCCCTCCTTCGGGATAAACACTGACCTTGACTGCATTTCCTTCATGCCTCAGGTTCAATGCAAGCTCAGCATAATCCTTGTCCAAGGCAAACTTGATTTCGCATCGTACCATTTCAGTATCAGCGATCTTAGGATAGGTAAACCGCACATAGGCTTCACCAAAGATGTTGGTGGACAATCGACCTTTCTTTAAGACCTCGTTGCCTACCCAAAGGTTGAAATACCCTTTTAAGACCTTTCCGGCAGCACCCTTGACTTTTGCCAGTATTTCGACCTTGTCTCCCCGGTGCACTTTTTTAAGGTTGGTGACAGACGCTTCCGCTTCCAAACGGTTCATGATGTTTTTGCTTACCGTGATGGGTTGGACAAAAACGTCATTGGGATTTAGACTGATCATTCGATCGGTGTAGGCGTAAAAATAGTATTTCCCTTCTGCCAGTGTGTCTGGAATCCAGATGTCACCGTGGGCACGGATGTCATACATGAGAAATTGCTTTTCAAGAACGATGTTCTTTTTATCGTCGGTGATGCGAACGTAAAGCACCTCGTTCAGAATGGGCGAAAGCACGTAGGCCTTAAACCAGATGGTATCTTCGGGTGTGTAAATGTTTTTGTCAAGATGAACATACAGGTTAATGGCCGGTTTCTCAAGGTTGTAAGTAACCATGCGCTGTTGTAGCGAATCGACCAGATTGCTTGCTGACGAATAGTGGGCAAGTAGTAAGCAAAGTCCTAAAAGTACCGGTGTGCTTTTATTTTTGTTCATCATTGTGGTCTACTAAGATAGATGTTTTTTATTTTTTTTTGATCGTTCACCGACAAAAATCAGGTAAACACACTTATTTGAGGATTCCGATTAAACGATTCTGACCTTTTGGACTCCAAGCACTGTAAACCAAAAACAAACTTGCTTAAAATGATAAGGTTATGAAAAAGAGTATTAGTGTTTTAATGGTCGCCTTACTGGCGTCGGGCATGTCTCTGACAGCCCAAAATCATGGTAATGGAGCCCCTGAAGGTAGAGGAGCTAAAATGGGTAACCCGGGTATGGGAATGATGAAAGAGCTGAATCTGACGGATGATCAGAAATCAAAACTGAAAGCATTGCATGAAGAGTTTGCTATCAAGGATTCAATTTCAAATGATCAGCTAAAAAAGCATCGGGAAGGTATAAGGAGTGATCGTCAACAGGAATTGGCTAAAATCCTGACACCTGAGCAGTTGGTTCAGTTGGACAAAATGCGTGAAAAAGTTAAAGGCCAATTCGGCTCGGTTAATGCCCGTCAAGGTTTCAGACAAGGTGGATTTGGTGGTCAGGGACGTGGTCAAATGATGAGGCAGCGTGGCCAAATGATGCAGATGCGCTATGGTCGTTCCACTTTCAACAAAAAGAATGCCAGAGCCTTTGCAAAACAAGACAGACGAATGCAATCTGCTCCAAAAGTGGACCCCGAAGTTCGAATCAAGAATCAAGTGGAACGTATGACAAAGCAATTGGATCTGACTCCAGAACAGGCTGCCAAAATCCAGGACATCCAAATGAAACATGCCAAAAAGGAGATTGCCCAATATCATAAGTTTCAGAAAAAGCACGACACCCAGTTGAATAAACGTAATGCCAAATTGGACGAAATCAAAGCCGTTTTGACTCCGGAACAAGTAAAGAAACTGGATGCTCAGAAAGAAAACGCTCCGAGAATGGGAAGACCGAATGGGCCGATGAACGGTAGAAACTAAACAGAACATTCTGTAGGAAGGGAAGTTGTCTTGAAAAGGGCAACTTCTTTTTTTATGCCTTGGTGGAACGGAAATCCATCAGTAATTCAGGCCAAGCTTCGTTCAGGGCATTCATGCTGTCAAACAGTAAAAAGTTGAAATCCTTATTAAGTCACTTCAAAACCCCTATTAGCCGTTTCAGTTTGTTTTCTTAAATGTGACGTGATGTAAATCCTAATTTTGCACCATCAATATTAAGAAAAATATGAAACGAACGATTCTCTCACTCACACTCCTACTTCTTTTGGGTCAATACGTAACAGCACAGGAAGGCAACAGTAATGCACTTTCTCTAAAACAGTGTGTCCAAATTGCCGTACAAAACAACGTTAATGTCAAGACTGCTCGCTTTGATAAAGAAAAGAGCAAATACAAAATAGATGAATCTCGTGCAGTATTGCTGCCAAAAATCAACCTGAACGGAAGCTTTCAGGACAACGTCATTGCGGCAACGACAGTCCTGCCAGCTGCCTTTGGCAAATTACTTGGAGGAACTGGTGATCAAGATATTGCAGTTTCCATGGGTACCCAATTTTCTTCGAGTGCATCCATCAATTTTAGTCAGGTATTATTTAATAAAACAGCTTCACTCGGTTTGGAAATTTCCAAAAAATCATCTATCCTGTCGGAGCTTACCATTGAAAAGGCAAGCGAGGAGATAGCAACGGAAGTGGCCAAACTGTATTTTCTGGTACAAACTACTGTAGAACAAGAAAAGCTGATTGAAGGCAACATTTCGCGTGCCGAAAAGATGAAAGCGATTACAAAAGTGACGGTTGATAACGGCGTTGGCAAACAGATCGATTTTGACCGAGTGAGTGTCAATTTGGAAAATTACCATACACAACTGAGTAATTCGCAGGCAGCATTGGAGCAACAGTTGAATATGATGAAGTATCTGCTGGATATACCTCAGGAACAAAGTATTACCCTGACAGATAAGGTTGATATGAGTTTGATCCCGGAAGCATCCGTTATGAATTCAGATTTGTCGGACCATGTCGATATCAAGTTGCTGAAATCGCAACAGGAAATGAATATACTGAACCAAAAAACCATAAAAAGCGGCTTTTTGCCAACCGTCAGTCTTTCTGGCTTGCTAGCACTTCAAGGTCTGAAATCGGACTTCAAGGACTACTTCAGCAGTAACAGCAAGTGGTATCCCTATTCATACTTAAACGTCAGCCTTTCGGTACCCTTGTTCGATGGTGGTGAAAAACACGCCAAATCGCGCCAGGCCACGTTGGAATATCAGAAAACAGAGGAGAAGTTGGAAAGTGTAAAAGAAAGTCTCGATATGGGCTTTAAGAATGCCATGAACAACTTTGTAAACAATAAAGATAATGTGAGTCGTCAACGACAGAATTTGGGACTTGCCGAAAAGGTTTACGAAGAGACTTCCCTCAAATACCGAGAAGGAATGGCCACCATGTCCAATCTATTACAAGATGAGACAAGTTTGAGCAATGCACAAGCTGGATTTCTTACTTCACTGTACAATTTAAAGGATGCAGAAGTGAAAATGATTTCGCTAAGCGGTGACATTCAAAAACTAATTGATAAAAAATAAAAATAAGATGAAAAAGAGAACAATCATGATTGGTTTGATCGTTACAGTACTACTCGGTGCTATGTTCTGGACCTTGGTTTCCAACAAAAAGGCGATTGATGCCAGTAAAGAAGTGAAAACAACTCAAACAGACATCACTGTGACTGTCGCAATAACGACGATGAAAGAAACGAGTTCAAATCTTGATTTAGTGGGAACCACCCAGGCAAGCAAGGAAGTAAACATCGCTTCTGAAGGTTCGGGCAAAATTGTTTCGGTCTATTTCAAGATGGGAGAGTATGTTACAAAAGGAAAGGTCTTGGCAAAAATTGACGATACGTACAAGAAGCTGGCCTATCAGAATGCCGACCTGAATTATAAAAAATGCAAGGAGGATTACGAACGTTATCAGTTGTTGCAAAAAGGTCAAGCCATCTCTGATGTTCAGTTGCGCGATGTTCAACTTGCGTTCGAAAATGCCTCCATCCAATTGCAGACTGCTAAGAAGCAATGGGATGATACCCGTATTGTGGCACCTTTCAGCGGATACATCACTTCACAAAATACGGAAGTCGGAGCCTTTGTAAATCCGGGTGTTATCATAGCTGGGATTGCAGATATTTCAAATCTGAAAGTAGTACTTGAAGTTTCTGAATCGATTGCCTACCAACTTCAGCAGGGACAACCTGTCCAAATCACTTCTGATGTGAATTCTGGTAAAGCGTATTCCGGAACAATCGCAGAAATCAGTCAGAAAGCAAGTCCCGCTCATACATATCCAACAGAAATATGCATTGTCAACAATGGCAAAAACAAATTAAAAGCAGGAACGTATGTCAATGTAAACTTGAAAATTGGTACCAACTCAAAAGCATTGTTGATTCCAAGGGATGCCATTGTGAGCAGTGTGAAAGATCCATCCGTTTATGTTGTTAAAAATAAAATGGTCCATTTGGTCAAGATTAGCATTGGTCGCAACATCTCCACTTCTGTGGAAGTCCTTTCTGGACTTAGTGAAGGCGATGTCGTAGTGACCAACGGTCAGATCAACCTAACGGACGGCGTCAAAGTTTCTGTCATTTAAAAAGAAATATAGTATGTCAATAGTAGAAGTATCCTTAAAGAAACCCCTAATCGTCACCGTAATCTTTACGTTGTTGACTATTGCCGGGTTGCTGTCATACAACATGCTCAACTTAAACCTGATGCCCAAATTTGAGCTGCCGATGCTTACTGTTCAGACGGTGTATCCGGGCGCTGGAGCATCCGAAGTTGAGACCTCCGTAACCAAAAAAATCGAAGACGCCCTTTCGACACTCGAGAACCTGAAGAAAATCAGCTCGACATCGATGGAGGGTGTTTCCATCGTAGCCATTGAACTCAATCCTGGGACAGACGCCAATCAGACGGTTCAAGAAGCACAGCGTAAAATAGCAGCCATCAAGGGCACCTTGCCCACCGACATGCTTGAACCTTCCATCAACAAGTTGGCGATGGATGAAAAGGCTATCTTGAGTGCAGCGGCCTCTTCATCCATGCCTCCAACAGCGTTTTACAAATTGGTGGAAGACCGAATTGTACCACGTTTGTCCAAACTTCCTGGTGTTGGGATTGTCAAATTGAGCGGAGGACTAGAACGCGAAATCAAAGTGAACATTGATGCCGAAAAACTAAAAGCCTATAAATTGTCTGTTTTACAGGTGCTTCAAGTCATTCAGACCGCCAATATGGATATTCCGGCTGGGAATGTTGAAAGTGCCAATTCAGTTTACTCCGTACGACTGGCTGCGAAATATTCCAGTTTGAACGAACTACAGAACACCGTCATTTCGACCACTCCGAGTGGTGGAAAAATTAAAGTCATGGATGTGGCTGAAGTGGAAGATGGTATTGCCGATCAAAAAATGATCAATCGCATCGACGGTAGGGATGCCATCGGTATATCCATTCAGAAGCAAAACGATGCCAATGCTGTGAATGTTGCCGAATTGGCCAAACAAGAGCTGAAAGCCATTGAAGCTGATTATGCGGATAGTCATGTGAAATTCACGATTGCTGCGGATGATTCCATCTTTACCAAAGCGTCTGCACATGCTGTAGTCATTGACTTGTTTTTGGCCATTTTAATCGTAGCATTTGTCTGCTTCATTTTCTTGCACAACATACGAAGTGCCTTGATTGTGATGGTTGCCGTACCGCTATCCATCATACCAGCCTTTATTGCCATGTATCTGATGGGCTTTTCGCTGAACATGATGTCGTTGATGGCTTTATCGCTGGTTGTGGGGATTTTGGTCGATGACTCCATTGTTGTGATCGAAAACATCTTCCGCCACATGGAAAAAGGAAAAACCAAACGAAAAGCCGTTATTGACGGTTCCAAACAAATCATATTTACAGCTTTGGCCATCACCTTGGTCATTGTGGTGGTTTTTTTACCCATGGCATTAAGTGGTGGTATTATCGGCAATGTCTTGAAGGAATTTGCATTGCCCATTATCGTGGCAACTTTGTGTAGTTTGTTGGTGTCGTTTACAGTCACTCCGTTGCTCATTTCAAAGTTTGGGCAGCTGCCTGACGATACCCGTCCAACCCTTTCCGGACGTTTCTCGCGCTTTATTGAAGGGGCATTCGAAGCGGTCAAGAATTGGTATTTGAAAATGTTGGCTTATGGATTGAAACACAAAGTGGCCGTCCTAACTGCAACATTAGCGCTTTTCATCGGTTCATTCGCACTGATTCCCGCAGGATTCATTGGTGTTGCCTTCATACCCGATTCTGATAGAGGAGAATTTGCAGTGAAACTGGATATGAATCCTCAAATGACGCTGTATCAAAACAATCAATTTACGATGCAGGCTGAGAAAATTATCCAAAGCTTCCCTGAAGTAGTGAAAGTTTATACCAACGTTGGATTTTCCGGAACCACTTCGAAAAACAATGTGACCAGAATTAATGTGAAGTTGGTTGATAAGGATCAACGTAAATTGGGTGTTGAAGCCTATGCCAAACAGGTTAAGGAAAAAATCATGAAACAAATTCCAGGTGTCAGAGCCCGTGTAAGTGTAGCTTCTGTTAGTGAAAATTCTTCAGAACCCATTCAGTTTATCGTGCAGGGTTCCAATTATGATCGTGTTCAGCAAACAGCAGCCATGATCATGGAAACCATTCGTCAAACTCCTGGTACTTCGGATGCCGTCTATTCCATCGATGATCCACGTCAGGAAGTTCATGTTAAACTTGATCGTGAGAAAATGGCTTCGTTGGGCCTGTCGGTTAGCGAAGTAGGGATTACCCTTCGTACCGCCTTAACTGGAAATGATAAGTCAAAGTTCAAGGATGGTGATTTTGAATACAACATTCGTGTAGGTATCGATAATTTCGACCGCACAAAACTGGAAGATGTTTCTAAACTGAGCTTTATCAACAAAAGAGGTGAAATTATTGAATTGAAACAATTTGCTGAAATTGCTTACGAACTTGGACCTTCTGCGCTGGAGCGTACCGATCGAATTTCATCCATCACCGTTAAATCGAGCGTTGTAGGACGTCCTACAGGCACGGTTGGCTCAGAGATTTCCGAGGCGATAGCCGGAAAGATCCCTTCCGATATTACGATCAAACATGGCGGATTGATGGAAACTCAAAGTTCTGCTTTCGGAAGTCTCGGATTGGCTTTCCTTGCTGCAATCGTACTGATCTATTTTATCTTGGTCATCCTATATAACTCCCTGACCGATCCTTTGGTTGTATTGTTTTCAGTACCCTTATCGATGATTGGTGCATTCCTTGCATTGGCCCTAACGATGAATAACTTGTCCATTTTCAGCATTATCGGTCTGATTGTATTGATTGGTCTTGTTGCCAAAAACGCCATCTTGTTGGTTGACTTTACCAACCATATGAGGCGCGACAAAGGTTTTAATACCTTTAATGCCCTGATTGAAGCCGGTAAAGAACGTTTGCGTCCCATCATGATGACCACGTTTGCCATGATTTTCGGTATGCTGCCCATCGCTTTGGCTGCAGGTAACGGTGCAGAAATGAAAAACGGTATGGCTTGGGTGATTATTGGTGGATTGGTCAGTTCGATGATTCTTACCTTAATTGTGGTCCCTGTGGTGTATTACATTTTCGACCGAGTTGGTGCGAAACGCCGCCAGAAACATTGGAATAAAAAGGTTTTGAAAGTGCACGAAAGAAGACTTGCAGCCGGATTGTCCGAACTGTAATGAATGAGTTGCATTAAAATTAGTATTTTTGATAACAATCTATAAAACACAAACATGGGTATAGACTATATACTTGGAAGTACGAATGTGAATCCTTTTTCCCGCAAAAATGCGATGATTCTTACCGTGCGGGCCAGTGTGCCCTTTAATGCGGTTTTGCTGTTAGGCTTTTTCTTTAACCACAATGTGCCCATGCTGAGTATAGCGGTGCCTATACTTTACATGTTTGCTTGCAACTTATTACTCTTTTATGTTCTGTTTCTCTATAATTTTAAATTGAAACGGATTACCCTAAAAAAGTGGGTAAGAAGCTCGCTCATAAGTGTTGGATGCATTTCCATTTCTGTTTTATTCAGTTTGCTTTCTACCAATCTCCTCCACCTTTTTTCCCAGGTGATTTATGCAGATTTGTATAGGTATTTCATCATGGATCTTGTTAAAGATATCGTTGTTATCTTGATAGTTCAAATCTCCATGCTTGTCATCACTTTATCTAAACAAGAGCAAGATGCAGCCCTAGAACAGGAGAAACTTCTTACGGAGAATATTCGAACGCGATATGAAGTTTTAAAGAGCCAACTTGATCCGCATTTTATTTTTAACTCGCTGAATACACTAGATGGACTTATTGGAGTGGACGATGATGGCGCACATGACTATCTTCAGAACTTTTCATCCGTTTTCCGTTACGTCATTAATAACAAAGAGGTGACTCAACTGTCCAAGGAGCTTGATTTTACAGAATCTTACGCAGCGATGATAAAAATCCGTTATGGCGAAAATTTCAATATTGAATGCCACATTGATGAAAAGTACAAAGAATGGTTGATCATGCCCATCAGTCTCCAGCTTTTAGTGGAGAATGCCATCAAACACAATGTGATCAGTAAAAATCATCCATTGCTTGTTTCCATCGAAACAACAGAAAAAGACACGATCTGTGTAAGAAACAACCTAAATCTGAAGAAAGAGTCTGAACATGGTGCTGGTATTGGCTTGGCTAACCTCACGGACCGCTATAGGTTATTGTTCCATAAAGAAGTATCCATCACACAGAAGGATGTCTTCTGTGTTGAAATACCCTTGATTATACAGAAGAACTCTGCCAAAATTTAAAAAAAGTGTATGAAAAGTGTCATTGTAGAAGACGAAATCGTTGCCGCACAAAAGCTGGAACGATTGATTAAGCAACTTGCCAGCGACATTAAAGTAATTGCTGTTTTGCAAACTGTGGAGGAAAGTATCGACTGGTTTTCGCTGCATGAAGCACCAGACCTGGTTTTCATGGATATTCACCTGGCTGACGGTTCTGCATTTTCCATCTTTGAAAAAGTCCAAATTCAATGTCCTATCATTTTTACGACTGCATACGATGAATATGCCTTAAAAGCATTCGAAGTAAACAGCATCGATTACCTGCTCAAACCCATCAACGAAAAGAATTTTGAACATGCCATTACAAAATTTAGAAGTTTGAAAGCAACAGGTGCCAATAATAACGACATGATTTCCGGCATAATTGCGGCTTTCAATGAATCTAAAATTGGGAAAAAAACAAGCTTTTTAATTCCGCAGAAGGATAAACTCATTCCTTTGGCAATGGACAAAATTGCCTGTTTTTATACAGAAAATAAAATGGTGAAAATTATCGCCATGAACCAGGAGACTTACAACTTGGACAATTCACTCGAAGAGATATACATCCAACTTGATCCTTCTGAATTCTTTCGAGCCAACCGGCAATATATTGTTTCGCACAAAGCCATCAGGGATATTTCCATCTGGTTTGGCGGTAAACTGTCTATTAATATGATGATGACCGTACCAGACAAAATCGTAGTCAGCAAAGCTCGAGTGGCTGAATTTAAACTTTGGTTTACTAAATAAAGATTCTTGATTTTTTTCCACTTCGCTTTTTTACCATTCAGTACTCCTTTTATCAATTGGCTCAGGTCTACTTTATTAAAGTCGTTAGGAAAACAAAGTGTTTTTATGTGTCAGTCTATCTGAGTGGTATTGTTCTTTGATTTGGAGACGAGTTACTTTTACCGCTCAACGGTTTATAAACACTATCCTGACGTAGAACATGGAGTTGTTGATAGCAATGTTAGCATGGGATGGTTGTTTTAAAGCCTGTTTCACCCTATTTTATGCCTTGGTGGAACGGAAAGCCATCAGTAATTCAGGCCAGGCTTCGTTCAAGGCATTCATGCTGTCAAACAGAAGGTCAGCTCCTGCATCTAGCAAGTGATGATCCTGAAGTTTTCCAGTGTTGACAGCGATGGTAAAGAGGCCAGCGGCCTTGGCGGATTGGACACCCAGAGGTGCATTTTCCACTACAATGGCGTTGTTTGTGTGAACGCCAGCTTTCTTAAGGCCTTGTAGGTAGGGCTCGGGATGTGGTTTGCCAATGGTGACGTCGAAGGCAGTGACCATCTTGCTTTGGGTGAATTGGTCCGGGAAATGGTGGCTGAGTTTGGTGAGCAGTGATTTCTGACCGGAACCGGTGACCAGAATACGCATCAGGTGGTCGGCTTTCACTTTGTTCAGCAACTCGACGGCACCTGGCATGACTGGGGCAGGAGGGGCGGCTTCGAAAAGTTCGGATTTGCGTTTGTAAATTTTCTGAATTTCTTCTTCGGTGGCTTCGCGGCCCAGCGAGCGCCTGTATACGATGCCGATGGTTCCGCTACCTGTGCGGCCTTCGTGCAGATAGCCTTCTTCTTCGGTGAAGTCGACCCCCATTTCGATCAATGCCTTTGTCCAGGAAACAGCGTGGATGGGCATGGAATCGAAGAGCACGCCGTCCATGTCAATCAAAACGGCTTTCAAATCGATGTTCGGGTAGTTGTTCTTAAGAAGATAGGCTTGTATGGCTTCGGCAAATTGGGACATCGGAACGAAATATTAAGGAATTTGGTATAGAAAAAGCCCCCTGCTCAGAGTTGAACAAGGGGCTTGTAATTTTTTATAATCTGGCTTTAATCGCTTCGGTTTCTTTTTCAAACCCAGGCTTTTCGAGTAAAGCAAACATGTTCTTCTTATACGCTTCCACACCAGGTTGGTCGAACGGATTCACACCCAATACGTAACCGCTGATGCCGCAGGCTTTTTCGAACATATAGAGCAATTGACCGATGTAATATTCGTTCAGGGCAGGAATTTCGATTTTCAGATTGGGAACGTTTCCGTCCACGTGGGCAATCTGGGTGCCGAGTTCAGCCATTTTATTAACGTAGTCCACGCGCTTGCCAGCGAGGAAGTTGAGGCCGTCGAGGTTGGCTTCATCCGAAGGGATGACCACTTCGCGGTTGGCGCTGCCGATGGTAAGGACGGTTTCAAAAATGATGCGTTCGCCTTCCTGGATCCATTGGCCCATGGAGTGCAGGTCGGTGGTGAGGTCAACGGCAGCTGGGAATATGCCCAAGTTGTCCTTGCCTTCGCTTTCTCCGTATAGCTGTTTCCACCATTCGGCTATGAAGTGCAGTTTGGGGTGGTAGTTGACCAAGATTTCGATTTTTTTGCCCGATTTGTAGAGTTCGTTGCGAGTGGCAGCGTACACGGCGGCAGGATTGGCTTCGAAAGGGGTGTTCAGTCCACAGATGCTTTCCATAGCGAGCGCTCCGGCTACGAATTGGTGGATGTCGTGACCGGCAACGGCGATGGGCAACAAACCGACCGGGGTGAGCACGGAGTAGCGGCCTCCAACATTGTCAGGGATCACGTAGGTTTTGTAGCCTTCGAGGTTGGCTAGGGTGCGCAGGGCGCCGCGTTCAGCATCCGTTACAGCGACAATGCGGTTCTTGGCTTCGGCCTTGCCCACTTGGTTTTCCAACATCGTTTTGAGCAGACGAAAGGCCAGTGCGGTTTCAGTCGTAGTCCCAGATTTGGAAATATTGATGATGCCGAAAGCTTTGCCTTTGAGGAAGTCGGTCAGTTCAGCCAAATAATCTTCGCTGATGTTGTGGCCTGCATATACGATGACGGGGCTGGTGCGTTCTTTCTGCAACCAATCGAAGCTGTTGCTCAGCGCTTCAATTACAGATTTTGCAGCCAGGTAGCTGCCGCCGATGCCAGCGATCACGACCACTTCGCATTTGCTGCGGAGAAAGTTGGCCGTGGCTTGTATATCGTTTAAAAATTCGGAGGTGATGGAGGAAGGCAAGTTGAGCCAACCTAAGAAATCGTTGCCTTTTCCTGTTGCGTCGTGCAGCATTTTATTGGCGGCAGCGGTTTGAGTCGCGTAGGCATTGATTTTTTCTTTAGAGACAAACCCTAAGGTTTTGTCAATGTTGAGTTTGATGGTTTCCATTATAATTGTGTTTAGCGGAGTGATTCAGTGAGCAGACGAATTTCAATGTTGGGTGAAATCCGTTCGTAGAGAATATTGTAAACAGCGTCCAAAATGGGCATGTTCACGTGATAACATTCGTTGATTTCCTTGATGCACTTGGTAGCATAGAAGCCTTCGGCGATCATTTCCATTTCGAGGTGAGCTGTCCTGACGGAATAACCTTTGCCGATCATGGTGCCGAACGTGCGGTTGCGGCTGAATTTGGAGTAGGCTGTAACCAGCAAATCGCCCAGATAAACCGATTCGTTGACGTTGCGGAGCATTGGATGGGCTGAGTTGATGAAGCGACCGATTTCCTGAATGGAATTGGCGATAAGCACCGACTGGAAGTTGTCGCCGTATTTCAGCCCGTGACAGATGCCGGCAGCGATGGCGTACACATTCTTAAGGGTAGAAGAATATTCAACCCCGCAAATGTCGTCTGAAATAGTGGTTTTGACAAAAGCGCAGGTGAATTTTTGTGCGACACTTCGTGCACGTTCCTTGTTGGTGCAGGCAATGGTCAGGTAAGAAAGGCGTTCCAATGCCACCTCTTCTGCATGACAGGGACCACCGATGGCAACAATGTTTTCCATCGGAACATTGTATTCCTTATTGAAATAGTCTGAAACCAACAGGTTCTCATCGGGAACGATCCCCTTGATGGCAGTGACGATGAGTTTGTCACTGATGGGTTGATTCAGCTTTTTAAGATGCTGCTTCAGGAAAGGCGAAGGTGTAGCGAACAGTAGAATTTCGGACGCTTTTACAGCTAAGTTGATGTTGCTGTAAAAATGGATCCGACTCAAGTCGAATTTGATCCCGCTTAAGTAGGTGGAATTGTGCCCGAGCTTTTTGAATTCCTCAATTTGTGAGGGGCGGCGCATGTACCAGTTGATCTTTTCGGTACCATTCGTCATCAGTATCTTGGCGAGTGCGGTTGCCCAGCTTCCTCCGCCCATGATGCAAATTTTTCCCTGAAATTCCATTCTTGGTTTTATTTTAGGTTTTCGATCCAGCTTTTTACCTGATCCTGGGTCGGATTGGTGAGTTCGAGTTTGTGCTTTTTATTAAGACCGCAGAGTTCCTGATGGAATTTGCCTGGGGCAAGTTCTTTGAGACTGTCCACGGTCAAATAACCTGCTTTTTGCATCGGGGCTGCCCATTCTTCAGGGATGCCGATGGCAGTATAGGCGGATGCGGGATCTTTTTTAACTACTTTTTCCGGACGCATTTGTGGGAAGAAAAGTACTTCCTGAATGGTGGTCTGGCCAGTTAACAGCATGACCAAACGGTCCATCCCGATGCCCATGCCGGACGTCGGGGGCATGCCGTATTCGAGTGCGCGGACAAAGTCCATATCGATGAACATGGCCTCGTCATCGCCTTTTTCAGCGAGAGCGAGTTGTTCCTGGAAGCGGCCGAGCTGGTCGATGGGGTCGTTGAGTTCGGAATACGCATTTGCGATTTCCTTGCCGTTTACCATCAGTTCAAAGCGTTCTGTCAGTTCGGGGTTGGTGCGGTGGCGCTTGCACAGGGGCGACATTTCGTAGGGGTAATCCGTAACGAACGTCGGTTGAATGTAATTGCCTTCGGAAGTGGCTCCGAAGATTTCATCGATGAGTTTGCCTTTGCCCATGGATGGTTCTTGCTCAACGTTTAGTTTTTTGCAGACTTCACGCAGTTGGCTTTCGTCCATACCGTTGATATCGATGCCGGTATTCTCCTGAATGGCGTCGATCATAGTGACGCGGCGGAACGGTGCCTTAAAGCTGATTTGCTTGTCGCCAACAGTGAGATCGGTGCTGCCGTTCACTTCCATGGCGATGCGTTCCAGCATCTGTTCAGTGAAGCTCATCATCCAGTTGTAATCCTTGTATGAAACGTATATTTCCATAGCTGTGAATTCCGGATTGTGGGTGCGGTCCATGCCTTCGTTGCGGAAGTTTTTGGAGAATTCGTACACGCCTTCGAAGCCGCCCACGATGAGGCGTTTCAGGTATAATTCGTCCGCAATGCGGAGGTACAAAGGAATGTCCAGTGCGTTGTGGTGGGTGGTGAAAGGGCGGGCAGCCGCTCCACCGGGAATGGATTGCAATATGGGAGTTTCCACTTCCAAGTAGCCGCGTTCGTTGAAGAAGTTGCGCATGGATGTGAAGACTTGGGTGCGTTTGCGGAAAATGTCCCTGACCTGGCTGTTAACCACGAGGTCCACATAGCGTTGACGGTATCGGAGTTCGGGGTCGGTGAAAGCGTCGAACACTTCGCCGTCCTTTTCTTTGACCACAGGTAGAGGCTTTAATGCTTTTGCCAAAACAGTCAGCGAGTCGGCGTGGACGGAGATTTCCCCCATCTGGGTACGGAACACGTAGCCTTTGATGCCTACGAAGTCGCCTATGTCCAACAATTTCTTGAATACCGTGTTGTAGAGCTCTTTATCTTCTTCGTCGGGGCAAATGGCATCGCGGGTTAGGTAGACCTGTATGCGGCCTTCGGAATCCTGCAGTTCCATGAAGGAAGCTTTGCCCATGATGCGGCGGGTCATGATGCGACCTGCGATGCAAACTTGGCGGGGCGTTTCTGCGTCGTCCTTGAAGCTATCGAGGATTTCATTGGAGAATGCGTTTGTCGGATATTCTTCGGCAGGGTACGGGTTGATACCTGCATCACGCAGTGCCTGAAGACTTTGTCTTCTGCCGATTTCCTGTTCGCTTAAATCTAAAAGGCTCATAGTTTTTATTTTAATAGGTTGACCAGCTCGGCCGTAGGCACAAGCTTTTGTTCACCGGTAGTCATGTTTTTAAGAGTGATGCTTCCTGTCGCGATTTCCGTTTCGCCAGCGATGGCTACGAAAGGAATTTTGCGGGTGTCGGCATAGCCCATCTGTTTTTTCATCTTGGCGGCCTCGGGGTAGATTTCAGCCGAAATTCCTGCCTCGCGAACGGCTTTGATGAGGGGCAGGCAATAGGCGCATTCTTTGTCACCGAAATTGGTGAAGAGGACCCTCGTGGTTTTTAATGCTTCAGCCGGATAAAGTTCGAGGCTGTTGAGTACGTCGAAAATGCGGTCGGCTCCGAAGGAAATGCCTACGCCAGAAACGCCTGGAAGGCCGAACACGCCGGTGAGGTTGTCGTAGCGTCCACCGCCGGTGATGCTGCCCATTTCGGTGTCCAAGGCCTTGACTTCGAGGATGGCGCCGGTGTAATAGTTGAGGCCGCGGGCCAAGCGAAGGTCGAGTTCGATCTCTGATTTTACGTTTAGGCTGTCGGTTAGGTTGAAAATGGTTTCCAGTTCCTGAACGCCCTTGAGGCCAATTTCAGACGAAGCTAGTATGGTTTTGAGGCTGA
>Ga0209430_1000565_pt1 | contig 36368 bp, 31 predicted proteins | sample BarGraIncub1133A_FD_184504 | JGI IMG/M metagenome (GOLD analysis project Ga0209430, IMG submission 184504) | Arctic peat soil microbial communities from Barrow, Alaska - Barrow Graham LP Incubations 11-33A (SPAdes) (version 2) | ecosystem: Environmental > Terrestrial > Soil > Wetlands > Peat... | reverse complement strand
AGCGCGTCGCCCTTTACAGTAAAACGTATTCTCAATTTATCCGGCCCGTCTTCCCCGAATTTTGTCCAGTTATGCGTATCGTAAATAGCATCTCCGTTCACACTCAGCCATTTGCCCACACCAAGCAGGGTTTCCTGTTGCTCCTGAGGGATGGTGCCATCCTTCATCGGCGAAAGGTTCAGCAGCAGCGTGCCGTTTTTGCTCACAATATCGGTTAACATGCCTATGACAGATGCAGGGCTGCTGACGGTCATGTCGCTGGTATAACCCCAGGTGCTGCCGATCTTGCGATCCACCTGCCATTCGCCCGTACGGATCGCGTTAGGGATACCACCTTCAAAATCCAAAATGGAGCCAATAGTCGTTATATTGGTACCAGCCGGTGTCATGGCCGCTTTCTTGGTGCTGATCGAAACCTCTTTGCCCCATTGTTTGGCCCGGTTATAGTAATAAGCAGCTATATTCAGTTTGAGGGGATCGAGGTAACGCTGGTCAACACCATTATCGAACCATAGTATATCGGGTTGATATTGTTCGATGAGTTCTACGTTGCGTTCGTACCAGTTGACCAGGAACTTTTGACAAGCCGCGTCGCTGCGGTCGGCCACGTTGTAGAAATCAGCCCATTTTGGGTCGAACAGATCGGACTTTTCCGACTTCATCTGCGCCAGCATTTCAGCCGACGGATTGATGAACTGGAAGTTTTCGATTCCGTGGTTGGATACCCCGAATTTCAATCCTTGTTTGCGTACCGCTTTGCACAGATCACCAATCAGGTCTCGCTTTGGACCCATTTGTTTGGCGTTATACGGGGTGACCTTACTGTCCCACATGGCAAAATTATCATGGTGTTGGGCAGTTGGTATCACAAAGCGGGCACCCGACTTTTTGAAAAGCACCGCCCATGCATCCGGGTCAAACTTCTCCTGGGTGAACAGGGGGATAAAATCCTTATAGCCAAATTTGTTTGGCGACCCGAAATGTTCGGTATGCCAGGCCACAAAATTACCATACATGTGCTTTTCGTACCATTCGTTATGATAGGCCGGCACCGAATACAACCCCCAGTGCATAAATAATCCGAATTTAGCGCCTTTGAACCATTCAGGCACTTTGTAGTTGGCCTGCAGCGATTCCCACGTGGGCTTGAACGGGCCGGAAGCCATTTTTGTTGGTATGGCCTTAATGGCTGCCGCCACTACTTTAGGTGTCGTTTCTGGCGCCATATCGAACTGGGTATTATTACCGGCTTCGCCAATTGCGCTATTGACCGGCTGGGTGATCGGGGGGTCATGCTGCGGAACATCAGCCTTAACGGTAGCTGTGTTGTTTTGCGCCAGGGCAGCAAGTGACAGCATACAAAAACTAAAAAACAGAAAGGGGATTCTTTTGGTCATCATTGGTTAAATATTTGTGTCGGGTTAAGAAGGGTTAATGGGGTCAGCCACAATTCATTTAGAAATCATGGCCGACCTCATTGTTCACTTTAGTTGTTTGCTTCATAAATAACAGAACCTGTACTAAGTATTTCTTTTTTAAAACCACTGTTTAGTGAAATGAACTTTTCATACATTGGTTTTGTATGAACTAGCAGGTCGATATCAGCATATTTTCTCAAAGGATTAAGCGCATTTGATGTTTTCAATTTTACTTCCATCTTTTGAGTAAAAGATTCAAAGACAAAATTGTCATTGGTGACTACCAATAAATCAATATCACTATTGTCAGTTTGTGTCCTTTTAGCGTAGGAACCAAACAAAATAACCTTGCACACATTTAAATGTTGCAATGAAAAATTTATTTGAGCGATGATATCAGTTTGGGTCATAATACAAAAGTAATCAAAAATTGGCTAATGGTTATAATCACCTAATTTCATTTGAATTATGCTTTATTAATTGCAAAAAGATACGGGTAAAACCGTATCTATGTGTTAAATTTAAAGTGGTTTCTTTGTAATGGTAACGATTTTCGTGTTTAAAGATAATTTAATTGCAAAAAATGATTTATGATAGTATCTTTGTAAGTGATAATATAATAATACTTATTTATGAATACAGACACAACTGATAATATATTATCTCTTATAGGTAGGACAACTGACGAAATGATGCGTTCAATCTCACAACGTGTTAAAGAAAGAAGACTGGAAAAAAACTTTACACAGATGACACTTGCTTCCCGGGCCGGATTGACATTGGCTTCCTATCGACGATTTGAATTGACCGGTGAAATATCATTGAGAAGTTTAGTGATGATTGCTTTAGCGCTTGACATGACATCAGAATTCGAAACATTGTTTTCAACCCCTACATATCAAAGTATCGACCAGTTGTTAAACCTGGAGCACAACAGTAAAAGAAAAAGAGGGACCAGAAATGGATAATATTTCTTTTATAGATGTTTATTTAAGCGGACAGCACATTGGTAAATTGGCATTGACACCTCAGGCTTTATGTGCATTTGAATATGATACCGATTATCTGAGAGAAGGTGTATCTATTTCTCCACTTTTCATCCCTTTAAAGCCAGGTCTTTTTATTGCCAATCGTGATCCGTTTAATTGTGGTTTTGGCGTTTTTGATGATAGCTTACCCGATGGATGGGGAAATCTTATATTGGACAGATTTCTTCAACAAAATGGAATTAATCCTTACAAATTAACATTGTTACAACGCCTTTCACTTGTTGGTTCTTCAGGGCGTGGGGCGCTGGAATACCGTCCCGAGAAAAGCTTTGATACGGAAGAAAGTTTTATTGATTTCAATAAATTGGCGAAAGAAACCGAAATGATCCTGACGAGTGAATATGCAGGAGACTCATTAAGTACGCTTTACCACTATGGGAGTTCATCAGGTGGGGCAAGGCCAAAGATCTTTGTGAAGATTGAAGACAAAGAATGGCTTGTAAAATTCAAAGCAACAAACGATCCTTTGGATATAGGTAAAACAGAATATGAATATTCGCTCCTGGCAAAAGAATGTGGGATTGAAATGCCTGAAACAAGGCTATTTGAAAAGAAATATTTTGGAGTAACACGTTTTGACAGAACACCTAAAGGAAAGGTTCATACGATAAGCGCTGCAGGGTTATTGAATGCAAATTATCGTATTCCCAGTCTGGACTATTTAGTTTTACTTAAAGTATGCCGACAGATCACATTAGATATGGAACAGGTTTATGCTTTATTTCGGCAAATGGTTTTCAATGTGGCGATCTCGAACCGGGACGACCATGCAAAAAACTTTTCATTTCAATTACTTGGCAGACAATGGAAGCTTTCCCCTGCTTACGATCTTTTACCCGGCAACGGTTTTAATGGTTTTCATACAACGACAATTAACGGAAAGGGCGAACCAATGCTTAACGATATTATGACTGTTGCTTCAGAAATAGGACTGAATAAACAACGTGCTTTGACAATTATTGATGAGATAATAACCAAATGCAGAGACAAGAATATGTTGAAGTTTAGATTGAAATAAAAAGGTTATGTTGTTAAAAATGGATTCCTGACCCATTTATCCATTATGTTTTATTTATAAAAAACTTAGCAAGGCAAAAAAGATTTATTTTTGCAGAATACTATCAATTTTAAATTGTTAAATAATTCTATCTATGATTATAGGTACACCTTCGTTCAGAAAGATCAGCATGATGCTTATACTGGCCATGATATTTACAGGTTCAGTATCCTCACAAAATTATAATCAGACAGATTCTCTCAAGAAACACATTTATTATCTGGCATCTGATGAACTGGCTGGTCGTAAACCCGGTACTCCCGGTATTGAAAAAGCTTGTGCTTATATTGTTCAACAGTTTAAGGAGATTGGAATCAAACCATTTGGCTCTTCTTATCTTCAGCCGTTCAAGCTGTTGGTTGGAGCAACACTGGATAAGAATAATACGCTTAATATAAATGATAAAGCATTAAAATTAGGTACTGATTTTGTTCCATTAGAAATATCATCCAATGGAAAAGCGGAAGGTAAAGTTGTTTTTACTGGTTATGGTCTGGATAAGAATTTTGGTAAAGCCAGCTATGAAGGCATTGATGTCAAAGGAAAGTGGGTGCTTGTAATACGTGGAAGCATTGATCCTGCTGACAAATCGGCAAGGGCAATCTTAACGGGTGATTATTCTAAAGCCATGACGGCTGCAGATAAGGGTGCAGTGGGTGTTTTATTTGTGAATCCTTCCTGGAATAGTGATGAAAAGATAGCGGCAAAGGCTCTTTACGGTCGTACTATGGGAACTGTTAATATCCCGGTAGTGATGATTTCTCAGAAAGAAGCGCTTAGCATTATCGGTAAGTCTGCTGATTATTTGAATAAGTTCCCTGTCGATAATGAGCCCGCTTCATTTGTAACCAAAACAAATGTCGCTGCTGAGACTTCATTTCAACTTCAGTATCAGACCACCAATAATGTGGTTGGTTTTCTCGAAGGAAGCGATCCTAAGCTTAAAAACGAATATATTGTTGTTGGTGGTCACTATGATCACCTGGGATATGGCGGTCCCGGATCAGGATCGCGTAAACCAGATACCATTGCTATTCACAATGGCGCTGATGATAATGCATCCGGAACAGCAGGTGTTATCGAAATGGCTCGTCGTATCATGGCAGACAAAGCTGATTTTGGCAGAAGCTTTATTTTTATCACATTCAGCGCCGAGGAGTTGGGATTAATAGGTTCACAATACTTTGTTTCCAATCCTACTGTTCCAATTGCTTCCATAAAGGGGATGATCAATCTGGATATGGTTGGTAGGTTAAAAGATGAACTGACGATTGAAGGAACAGGTTCATCTGCTGAAAGCGATTCAGTATTGACCGTTCTTGAAAAGGGGAGGCCATTTAAAGTAACGCATTCGGCAGGTGCTGCAGGCGGCTCCGATCATACCTCTTTCTATAATAAAGGGGTTCCTGTGTTCTTCTTTTTCAGTGGAATGCACTATGATTATCACACGCCAACCGACAAGGCTAATCTGATCAACTATACCGGTGAATCTCAGATTCTGGATATGGCATTTGACCTGGCTAAAGTGATGGGGACTTCAAAGCCCTTTATATATAGACAGGTTGCAGGACAGTTGAATACTGGAGCCCGTACATATAAAGTTGCGCTTGGAATTATGCCTGATGTATCCGGTAGCCGGAACGATGGAGTTGAAGTGATGGATGCCCGCAAAGGTGGTCCTGCTGAACAGGCTGGTATCAAAAAGGGTGATTTTATTATTGCTATTGAAGGAAAAGAAGTCAACAACATTACCGAGTATATGAACCGTCTTAATCTTTTGAAAAAAGGGGAGAAGGCTAATGTAGGTATCAGACGCAATGGTGAAAAGATGACCATTGTCGTACAATTGTAAGTTTTCCAGTTACATACTTTTATTTTATGATTCCTTTTTTTACAAAACCACTTTTCCTGAAGTTCATTAAGTTTGGGATTGTTGGATTTAGTGGTGTATTTATTGACTTTGGTTTTACGTATCTGACTAAAGAATATCTCAAAGCCCAAAAGTATCTGGCCAACGCCATTGGATTTACAATGGCGGCTTCAAGTAATTATTATCTGAATAGGATTTGGACTTTTCATAGCCATGATCCCAACGTAGGGGGAGAATATATGAGATTCATTCTGGTTTCTTTGTTGGGATTGGGTATTAGTACGCTTGTGATTTATATCCTGAACGGTAGGTTTAAGATGAATTTCTATCTGGCTAAGCTTTTTGCAATAGGGGGTGTAACGATATGGAACTTCTTTGTAAACATCATGTATACATTTGTTTCCTAAAGATACTAAAAAGGCATCACTTTCATATTCTTTCTCCCGAATAAAAATAACGTTGCAAAGAAAGCCATGAAGTTAAGTCCGGCCTGATGGCGGATACTGTCTTCGGTCAACATAGACAAGATCATGATGCTGAAAAAGACTACATAATAGTAATCACGAAATGCTTTTTGATACAAGGGTGGGAATATCAACCAAAAGAAAAAGAACAAGATCCCTCCGATTCCAAATGCCACTCCCATATAGAGATATTGGTTGTGTGAGGTTCCCCGGAATCTGGCTTCAAGTTTAGAATGACTTCTATCATATTCCTGATTAAATGCATCCATTACATCTCCTGTGCCAACTCCTGTCAGCCAGTTTTGTTTTATGATTGATAAAGCAGTCTTCCAGTATTCAAGCTTTTGCAATTCAGACTTTCCGTTGGCATTACCTGTTTTCTCGTATTGGTTGTAGTCTATGTAGAAGCCCTCTAAACGGGCCGATAGATTAAACGGTTTCACCAATCCTGCATTGGCAACTCCTTTTTCGATGGCAGTGATTTCAAAAGGTTCTAATTTTGAAAGTCCTGCAGCATCTTTGCGAAATCCCTTTGAGTTCAGGTAGCGAATAATGGTATATCGAAGTTCTTCGCCCTGGAGGTTTCTCCCGTTATAGTTCAGTTTGCTGCGTTTTTCCCAGCTTTGTTTTAGCTCCTGTTCACAAAGATATAAACCTACGAATTGTCCATTCTCAACTTTGAAATGAATCGTATCATGGGTGTAGGGATTTCCTAAAGCTGTTTTAGTTTCAAGTTTGGAGATATCGGGGAGTGCAATATGATAATGTTGGTTGTAAATACTAAAGACAAATGAAAGAATTAACAGGGGAATGACGATAATGAAAGCAAAGGCTGTAAAACGAAGCCATCTCTTTTTTAACCTTCCTGAAAAATAGAATAGGACATAAAACAAAAAAGCTATAAACAACAGAATCCCTGTCAACGATTTAAGTATAAAGAGAAATATGATTAGCCAGCAAATAAGGAAAATGAAAAAAGCTCGAACTAAACTTCGAAACTGAGCACCCTTAACCAGAAAACGGAAGAGTATAAAAACTGCCAGACACACATTCATGCTAAATCTGATGTGTGAAATAAAAGGAGAAAGCTCTCTTGTATCTGAAAAATGATTGGAGATGAACATGTAGATCCCCGGAAGTGTACCAATAAAAACACCTAGTATAAAAATGATCAGGATGGTTCTGAATTCCTTTTCATTGAATCTTTGTATTCCCGTAAACAAAAAGGGGAGCAGAAGAATGGGTAGTTTCTCCCGCAGATCCTGTAATGAAAAATGTTGGTTGGAGCTCCAGAAACAGCCTGCCAGATAAAGCAAATAAAGGGAAGAGAATACAACAGCTGCAGGGTTTTTTATAAATAGTCTTAGCTTTAAGGGAATACTGTAAAGCACCGATTTACAACTTGATGAAAATGATTTGAACAATCCATCTTCCTGACGAAAAGAAACCCCATCTATCATCCAATAGACGAAAAGGCATTCAATGAAAATAGCCGTTGCAAATAGCGATAAAGGGACAGAGGCAGCCAGTAAGCCGACAATAATAACAGCAGGTTTAATCTGCTCTGTTTTCATAGGTGCATTGGGTGCTACTTGGTTTGTATGGTCTTTTGAACCGATGTCCCGGCAGCTGAAGAAGCTGTATTGTTGTTCTCAGTACCCGGTAAAATAGAAGTCATATTTTGATCAGGGTTATCAGTTCTGATAATGGCGCTGGTCTTGATTAATGCGCCCGGTTTTAATAAATCCTGATATTTTTTGCGGTTCAATAATGTTGAACTGGCCATGTCGAACTCTTTGTCGTAACTCAAAGATGATTCTATCCTGCCTTTTTGATAATAATAACGTGCAACTATTTCTGATTCCAACACTTCACAGATCTCGGGTTTGAACTTGATCAGGTCATCCTTTTTATCTCTGCTCATTTTATTTGTCAATGACTCATATTCGGTCTTAACTGCATCAAAATATTTCTCGCGTTCAGCCAGTTTTTTGAAATCCTCAATGGCTCTTTCGCTGCGGGTGGTATAACTGTAATCCTTATCGCTTAGGAATTTAATAAAGTCTTTGAACTCATTGTCGTTTAACCTGAACAGAGAGCCCCCCGAAAGAGATGAATGATCCTTGACAAATTTATCTGCATAATCAAATGTCAACAACCTGCCAACCAATATTGAAGCGATGTTACTGAAATACCTTGGATCAATAGAAATATCGGGCTCTATACCTGCTCCATCGTAAACCACACGACCAATCCGTGTCTTAAATGGATGACGAAGTGAATCTGAGATCGGAAGTGATTCTCCATTTGCATCTTTCTTGGAATAATCTATTGCCTGTATGCATCTCCCACTCGGGGTATAATATTTTGCAACCGTGACCTTCATCTCACTGTTAAAGCCTACAGAGACGATGTTTTGTACCAGTCCTTTTCCAAAAGTACGTTGGCCAATAATGATCCCTCTGTCCAGATCCTGAATGGAGCCTGCCAGGATTTCCGCGGCAGATGCTGTCTCATCATCAACCAGGACTGTGATGGGTATTTCCAGATCAACCGGGTTGGTGGAAGTATAGTATGCATGATTTTTATCAACCAATTTCCCTTTGGTTGCAACAATCAGCTCACCCTTTTTTACAAACATCCCGACAATATTGACTGCTTCATCCAGCAATCCGCCACCATTTCCGCGCAGGTCAATGACCAATCCTTTTAGTTTTTTTTCTTCCCTGAGTTTCAAAAAGGCCTGTTGGAACTCATTATATGATCCTTCAACAGTTGACGCCAGTTTGATGTAACCGATATCGTTTTTAAACATTCCCGAATAGGGGACATTCGGAATTGCAATTGTCTCGCGGGTAAGTGCAATATCCATTACTTTTCCGGTTTGTAACTTGCGGACTTTCAATTTAAAAGTGGTTCCAGCCTGTCCTTTCAACATGGCACTTACATCTTCAACGCTTTTTGAATCCAGTGATTGATGATCAATCTCGAGCAGACGATCTCCTGCTCTGAGGCCGGCATTGAATGCCGGGAATCCTTCATAGGGGTCTGAGACAATGGTTTCCAGACCTTTTTTATGGATCAAAGCACCTACACCACCATACTGTCCTTTTGTAAGTAACGCAATGTCTTCTTGTTCGCTTTCGGGTATATAAATAGTGTAGGGGTCTAATGAAGCCAACGTGCCATCTATGCTCTTTTGGATCAGATCACTATGTTTCAGTTTCTCAACATAATTAATATTGAGTTCTTTATATAGGTTGAAATAAATTTCAAGATTTTTTAACATCTCGAAATTTGAAGAGTCTGAAGATTTATTGGTATTTTGCGCTTGTATATTGATCGTGATGAATAGACTCAAAAAAAAGAAAGCTGATTTCTTTAACATGTTTATCGGAAATTAATGTTTTGCTAAACTTCAGTTGGTAGAATTTCAAGAGGCAAAGATAATGTTTTTAATATTGATATGTTGTTATGGAACAGGATCGTAACCACTTCCGCCCCATGGATTACATCTCGAAATTCTTTTAATTGTTAACCATCCACCTTTGAAAGGGCCATGTTTTGTAATGGCTTCAACTCCATAGGCAGAACAGGTCGGGACGTATCTGCACGAAGGGGGAAGCAATGGAGAAATCGTGTATTGATAAATCCTGATAAGCAGTATAAAAAACTTAGCCAATAATTTTTTCATATTCATCGGTTAAACGTCGTAAAATTAGAATTATTGCAGCCTCTGTCTCTTCTGAACTGATAATTTTTTTACCCGTAAATACAATTGCCAACGCACATTGTTTTTGCTTCTCCTGTAATACCGCATAGAAAGGGGCTTTATTCAAACGATAGGCCTCTCTGATCAGCCGTTTCATCAGATTGCGCTGCCATGCTTTTCGAAGAAATCTTTTGGGGACAGCAGGAAGCAATTGTACAGGGACAGAAGTCGGAAACTTGGTGTCGAGCCAGATTGCTTTAAATGGACTGTAATAAAAAACACGCCCCTTTTCGAATACTGTAGTTATCAGTTTCCGACTGCAAAGATGCTCTGCTTTTCTAAAGGTGTTTCGAGGTTTCAGTTGTTCGTTGCTCACACATGCAAAAATAAGAAGAAACTGTTTAAATTTTGCGTTTCTTTTGCCCGTAGAGGGCATTAAATTTCAGAGGTTAATCCCCTACGGGGAAAGGATCTAATATTCAGCTCATTCTATTGATATTTATGTCCTACGGACAATTTTAATCTGCACTAGCACATATCGTAAAACACGTAGAGACGCAATATTTTGCGTCTCTACAGTTAATTATACATTAAATAAGTTTCCTTATTATTTCTTGTTATTCTTATGGAGGAACTGTTCAATGGCCATTATCATTGAAGGAGCCGTACAGTTTGGAGCTTCAACTACAAGTTCAAGCCCTGCTTCTCTTGCAGCAACAGCTGTGTTTACGCCAAAGGCACCAATGTGCTGTTCTCCCTGGGCATAATCCGGCCAGTTGGTGAATAATGATTTAATCCCAATTGGGCTGTAGAAAACCACCAAATCAAATTTCATGATATCAATTTCGTCTCTTAAGATGCTGGGCGGTGTCGTGTAGATAACCACTTTGCGGAAATTGATTTTATGATCTGTTAGTAATGAAATCGGAAGATCATCATGTGCGTTCGAACAGGGGTATAAAAATACTTCATCTTTGTGTTTCTGGATTAAATCCATTAATTGTTGGAAAGTCTGTTGTCCATGAAAAATTTTACGTTTCCTGTAGGTAACATACTTTTGCAGATATAGCGCAATCGCTTCAGAAATACAAAAATACTTCATCGTATCCGGCATTTCCACACGCATCTCTTTAGCAAGCCTAAACAAGTGATCTACAGATGTGCGGCTGGTTAGGATGATTGCTGAATGGTCGAGTATCTGAAGCCTTTCTTTTCGTAAATCACGCGCTTCAACTCCTTCAATTTTAAAGAATTTCCGGAACTCAAATGTGACATTATATTTTCTCATAATGTCCCCATAAGGCGTCTTATCGATGTCGATAGGTTTTGGTTGTGAAACAAGTATCGTTTTTACTTTCAAGAGGATAAGTATTTAAAGGTTCAACGGTAATCAAGGAAATACCTTGATGATCAACACTCTTTAATGGTTAGTAAAGATTTTTATCACTACAACAAGTGGTAAAATTTCGAGTGTGCAAAGGTACAAAATTAAATAGAATAATGAAAATTTAGTATTGTATAAGCCAATCAAAAATCCTCTTATGAGGTTAATCAATAGACCTGCAAGAACTAATATTAATCCGATTTTTGCAAAAAGATGTGGATCCTGAAAGATTGCAGGTAAAGAGAGGGGCAAAAGCAACAGTCCAATAACCTGAAGATAGACAAGACTTGTAAGATTATATTCGAAGGCAGCTGATTGATTCTTGAAAACAAATCCAAGAAATTTGATCAGTGATATTTTAAAAATCCAGAAGAGGAATAAGCCGGCAAAGATTCCAAAAAAAGTTAAAGCCGGATAGGGAAGTTCTATATTCAGAATGAACCGGATTCCCTGGAAAATAAATGTAGAGGTGGTTGTGAAAAATATAAAGAGTAAACCGAGGGTAATTCGTTCTTCGAAAAGTCCACCTTCTCTGATCAGCTGGTTGATATATCTTCGACCAAAAGAGGCATTGAAAATTTGTTTCAACCTTTTTGGATAAAGAAACTGGGTGATCGTATAAATGATAAAACTCAATACAAGAATACCGGTCAGCCAACTATTTTCTGTGTCATTCAGTGAGGCCGGTCTTATATTGTCTGTCTTTAACTCACTTGAAGTAAAAATGGACTGCTCTAAATGAAGCGTTTTCCCTCTAAATAAATTAGCAGAGGGCGACTCGTTTATGGAAATAAAAAATTGATTTAATTCAATTTTAGCAAATATTGAATCAGAAGGCGTAGAATGAGGATCCGCATAAGGTGGTATTGCCTGTTGTAAGCTGTCGGGCAGTGATGGCTTTAAAGGACCCAGAATCGGTGTAACCAAATGAGGGATATCCTGTTGAGCGATATTAGTAGATGTGTATTTTAAACTGTCCTGTAGCATAACTGTTGCAAAGATACAAAATAAGTCATTTACTTTTGTCTTCAAAAAGCTAACTAAAAGTCTATTAAAGCCCTAGGAAATCAAGTAGTTTAATGTTTAGTAAAGGTTTCCACCTTAAACTATATAAAATAAACTTTGCTAGTTCCCCTATACGTTCCCCAAGTAATATTATATTTGCTTTTATTTTACACACACGTTATGGTTAAGTTTTTTCTTAAAGACAAAAATTCGAAGGCGGAATCAGCCATCCGAATGCATTGTTTTTACAAAGGCAAAAATATAATAATTTACACTGGTTTCAAAGTACACCCGGATAATTGGGTGAGAAGTTCCCAAAGGGTTACAGAAGACTTAAAAAAATTTAGAGGGGGGAAAAAAATAAATAGTACCCTTACTAAAATGGAACAGGAGGCAAAAGATACTTTTTATGAAGTTAGAGATTCCGGACGATTGGTGGATGCAGAAATGTTTAAGGAATTTCTTAAATCTAATCTGGCTGGTAAAAATTTAGGCATAAAAGGAGCTTCCGGGTTTATAGAATTACTAATTATTTACACAGATAAAGAGGAAGAAGTAAAAGGAAAAAGATTTGTACATAAACTAAGAGCTACAATAAAATTGATTAAGTCTTATGATAGTTCTTGGGCATCCTTGACTCTGACTTCTTTTAATTTTAAATACTACACAGATTTCACAAATTTTCTTTTATTTGAATGTGGGTATGCCCCGAACTACGTAGGAGGAATAATAACTCAAATAAAAAAGTTCTTTAAACACGCCTTTAAAGAAGGACTCCATAAAAATAGTTCCTACCTTGATTTTAAAATAATAAAAATAGAAGTGGATACAGTTGCTCTAACTCCCAAACAGGTTCACATTATATATAGTTTAAAAATAGAAAATGATTTACTTTGTCGAATAAGGGATTTCTTTATTATACAATGTATAACTGGGCTTCGTTATGTTGATGTATCAAAACTCACTTTAGCAAACGTAAACTACCCGGCAAATACTCTTGATGTCACAACTACTAAAACCGGTGCTAGGGTGGAAATTCCAATGCACCCTATACTTAAAGAAATAATAAAGCGGTATGAAGGTTTTCCTAAAAAAGTCTACGCAGGTGCTCTAAATACTCAAATAAAAGAGATTACAAAAAGTGCAGGTTTAATAGATCTAGTACAAATTGTTAAGATCAGAAGAGGTTTAGAAGTTAGAAAAGATTATCCTCTTTATAAAGTGATAACTTCCCATACTGGCAGAAGAACTGCTTTAACAAACATGTATTTACAAGGAGTTGAATTAGAAGAACTCCGTTTAATATCTGGACACACATCTATTAAACAACTTCAAACATATCTGAAGATAAACCCTAAAGTATCAGCTAAAAAACTTCAAGATAATCCATTTTTTAAAGGTGAATTACCTACTTAGAAGATAAATAGGAAATGTAGTTTGTTTATTTCAATCGAAAAGGATACCAGTATTTCATTCCAAAAGTATACCATTTTAAATTAACAACAAAGGTAATCGAAAGCCTTCGGGGTCCCCCCGAAGGCTTTCGATTACCTGGGGCCCTGATTCTACAATCTTTATTTTTTATTTTTTATTCATCTTTTTAGTTTCTCTTAACCGATAGGATTCACCATTCATATTTACCAAATATGCTTTATGAGTTAACCGGTCTACCAGAGCCGCAGTTAACACCGGGTCACCAAAGATTTCTTCCCATCGGTCGAACCCAAGGTTAGTTGTAATAATGGTAGATTTTCTTCCAGCCCTGAGTGATAGGTGACTAAAGAGTAGTTCAGAACCTTCTTTATCGAAGGAGATATACCCAAATTCATCGCAGATGACAAGGTCATATTTTTCAAACCGTGCTTCCATTTGTCTTAATGTCCTTTGGGCATGAGACTCCCTGAGCTGGGTCAGTAAACGGTGTACAGTAGTAAAATAGACCTTATAACCTTGAAGACATGCTTTCATCCCCAGGGAGATTGCAATATGGGTTTTGCCGGTGCCCGGATTTCCTGCCAGTATGATATTTTGTCCTGCAGGGATAAAATCCAACCGTTCGAGCAGGGGAGGCTTCTCTGCTGCATCCTATGGCAGAAAGGCTCTCTCCAGGTCATGCAAGTACAATCTAGATGGGAAACAAGCCAACTTGATTTGCTCTTTTTTACGATTCTCCATTCTTGATTCATATTCTTTTTCCATGGGCCGCAATAAAAAGGTTTCATAATCAGCTCTTTCTTTTGCTGCCTCTTGGGCAAGACTTTCAAAATCATTTCGGAATACGGGTAATCTTAACTCTTTACTATAACGGATGATCTGTTCTTTTATCTCTTTTTGCATGTTATATCCTTATTTGTTTTACCAAAACAGACTTGCTGTTTCTCTTAGTTGTTCTTTTGATTTAAACGTTGTTTCATCACTTAGGGGTTGCACCCATACCTGAGTAAAAGGTTTATTACCCAATATAGCTGTCAGTTTTTCTGTGCTGCTTGAGAGGCTCTTTATAAAAATAACACCTTTGTAGATCAGCGATTTACAGGGGTTTTTCTTTTTTGGGGGTGGTATAGGGGGTGGTAAAAGATCAAAAAGTCTAAATCAAGCACACTTAATCAGCTCCATTTGGAATTACGATTCTCTTTAATATTAGGCGATTTTTTTTATTTAAAATAAAAAAGCCCCTCACCATTTCTAGTGAGGGGCCCAAGCTTGAAAAATTATTCTAAACAATAATAAAGATTTTTACTTCTTCATTAATGCGAGGACTTCAGAAAGATTATACTTCATGTGTGATGAGCCTTCGGTAAAGATAGAATTTAGTTTGCCACATGTAACATAATTGCTTATGGTCATTGGGGAAACTCCAAGCATCTCAGCAGCTTCTTTTCTTTCGATTGTAGCATTGCTCAACTTTTTCATTACGTTCATTATAGGATCAAGTTTCTTCTCAATTGAGTTTTCCACCATAAGCCTGATTGTGTTGATAAGTTGTTCTCCGGTCATCTGGTGAACCATTAGTGTTTCATTTGTCTGCATAATTCTCGATTTTGGTTAGAATAGCTATAAAGGTAAATAAATTGAGTTACAGTTACTAAAAAATATACCCACATTAATTCAAAATGCATAAAAAATCTTATATTTGTAATATACTTTAATTAATTATGGAAGAATTTAGCAACAGAAAAAAGATCAATAAAGGAATTGAGTGGTATGAAAACCATCGCCTAAAAATCGTTTCTCAGGACCCTGATGTGCAAAAAATACTTGATAGCATGGATATTGTAACAGTTTACGAATATCCGCCTCTTACCAGAAAATACCCCAGATCAAATTTTGAAGATTAGGAGAATTTTGTAATTATTATAATTTGTCCACCAGTTGAAATTTGCATTGAATAAAAAACAACTATAGTTGAATTATTTGTCCTTATCCATTTTTATATTAGATGACTGGTACTTGCACATATTAATTCAATAAAAATAAAACCCAGTCCTGTCTATTAATTAGTGGGTTGCGGGTTCAAGTCGTCAGCAGGGGGAGCAAACACATCCTGTAAACCATTGGCTTACAGGGTTTTTCATTTTCAGGGGGCACTATAGGGGGCACTAAAACGGAAAATATCAATAAAAGGCACACACAAAGTATGTCATACATTACTCTGATGTCAATATTATAATCAGTGTAAACACCACATTTACATGAATTTAAATTTAACAGGAATTTATAGTTACTACTATTAGAAAATACACTCTAAATAAACCTAAAGATTATATGGGGCAATTTGATGACAAATTGTTTTAAATTATTTCTAATAGGGTTCTCTTAAAGCATTTTTGGACGCATTTCTCTTAACAAAAAACCCCTCACCATTTCTGGGAGGGGCCGATGCTTGAAAGATTATTCTAAACATTAAAGGTTCTTACACCTTTAATAAAGCAAGGACTTCTGAAAGTTTATACTTCATGTGCGATGAACCTTTGGTAAAGATAGAACTTAGTTTGCCACTTGTAACATAATTACTTACGGTCATAGTGGAAACACCAAGTATCTCTGCAGCTTCCTTTCTTTCAATGGTTACTCCCTCGAGTGCTACCATCATTTTTTTGAGAGGAATCAACTCTTTCTTAATTTCATCAAACATAATTTGAATACTGGTAAGAAGACATTCACCGGTCATCTGGTGCACAAGAAGCGTTTCAGTTTGCATAGTTTTTAGTTTAGAACAATGCAAAGATTACAGAAATGGAGGTACAACGATTGTAATTTACAACCATATAAACACACAAAGTCTTAAAAATATCAAAAGCCCTACAATGACTTATAAATAAAACTTTAATTATATTTGTGTTGATTTTGAATGACTCTTATCTTCCACACATTCAAATCGAACAGTTAAATATGAGTGTATCGTACTAATAAACGTTAGCAGATATACTTTCACGCTATGAATAAACTTTATATTCCTTTGAATTTATTTTATGGAAACAAAAAAATGTCCTTATTGCGCTGAAGAAGTAGCAATAGAAGCAAAAAAATGCAAGCATTGTCACGAGTTCGTTGATGTAGATTATATTGACTTGGTTACTAAATTAAAAGTAAATGAAATAAATTCTTCATCTGCAACTTTGCAATTGCAAACGGCAACTTTTAAATTACTAGGGCAAAATGCAGACTGGCAAGAAGTTCTTAATCCATTAATGGTTCAGGCCAATCAATCAACTATTATAACTAATGATAATATTAAGACATCGAATATGACGCTTAAAATTATATTTTTTGTCACGGCTTTAATCTCCTTATGTAGCTTATTTGTTTCGACATTTAATACTTACAGAGAAGTTCATAAAGACAACATTACATCACAATTGTTCACTAAAGATTCTATAATGCAATCACTGAATACATCATTATCTCAAATAAGGATTGCCGAGATTAGGCATTTAGTGGTAATAGATTCTTTGAAAAACGCTTTAAACTCTCCGAAACATAAAGATAAATTATATAATTCTCATAAAGTACGCTAGACACCATGAATGGTTATTAAAAATGAAACAATCATTATATTTTGCTATCTAGTACATAAGAAGGGTATCAGATTGCATAGTTTTTAGTTTAGAATAGCTGCAAAGGGAGCAGAAATGGAGGTACAACGATTGAAAATTATACCCTTGTTAGCAGACAAAGTTTGCAGAATATAAAAAGCCCTTTTGATGATTTGTTTAAGTAATAAGATTATTTTTGTTGAAACTATGATTACCAAAAGGTATGGATATACGGAATAAAATCAATGTAATACATTACCTTTGGTAATGGTAGAAACAAGTTGGTAGTAAGCCTGTTGTACCATATTTTTTATAGTTGAAAGAAAAAATTAATTTTACCAAAAATGAATCTATGTCAAAAAACTCGCAATTGGCAATAACTGAGCTAAAATTAGATTTAAAGAATTATAGAACAACTCCACAAAAAAATGAAATTGATGCCATCAAAGCAATGATTTCAATAAAGCCAGATAAGTTTTTTGGGCTGATGGAAAGCATTTTAGAAGATGGATATTTGCAAACTGAAAATATCATTGTTCTTGAAATTTTGGAAGACAAAATAGTAAAAGAAGGCAATAGAAGAATTGCTTGCATTAAATTAATTCATCAAAAATTTGATATTGAGGATTTTAACCTTCCTTTAGCATTAATTGATAAAATAAAAGCAGTAACTCCAGAATGGCTGTCAGATAATACGAGTGTTTCATGTATTATATATAAAGATTCAGAAAGCACAAAAGCCGATAAAATAGTTTCCTTAACACACGCAAAAGGGGAAAAAGCTGGAAGAGATAAATGGACATCGGTTGCCACAGCGAGACATAATCGTGACGTAAATAAAAAACCGGAACCTGTACTTGATTTACTTGAAAAATATCTTGAGGAAGGTAAAAATTTATCATTGCAACAAAAGGAAAGATGGGCAGGAGACTATAATTTGACCGTTTTAGTTGAGGCAGTTGCTAAAATTTATCCTCGCTTTCTTATAACAAGCCCGACAGATTTATCTATTAAATATCCAAAAATTAAATATCGTTTTGAATTAGAAGATTTATTAAGAGATATCGGACTTGAAACCATAGGGTTCCCTGGCATTAGAAATAATACTAAAGATTTTGCTCTAGCATATGGTATTAATCCTATTCCAGTAGTTCCACCAGTTGTGACTGCACCAATCGTTAATCCAAAAGCAGGTCCAACCCAACCATCAAGTTCTGCTCCTACGACAGCAATAACTACAGGAACAACAACACAGCCAGCACCTACCGCTCAAACAGCAACATCACCAACTCCGCCTGCTTCCGCTCCGCCTCCTCCTAAGTCAATAGCATCTAATGATCCAAAATATGTTGCTAAACTTTTAAATTCCTTTGTTCCTCGTGGGAATAATAGATCGAAAGTTGTTACATTGAGAAAGGAAATTCAAAAATTAAAAATAGTTGATAATCCTATCGCATTTTGCTTCGTATTAAGAAGCATGTTTGAAATTTCTGTAAAAGCTTATTTCATAGATCATTCGCTCTCGCCGACAAAACCAAACGGGAAAGAAAAAACCCTTGTAGAATTGTTAACTGAAGCTACTGATCATTTGACGATTAATCATACGAATATGGCAATGGTCAAAATATTACACGGAGCAATGACAAACATCTCAACACCTGACAGATTACTTTCTGTAACAACGATGAATCATTTGGTACACAACCCGAGTTTTTCAGTTATTCCAAATGACATCTGTATACTTTTTGGGAATGTTTATCCACTTCTTGAAGCACTAAATTAATTATGGGTAATAAGACACCTTTAAGGTATCCTGGAGGTAAACAAAAATTAACTCCATTTATCGAAGCGATACTTTCTGAAAATAAAATCAGCGAGCATTACGTTGAGCCATATGCTGGTGGTGCGGGGGTGGCAATGGAATTACTCCTAAATAAAAAGGTGCAATTTGTTCATTTGAACGATGCTAATCTTGGAATCTACGCATTTTGGTATTCAGTCCTAAATCATACAGAAGAATTATGTCACTTAATTTCAGTTGCATCACTTACTGTAGAAGAATGGAAAAGAAGAAAAGAAATAGTGAAAAATGCAGATAGGAATAATTTGATTGAATTAGGTTTTAGCACATTTTATTTAAATCGTTGTAATCGTTCTGGAATCTTAACTGCTGGGCTGATCGGCGGACTCGATCAAACAGGCAATTACAAAATGAATGCACGTTTTTCTCGAAATGATTTAATTAGAAGAATTGAAAGTATTGCGCTTTTCAAAAAGCAAATATTTGTCACAAATTTTGATGCAGAGTTTTATATTAAATATTACATCCAAAATTTAGGAGACAATTGTTTGGTATATTTAGATCCACCATATTTTGAAAAAGGCAGCAACCTTTACTTAAATTTTTATCGAAAAGAAGACCACGAACATTTATCAAAAATTATACAAAATAATATCAGGCAGAAATGGATATTATCCTATGATGGGGTGCCGGAAATTGTAAAATTATATTCAAAAAGGAAACATTTCATTTATGATCTACAGTATAATGCCGAAAAGGTTTACAAAGGGAAAGAAGTATTCATTTTCTGCGACAAATTAAAAATACCAAAATCTTGTTCTTTAGAATTCCTAAATATTGGAATCCAGAATCTTATTAATCCGAAAGAAACAAAGGCCTGCAGGTAACAAAGGCTATAACAAATGGCGGGTTCTGAAACATAATTGAAGCTTCGTCGCACGCACAATCATTGGTGTTGGTTGACAGTTAAGTACCACGCAATCCGCCACTTGTCATAGCCTCAGCCGTTACCAGCAAGCGTAGGACAGACGACAAAACAGAACATTGATTGTAAGAATAATAAAATAAACGATTAAAAAAAATATGGAAAACCATAATCTCACAAAGGCAAAAAACGACGAGTTTTATCCAGTACTCGAACAAATAATTATTGAAGTATTAAGTTTCGTAATTATATAATTGCCAGATTTAATTTTTGCTTTGGTTTACATTTCATTGAAATTGGAATCGTGATTGATTATTCTTATATTTGTTGACATTACAAAAAGTATATCAAAAAACATTTCAAATGGAATCTACCGAATTCTTAGATGCAACAGTAGCAATCATTGTAAAGTGTGTTATCGATCCTTATCCAAGACCAATGCCGGAAGGTATGTTAGATAAAATGCCGGAAGTGAAAGTTCAATTCACCAATGGTGAAGAAAAGACTCTTTTTGACTTTTTCCCAGATGAGATTTCTTTTGAATCATCAGAGTTTATTGGATTAACTGAGAAGCAAGCATTCGATTTGAAGTTTGATAAGGATAAACAATTTCTACAAGTTTAACCATTAAAGTACGTCTTTGATTCCCTCAGTTGAATATTCCAACTTGGGGGTTATTTGGGTCAGGAACCATTTAAACTATCTAACAAAAAAAAATGATGACGCAATTTCATAAGAAACATCATTATCCACTTCTTTAGCTGTATTATCATCGTTGTTACGGATAATTGTTTGAATTGGGTATGTTTCCCATTCAGCAGAAAATTTTGTTTGTGAGTCTAATTGAATTTCTTTTGATTTATTGTTTATAGCAAGGACTACATCCTTTGGAAATGCATTTGGATCTAATAAATATTCGTTCACAAGATCATAAATATCTTGGCTAAAAGCATCTCTTTCTGCATAACTACTATAATCTGACATGATATTTTTTTTTAAGAAACGGTATTTAATTAAATTTTATTGTTTAGCTAAGATACGGATAAAAGTTTAAAAATCCAAACAATTATTTGACCCTGAGAAAAAATGAAAAAATAGGGTCAAGTGAATATTATAATGAAACAGTGCCACAAAATACAGTACAAATAGGATCTGACTAAAAAAAAGGATAAAGATTACGCTCCATACATGTAGCGAATTGGGTGGCGCTGTTTGACCGTAATACTCAATAAGGATGGTATAGAAACAAATGTCGGGGGACATATTATAGATATGCCCGGCTATTGAATATGCCAGATTGTTATTTGTAAAATAAGTATCCAATTAAATTACAATAAAGAATTTTACTTCATCGTCAATTGGTAGTTTACATATCATGAATTTCAAATCCCCATTTTGAAATGAACTGATAATTCAATTGACAATATTTCTTGTTCGGATCAGTCAATTGAACTGTGCCATTTAAAATATTAATCATCATTCTAATATGAAACCCTTTAAGACGTTTATTAACTTTGTCCCATTCAACCATTTTTCTGATTAATTCCAAAGTCATTTCAGGTTCATTAACTTTATCTTTCACATAATCTTCCTGAATATCATCAACTTCAAAAAGAAGTTCCGGCGATTTAGCAATAACAATATCTAAAATACCAATACCTCTTGTTACTTCATTAAGTGGAATATCAGAATTATTTCTCACTTTTAATGTTAAATTCCAAGCTATATTTTGTTGAACACTAGTCAGTTTCTCAGTTTCTCTACCCCATTCTTCAATTCTTTTCCAAATTTTAGATGGTATAGATTTAACCTTATCATATTCATCCTTCTGATTTTGTATCTCAGCAGCATCATCTGAAATAATCGTTCTTTTGGCAGGATGTTTTTTATCAATTAAATCCGGAATTATTGAGGATAAGTCAAAATCAAAATTATAGTTTTTTAATTTGACCCAACATTCTTCCTTTTTTGCCCATTCTCCATACAGACCACCGGGAGCAGTTTCCTTAATAAACTTTTCAAGTGTACTCATCATTAAATGTAAGACTGTTTTTAATGATTTGGATATTTCCTGCGCCTTCCAGATTTTATATAGATCTAAATTATTATTAATCAAACAATTTAATAATGTTATTGTATAGGGTACGGTAATATACCGCATATCACCAATTGAATTTGGTTTTACTCCATAGACCTTTTCGGCAGCCCTGTATAATATAGTTTTAGAAATAGTGTCTTCAAAATAGACACTGTTCAATTTTTTCTCCAGATTGAAATTGATGAATTGAATATAATTTTTTTGGTTACCTCTTACTACATAGTGGGGTCCAACTAAAATCTTTCTACCATCAAGTACTTCATTATAGGCATTGATATATTTAGCAAGTTCCTCTTTTGTAAATAACTGATTTTTTGGATTTTTAATTTCAAATGCTCTTTTTCTTGAAGGGGTAAAACCATCTTTAAGTATCGCATTTTTATATTGTCCCCGGGCTCTTTCATAAAACCATTTAGTTTGAACAGGCTGTTTATCAGTAATCGGAGTGAAAATGTCTCTTGAAAGTTTTTCTAATTCAATATGATATGGTCTGTTGCTACTCAAATCAGAAACAGATACTTTGTTTTGGGTATTAGCATATTCTGAAATACGGGATACTATTTCACTAAACTTTTCTTTGTTCTTGACTACAGATATTTTTACCTGAACAAATATTTTTGAAATATCAGCCCGATCTTTTTTTTGTGTGTGGAAAATGGATGCTGTTGTTTGTCCACCATTTACAATCTGAAAATCTTTTACAACAGTAATTATTTTCCCATTGCCGCTAGAGCAGTTTTCCAATTCAATTTCATCTGCTGTTGCTGCAATACCATTATTGAAGGCAAGAAACATTTCAGGTTCTTTTAGAATAGTATTTCTTATGCCTTTATTGATTTTACCATTAAACTGCAAAAACGATCTAACATTCTGTTCCAAAAGTCTTGAACCAAATCTTTCGTAAATAGATGATATTGCCTCACCTGGGATAATTGCTATGTAAGATTGGTATTCATTATTAATTGATGGCGAAGGAATACATGGCACATTAAAGCCATCAGATTTGAAGTCGATTTCAATAGGTATATGTGTTTTTTCACTTAAGTTGTAAAGACTTTCAATATCAAATATCTTGTAGTAAAAATTGAAACCGGAAATAATTGTATTCGCCGGATAATCACCACTATAAACGCCATTTGTAATAATAAAAGCATTTACACGAATAAGATTCTCTTTTATATCGATTGATTTTGCTAAGGTGTATGCAAATTGAAATATTTCTGATGATTCTTCAATCTCATCAACATATTCGTTTTTAAAATATTTCTTTTTCTCATCACCAGTTGAATAAATAGCTTTTCGAAAAAAGTTTAAGATACGTTTGGATGCAGTTTCGATTTCCTGAAATGAAATTTTAGGGATTTCATCCGTGCCATTGAAAATTGTGATAAACAAATCAACTGTTTCATAATTCTCTGAAATTGCATACGCATTAATTTTATGCTGTTTTTGAGTACCTAATCCTTTTTCATCATATTTAACAACTATGTTTTCAGATTCTCCAGCTGCGGCCAACAAATCTACAGCCTGTTGTGTGAAAACCTGTTCGGAAGTTGCACCTTCTTCTTCAGTTGCTTGAATTGCACTGATGTCCCGCATTAGTGCAGTATAGAATTTACTAATTTCTAAATATTCAATAGATTTACTCATTATACTATAAAGTTTTCAAAAACTGATATATCACTTTGTTTATAAGCTTCACATTGGGAAAGAATGATAGAATATTTTACATCTCCAACACCACTCCGAATTTCTTTTTCCTGGATTCTCGGAAAATTGCCCTCAATTTTATAAAATGAATCCTGGCGAATAAAATAGCCAATGGCATCATATAAATCTATGTGCTGGTCGAAATAACCAGCTTCATATAGTTTTGATTTAAAACGATTCGATGCTATAGAATCTGACACGAGTAATTCATTAATTGAATCGACAATCTGGTTTAAGGACTCTCCATATTGCTGAACCTTTTCTAATGAGATGTGATATAAAAATAGTTTTTCAATTAGTGTATTATCAAGTTGTCTTTCACTACTAATCTGGACTTTCTGATGATTGTTGCCATGGGTGGTTTTAACTTCTAATGCCCAGTTATTCATTTGGAAATCTTTTACTTCTCCCTCAGGACCAACCCAGCTATTTAATACAAGCTGCGGGTTATTTTTGAATAGTAGAAATTTCCTTAAGAAATATAATTCACCAAATAAACCTCTTTGTTCTTCTGGTGACAGACCGTGTGAAATAATTTTAGTAAAAAGAGATTTCCATTTCTCAAATCTGTTAAGAATTTTCTTTACTAACAGTTTTTGATTAGTTTCTGATGAGATGCTTGCAATAAGATCTTCACACAATACCGAAAATATATCCTTGTGTTGATTGTTTATAAGCTTAAAAAGTAAAATGTTTTTTCCATTCTGATTAGGGTCTGGAAATAAATCAATTTGTATTTCCTGCAAGTTAGCGAAAATTGAAATATTAACCTCTTCGCTTCCATTTATTGAAATAGCAATACATAACAATTTTTCCGGATGTTGAATCGTAACGAACACATCAGGTAATACTGAACTGGAATATCTTCTAAACAGAAATCCATTTTTGAATGAAGTGTCATTTGCCAATTCATCCCATATCCGATTAATCTTCGTCATCGTTTTCGTTGTCTATTTCGTCATCAATATTAAATAATGCAAGTAATTGTTTGTGTACAGCATAGCGTACAGCAGAGTTGAAACGACTTCCTGGGAAACTGATTGCAAAACCGACTATGGGATCACTTTCCTTTGGGAGATTTGCTCCTTCGGGTTCTAAAAAGTATATCAGAAGTAATGGATTTGTTGGATCTCTAAATTCATTTCTGACAATATCTCCTTTGGGAATAGAATTTTTATAATTCTTATTATCATTATTCTTTTTACGAAATTCAACAGTCCTTTGTAAAGCAGCCTCATATAGATCTGGATCCAAATCAACAAACTCATCCCTCGGACTTATTATATGATTTTTTCTAATATAGTATGTTGAAGGATCAACAATAACATCAGAAATTTGACGATGCCAACAACCAATATCAATACCTTTTTCGTTCATATTAGCCGGAAATCTAACATCTGTATCGACTTTCGACATTATACCCACACTCCAGTTAGTAAGTTCACCATTTTTTATCTGGACATCAATAAATTGCAATAAATGTAAAGGATCTACTCTTACCAATGAGTCTGGAACTTTAAACTTTTGAAATAAAGGTCTGATTAATTTAGGTGAAATATTTTCCCACAAATAATTATTTTTATTTGTTTTGAAAGTATTGCCAAGTGAATTTATAAAATCAACTGTAGCATTTAAATTTGAAGCAATCGTAATCGGGTTTTTCTGTAATTGGTAGGATTCAACTAATCTACCGGCCCATGAAACGTCAACATTAACTGCTCTTCGAATTTTATTTGACGCCGAAATTTGAAGAACGCCAGGATGTGTTCGTACTTTTAATGCATATTGCTCAGGTGTGCTACCTGCAACATCTGACATATAGTCAAATTCACTTCTTAGTTCTTCTGATGCTAATGTGATATGGCAAAACCATTCATTCAATTCACTGCTTGTATAGAGGCGACACAAATCTACATAACCAGGTCTGTATCCAAACCATCTGCCCATTTGCATTAGAGTATCATACATTCGGGAGGCTCTTAAATAATAACTTACAGAAAGTCCTTCTAACGTTAAACCCCTTGAAAGTTTATCACCACCAATTGCAATTACCGATAAACCATTTTTGTGATCATAATAGTTTAGTGCATCTGCAGAGCCTCCATTTATCTTTTTAACTTGAATTCTTATGACTGATTCATACAATTGTTTTTCTACTTCACACCAATCGTGGACTTGTGTTGCACTATCAATACTTCTTAATTCTGTGTCTAAAATTTGTTGTGAAATTGTTTTATAAGATTTATAAGCATTCGTGTCGACCTCAAAGACTTGTCTCATTTCTTCAAGTATAGATGGTATTTTCATTTCAATACTTCTCCTATAAAAATCAAATACTTTTTCAACAAGATCTTTAACTTGATCCTGCCAATTAGTAAACCGGCTAACATGAATTAACATTGAATTATGGGCGGTTACATGCCCTCTAACTCTTCTTACCGCACAAGTTATTATGAAACTCTTTATTGCCATACGCAAAGAATCAGGAATTGAATCAGGTAAATCTGATTCTCTTTTATGTCCGTTTGGCACAAAATTCTGATAATCATCAATCCTATTAACTATAGGCAATACCTCATCAGAAATCTCATCATCTTCCAAAACTTTTATCCCAAAAACTTTTTCAGGACCAATATAATTGGATGGAGCCTTGATATTGATGATGAAATCTTTTGGGAAAAGTTGATCCTCTTCAATTGGAATGAAAATATTTGCAAAAGGAGTGGCCGTATAGCCTACATACCCACTTTTGTCAAATAATCTTAGAATATTGCGAATATGTTCATTTATTTTTGTTGATTTATCTTCATCCTTGTTAGTATTTATGGATGCATTATCTGCTTCATCATCAATTAATAATAATGATTTATTATTAATTCTCCGATCTCCGCTATGGTTTATACTTGCTTGAGTACTCAGCCATTGATACAGTTTTTCAAGGACTTTTGTATTCTTTTTTACTACTGCAACTATTGGCTCATTTGTATTGAATGAGAGTGTTGTTTTTGCACTGAAATCCCCACTATCTGAACTTGATGTAACAGAATGTACCGGAAGAGGGTGTTTGCCAATGCCAACACCGATTGTATGTTCTCCTGTATTAAAAGCCCTTTGGAATTGTGTATCAAAACCAAGAAAACCTTCATCCAATCGAAGCTGTGTCTGACTTCGTAAATTATTATGAATGCCTGCTAATACTATTATCAATTTAAAACCTGCATCTGCAGCTTTGCAGATTAGACCAGTATAATTTGATGTTTTTCCTGATTGAACTTGTCCAACAACCAGTCCGTATTTACTGATTATAACATTTTGATTTGGATTAAACAATCCGTCCAGAGTTCTGTCAGTAAGTTTGTCTAATTGAGTTAATACATTTTCCGGATAGTTTTTTTCATCCTGTAAATAATCCCTATACCTGGTCCAAAATTTCCAATCAATCGATGTTTTTTTATCATTAATCCATGGTAAACGACTCTCTGATTTTTCAATTATTCTGAAATCATCCATTTGAATATTATAAATTGCCTGTACCTCACGGACTAAAGTTGCCCGGTCAATATTTGAGTATGTTGGTACATACATAACCTGATTCACCGCATCTTCAATTTGTTGAGGTGTAACTGAAGAAGTAGGAGGGAGTAAAATTCTAATTGTTCTAACTGCTTGTTGTATCATAATATTATCAATTAATAAACTCTAAGAAATGGGTAAAATTATTAAACGGGTCAATATTGGCTATAATAGCTTTTGCTTCTTCTGATGACTTACCCTTTGTTATTAAACTGGCAAACATTGTTTCCATCATTTTTCTTATCGGTTCCTGGTCAGTTCCCTCAAATGGTTTGCCTTGTGTTTCAGGTTCTTCAGCTTCTTTTATATAAATAGATTTCGAAGGAATATTTTCTTCAATAAAACGAATTAGCGTTTCAATAGCAATATCCGGTTCAGTTTTAGCTTGCAATTTTACCATTTCAAGCAAAGGATGCTCTCTGTTTATTTTATAAAACCATTTATCACCTCTTTTGTGATCTAACCAAAGTGGAACAAATTTCTGTCCGTTGGTCTGTTTTATCGTTTTACCTCTGTGTCGATATACTTCTACACCTGCGGCTCTTACTTTAACTGCGTAGTTTTTAATTTGATCTCTATAAATAAGAGGTGGACGTGCAACTGACTTTTTAATATCAATCTGCCATTCAGCATCTAAAGAATTGGGAATGTCAATCTGGATTCTGATAAGTTTATAATGCTCTTCTTTTCGGAACAGCCCCAACCAGTCACCTGAAAGCAAAAGTCTCTCATTTCTGTATATGTAAAATCCTTGATGCTCATTCCAACCTTTTGTCCCTTCAGCATACTTATAAATATCTTCATCTATTTTTGATTTGTGCGGTAATACAAATCCTTTGATAATTACTTTCCCATTATGCAGTTGTTCTTCTGAAAAGGCTTGAGTAGCTGGTTCTCCTTGCAAAAAAGGATTCCAGGGTTTTATTTCGTTTTCCTGTAAAAAAATCTTAATTTTTTTAGTTTCGATAAATCTGTGAAAAACCATTGCAAGATGTTTTTTCACCTGCTCCATGATAAACAAAAATTTATCTAAAGCATTGTTATCGTTTTGTCTGAAATGTTTTACAACTCTGTCGATATCATTCCAGATGACCAATGTACCTGAACTAAGATCATTCAATACATTTTCATCAAAATCATCTGGTAAATACTTAAGTAAATCCCACTTGCCTGTTTGATTTACATAGTCTAAATCCCAAGTCCAGTAAGAAATGGGAACATCTTGTTTTTTAGATAGAACAGTTAACTGCCGTGCCTGGGAAAAGGAAGCAGTTTTAAGCCCTAATCCGAATCTTCCCAAATCTTTTGAACCTCTGTCTTCCAATGGATTTTTACTGCCGGGACGCATTGCCTGAATAAGTTCTTCATTATTCATTCCGGTACCATCATCTTTAATTGATAACCAGGTATCAGAACCTTTCCAGTCAAAGTTTACCCAGACATTTTTTGCATTGGCTGAAATCGAATTATCTATTATGTCAGCTACTGCAGTTTCAATGTTATAGCCAATCGCTCTGAAAGTCTCAATCATTGACGAGGCTTCAGGTATTGCTGATGTGGTTTGATATTTGCGAAAGTCGATCATAAAAAATATTTTCTATCTTTCATCTATAAATAATACTCCTTGTCTGTTAATATGTCTTGCGAGTTTAGATTGAATCTCAGAAAGCAATTCTTGTCTAACCCTAAATAACCCTGAAATTCTTTCAACTTTAAAATCAAGCGTTACGAAATACCTAAAATCTAAAACAATAATAAATACAGAACCATTGTGTGTAATAGAAATCGGTAATATATAAACTGCTTCTGATTTATCATCTATATAATCTTTATATTTTAAAGGTATCATTACACCTTTTACAATTCTATCATATATTTTATTGTCCTTTTGCACAAAATCACAAACTGGCGTTACAACTATTGCAATCTTTTTCCAAGATGCTTTAATTTCAGTTTTAATACGTTTATGCTCTGCTGCTGCAATTTTTGTTAATTCTATTTCTTCAATATCCTTATTTGTTACTTTAAATTTATTTTTTAACTTAAAGAGCGAGATAAGTCTATGCAATAGAGTCGCAAACAAATCATTTCGATTCTCAAATACAATTACATTTCCGGATTCACATATATCTTTGATCTCTTTAGAGAGATTAAGCTTTTCATTAATTAAATTAATATTGAATTCAATTTCTGATTTATTATATGTAAGTGGTAGAGAATTTGGAATTTTGGAATTATAGATTTGACTTTCAAGAGAGTCTTTGAATACAGAATTAAAAGCAATAAAACTTGCTCTTATTTTATCTTCTAATGTGTTTGTAATATAGTGATTACCCAAATATGCTTTTCCTAATTTTTCGAGAATAAAGTTAGCATTATTTGTCCAATCTTTAAACATATGATAAGAGCTAAAGATTTCTTGTAAAGTCAAATCGGCAGCTAAATGAACTTGATTTTCCCAATTAAGTAAGTATGAGTACGCAAGTTGAGAATCTATAATTTTGTTTATTTCCATTAATAAGTCAATTTCGTTTTCAACTTCATCTGCGGAAAAATTTGGGAAAAAGTCAGATTTTATAAACTCTTTCAGGTTGATTGGTTTTCTATCCTTTAGTTCATTATTAAATAATTCTTCAACAATGCTCGAATACTCATCCTGATGTCTACTCCAATATATAAGAGTGTATGGGAAATTGTTGGGAGATATAACTCTTTTTAACACACTATAAAGAACACTCTTTAAAACTTTATCATCTTGCTTTGCTAAATCATTCAACAAATTAATATCAAGAAATAGAATTCTTATATCATTATATCTTGAGTCTTCCTCTGGAAGAAATTTCAAATCATTCCCTTTATAATAAACATAGGGTATTTGATTTTTTGATAAAACACGCATTAATGGTATAGCTTGTTCGATTTTATCATCAATAATTGCAATTCTTCCATTTAGTGGTATATTCATAATTTATTTTTTTAAAGAAAAAACTATTGTTGCACCGTTATTATATTCTTTTGGAATTTCAAAATCTCCTTGATCCGGGAAAATTAATCGACCATTTTGAGCTTCCATTATTTCATTTGCAATATGAAGACCTAATCCCATTCCACCTGGTTTTGCAGAAACAAAAGGTTCAATAATATCATCAGTTGGAATTAAGAAACCAGTACCGTTGTCTGCTATCAATAAATTAATGAATTTTTCATCTTCTATCAAATTAATGAATATCTTTTTGTTATAAATTTCTCCTTTCTCAATAGATTTAAATCCACGTTGGTCTAACCAATAAATGGCATTGTCAATAATATTCATTAAGCTTCCAATCAATAAATTTTTAGCAATCTTTACTCTTGTAATTCCTTTATAATTTTTATAGTCTTTAATAATTTCAACCTTGTGAGCATTAAGACGATATTCAGTATTAAATAGTGATTGATCAATTATCTGAATGATATTTTCCGAAGATTGACTTGATTTCCTGATTATTTCAGCATAACCATCAATTAATGATGACAAGTGTTTAACCAACTGTAAAACTCTTTCAGATGCTTTTTCTGATTTAAGAACCTTATCGACTTCATATATGATTTTTTCAACTTCATGAATTACGACAGACATACTTAAGCCAGCACCTGCAGCTTTTAAAAGATTTTCACTTATTGTTTTATAGTCTGATTCGATTTTATTAAAATACTTGATAATTTGTTTCTTTATTTCATTATCAGATACTTTTTCTTCAACAAATTGTTTAGCCTCTCCAATAGTTGACATAACTGGTGATGACTTAGGTGTTGGACCATAAAATTCTCTAAGTTTTCTCTTATCAGATTCTCTTAGTGTTTCAATTAAAGAAATTGATTGAATGAGACAATTTCTTAAGGCTTGGTAAGCATCATTCTCTACAAAACCTTCACGGTTCGTTTTTTCGATAAGGTCACTACTATCTTTTCTAGATAGTGATACTGAACCTAAAAGATTATTGTTGCTAATTCTCTTAGAAGGCTGTTGAAATCTTCTATAGTCTAATCCAAGCCAATCATTTTCTGGTTCACCATAATCATACACTCTCAACTTGTCCCTGAAGACTTTAACACCTCCATTTGTTTTTAAATATTTTTTGAATGAAAGTTTATCAGTAACACCCATTTTAAGTATAAATGGATCTTGGTCAAAGACATACCCTTCAAAAACCACTGTGCCAATTTTATAATCTGAGAGATTGATAACTTCATCTTTTTTTTCTCCCTCTTGATATTTTAATGTCTTAAAAGTGTCAATAAGTGGATCATTTTCTTCAATTGTCCGAGCGTACAACTTAGTCATTGTAACCCAAGGAGTAAATTGATACTCAAAATCTACAATTGAATTTTTAGCTAAAGTCACTTTAAATCTAAATAAAGAATAATCTTTTATATCTTTCCAGTTTAGTAATCCTTCAAACCAACCTGGTTTATCTATAATATCAAAAGATGGAATAAAAGAATCATCACTTTCAAAAGGTGAAGCTAAAGCTGTAATTGATCTTTTAACTTCTCTAGCTATTCCTCTTTCCCATTTTTTTCGGAGGTGTCCAATTAAAATGCTGGTGCCAGTATTTCCATTTTTAAATAATACAGGTTCATTTCTAGTTAATATTTTTATAGGAACCTCATCCAAATATTTATATTTATCAAAATCTGTCCAATCAATTTTAACATAGACTTCGTTAGATTCTTTTGCTTTAGTTGTAAGTTCAATTGTTCCACCTAATTTATGAACTCCAAATCTACCAATACCTTTTTCTCCAATTGGTAAACGATTGTATTTAGGAGTTGGTTTATTCCCTTTAAATAAAAGACTTTTAAAATCAGATCCAGGCTCAAGCCATACATTCTCAACGATTTCAGGACTCATTCCAAATCCATCATCTTCAATAATTATAATCCCTTTTTCAGGATCATCTACATTTTCCATGTAGATATCAACTTTGTTTGCATCAGCATCATATGAGTTCTTTACAAGCTCAACTAATGCTATACTTTCATTTCTAATAAGTTGGTCTCCAAGTTGCAAAAGTAATCGAGCTCTTGGTTTGAACTTTACAGGAATCTCTTTGTCCTCATTTTTTTGAAGGTAATTCATAATAAATGTTTAATGCTATTTGCAATCGTTAGAGCCATTAATGGAGGTACTGCATTGCCAATTTGTTTGAAAGCTGCAGTTCTGTTTTTTCCTTCTTTAACTCCCTCAAAATAAAAGTCATCTGGAAATGATTGTAAACGTGCGGCTTCACGGACACTTATAGAACGGTTTTGCTCTATATCAGGATGTATATAGTAATGACCATCTTTTGCAATATGAGCAACAACAGTTTGTGAAAAATTTAAATTTTGGGCAACAACTTTAAATCGATCAAAAAAAGATTCTCGGTTTTTATGAGTTTTTAAATATTCAGGAAGATCGTTATAATCAAGTCTTTGGTTTTTATTATTCCATTTATTTACAGCAATTCGATATATTTCTTTGTCCTGATCACATTGGGGACGGGCAATATGTTGTGTTAAGATATCTATACCATTTCGTATTGATTTTTGCGCCAGATAATCATTTATTTCAGTTTTATAATTTAAATATTTATCGTTGCCTTCTCCTGCATTAATAAATGGTAAGTCATTAAATATGCTCTCAACTTTAAAATCAGACTGTAATTGAATTAATTCTAAATCAGGTAATTCAATATTAATATCATTTCTTATTCCCAGAATTATAATACGCCTACGATTTTGTAATACACCAAAATTATTAGCAGTAAGCGTGTACAATTTCATTGTATAGCCTTTTTTTAAAAAAAGCTTTTTCATATTAGCAAGGTAGGTACCTTTCTTTGCTGATTTTAATCCGAGTACATTTTCAAATACAAAAAGTTTAGGTTTGTATTTTTCGAGGTACCCTGCATATTGAACAAAAAGGTGATTACGTGGATCACTCTTCATTCCGTCTGCTGACCTGGCTCTTCCAACAAGTGAATATGCCTGGCAAGGTGGTCCTCCAATAATCAGATCAACTTCCTTATTATTCAGTAGTTCTGAAATTAAACTAAAGATGGTTTCATTATTTTCTGGTCCAATAGAAAGATTTATTACACTTTCGAGTATATTGTCGGGAATATGGTGGTATAATTCTGATCTGGTGATTTCACCTTTTAAATAAGAATAATATATTTCGAGTTGGTTTTCCGATTTAAGAAAATGATAAGCAAGTCTGGTTTTAAGTGTATAACAAGCAGCCGCATCCATCTCAACATGAGCAATAGGTTTAAATCCTGCTCTTAAAAAACCTTCAGAGAGGCCGCCAGCTCCTGCAAATAGATCAATATAATTCATTTTTTGTATTTCTGTATTATGCTTTTAATAAACGTGTTAGATAGATAATATTGTATTTCTTGAATTTATTATTTAGTTTTGAAAAATAGATTTATAGTTTTTGTAACATTATAACTTTATCATTCGAATTTATTTTAATGAGAGTCATTTTAAAGAATTGGTAATTGATTTTATATATCTTACCTTGTTTTGCATCTTTATAAAATAAGAAGCAGATTAGCCACTTTGATTTCTTTTCAATTATCAAAGATATTTAACAAAAATGATTTTAGTAAATAATAGTTGATAAATATTCCATATTCTTTCAGATTGAAATTATTCTATCTAAGCTTTTATGTAGATAAGTCTATTTAATTCATTAAAATTGGTGTTTTTATAGACATGATAACTAATTTTGTACAATGACCGATGTGCATAATAAAGAAACGAGAAGTTATAATATGAGTCAAATCAAAGGCAAAAACACAAAACCTGAGATATTGATCCGGAAATTTCTTTTTTCAAATGGATTTCGATTTCGTTTGCATGTTAAAGACCTTCCTGGTAAACCTGATATTGTATTACCCAAACACAAAACTGTAATTTTTATAAATGGTTGTTTTTGGCATGGACATGAAGGGTGCAAATATTTTAAATTTCCTAAAACACGAGAAGATTGGTGGAAAGAAAAAATAGAAAAAACAAGACTGAATGATATCTCGAATCATAAAATGCTCGAGAATATGAATTTTAAGGTAATTATTGTTTGGGAATGTCAGATTAAAAATGGAAGTATTTATTCCGATTTGATTAGAAACATCATGAGTTAAATGGAAGTAATAATGAATATCCTGAAGAAATAAAAACGAAAATAGCAATTTAACTTCCAGGGATGATCACTTGGACAAAAAGCACGGTAAACCAAGAACTCCATCAAGGAATAATTGGCTGAAAGGTCATGGACTACTAAAATTATATTTCCCGGATAGAAAATAATGCCAGTGATATCAGGTTGTCGACTTTAATGCGGATTATCCGGGAAGGATTAGGATGGCATTTATCCTTAAAGATAGATTTGTAGTAAAACTAGGTCTGGAACTATTTTATCTGATAAATAATTCGAACTAAACTGACTGTATTTGTATTGACTTTCTAAAACTCTTCTTATATTTATTCATTGGGTATTTTCGGAACATTATTGGCTTTTTTTCCTTACCAAGTATTGATTCTTGTAATGAAATAAGAGAGGTTCTTCGGGCAACACATACTTATGATATGGCCATGACCCCGGGATGGTTTTCCAATGATTTTCTTGGCTAACATTCAGATTCAGCTTGAAGGCTTGACAGGCAGTCATTACTTTAGCTTCACCCTTGAATAGTAGCTTGTTTTTTTCTCTTGCACGGATCTTTTCTCCAAAACCTGTAAAGACCAATTCATCTACCACAAGCACATAAGGATAGGCGACAAAATAAATAACATCATCGGGTGGAAGGCTCTCATGCCATAAGGTATAATTTGTTCTCATTACATTTTTGCCAAATCTATCATTGTACCAGGATGCTTTTATCTTTAGAAAATTTATCTATGAATAACATCATTTCAAAGGCTTTTTCAATGGCTTCTTCCTTTGTAACTGCATGAGTGGAATAGGCCCCATTTTCAAATCCGATTAATGTAAATATACCTTTCAACTGGTTGAAGCTGATTGAATATGGATTAATACATTGTTCGGTAAAGGAGACATCGACACTAAAACTACAATCATAATTCTCAAAAATGAAGTTCTCATCCCATTCTTCAACTAAATGCCAATTTTTAGGTAAAGCTTTCATGATTCAAGCTATATAATTGATTTTAAAACTGTTAATTGTTGTTGCTTTTACAAATATTCATAAATAAATTAAAATGGCACAGAACTCTTTTAAAACATAATGTAAATATAAACTTTTATTTTCAAAAAGCAAGTACATCCCCGAGTTATTGTATGAACCCCCCGTTTATTTTTCTTGGAGCCTAATTTAATCCAATTTAAACTTCAATTTACAATATGATTTACGGTAATGAAAATTAGATTGAGGAATCAAATTTCTAATAATCAGGACAGCTATGGTGATTCTTTGGGTCTTGTAACTCGAAATCACAATTCACTTTTAATCGGCTAATAACCCATGACAGTTTTCTGTGTAATGTTATATGCCGATCATACTTTTCCGACTTTAATTTGCATTCCCCATAAGCAGATACCGATAATAAGTAGCTTTACTAATGCCAAGACTTTTGTAGATTTCCGAGGGTTTCATTTCACCTTTGTCGGTGAGATGCTTGGCAGCATAGAACTTGGTTTTGTTCTCTTTGCTCAGGCCTCTCACACGTCCTCCTCCAAGTCGCCGGAGTTTCATTGCAGCTATACCTGCTTTTGTTCGTTCACTTATCAGCTCCCGTTCAAATTCCGCAAAGGAGGCAAACATGTTAAACATCAACCTGCCTTGGGAAGAAGTAGTATCGATCCCATCATTCAGGCTGATGAAGTCAACCACCTCCTTTTTGAAGAATTCAACCAGTCCAATGAGATGCTTTAACGATCTGCCAAGACGGTCAAGTTTCCAGACTACGACAGTATCTCCAACCCGGAGTGTGGAGAGCATTGTATTTAACTCCGGTCGATCTTTTGCAGCACTGAGCTTTTCCTGGTATATCTTTTCACATCCTGCATTTTTGAGTGCATCAATCTGTAATCCCAGGTTCTGGTCTTTTGTAGAAACTCTGGCGTATCCAATTTTCATAATATTGTTGTTTTGAGGATGAATAGTAAAACTTATTTCTGAGACGATAAATGAGACTGCAAAGACCCTGTTTTCAAGAATCATTGCAATCTCATAAAAGATTCCTTTTTTAAGACCGCAGATTATTGGTCGTTGCGT
>Ga0209430_1000563_pt1 | contig 36527 bp, 31 predicted proteins | sample BarGraIncub1133A_FD_184504 | JGI IMG/M metagenome (GOLD analysis project Ga0209430, IMG submission 184504) | Arctic peat soil microbial communities from Barrow, Alaska - Barrow Graham LP Incubations 11-33A (SPAdes) (version 2) | ecosystem: Environmental > Terrestrial > Soil > Wetlands > Peat... | reverse complement strand
TCAAAGACCCGAGTCAGTTCTGTTAGATTTTCTTGTTGTTGTGGTTAATTCAACCTGTTATAATGATAGTTAGAAATAATTAAATAATAAATTCCTGTTTTTAAGGGACTATTTTTTAGTTTTTCCTTAGAGTGAATATGATGGGAGCGAAATGATGAATAACGATTTCGTAAGCGAATCAAATTTTATTGTAAGAAAGTCTGGTAGAGAAGACAATAGTTTCTACATTGATTATCTTGGTGTTTATAAAGTGGTGGAGATATCTAAGATGGTTCATTTGGAGGCTTCATTTATTAAGGATAAATACATCAAGTACGGTGCAGTATATTGTGAACAGTTGGATGTATATTACTTTGGTGATATAGAAAAAGCAAAAGGTGCTATTTCAGAAATTCTGAAGAGTTTAAAATCTGATCAAAAAGGCAGGATTATCCAGCTTACCGAGTCTGAAATAGAGTACATAAGGAAGGCTCTGATAAACGAAGGGGTAAATAGCCTAAGAGTTAATACAAAAGTAAAAGACAATATCTTCAAAAAATTGAATGCATAGATTTTAATACATACTTATAGACAACAAATTATGCAAGTGTGTAATACTAAACTTGCATAATTTGTTGTAAAGTTACTGCTTTTAATGTATTATAATTGCATAATGAATAAATATACAATAAAAAGAGGGGTATAGCGAGATGAACATGATGAAGAAGGGTTTAATTTGTATATCAGCAATGCTAGTTATAGCTTTTGCTGTAACAGCTTGTGGAAGCGCTGGCGCTGACAAAAATGTTCTAAAGGTGGGTATTGATGATACATATCCTCCAATGGAATATAAGGATGATGCAGGAGCTAATGCAGGATTTGATATTGAAGTTGCAAATGCTTTAGGCGAGAAGTTAGGAAAGAAGGTTGAATTTGTTACAACCGCATGGACAGCCATTTTTTCAGCACTTGATGCAGATAAATATGATTGTATTATTTCCTCGTTAAGTATTACTGAGGACCGTAAGAAGACATTGTCATACACTAGACCATATATTGCAAATAATCAGGTTATTATAGTTAAAAAAGATACTAAAGGTATAAACTCTGAGAAGGATTTAAAGGATAGAATAGTTTGTGTTCAGATGGGAACTACATCAGATGAATCTTGTAAGAAGTTTAATGAAGAAACTCCATTTAAAGAGTACAAGCAATATGAAAAAATGACAGAGGCATTGAGTGAACTCAAGATTGGACGAGTAGATGCATTGGTTGCTGATCTTGTAGTAGCAAAGTACTTTGTAGCAAAGGATCCAGATAGTTATGTTATTGTTAATACCACTCTTCCAGATGAGCCTATAGGTGTGGCTTGTAAAAAGGCAAACACTGTATTAACAGGAGAACTTGATAAAGCTTTGGAAGAGCTTATGAAAGATGGCACTTTAAAGAAAATTTCCGAGAAATGGTTTGGAGAAGATATGACCTCAAATATAAAATAGTACTCAATTCAAGTTTTTTAACGTCATCACAAGAAGTATTTATACGCAAACTATAGGGCTATCTGCCCTATGGATTTGCTATTTTAATAGGGAGCTGTTATTTATGATTCATGTTTTTTCTTTTTTCCCACGATTGTTGCAGGGGGCTTTAATTACCATTCAGCTTACTATAGTAGCCATAATATTTGGTGTGATATTTGGGCTTCTTCTAGCACTTGGAAGGTTGTCAAAAAATAAAATAGTAAACAAATTTTCGTGGCTCTACATATGGTTTTTTAGAGGGACACCTTTATTAATGCAGCTATACTTTATTTACTACGGAGTTCCAATGCTTTTTGATCCACCATTGAAGTATTCTGCATGGGTTGCGTGTTATATTGCTTTTAGCTTGAATTCAGCTGCATATCTTGCTGAGATAATTAGAGCAGCAATTCAATCTATTGATAAGGGGCAGATGGAAGCGGCAAAGGCATTGGGCATGAGCTATGGACAAGCTATGAGAAGGATAATAGTTCCTCAATCTTATAGAAGGTTGATTCCTCCTGTAGGCAACGAATTTATAATGTTGGTAAAGGATACATCTTTAGTTTCAATTGTTGCTATGCCAGATTTGATGAGAGTTACTCATGAAATTGAAAGCGTTCAAGCAAATGCGGCAATTTACCTGCCATCAGCTATTATATATTTGGCAATTACAACAGTATGTACAGTTGCTTTTGAAAAACTAGAAAAGAAATATTCAGTATACGAATAGGGGGCTTTGGCGACATGGGTAAAATGATAACAGTAGAAAATGTATGCAAGTCGTTTGGAACCCTAGAGGTGCTTAAAAACATAAATCTTGAGGTTCAAAAGGGTGAGGTTTTGTGCATTATTGGACCTAGTGGTTCGGGTAAAAGCACCTTACTTAGATGTCTTAACCATTTAGAAGTAATTACGAGTGGTAAAGTGATGATTGAAGACGAACTGCTTGCTGAAAAAGTAAATGGTAAGGATCAGTTTAAAATATCTCATAAAAAGGTCTCAGAGATTTGCGCAGAGTTGGGAATGGTTTTTCAAAGGTTTAACCTGTTTCCACATCTGACAACTATTCAAAATATAATTGAAGCGACTATAACTGTAAAAAAGGTGCCAAAGCAAGAAGCAATTAATTATGGAATGGAATTACTCAAGATGGTTGGATTAGAAGACAAAAAAGACGAATATCCAGTTAGGCTTTCAGGTGGTCAGCAGCAGAGAGTTGCAATAGCTAGAGCACTTGCAATGAAGCCTAAAATAATGCTTTTCGATGAGCCGACGTCGGCACTTGATCCAGAGCTTGTTGGTGAAGTACTTGAGGTAATGAAGCAGCTTGCAAGAGATGGAATGACGATGATTGTTGTTACTCACGAAATGGGTTTTGCCCGTGAAGTAGGGACAAGGGTAATATTTATGGATAAAGGTGAGATAAGTGAAGAAGGCTTGCCGGACGAAATATTTTCAAACCCTAAAAATGAAAGAACTAAGGCATTTTTACAGAAAATATTATAAATTGCAAATAATTGTTTATATATATTCAAAAAACATATATTAATAATATATGTTTTTTATTTATTATTCTAGAATTTGAGATTGGAGTTACGATATGTCGAAATTAAAGAAAGTACTGGCTTTATTAAAGGTATACACTTTTATAACAATCGGAGCTGCAATTACTGCACTAGCTATTAATGTATTTCTTGTTCCTTACAAAATAGCCCCTGGAGGATTAAGTGGACTAGCTACAGTGCTGTTTTATCTGAGCAGTGGAAAGTTACCTGTTGGAACTACGATGCTAGCAATTAATATTCCACTATTTATACTTGGCTATAAACTTATAGGCAGAAGCTTCTTTATTAGAACACTTTATGGAACGATAGTTCTTTCTGCTATTATAGATATTACCGAATCATATTCCGTTAATTTCGCAAAGAGATTACTAATTAATGCTGACTCAACTGCATCTACACCTGATATTTTGCTATATAGCATAATAGGCGGATTTATAATGGGTATTGGGGTAGGAATAGTATTAAAAATGGAGGCTACTACAGGAGGAACTGAGTTAATTGCAAAGCTGTTAAATAAGACATTTAAAGGCATGACAATAGGCCAATTGCTTTTGTGGACAGATGCAGTAGTTATACTATTTGCTATTATAGCTTTTGACAGTATGTTAATTGGATTATACTCCTTGGTAAGCTTATTCGTCACAATCAAGGTTATCGATGCAATGGTTGAAGGCATAGACTATGCCAGAGCAATATTTATAATATCTGAGTATCCGGACAAAATTTCGAAGGAAATATTAACTAGTTTAGATAGGGGAGTAACAGAGCTTAGTGGTAAAGGATCCTACACAGGGAATAGTAAAAACGTGTTGCTTTGTGTTGTGGACAGAACTCAAGTACAAGAGGTGAAAAAAATCGTGCAATCTATAGACAAAAATGCATTTATAATTTTTGCAGATGTACGTGAGGTGCTAGGCGAAGGCTTTAATGGCGTAGCTAAGAAATAAGTGCAAACCCTATACAGGGATCAATACTCTTTTACAAGCAATGCCCTTATATATCCCCTATCAGTGGATGTTGACTCAATGAAGAACCCCCGCCCATAATAAAATCTGATTAGGTCACCGTATTTTGATGCAGTGTGTAGGCTGACCCTTTTAACGCACTGGGACTTCAAAATTTTATCAGCTAAATTCATTAGGGATTTTCCGATACCAATATTGTGATAGTCCAGCATTACTCCAAATCGGCTTATATAGGCAGTGTTGTCAGGCAATATCCCAATTCTAATGGTTCCAACAGGATTGCTATCAATTAGAGCTATATAAACCTCTTTTTCCAGAATATCTGTTTCTATGTTTTCTAAGCGCTCTGTCAAGGCTTCCATAGTACCAGATAAACCCGTATCCTGCATGTATTTTTTGAAAGCTTCCTGCATTATTATAGAGATAGCAGGAGCATCCTCTATAGTCGCTTTTCTTATAATAAATGAATAATTCATGTACTACTCCTTATTCTCCTAATAGCATTGCTAAAACAGCCTTTTGAGCATGAAGTCTATTTTCAGCTTGATCAAAAATTACTGATTGAGGTCCATCTATTATTTCCTCTGTAACCTCATAGCCTCTATATGCAGGCAAGCAATGAAGAAAAATTGCGTCTTCCTTAGCGTTCGAGAACAGCTTTGAATTAATTTGATAAGGCATAAATATTTTGAGCTTTTCTTCCTTTTGATCTTCTTGCCCCATGCTTATCCATGTATCAGAGTATACAACATCTGCATTTTCAATTGCCTCAGCAGGGTCCTGTGTCAATAATATTTCGGAGCCAGTCAATTTTGCAGTAGCTTTTGCCTCGTCAACATACCTGTTATTGCATTCATAACCCTTAGGTGACGCTATTGCAATATTCATACCAGTTTTTGCGCAGCCATGCAGAAGTGAATGAGCAACATTATTGCCATCACCGATATATGCCAGCTTGAGCCCTTCTAAAGTACCCTTGTGTTCATAAACAGTTAGTAGGTCAGCGAGAATCTGACATGGGTGCATCTCGTCAGTTAAGCCATTTATTACAGGAATAGTTCCATATTTTGCAAGATCATCTACATCGCTTTGATTAAAGGTTCTAATCATAATACCATCAATATATCTTGAGAGGACGTTAGCTGTGTCGTAAATGGACTCACCTCTTCCAAGTTGAATATCATTTGAACTCAAGAAAAGGGAATAGCCGCCAAGCTGATACATTCCCACTTCAAAAGAAACTCTGGTTCTGGTTGAGGATTTTGAAAAAATCATTCCTAGCGTTTTGCCTTTTAATATATGGTGCTGAACACCTTCTTTAGTCTGCCTTTTCAGTTTTTCAGCGAGCTTCAATAAATCTTGTATTTCTTCAGTACTCAAATCGTTAAGACCTAATAAATGTTTCATTGTTACCTCCATGAGCATTGCTCAAAAATTTTATGATAAAATCCCTCGCACGAAGTGTCGAGGTACAATAACTATTCAAATGACCTTGATCTTACCCTCTATAAATAGAGTATTCATCCAGTGAATAAACCTCAGTTTTATTATCAGCTATTAGGCGTTCTAATATGCTCAAAATGGCATTTGTAGTGTCAAAGGACGTTATACACGGGATATTGTACTCTATAGCTGTTCTTCGCAGGATAAAGCCTTTTCTCGCGGAAATTTTTCCTCTTGTAGGGGTATTAATAACAAGGGCTACTTTATCTTCCTTTAGGCAATCCAACACATTGTTATTTTCAATATAATCAACAGGGAGTTTAGCGTCAGTGAGAGCTTGATAAGTTCCTGCTGTTGCTGAGAGATTGAACCCAAGTGACAAAAGCTTATTTGCAATATCGATACATTCTACTTTATCTCTATCTGCAACAGATAGAAGTACATTTCCACCTGACGGTATTTTCATACCTGAAGCAACGATTGCCTTGTACAGGGCATTGTAATAATCCTTGTCAACGCCCATTACCTCTCCAGTGGATTTCATTTCAGGCCCCAAGAAGGTATCAACAGTAGTCAGCATTGCAAAAGAGAAAACAGGAGCTTTTACTGCATAATACTCAGTTTCTTTTGCAAGTCCACTCTTGTAATTTAGATCGAGCAAGGTTTTGCCCATAATAAGCTTTGTAGCTACGCTTACCATTGGAATTCCTGTAATTTTACTCATTATAGGAACAGTTCTGCTAGCACGTGGATTTACCTCAATGACATAAACCTTCTCGTTGCTATCCATAACAAACTGAATATTAAATAATCCGACCACCTTGAGCGCTTTAGACAAGCGAATGGTGTAATCCTCAATTGTATCCTTGACTTTCTGAGATAGATTTCGAGGTGGATATACTGCAATACTATCACCAGAGTGTACACCTGCACGCTCTATATGCTCCATTATTCCGGGTATGAGAACCTCATTTCCGTCACATATACCGTCAACCTCCATCTCTTTGCCTACAATATATTTATCAATAAGTATAGGATGAGCTGTGGAAATATCGGAAGCCATCTGTATATATTCTTCCAGAATGGTATCGTTATATACAATTTCCATACCACGGCCACCAAGCACATATGAAGGTCTTACTAATACAGGATAGCCTATGCTATTTGCTATTTCTCTTGCATGTTCAAAAGAAAATGCAGTTTTACCTTCAGGTATAGGAATCCCCAGAGATTCTAAAAGCTTTAGGAACTTTTCTCTATCCTCAGCAACATCAATACTGTGAACAGATGTACCGAGTATATTAACCCCTTCTGAGTGCAGGGTTTCTGCTAAATTAATAGCTGTCTGGCCGCCAAATTGTACAATAACACCTAAAGGCTTTTCTTTTGCAATGATATCTAGAACACATTCCTTTGTGAGTGGCTCAAAATAAAGCTTATCAGAGATGTCAAAGTCTGTGCTGACAGTTTCAGGATTGTTATTTATAATAATTGATTGTATACCCAGCTCTTTAAGAGTCTGTACAGAGTGAACACTGCAATAGTCAAACTCAATTCCTTGACCTATTCGGATAGGTCCTGAGCCAATAACCAATACTTTGTCACCCTCAGTGACTTCCACATCATCTTTGTCCTCATATGTTGAGTAATAGTAAGGAGTAACAGCCTCAAACTCGCCTGCACAGGTATCTACTATTTTATAAACAGGATTAATTGGATACTTCTGTCTTAACTCTAATATTTTTTCAACAGATACATTTGCGAGATTTGCAATATATGAATCGCCAAATCCTATTTTTTTAGCTCTAGAATACAGGTCATAGTCTAACCATGCGATACCAGCAGTTGTTATCTCATCACCAAGCTTTACAATCTTTTTAAGCTTTCTTATAAAGAAATCGTCTATCTTGGTTATTCTAACAATTTCTCCAGCAGAAACACCCTTCTGAAGAGCCTTACATATAGCAAATATACGCCGATCGCTAGGACTCTGAATGAATTCCACTAGCTCCTCGCGGCTTTTATTATCAAATAGGCTTAGGCCAAGCTGATAGTTAAACTTGATATCAAGAGAGTCAATTGCTTTCAAAAGAGACTCTTCAAAAGTACGGCCAATTGCCATTACTTCTCCAGTTGCTTTCATTTGTGTACCCAAACTTCTATCAGCATTTGCAAACTTATCAAAAGGCCAGCGTGGAACCTTAGTTACAACGTAGTCTAGTGAAGGCTCAAAGCAAGCACTTGTGGTTTTGGTTACTGAATTCTTTATCTCATCTAAGGTCATTCCAATAGCAATTTTCGCAGTAACACGAGCAATTGGATATCCAGTTGCTTTTGAAGCAAGTGCACTGGAACGGCTTACTCTTGGATTTACTTCGATTACAACATATTCATAGCTCTCAGGATTAAGTGCAAACTGAATATTGCAGCCACCCTTTATATCAAGTGCTCGAATTATCTTTATTGAAGCGGATCTAAGCATCTGATATTCAATATCAGAAAGAGTCTGGCTTGGACAGACAACTATACTATCACCGGTATGCACACCAACAGGATCAAAATTTTCCATATTACAAATAATAATGCAGTTGTCATTGCTATCTCGCATTACCTCATACTCTATCTCTTTCCAACCGGCAACACTTTGCTCCAAAAGTACCTGACTGATCATGCTTAGCTTGAGGCCTTTACCACATATATACTTGAACTCTTCTAGGTTAGTTGCTATACCACCGCCAGAACCACCAAGGGTATATGCTGGTCTAATAATTATAGGGAAGCCAATTTCCTCAACAAAATCAACGCCATCCTGCAGAGTTGTAACGACTTTGCTAGGTGCAACTTTTTCACTTATTTCCTCCATAGTCTTTTTGAAAAGCTCTCTATCCTCGGCTTTTTTAATTGAAGAGAGGGAAGTGCCCAAAAGGGCTATGTGCATTTCGTCGATAATTCCATCTTCAGCTAATTGAACAGCCATATTGAGGCCAGTTTGACCTCCTAATGAGGCAAGAATTCCATCTGGCTTTTCCTTGTATATTATTTTTTTAACAAATTCCAACGTAATAGGTTCTATATAAACCTTGTCAGCTGATTGTGTATCAGTCATAATTGTAGCTGGATTGCTATTTATTAAAACAACCTCGATGCCCTCTTCTCGAAGAGATTTACAGGCCTGGGTTCCAGAGTAATCAAATTCCGCTGCCTGACCGATGACTATCGGACCAGAACCAATTACCAGCACCTTTTTTATTTTTATATCCTTGGGCATATAATATAAACCTCCATATAAAACTAAAATACTCACTATACTTGCATAGGAGGTTAATTCTTTACCTCCATGAATATTGCTTAATAAAATTTCTTCACTATCCACTGCCTTTAATAAGTTCAAGTCGGCAGAGGCGACTCACCATAACTTTTCACTTTTCCCTCTTCACTATTCACTGCCTTTATTCAATTCTGGTAGGCAAAGCCTACCTTCCATAACTATTCACTATTCATTTTTCACTATTCACTCTAATAATTACATCATTTTTAAGAAATCATCGAAAATGTAGGCTGAGTCTTGAGGGCCAGGTGCTGCTTCAGGATGATATTGTACGCTAATAATTGGTAGAGTTTTATGTCTAAAGCCTTCTATGGTGTTATCATTGACATTTATATGAGTTATTTCTATATCCTCGTTTAAACTACTATCAATTGCATAGTTGTGATTTTGAGAGGTAATATAGCATCTGCCTGTGATATTATCTTTAACAGGATGATTACCTCCGTGGTGCCCAAACTTGAGCTTTTTAACACTACAACCCAACGAAAGACCTAATAGCTGATGTCCTAGACAAATGCCCAAAATTGGTTTTATGCCCAGCAGCTTTTGGATTGTTTGCTTGGTAACAGTCAAATCTCTAGGATCGCCAGGGCCATTTGACAACAGAATTCCATCCGGACTATACTCCATAATTTCTTCGAAGGTACTGAAGGCTGGGAGTATATGAATGTCACAACCTCTACTCTTTAATGAGCGTACAATGTTGCTCTTTACCCCAAAGTCTAAAAGAGCAACTTTCTTCCCCGAACCGGGCACATGTATAGGGGTTTTAGATGTAACCTCCATCACTAGATTTCTAGGAATATTTTTGTAGGCTTCTAAATTTTTACTAAGTACGTCAAGATTTCCACATTCAGTCGATATAATACCGTACATGCTTCCATATTTTCTAATATGTTGAGTCAAAGCTCTAGTATCGATGCTTTTGATTCCTACTATATTATGCTTTACAAAGTACTGATTTGGGTCAATTGTATTTCTCCAATTACTAGGAGTTGAGCATAGCTCTTTAACAATAAATCCTTGTACGTGGGGTTTATAGGATTCATTATCAATGGCATTGAAACCATAATTTCCTATTAGAGGGTAGGTCATAGTTACAATCTGTCCATTATAGGATGGGTCAGTGGTTATTTCTTGATATCCTGTCATACAGGTATTAAAAACAATTTCACCAGCTGTTTCTCCACTTTTGCCGAAGCCTTCACCTGAGAAATATGTGCCATCTTCTAGTAATAAAACTGCTTTCATGTTTTTCCTCCTACAGTACTTCATCAATGGCTGATTTTAATGTTGTAATAAACTCATCAGCATCTGTTTGTGTAATTATTAGTGGTGGAAGTATTCTAAGTATATTATCACCTATATTTGCAATTAAATATTTTTTCTCAAACATCTTAGTTTTAACAATAGATGCAATTGGCTTATTTAATTCTATTGCAATCATAAGTCCTGCAGCCCTTATCTCAGATATCACAGGATAGGAAGAAGAAGCCAATGCTTCCAATTTGAACTTTATATATTCACCAAGTTTTGCAGCGTTTTCTGGAAGCCTCTCATCCCGCATGATTTTCATGACAGCCAATCCTGCAGTGCAAGCTAATGGGTTGCCACCAAAGGTGGAACCGTGCTCACCTGGTGCAAATGCCCCAGCAACATGATCTTTCGCACAAACAGCTCCTATAGGAATACCACCACCCAATGCTTTTGCGAGGGTGAAGATATCAGGTTCTATGTTATATCTTTGATATCCAAATAATTTACCAGTTCTACCTATACCAGTCTGAACTTCATCAAAGATAAGAAGTAGATTTTTTTCATCGCATAACTTTTTAACGTTTTTTAAATACTCCAAATCACATGGATATACTCCGCTTTCTCCTTGAACAGGCTCAAGCATAATAGCACATGTGTTTTCTGTAATGGCTGCCTTAAGAGCAATAAAATCGTTGATAGGAACTTTCTTAAAGCCTTTGGTGAGAGGCTCGAAAGGCTTTCCGTACTTTTCTTGGCCTGTTGCACTTAAAGTAGTAATAGTTCTTCCATGAAAAGAATTCTGAAGAGTAATTATTTCGTATTTATCTGGGAATCCAAGCTTTTTAAAGAAAACTCTAGCTAGCTTAATAGCACCTTCGTTTGCTTCGGCTCCACTATTAGCAAAGAATATCTTATCGGCGCAAGAACTCTGGACTAATTCTTTAGCCAAAAGAGCTTGAGACTCTATATAATAAAGGTTTGAGCAATGTATCAAATTTGAAACTTGCTTAGAAACCATATCAACAAAGGTGGCATGCGAATGACCAATAGAATTTACTGCTATGCCTGAGAAAAAGTCAGTGTACTTTTCTCCATCAGTGCTCCAAAGATGTATTCCCTGTCCTTTTGAGAAGGCAACAGGTATTCTATTACCAAATGTATTCATATAATATTTTTTGTCATAATCCTGAATTTCATTTAACAACATAAAATCACTCCTTTAAGCTAATAATAAAATGCACAATAATGTATAATTAATAATTATACATTATTGTGCATAAAAATGCAACAAAAATAATATTAAATCCGTGAATCAATTAAATATTTACTTCTTAAATAATCATAAGAAGCATCAATAGAACACAAATAAGAAGACAAGCTATTACTGTTTTCTTCGTCCATATATGTAAACTGCATACAAAAATTATGAAATGAACCATGGGGGGAACACCTAACTGGTATGCCCCTACCGAAAACAGAATTACTTTCATTTAATAAAATATTTATTTCACATTCAATATTGACAGGCAACTCTTTATCGATTAGTAGAGCAATTCCACCAAGGGAAATATTTGATACAGTGCAGAAATAATCGCTTTTGCTGTCAAATGATAGATTCGCAGGTAAATAAACATCATAACGGGGAAATGTTCGATTGTTTATATTCTCAAGGATATCCAACACATTTATTCTGACAAAAGGTGAGCCACACAATTCAATTTTAGATATTGAACCAAGTATAGTATACTCGAAATATTCATTTTTGTACTTTATCGTTATACCTTCGTCGACAAAAATACAAGTCTCAATTAAATCATGGGTTAGAGGTATATCTATACTATCATCAAGACATTGGTACACTATATTTAAAGACCAAGTCTGTTCATCGTTGATACTGATACTGACCAACGAACCAGGAAGAATAAACTCATTTATCCTTTTCTTTTGCAAGATAGTCCACCTCCTAACAAAAAAACGCTTATTAATATATTATAATATACTAATAAGCGTTTTTTTACAATAAATTCCTAAAAACAGGGGATATTACCTTTATTTTTATTAATAAAGTGCCTCATTTTCATGGTATAACTTTTTTTCTTTCATTATCATCGTCCCAATACCTTTATATGTAAAAATTTCAAGTAAAATACAATGAGGAATTCTTCCATCTATAATATGAGTTCTTCCGACCCCTTTTTCAAGAGCATCTACGCAACCTAATACCTTCGGTATCATGCCTCCATCTATAATCTTTCTGTTGATAAGATCATGTACTTCATCAATAGTTAAGGCGGGTATAATTGAGTCACTATCTTTTGAGGGCTTTACTCCTTCAACATCAGTGAGAAGCATTAGCTTTTCTGCCTTTAAAGCTGCAGCTATTTCACCAGCAACAGTATCAGCGTTAATGTTATAGCTTTCACCATTTGGACCGACCCCTATAGGCGCAACTACTGGAATATATTCATCTTTTGATATAAGCTCCAATACTTTTGAATTAATTTTTGTTATGGTTCCAACATATCCGATATCTCTCATTTCACCATTAATTTCAGTTTTATACTGCTCACATTCAATAAGATTTCCGTCGATTCCACATAATCCGATGGCTTTTCCGCCTTTTCGGTTAAGCATTGAAACTATTTCCTTGTTAGTTTTCCCCACCAGAACCATTTGAGCAACTTCGATAGTCTGAGAATCGGTAACCCTGAGTCCATTTACAAACTTGCTTTTTATATTATATATTTCTAGAGCCTTATTTATATCGGGACCGCCGCCATGAACCAAAACAGGATTCATTCCAATATATTTTAGAAGAGTGATATCTTCCATGACGGAATTTTTAAGTTCATCATTAATCATTGCATTTCCGCCATACTTTATAACTACTGTTTTACCATATAGTTTTTGTATATATGGAAGAGCCTCTATTAATATTTCTGCTTTTTTAATTAAATTATCGTAATTCATATTTACCTCCATGAGCCATACACAGGCCAAAAAAATATGATGAAATCGTTATCCTTCTATAAGCCAAGACCTTCATCGAGTCCAAGCATAATGTTCATGTTTTGAATAGCGGCACCAGATGAGCCTTTACCCAAGTTGTCTAAAACTGATACAAGCATTATTTGTTCATCGTTTCCGACAACGTATATCTCGAGGTAATTAGTGTCATTTACTTTTGTTGCTCCTAAAAAACTGTTTGGTAAATCCTTTTCAGCGCCTAATGGCATAACTTTTATATACTTTTCATTATTATAATGACATGACAAAAAATCATGTATAGTTTTCATTGTAGGTGAACCGGGAAGTAGACGTGTATGTAAAGGAACACTTACAGACATACCCTTATAATATGAGCTTACTATAGGTGAAAAAATGGGTGCGCAGCTGAGTCCACTGATTATTCTCATTTCAGGTATGTGCTTGTGCGCTAAATTTAGGCCATATAACTGTGGGCTCTCAAATAAATTTTCATTTGTTGATTCGTATTGCTCAATCAATTTTTTTCCACCACCACTATAACCGGAAATGGCATGTGATGTTGAAGGGTAATCTTTTGGAACAAGGCCTCCCGTCACCAAGGGGTACATTATGCTTATGAAGCCAGTCGCATAGCAACCTGGAACAGCTACTTTGGCAGAATTCTGTATTTTAAGGCGATGAGATCTGCTCAGTTCAGGCAAACCATATGCCCAATTAATATCTGTTCTATGAGCAGTGCTGGCATCTATTACCTTTGTTGATGAGTTGCTTATAAGAGATACTGCTTCTTTGGCTGCCAAGTCAGGCAAGCAAAGGAAAACAATATCTGCACTATTAATATACTTTTTTCGCTCAGCAAGGTCTTTGCGTTTGTCAGGTCCAATTCTTATAACATCTAAATCATTCCTGCAGGCTAATCTCTCATTGATCTTTAAACCGGTGGTACCTTCGCTTCCGTCTACAAAAATCTTATATTTCATCTTAACTTTAATTCCTTTCAATAGCAGTACTATTTAATAATTATACAGTATAATGCATAAAAATACAACAATATTGCTCACATACTTATTATTATATTAAGTAAACACTATAAACATTGAGTACATTCTAACTTAAGTATTAAATGACTATAAATTGTATTGCTAGATACATGAAATATGAAACACTATACAAAAGTACTAAAAGCAAAAAAAAATTTTTGTTAAAAAACAATATGGTTTGTACTATTGTTGAAGTGTATCATATAAAGTGTAGAAATACTTAATGTGAATTACATTTAAACAAATTACAAGTTTTTGGGAGGTATAAAAAATGGCTAATTTAAAGCTGAAAAATCTTTACAAAAGATATCCAGGTGGTGTTACCGCTGTTAATGATTTTAATCTTGATATTGAACACAATGAATTCCTTGTTCTAGTTGGTCCTTCTGGTTGTGGTAAAACTACTACACTTAGAATGATAGCTGGTCTAGAAGAAATCTCTGAAGGTGAATTATACATTGGAGATAAATTAGTAAATGATGTTGCTCCAAAGGACAGAGATATAGCAATGGTTTTCCAGAACTATGCTTTGTATCCACATATGACTGTTTATGATAACATGGCTTTTGGTTTGAAGCTTAGAAAAACACCAAAAGAAGAAATCAAGAAGCGTGTACAGGAAGCTGCTAAGATACTTGATATTGAGCATTTGCTTGATAGAAAGCCAAAGGCTTTATCTGGTGGTCAGAGACAGAGAGTTGCGTTAGGCCGTGCTATCGTACGTGAACCTAAAGTATTCTTAATGGATGAGCCTCTATCAAATTTAGATGCAAAACTCAGAGTTCAGATGAGAACTGAGATTGGTAGACTTCATAACAGACTTAACACAACATTTATATATGTAACACATGATCAGACAGAAGCAATGACAATGGGTACTCGAATCGTTGTTATGAAGGATGGTTATATTCAACAGGTTGATACACCGACTTCACTCTATGACAGACCATGCAATATGTTTGTTGCTACATTTATCGGTAGCCCACAAATGAACATTGTAAGCGCTGTTCTTACACAACGTGGAAGCGACTTACACCTTATATTTGGTAAGAATGATGTTAAGATTCCAGAAGGAAAAGCTAAGAAATTAGAGGGAACTGATTACATCGGTAAGGAAGTATTTTTTGGTATCAGACCAGAGAATATTCATGACGAAGCAATGTACCTAGAATCAATGCCTGAGAGTATGGTTGAGGCTCATGTTGATTTGGTTGAAATGCTTGGTGCTGAAACTTTCTTATACATGATTATTGAAGGTGCAACTACAACAACTACCGCAAGAGTTAATGCAAGATCAAAAACTAAGACTGGTGATGTTATTAAAGTTGCAATTGATGCAAATAAGATTCACATGTTCGATAAGGAAACTGAACGTACAATTATTAACTAATAATATAATTATTAAAAAGGAAAGCCTAGGCTTTCCTTTTTTTGATTTATTGAATAAAATAGAAATTATTTAGCGTTTTAGGTGGAAACTTAATATGAGTTATACATATAAACAAACATTGCATGCTTGTTACTTCGGTTATATTACACAAGCCATCGTAAATAATCTTGCACCCCTATTATTTATTGTTTTTCAAAATCAATTTAATATTTCCTTTGAAATGATAGGTAGACTTATTTTAATCAATTTTGGAACCCAGCTTATTGTTGATGCTCTGGCTGTAAAACTTGTGGATAAAATTGGATATCGGGTATCTATAGTATTAGCCCATATTTTTAGTGCAGTGGGTTTAATTGCACTAGGGATACTACCAAATATAATTACATCACCATATAATGGTCTTATAATTGCTGTAGTCATCTACGCGGTAGGGGGAGGACTCATTGAAGTTTTGGTTAGCCCTATAGTGGATTCACTTCCAGGGGATGCTAAAGCGTCCGCTATGAGCTTGTTACACTCGTTCTATTGTTGGGGGCAGGTTGGTGTCGTTTTAATTTCCACTATATTGTTGAAATTAATGGGAAACAATACATGGTATATTTTACCTATATTATGGTCGCTGGTTCCAATTTACAATTTAATTAAATTTGTAAAGGTTCCCCTAATGCCGGCAGTCTCTGAGCATGAAAAAATGCCTATTAAGCAATTGCTTAACTCAAAACTCTTTTTAATCGCATTAATATTGATGATGAGTGCTGGAGCATCAGAACAAGCTATGTCACAATGGGCATCACTGTTCGCAGAAAAAGGTTTGCAAGTCCCAAAATTAATGGGGGATTTGTTAGGGCCATGCTTGTTTGCTGTCTTGATGGGGATTGGTAGAACTATATACGGCGTTTGGGGACACAAAATCCACCTCAAAAAGGCATTGTTTGCAAGTGCAGCATTGTGTATATCTTGCTATGCAGTGACTGTATTTGTTCAAATACCAATTATTTCGCTGCTAAGCTGCGCACTTTGCGGATTTTCTGTTGCTCTTATGTGGCCTGGAGTATTTAGCATGACTGCTGAGCGATATCCAAAGGGAGGAACAGCAATGTTTGCTATGCTTGCTATTTTTGGCGACCTTGGCTGTTCAGTTGGACCTTGGCTTTCTGGGGTAATTTCTGATTTGGCTCAGAAATCCAGTAAACTCATTGAGCTTGGGGTTACCAATGGATTAAACTCAGAGCAGTTGGGATTAAAATCAGGAATGCTCATTGCAGTGATTTTTCCACTTATAATGCTTTTGGGTATAGCGATTTTTAGAGAGAAGAAAAAAAGTTCTGAAGTTGCATAATTATAGCCAGTACTGATTGAGATTTTTGTCGGTACTGGCTATAAAAGAATATTAAAAAGAATATTCAAAATAAATTTACAATATGCAATATAGTAAAAAAATGTGTATTGGTGTATAATTTTAATAGATTATGAATCGTTGTGATAAAAGCTTTCACATATTTTTGAGCAGGAGGTTTGAAATGTCTGTAAAATTATTTCAGACGCTATCCGATAAATATAGCGAGATTATAAACAAAGAGGTTGGGGTAACTGACGATAATGGAATTATTATAGCCCATTCCAACTTCCAAATGATGGGAAAACTAGACCAAGATGCTGCGACTTTTTTGCAAGGTAAGAGTCAGCAGGAGAAGATAGATGGTAGGTTATATAATAAGGTCATAGTAAAAAGTAAAGTAGAATTTGTTACATTTATTCAATCGTCAGAACCTCAAGATAATAAATATCTTGAATTATTTACTTTAAATATACTTAATCTTAAAAGCTATTATGATGAAAAATATGACAAGAATACATTCGTTAAAAATATTATAGTAGAGAATATTTTGTCAGGTGATATTTTAGTAAGATCAAAGGAACTACACATTGATTACAATTCACTGCGGGTTGTATTTCTAATTAATGCTATAAGCGAAAAAGATATTCATGTGCATGAAGTGGTTGAAAGCTTGTTCCCAAACAAAAGCAAGGACTTTGTAGTTGTGATTGATAATGACAACGTTGTGTTAGTCAAAGAGGTAAAGAGCAAAGACGATTACAAGGAAGCCTATAAGATTGCTAGAATTATAGTGGATACTCTTAATGCGGAGTTACTAGTAAGGGCAAGTATTGGTATAGGCACTATTATAAGTAATCTGAAGGATATAACCAAATCATATAAAGAAGCTCAGATGTCTATGATAATCGGTAATATTTTTAGCAGTGACAAAAATGTTTATGATTATAATAATTTGGGAATCGGGCGACTTGTTTACCATATTCCAACTACATTGTGTCAATTGTTTCTTGACGAAGTATTTAAGGATAATTCTGCACACTCATTAGACAATGAGACAATGCTTACAATCCAGAAGTTTTTTGAGAATAATTTAAATGTTAGTGAAACTGCAAGGCAGCTATATATTCATAGAAATACACTGGTTTATAGACTTGAGAAAATCAAGAGATTAACTGGTCTAGAGCTTACAAGCTTTGATGATGCTGTAATATTTAAGCTTGCAAGTATGGTCAGAAAGTATTTGGCAAATGTCACCAACTAATTAAAAATAGTGGGACAAATTTAAATAAGGAGTTAAATGAAAGTGGTAGAATTTATTGATGTTAGTAAAAAATATCCAAATGGTACGGTTGCCTTAAAGGGTATTAACTTAAAAATTAATAAGGGAGATTTTGCTTTCATTGTAGGATCAAGTGGTTCGGGTAAGTCAACGTTACTAAAGCTTTTGATGAAAGAAGAGACTGCAACTGAAGGTGAGGTAATGGTAAATGGGTATCAGCTTTCAACGCTTGAACCCAAGCAGATTCCATATTTGCGCCGCGAGATGGGAGTGGTTTTCCAGGATTTTAGACTTCTCCCGAATAAAACTGTATATGAAAATGTTGCTTTTGCAATGGAAATAACGGAATGTCTTCCAAAGGAGATTCGTAGGCAAGTGCCTATGTCACTTGCGTTAGTTGGTTTAAGTAGGAAAGCCAATGCGTATCCTCATCAGCTATCAGGTGGAGAGCAGCAACGTGTTGCGATAGCTAGATCTTTAGTAAATAATCCAGCTTTGTTAATAGCAGATGAACCTACTGGGAATTTAGATCCTGAAAACTCATGGGAAATTATAAGATTTCTTACAGAGGTAAACCAAAGGGGTACTACTGTTATTATTGCTACGCATGAAAAAACTATAGTTGATGCCATGAAGAAAAGAGTAATTGCAATAGATAAAGGAAGGATAACAAGGGATCAACAGAAAGGGCTTTACGGGGATGAAGATACGGAGTATAAAATATATTCTTAAAGAAAGTTTTTTAAATGCTTATAGAAACAGACTGATGACATTGGCTTCTATTAGTATAATAAGTGCAGCACTAGTTTTATTTGGAGTATTTTATTTAATATTAGTAAACTTAAACTATAATTTAAATATATTATCGCAGCAGCCTAAAATGCAGGTATATTGCCTTTCTGAGCTCACAGATGAACAGGTTAATGCCGTTAAAACTGAAATAGACAGCAACAAGTACATAGACAGCATTACGGTTGTTTCAAAGAAAGATGCATTTGAGCAGTTGAAAAAATATCTTGATAATGATAAAACAGCTGAAGGCGGAGCAAATATCTTAGAAGGATATGATGACAGCTTCCTTAATGTATCTTTTATTATAAAGGTAAAAAACCCTGAGGATAGTGGAGTAGTTGCAACAGAGCTGCGCTCGCTTGCGGGAGTAGAGAATGTTGTATATTCACAGCAGACCATTGATATGATTACACAAGTAGCAAATTGGGTGAGAATTATTAGCATGGTTTTAATTGGTGTGCTATTGTTTATATCTCTGCTTATTATTTCAAATACAATAAAATTAACTGTTTTTGCAAGGCGTAAGGAAATAAATATTATGAAATATATTGGTGCAACTGATTGGTTTATAAGATGGCCTTTTATATATGAAGGAATATTTATTGGAATAATAGGAGCGGTAATGGCATTCTTAATGGTTGCCTATTTATATAGTTTTATTGAGCCCAAGCTCAGTAATAATTTAGTTTCTTTTGGTAGCGGCTTTTCAATTGTAAAATTCCAATCCGTTTGGGGCACATTGGCTTTGTTCTATGCAGGAGTTAGCATAGTTATAGGTGCCTCAGGAAGTGTGATGTCTATACGAAAGCATCTTAAGGTTTAAAAATTATTCTTTAAAAAATCATATTTATGTTGCATAATTCTGATTAAGTAGTAAAATTATGGTGTTGATTTAGTTGTAGAACAGTTTTATAGATTTTAAACTGCTCAGGATAGGATCGCAACGCCGCTTATTTTATTGCTTTTAAAAGCAGGAGAATTAGTGGTGGTAGACATCGGACAAATAGGGAGAGTAAAATGAAAAAACGATTATCTTTGGCAATTGCGGCAATATTCATATTTTCGTGTGTTATTATGCCTGCAAGTGCATCTACATTGAGTAGTACTAAGCAAGAACAACAAAATATTAAAAGTCAGATTTCTAAGATAGCAGCAGAAAAAAAGGCTATAGCAGATGGGATAAAGAAAAAAACCGCTGACAGTGAGTATCTTAATTCTCTAGTTCAAAAAGAGAAAGAGAATTTGAATCTGAAAGCAAAAGAGATCACATCTGTCAACACTGATATTGAACGTATCAACAAAGAAATAGATGTGATAGACCAGGATTACATAGAAAAGAATGAGCTATTTAAAACAAGGATGAGGGTTATGTATCAGAATATGAATAAATCCCCATTAGAGGTCTTTGTTGAATCAAAGAACTTCAGTGAATTCTTTTCGAGACTTGAGCTTATGTCGCTGGTTAAGGAAAATGATGAAAAGTTAATTCAAGAGATCTCTTTAGGCAAAGAGAATACTGAAATGCTGAAGCAGACAAAGTTTGTTGAACTTAACGAAAAAGCTACACAGTTAAAAAATCTGAATGTTAAGGTTTCTGATATAAATACTTCTAGGTCAAAGGTTCAGTCAGATATTGAAGCTGAGAAGTCAAGGCTTAAGCAGACTGAAAAAAAAGAAGATGACATGGTAGCTTTATCAAAGCAACTAGAGAAGAAAATAACCCAGTTGATGGACTCGAGTGCAAAATATGCAGGTGGAATTATGAGATGGCCAACACCTGGATATAACCGAGTTTCATCTCCTTATGGCATGAGAATCCACCCAATATACAAAGTAAAGAAAATGCATACTGGTATTGATATTGATGCCCCTATGGGAGCTAAGATAGTTGCTGCCAATAGTGGAAAGGTTATTTTGGCGGGTTGGAACGGCGGCTATGGAAATTGCATTATAATAGATCACGGTAATGGAATAGCTACATTGTATGGACACCAAAGTAAACTCCTTGTGAGAGTTGGAGAAAAAGTTCAAAAAGGTGAGACCATAGGCAAGGTGGGCAGCACAGGATTGTCAACTGGACCACATTTACACTTTGAAGTTAGAAAAGGTGGTATTACAACTAATCCAAGAAATTATGTTTAACATGAATAAATACAGGCATAGCTTGTTATAAATATATATGAATAAGATAAATATTAAACCCGCATAAAAATAATGCGGGTTTAATATTATGTTTTAAAGCATATCAATATATATATATATAAATAATAAAGAATGGTAGTTTTATCAAATTTTGTGGTCGCTTTGCGGCTCGTGGAGGGTTTTATGAATATTGATAGAAAAGAGTCAAAACATATAGCGACCATTATCGCTATGACAGCATTAATAAGTTTTGCAATAACCGCTCTGATTTTTATGGGGATAAATTATATGTCGAGCGGATATTCATTAGCATTTGAAAAAAGCAGTGTAAGCAGAGAAACAATCAATAAATTCAATGAGGCAAGGAGCATTCTTCAGAATTCATATTATGAAAAGATTGATACTAATAATATGCTTGAAGGTGCAATAACTGGTATGGCTAATTCGCTCAAAGATCCGTATACAGTTTACTATGATAAGGAACAAATGAAGTGGTTCACGGATATGCAAAAAACTACTGAGAACGACTATGTGGGCGTAGGATTGCCTATTATGTTAGATAAGAATGGAATAATAACTGTACTAGAGCCATTTGACGATTCACCTGCAAAGGCTGCCGGAATTAAGCAGGGGGATAAAATACTTAAAATTGATGGCAAGGATATAACAGGTATAAAAGATGAGGCACTTGTAGCTAGTATGATAAAGGGGCAAGAAAATACCGAGACTGTATTGACAATACTTAGACAGTCAGAAAGTAGCACTATAGATGTACGTGTTGTTAGGAAAAAAATTAATGCAAAATTAAATATTCGAAGCGAAATGCTTGACGGTAAAATAGCTTATATAAAACTAAAAATGTTTGATGAAAATATAAGCAAGAACTTTATAAGCCAGTTAAATAAGCTGGTGGATGAGGGCGCAAAATCTCTTATAATTGATGTCAGAGATAACCCAGGCGGATTATACAATGAGGTCGTATCATTGGCAGATAGACTACTTCCAGAGGGAACGATAGTCTATACTGAGGATAAACAAGGCAAAAAGGAAGTAAAAAAATCAGATAATACGCAACTAGATATGCCTATTGTTGTTTTGACAAACGGAAATAGTGCAAGTGCATCGGAAATTCTTGCAGGTGCTATTAAGGACTTCAAAAAAGGAAAGCTTGTCGGAACAACAACTTTTGGAAAAGGCCTAGTACAATCAACTTATGGCTTTGATGATGGAACAGGCTTAAAAGTGACAATCGCTAGGTATTTTACTCCATCGGGCGTTTGCATCCATGGATTGGGAATAAAGCCTGATATAGAGGTAAACCTTGATGATAAGTACAAGAACACTCCGATTTCAGCTATTCCAAGAGAGGATGATTTACAACTTCTGAAGGCAATTGAGGTAGTCGGGAACAAATAAGGAATAAATATGGAACAACAAAATTAATAATTTAAGAAATAAATAAGATTTAGGTATGATTTTCTAAAATTATCCACATAATACCATTAGGAGGTGTTATATAAGTGGATAAAAATGAGAAAATAAAATACGAAATTGCACGTGAATTGGGTTTGATAGAGAAAGTAATGCTGAATGGTTGGAAAAGTTTGAGTCCAAAAGAAACAGGACGAATTGGTGGATTGGTAAATAAAAGAAAGAAAACACAAATACAAGAAAGCCAGCAAATATAATTTGCTGGCTTTTTTTCTTAATATTTCAAACTCCCCGTTAAAACTGTAATCTGATCTTCTAAGATTAATAAATTCTAACTAGCAAATATAATGCCTTATAAATTGATATTTGTGGTAAAATAGAAGCCAATAATAATTTTAAGGAAGTGTGTATTATATATAATAATTTTGCGTATGTGTATGATAAATTAACACTTGATATTGATTATAAAAAATGGGCTGACTATGTGCAACGTATACTTGCGAAGCATAAGGTAAATGCTTCGATGATATTGGAGCTGGGATGCGGAACAGGGAGCTTTGGAATAGAAATGGCAATGCGAGGGTATGAAATGATATGCCTAGATTTATCCACTGAAATGCTTGATTGCGCGGCAGAAAAGGCTAAAAAAGAAGGCGTGGATATACTGTTTTTGAACCAAGACATGTGCAATTTTGAACTTTATGGTACTGTTGATGTCATTGTTTGCTTGCTTGATAGCTTTAATTACCTGACTAAAGCATCACAAATTCATAAATTATTTAAGCACGTTCAAAATTACTTAAATCCAGGTGGATTTTTCATTTTTGATATAAATACTCAGTATAAGTTTGAAAATATTATCTCAAATAATCTATTTTATGAAATAGGTGAGGATGTTACGTATTTTTGGGAAAACGAATTTAATCCTAGAACAAAAAAGGCTAGGTTTGATTTAACATTTTTCGTAAAACGTGATGAATTTTATGAAAGATTTGATGAGACTCATTTTGAGAAGTCATATTCAAATGATGATATAATGGGGTTTATAGGAGATTCTGATCTAAAATTCATCGAAATATATGATGATTTAAAATTAAAGAAACCATCAGCAAAAAGCCAAAGGAATTTCTATATTTGTAAAAAAGTTAAATAATTATATTGCAATTTATGGAAATAATTGTCGGCTGAGACTACACAATAAATTAGGGTTATTCAGCTTTAAAGTTCTAAAAATAGCATAATATCAAATATTTAATTAAATATAATTGACAGTTGAATGTATATATGTTAAAATTCTATTTGTTGTTAAAAGTAAGCGACAGGGTCGCGCAATAAGTTTAGTAATAATTCAGGAGGAATTGAACAATGGAAAAAGGTAGAGTAAAATGGTTTAATGCAGAAAAAGGATTTGGATTTATCGAGAGAGATGGCGGAAATGACGTATTTGTACATTTTTCAGCAATCACTATGGACGGATACAAAACACTTGAAGAAGGCTCAGAAGTAGTATTCGACGTTGTTGAAGGAGCAAAAGGTCCTCAGGCTGCAAACGTGCAGAGAGGTTAATTTTTGCTTTAACTATATACTGAAGTAGCCATTATGACCCCGATATATTACATATATCGGGGTTTTCAATATTACTAAGGAATTCAATTATAAAACATATAGGGCATGGAGGAATCATGAAAGACTACATCGTACGTGCGACGGCCGCACAGGGCACAGTACGCGCTTTTGCTGCAATATCTACTGAGCTTGTAGATAAAGCCTCCAAGACACATGGATTGTCACCAATAGCCACAGCTGCTTTAGGAAGGACACTTACGGCGGCAGGTATGATGTCAAAAATGTTAAAGGGCGAAAAAGACAAGCTTACCATTCAAATTAAGGGTGATGGCCCTCTTGGAGGAATAGTCGTTGTATCTGACTCTAGTGCAAACGTAAGGGGATATGTCCACAACCCAAATGTAGACCTACCTCTAAATGATCATGGTAAACTAGATATAAGAACAGCAGTGGGCTTCGGATATATTAATGTTATAAAGGATATGGGGCTTAGTAAGCCGTATATTGGATTTACAGAGCTAGTTTCTGGTGAGATAGCTGATGATTTGACATATTACTTTGCTACATCAGAACAGGTGCCATCAACAGTTGCTCTCGGTGTATTAGTAGATACACATGGCGTCATAAGTGCAGGTGGATTCATAATCCAGCTTATGCCTGGCGCTGAGGAGGAAACCGTTGAGAAGCTCGAGAAACGATTAATTGGGTTTCCGCCAACATCTAAGCTATTGGCACAAGGAACTTCGCCAGAACAGATTCTAGAGATGCTATTAGATGAGATGAATCCGAGAATTGTTGAAAAGGTACCATTTAATTTCCAGTGCAACTGTTCAAGAGACAGGATGGAGAGAAATTTGATTAGTATTGGAAAAAATGATCTGCTTGAAATTCTCCAAGATGGACAGGGCGCAGAGCTGCAATGCCACTTTTGTAATACCAAATACAATTTTACTAACCAGGATATTGAGATGCTTATTAAAGGGAACAATTGAGAGATATACTGAAATTATATAGCTTAGATATTTAAAGCTTTTACGAGTATAATAACGCGTACTTATAATAATTCTTAAAGAAAACAAATATAGTTGTTGACTTTAGTCGAGAATTTTTGTATACTATCAATTGTCGCTCACGGAAATAACCATGGGAGCTTAGCTCAGCTGGGAGAGCGTCTGCCTTACAAGCAGAGGGTCGTAGGTTCGAGCCCTACAGTTCCCACCATTTCCGTGAAGACAATTTTTGGCCCGGTAGTTCAGTTGGTTAGAATGCCAGCCTGTCACGCTGGAGGTCGACGGTTCGAGCCCGTTCCGGGTCGCCAATTTGCCCAGATAGCTCAGTCGGTAGAGCAGGGGACTGAAAATCCCCGTGTCGCTGGTTCGATTCCGGCTCTGGGCACCAAGATGCGGGTTTAACTCAGCGGTAGAGTGTCACCTTGCCAAGGTGAAAGTCGAGAGTTCGAATCTCTTAACCCGCTCCAAAAAAATGAGACAGATTACATATGTGGTCTGTCTCTATGTTGACGGCGCCATAGCCAAGCGGTAAGGCAGAGGTCTGCAAAACCTCTATCCCCAGTTCAAATCTGGGTAGCGCCTCCAATTAAAAAATCCTCAAATCTTATTAAAGAGATTTGAGGATTTTTTTTCATAGCTTATCGCCCCATATTTGATGTCGATATTTAGATGGAGCAACTCTTTCAAATGTTTTGAACATTCGGCTGAAGACTGCAAGGTCAGTATACCCTAATTCATTTGCTATGTATTCTATATTTTTATTTGTGCTTGTGAGCATATTTTTTGCAAAATCCATTTTTAATTGTGAAACATATTCACTTGGTGTAAGCCCAAATCTTTGTTTGAAACACCTTGTAATATAATCAGGTGTGAAATTAAAAGTAGAAGATATTATTTTTAAATTAATACATGTTTTATAATTTATTTTTATATATTTATGCACATGATCTGCAAGGATATCTTTTTCATATAAGCAGTTTACATTTTTAGCTTCAGACATGTACCCTATCAGTTTAGTAAAGATACTTTGTGATTTTATAGGGTACTGCAATACACTAAAAGTATGAACTAATTCGGATAGTAGATTAGAAAACTCTTCTATTGGATAAGAATCATTCATCTTTAAATTGATAAGTATTTCAGGTTTCCTAATCCCAACACCGGTATCCGTTATAGTTATAACATTGTTCTTATTTACTTCCTGTGAATCAGGTAGATAAAGCAAATAATTTCCTTGCGGAATGAAATGTATCCAAAAGTATTCTGCATTTTCATTACTTGGCTTATAACCGTAGTGCCGTATCCCTGGTGTTTGAATAAAGTACTCTCCAGCGGTAAGATCATAATGATTTTCTCCTTCGGTTAAATAGACTGTTCCGTGGATTATGAACATAATAACAAAAGTGGGAAATATTCTTTCTGCGTGGACATCCCCTGGCATGAAAAAAGATTTACCACAACTTATGAAGGCTGGGAAAGGGGGGCAATTCATATGAAGCCAATCATTTTTCATAATTCCTCCTAAATAGTCTGAATATGCAAAATATATAACGGAATATATCATTCTATAATAGTATTTTAAAGCTTAAAATAACATTTATCAAGCGTTTTTTGAATTTATGAATATAATTTAGGAGGTAGTTAAAATGCAAAATGAAAGTTGGAAAATTGATAGTGGTATAATTAATAAGTGGTCATCAAAATTTCATGGATGGTATCATTATCCTGAACATTTAATTTCTACTCAGCTGGCTGATGGAATGGAGTTTAAAAGTGTAGACTGTCCTTTGGTATTTCAGATAGAGGGTGATAATAAATGGTACATGTTTTATACCGGATTTGAAGGCGTTGGATATCAAACTATGCTTGTGAGTAGTAAGGATCTTATATGTTGGGAGAATAAAGGTCTTGTGATGAGCTATGGTGGAGCGGGAGTTTATGATTTCGGGGGAGTGTCCTTTGGAGGACTTCTATTTCAGAGCTATAATTTAAAAGATAAACGGATACTAAAAAGAGTAAATGGAATGTATCAAGCACTTTATGGATGCTATCCAAAACAGGGAGGGTACGAAATAAGACCTGGTGCAGAAGGCAGAGCAATTAGCAAAGATGGTCTAAAGTGGGAACGAATATCAAATGAAAGACCTATATTATCTGTCGATGGAGCTAATGAATGGGAAAAAGATTGCATCTACCAACCATGGCTCTTAGAACATGATGGCAAATATTACAACTTTTATAATGCTGCAAATGGAATATATGAACAAATAGGGGTGGCATTTTCTGAGGACTTATTAAATTGGGAAAGGTATAAGATAAATCCAATTTTGGAAAACGGGGAAAAGGGAAGCTACGATGAATATTTTTGTTCGGATGGAAAAGTATTTTATGATGAAGATCATTGGGTAATGTTCTATTTTGGAGTGAAAATAGAACAAGAAGTATGGAGTGCACATATAATGGCTGCTTTTTCCTATGATCTACTTCATTGGACAAAAGACTCGGAACCGTTATACAAAGCAGGAGATCATCCTGAAGGATTAGATAAGAATTTCGCACATAAGATATCTATAGTTTTTAATCCTGTAAATGATGTTTTGTATATGTACTATAACGCTGTTGGTATCAGGGGACGAGGAATTGGGCTCATTACAAGCAAAAAGATCATATGATTGAAATTCATAAACGGATAGCCCAAATTGACAAATGAGTAGAAGTTATTATATATTAAAAGCATCAGCCCAATTAGTCTGCTATTTCCCACGATATCAAAGGAGCCGAAATATGAATATGGATTATTACAATATTATCATAGTTGAAGACGAAGAAGATATTAGGAATGGTTTAGCAAATGTAGTTGATTGGGAATCTATTGGATTTGTTATTTCTGAGGTTTTTTCTGACGGAGATACCGCCCTCGAATATTTAAAGAGTAATGATGTGGATGTGATAATATCCGATATCGTCATGCCTCGCCAATCAGGATTAGATATCGCAAAGTGGGTACAAGAAAACAAGCCAAAAATCAGGGTTGTACTTTTAAGTGGGTATAGTGATTTTGCGTATGCACAGCGAGCAATAAAATATAATGTAAAAAATTATTTTTTAAAGCCTACCAATATAGATGAAATATATGAGGTTTTTTGTTTAATTAGAATAGATTTAGAAAAGCAGACCTTTGAGAATAGGAATCGGCGGGAGAAGAATAAAAAACAGGAAAAAGTCTTAATGCTTTTTCGACAGATGATGTTCAGCAAATTACTGAGTGAAGGAATTCCAGAAGAGAATACTTTAACTAATATTCTTGAAATATCCGGATTTAAAGAAAGTGCAGTTAAATACTCTTGGTGGTTTTGTACATTATGCAGGAGAGTTCCTGCTGAAACATCAGATTTAAAGTTGAGCTGCTTATCTCAAAAAAATGTGGATAGATTATTTAGTGTTCTAAACGGTGATAGTGATATTTTTTCTTCAGTGCCTGTACATTTTCATGCCGAAAGTATAGATTTGATCATTTGGTCAGAAATAAAAAATGATTGCAAGGATGACTACATAGAAAAGTATATTACGCCTAGGATGCTTACTGTTAAAAATCTGCTTGGTTACGATTTGGAAATGGTAAAAGTAAGCTATTTTTCTAATTTGAAAGATTTGTTTAATGATAATAAGAGAAGTTATTGGTCTAATATCTCTGAACCTGATAAAATCAAAGATAATTATTTCTATGGGAAAGATAAATTTGGACAACCTCTTCCAATTATCAAAGACGCAATAAATAGAAATGATGTGGATATGATATTGGACGGTATGAGTACTATAATAGAAAGTGATTTAAAAGACAAATTTTCGTTACTTCAAAAATATGCAGTAACTTTTATATTTGAACTTCGTATTTTCTTTATCAATAATGTTCTTGAGATTCCTATTTTATATAACGATGAAAGTGTATATAAAAAAATTATTCTTTCAGACTCTACGGATATTATTATAGCCTATTGCATGCAGGTTCTAGAGGAATATAAAAGGCATATTGTTATGATTGGAAAACCACATGTACGAAAGATAAAAGAATACATAGAAGAGCATATACTTGAAGAAATCAACACAGCAGATATTGCTCAATTAGTATATTTGAATCCCACTTATTTAAGCCGGATGTTTAAAAAAGAGACAGGGGAAAATATTACTGAATATATTACTAGACATAAAATGGAAAAAGCCAAGGAACTTCTGACTGATCACAGATATAAGGTATATCAGATAGGGGAGATGATTGGTTATAAAGATGTGCGACATTTTTACAAAATTTTCAAAAAGACTTTTGGCCATACACCCAACGACTATCGGAATAAGGCTTAATGATGATTAAAGTATTGGTAATTCCCTTGTTAAAGATAGGAGAAATAAATGTCAAAGATAATAAACAAGCACTTTATTGATGGTTTTGTATTAACTATGAAAGACTATAAATTTAACAGTATCTTTATAAAGAATTACAAACTGATATTATTGATACTGGTGATTCCAATAATGCTACTTGTGCTGGTGATTTATAGTTACAATACTAAAATAATTAATCAGCAAGTCGAAAACAATAATAGAAACACATTGATTAAATTGAAAAACGAGATTGATAATATTACAGAGAGAGGTAAGGTTACAGCTGTCAAACTTGCTAATTATAAGGATTTACTTACCTTTTATTCTCAGGGGTCCTTATATAGTTCCTTTGATACAATCCAATTGATTGATAATATTCAGAAACAAATTGACTATACAGCATCGACAAACAGCGATGTGAAGGATATTATTATTCACTTTCGAAATAAGGATTATTTCATCGCAGTAGGTAGTTCTTGGACAGGATTCTATCAAATTAATCTCCGAAATATACCGGCACAAATGGTTGATTATGAAAATATTCAAGATGGAGACAGCTATTTTGAAGCTTATGGTGGAAGTATGTTCCTAAAAGCATATATTCGTTCTTTTGGTGAAATTATCGGAGTCGTTATTTTAAAATCCAGTAACGATGTATTTATGGCCAAAGCCAGGAGCATGTTTCAAACTTCTGAATCCAGAATGTTTATTCTTGATATGGATAACAATATTATAGCTGACAGTAGGAACATATACAAAAATAACAAATTAGATATAGTTTACCCACAGATTAAATCCTTACTGGCTTCTGAAAAATTAAACGGGTTTATTGATTTAGATGATGCAAAAAGCATAGTATCTGTTGTAGGATCAGGTAACATGAAATGGCGCTATGTACTTGTCTCACCCATTGGCATTTATAATCAGAGTATTCGGGATATGAAATATACTGTAATTTTTCTAGTACTACTAGTGCTTTTTGTTACCTTGATTGTATCTTGGATAATAACGTATAAATTATATCGACCAATCCAAATTATTTTAGATGTCATTAATAATAAAAATGGTAATTTTAAGAAATTGGGAGAATCTGATTTCAAAATAATTGATGAAGTCGGTTTTATATCCAGCAGTATCAAGCAATCACAGATGCAGAACATTATTATTCGAACTGAACTGGAAAACAAGATGGATTTATTAAAAAGGGCACAGTCAGTTGCACTTCAGGCTCAAATCAACCCGCATTTTCTGTATAACACCTTGGAGTCCATCAATTGGAAAGCACTTCAGCTTCTTAACGGTCAAAATCAGATTTCTGCGATGGTGAATGATCTCTCCAAGTTACTTCGCTTAAGCCTTGATTCAAAAAGTCATCTTGTAAGCATAGATATGGAAATTCAACACGCAGAAATATATATTAAAATTCAAAAACATAGGTTCAAGGAACGTTTTTTAGTTGAATGGGAAATATGTGATAATATTAAGGAATATAAAATGGTGAAATTGACATTGCAGCCCTTACTAGAGAACGCTTTATCCCATGGTATGGGAAAACTTGAAAAAGTTTGTATAATTAAAATAGCATGTACGGAAAGTGAAAGCTGCATAGAATTCATTATTAAGGATAATGGTTGTGGAATTGATTCTGAAAGGCTTTCTTTTATTCGTGAAAAACTTACAGATAGTACATTGGCTGAATCAGATCATTTAGGTCTTGTTAATGTCAACCAAAGAATTCAGCTAGCCTTTGGATTGGATTATGGTATATCACTGGAGAGTAATGAACAAAGTGGGACTATAGTAAAAATGACAATACCAAAAGTACAATAGACCACACTATATTTTTCGAATTTTCTTTTATTTATAAAAAATTAAGTCGGAAAGCATATCAAGGATATTCATTTCTATAATTTGAATTTGTAAAACTTATTCTGTATTATAAGTAGAAATAAGTATGTTGAATTAGTCATACAAAATATCAAATCAAGTACATTGTTTACCCAACAATCTTAATCTATAATTGTCACATAAAGAAGTATTAATTAAATAACTGGCAAATTAACTTTCATTAAACTTTGATATTTAATATTTTTTATAGCGCAAGACAGAGGGGTAAAATAAAATGAATCATTACGTTATTAGTCCAAGGAAGAGATTTAAGGATATAATGAGAAGATATTGGGTGCTTTATGCTCTTGTGTTCCCTTGTATTGTTTTTTTAATAGTATTTAGGTATATACCCCTAATTCTCCAAGTAATATTGGCGTTTAAGGATTATAAACTTGCAGAAGGTATATGGGGTAGTCGATGGGTAGGCTTTGATAATTTTGTACAAATACTCACAGCACCAGAAATATCACAAGTAGTTTATAATACGTTTTATCTAAGTCTGCTTCGTTTAATCACTGGATTCCTCCCGCCCATTATATTAGCAATTTTACTCTTTGACTTACTTGGACATAGATTAAAAAGAATATGTCAAACTATTATATATATACCTCACTTCTTCTCGTGGACAGTTGTTTATGCAGTAACGTATGCTTTTTTCTCAAATGGAGGACTTGTCAACTCTTTGCTAAGCAAATTAGGATTATCTGGGCGGAATTATTTAGTAGAAGAAAATTGGTTTCTACCCCTATTATTGGGTTCAGCTATATGGAAAGAAATAGGTTGGAATACTATTATATATTTAGCTGCCTTAACATCAATAAATACTGAGCTATACGAGGTTGCGAAAATTGACGGTGCCGGACCGTTAAAGAGGATACAATATGTAACTCTTCCTGGTATACGTAATGTTGTAATTTTCCTACTGGTTTTATCATTAGGAAACATACTAAGAGGAGCTGGGATGGAACAAATTCTTCTCTTTTACAGTCCACCAGTATTTGCTATTTCAGATGTAATTGATACATGGGTGTATAGGATGGGATTATCAAATCTGGAATACAGTTTAGGTTGTGCTGTGTCGTTTTTCCAGTCAGCTTTCGGGCTAGTGACAATTTTAATTTGTAATAAATTATCAGTAAAATATACTAAAGTCGGATTATGGTGAGGATGAAAAAATATGAAAGCAAATGTAGCAGAATTATTATACCAAAGAATTATTAAGTTAAGTATTATTTTGTTTTCAGGAATGTGCTTGTATCCATTGTTTTATATTTTAGTTTTATCTTTTACAAAAGAAAGGGAATGGGTTGAGAAAAACGGGATTGTTTTGTTACCAGCAGATCCAACTTTTAATGCTTATATAACTATTATTACTAAATCGCCTCTTTTTTTCAATGCATTTTTTATAAGTGTTCTTCGTGTTGTTATTGGATCTACGCTTATAGTAGCTTTTACGTTGGTTATGGGTTATGTTACTTCCAGAAAAGGATTGCCTGGAAAAAAAATAATGCTTATCATGGTTTTGGTTACAATTCTTTTTCCTGGAGGACTGATTCCTACATATTTGGTAATAAAGGAATTGGGTCTGATGAACAAATTTCCAGTATATTTTATTCCTTCATTAGTAGATGGATTTGGAGTTCTGGTATTTAAACAGTTCTTTTCGAATATTCCTGCTGAAATTGAAGAATCAGCACAAATGGATGGAGTAAGTGAATTTTCAATGCTGATAAAAATAATAATTCCTATGAGTACAGCTGTCATTGCAACTTGGGTGCTCTTTACCGCAGTAGGGCAATGGAATTCATGGTTTGATGCACTTGTGTATATAAGAAACTCTAAACTAATGCCTTTGCAACTTATTATTTACAACCTATTTCAAGAGAGTCTGGGTTTTAGTTTTAACCAGAGTATTTTGAATCCGGTGAGTAGGGTATCCTCTTTAACGTTAAAGATGGCTACTACAGTACTGGGAATAATACCTATACTCTGCATATACCCATTTCTACAAAAATACTTTGTTACAGGTGTGTATACAGGTTCAGTTAAAGGATAACATTTTTGATTTTTCTATGTTCCAAATGAATTAAGTTACAAACCTAAAAGGTTACGTATAAAAAAAAAAGAGGAGGAATTTGTAAATGAAAAAGGTATTTGCTTTAATAACTGTACTATGCGTTTTGATTCCCACAGTTTTTGCAGGGTGTGGAAGTGAAAGTAATAGTACAACCAACAATACTACTGTTGTAAGTTCGAGTAGCACCACGGATGTGGTTGCTACTGCAGCTACTCAAACTAATAAGTTTGAAAAAAAATTGAAAATTGAAATGATGCAGGGTACATGGGTGGGAACACCTGTGGGTGGAGCAGACGATGTATATAAAAAATGGCTCGATGAAACTTTCAATATTGATTTTGTATTGACTGGCGTTCCTAACTTTAATGAACAGGTTATGGTTAGATTTGCTTCAGGTGATGCACCGGATATGGTCAGTAGTTATGACAAGAATATGATTATAAAACTTCATGAAGCAAAACTGACAATCGACGATTGGAACTTATATAAGGACAAGGTACCTTCTGTTTTTAATAGTATGTCTGATGCTCAAAGAAGTGCTGCTAGTGTAGCTGGAAAGCTTGCATTAATAGCTCCAGCGTCTGCTCCTCAAAACTGGTCTTTTAAAATTCGTAAGGACTGGTTGACTACTTTAGGTTTGCAAATGCCAACAACACCTGACGAACTTTTAGAGGTAGCTAGAAAGTTTGCAAAGAATGATCCTGATAAAAATGGTAAAAACGATACATATGCATTCACTTCGGCTGGTGGAAAGAATGGTTTCGGAGAAATTGATAATCTGATATGTATGTATGGACCAAGAGATTATTATGTAGGTACTGATAAAAAAGTTACACATCCTATCATAGATGGTAACTATGAAAAATTCCTTAATTTCATAAAAATAGCTTACTCTGAAAAGTTAATTGACCCTGACTTCTTTACAGTAGGGTGGGAAGATAGAAAACCAATGTTATACAACGGTAAGTTCGGAACAGCATGGTATCCTGGCGTATTGATCAATGAAACTGAAAACGCAACAGGTATTACAGGTAAAACAATAGACTGGTGGGACACGATGCCAATGCCTAAAGGTTCAGAAGAAGGTGGTAAACTTCCTGCAGGTGGTTTATTTGCTACAGTACAAACTGTAAGTGCAAGTGCAGAAAAGGATCAGGAAAGATTGGATCGTATACTTGCAGTCATTGATGCTACAACATATCCGAACGAAGGCTACTTTAAACTTCGCTGGGGACAAGATATTGATGGTTTCGTTTTGAAAGATGCTGGAGATGGATATAAATTCTTAAATGCTACAGGAAATGCTGGAGTAAACAAAAGAGGACAATATGACGGCGCAAACAAAGGATTATATGACTATGGCTTCAGTATTGCCACAGGCGCTGATTTAGTAATAGAAAGTACACAAGACACTTTAACTGCCACTGCAATCAGACAAAAGGAATTGGATGGAATAACAATGAAACTTCCTGCTTATGGTCAAGAAGGAATGATGACTACATTAGATTCTACAGTTGTGGACCAACTAAATAAGATTGTATTTGAATTCAGTTTCAAATATATTTCAGGCAAAGACACAAATTATGCTGCTTTTAAAGATAAATGGTTAAAAGCTGGCGGACAAAAAATGCTTGACGATTCCTATACACAACTAAAGGCAATTGGTTTAGCTCAGTAAAAAGAACAGAATAATATAAGTATGCGATTATACTATTTGGTATCATAGTAATTACAGAAAGGAACGGCGGAGCAGGTCAGATCTGCCGTTCCTTTTGGTAATAAGTATATTAAGATGAGTTGACATTGTAATTTTGTAAAAGGTAGGATTATTAGGTAACGACGTTTTTTGAACGTAATAAATAATCAAGGACGTGATTATGAAAGAAAACGTGGTTTTAAAAATAATCGGTATAATTATGTAAAAATGAGAGGATGGTAAATTATGTTGAAAATTAAGAATCTAAAATCCAGGTATATTTCCATTATCTTGGTACTTGCGATAATTACAACCTTGTTTAACTTTTTAAGTATTTCAGCAGTAGCAGCAACAAATTTGGCACTGAATACTAGTGGGATAGGTTATCCGCAGGTATCTGCATCCTATACATTTAGTTATGATAATGTTTGGGAAGTTGTGAATGGCGTTATAAACTATGCAGCTACACCAGATGACAGATGGACTAGTTATGAATCTCCAAATGCGACAGATTGGTTGGCAATAGATTTTGGTACTGATAAAACAATAAGTCAAGCTAATTTATACATTTATAGTGATGGCGGTGGAGTAAAAGCTCCTGCCAGTTATAACGTACAATACTGGAATGGAACCGATTGGATGGATGCTGCAAGTCAGTCTAATTCACCAGCTGCTCCTACAGGCGGTGCACTAAATACTGTGACATTTACTTCAGTAAACACTCAAAAGGTAAGAGTAGTATTTACACATATGAGTGGTGCAAAGACAGGGGTAACAGAACTTGAACTTTATTCAGTAAGTGGCGGAACACCAACACCAACACCAACACCAACGCCAGTAACAAATGTTGCCCTCAATATCAGCGGAATAGGATATCCGGAGGTAACAGCATCCTATACGAGTAGCTATGATAATGTGTGGGAAGCAGTAAATGGCGTTATAGTTTACACAGATTCGCCTCATGATAGATGGACGAGTTATCAATCTCTAAATTCTACGGATTGGTTGGCTGTAGATTTTGGTACTGCTAAAACGGTAAGTCAAGCCAAAGTATATATATATGATGATAACGGTGGAGTAAAGGCACCTGTTAGCTATAATGTACAATACTGGAATGGTACCACTTGGGTGGATGCTGTAAGCCAGTCTAAGTCACCAATAGCTCCTGCTGGTAGTGCAGTTAATACAGTGACATTTACAGCTGTAAGCACTGAAAAAGTTAGAGTTGTATTTACGCATACAAGTGGTGCAAAGACTGGGGTAACAGAACTTGAACTTTATGCGACAGGTGGTACAGTTACACCAACGCCAACACCAACGCCAACACCAACGCCAACAGTAACACCAACACCAACACCAACGCCAACAGTAACACCAACACCAGGTGGAATAACGAATGTTGCACTTAATACATATGGCAGAGGTTGGTATCCATTACCATCCGCTT
>Ga0209430_1000562_pt1 | contig 36555 bp, 27 predicted proteins | sample BarGraIncub1133A_FD_184504 | JGI IMG/M metagenome (GOLD analysis project Ga0209430, IMG submission 184504) | Arctic peat soil microbial communities from Barrow, Alaska - Barrow Graham LP Incubations 11-33A (SPAdes) (version 2) | ecosystem: Environmental > Terrestrial > Soil > Wetlands > Peat... | reverse complement strand
TGATTTGGGATGCCCCCAAAGGCAATTGGACTATCGTGAGGATCGGACATACTATCACCGGCGAAGAACAAGCCGCCGCTCCTCATTCCTGTGTCGGTCTGGATGTAGACAAACTCAGCAAATATGGCGTTCAGCAGCATTACGACAAATTCCTCAAGCCGCTTTTCGAACAAACCAGACCCTACCATGGGCGCAGTCTGGAAGGCTTGACCATCGATAGTTGGGAAGTCGGAAGCCAAAACTGGACCCGCGACATGCTGCCCGAATTTAGCAAACGCGCCGGTTACGATCTGAAACAATACCTGCTCACCTTCACCGGACGTTATGTGAATTCAGCTAAGGAGACCGAACGTTTCCTCTGGGATTTGCGTCGCGTTCAGTCCGACATGTTGGTGGAATACTATTACGGCGGCATGCGCGACATCCTGCACAAAGAAGGTTTGAATTTATCGGCTGAACCCTATGGCGACGGTTCCTTCGAATCCCTCCAGGCCGGTAAGAGTCTCGACGTCATCATGAGCGAATTCTGGGTACATGGCCTCTACGGAGGTGCCGCCACCAGCCAACAGGCCGGATACATCGCCCACACTTGGGGCCTGCCAGTCGCTGCTGCCGAAAGCTTCACCGCCATGCCCGACCTTAGCAAGTTCACCGAATACCCTTCGGCCATGAAAGCAGACGGTGATTGGATGTTTACCAACGGCGTGAATCGACTGGTTTTCCACGTGTACGCCCATCAACCGCATCCCACTGCCCAACCTGGCATGGTCATGGGGCCTTTTGGTACGCACAACAACCGAAACAATACTTGGTTCAGCAAAGCAACAGACTATTTCCTCTACCTCAAACGTTGCCAGTATGTGTTGCAGAGCGGCCTGTTTGTAGCCGATGCAGCCTATTACCTTGGCGAAGAAGTTACTGGCCCCTCCGACATGCAGAATCCCAATCCAGGTCATGCCTTCGACATCCTGTCCCGCGATGCCCTGTTGCAAAGGGCTTCCGTCCAAAACAACCGACTGGTGCTGCCCGACGGGATGAATTATCGGTTCCTCATCCTGCCCAACATTAAAACAATGTCGTTGCCGGTGCTTCGAAAGCTTAAAACGTTGCTGGAAGATGGACTATGGATTTCAGCCCTAAAGCCGGCAACCTGGCCAGGGCTCCTTTCGGCAGAAGACCAGTCCGAATGGAAACATATCGTGGAAGATCTCTGGAACAAATTGCCGGACGGCGTTTACCGTTACGGTTCAGGGCGCCTGTTTATCAATGTACCGGCAAACAAACTTTATGAGGAAGCCAATCTAAAGCCTGATTTCAGTTATGAATCTTCCAATCCGAACACCATCATCAATTACATTCACCGCCGTATAGGAACCGACGATGTCTGGTTCGTTTGCAACAACCGCCGCCAGAACGACACCATCCTGGCACATTTCCGCATCACGGGCATGCAACCCGAATGGTGGAATCCTCAAACAGGTGAAATTAGAAACCTGAATATTTTCCGCCAACACGATGAACAAACGCTGATTCCGCTGACACTGGAACCCTCTGAATCTGGATTTGTAGTGTTCAGGAAGCCGTTGAAACAGACCGTTTATGACGGCTTGATGAAAAACGGGGTTCCCTTGCTTAGCCCGAACCCCGATCACTATGTCGCAGTTACGCCCGCTGACCTGAAAGCCGATTTCTCCGTTTCCTTCTGGGCAAAACCCGACGTCATCGCTAAAAATAGCAGGTCTTATCTGCTTTTCCCCGTCAATGGTTCGTCAAAATACGGAGCCGGAAATGCTACTATCGGACTTTCTATCGGACAAAACGGAGTCCGGGTTTTTGAACAGGAAATGCAGGCTCGCGAAGTGCTCTTTGTCCCACAGAAATTGGAAGGCTGGAGCTTTATCAATTTAATCTATAAAAACAACACACCAATAGTATTTATAGATGGTGTCAGGGTGGCAGAAGGCAAGAAATCCCCCTACATCGTGCATGCCAACCGCAATGAATTGGCGCCTTCCAACCCGCTGATACAGATTTTTCAAGGCGAAAACACCCTTCCAATCTGGTCTGCTGAAGCCTTGGATTCAGCAGCGGTCGTTCGCCTTTTTGCAGAAGGCAAACCCGCCAACAAACTTCCAGAATTCCTGATGATGAGCGGTAACAAGCTCTTTCGAGCCAAAGGATCCTATAACCTGCTGAAACCAGGAATAAAACCATCGACACTTATCCTTAAAAAAGAGTTGCCGGTGTACAATCTCAGCAACGACTGGATTCTCCATTTCCCGGAGGGCAAAGGTGCACCTTCCCAAGACACACTTCATACGCTTATTTCCTTGCACCGACTGACCGAATCGGGAGTTAAATATTTTTCCGGAACAGCCTCTTGGCAACGCAGTTTTCAACTGACCTCCAAAGATCTGATCGGGAATCAGTTGATTCTTGATTTGGGTCAGGTTGCCGTGATGGCCGAAGTTTATGTAAATGGCAAATCGGCAGGTATGTGTTGGAAACCCCCTTTCCGATTGGATATAACAGATCTTTTGAATTCCGGAGAAAATCTATTGGATATTCGCGTTACCAACCTTTGGGTCAATCGGTTGATTGGTGACGAGTTTCTACCTGCCGAAAATGGATACGACGTTTGGGGTGAAATTAAAACATTCCCCGACTGGTATGTGAAGAATCTCCCTAAAACAGGCGAACGTGTCACCTTTGTTACCTGGAAACAATACGATAGGAACGGACCCTTGGTGGAATCCGGTTTGATTGGTCCGGTGACCTTGTCTGTCTGGAAAGCGTTAAAGGAATAGCATCAAGCCAGAAACTTACTGATTTTTTGTTTCAACAGCTCAACGCGAAACGGCTTCGTCATGTAAGCGTCGAAAATCGTGTTGTATTTTTCAACTTCAAAATCGATTGCATAGGCCGTCTGTGCAATAATTGGCAGATCCGGTCGAAAGGTTTTGATGGTAATGGCTGCCTGGAAACCATCCATTATAGGCATCCTTATGTCCATCAGAATCAAGTGGATAGAATCGTCTGCTTGTGCTATGTCGACCGCTTCCTGTCCGTTTCTGGCATGGATAAGTTTCCAATTCATTGGCTGAAGCAATGCATCTATGAACAAGTAGTTGATGTCTTCGTCTTCAGCGACCAAAATGGTGAACCCCTCTTTCCAAACTATTGGAGCAATTTCTTCAGTCTTCATAGGAGTAATTTGTTTGTATGGCAAAGTGAAATGAAAAACAGAGCCCTTTTCAGGTTCCGATTCAACCCCAATCTCTCCTCCCAATAATTCTACAAAGGCTTTGGAAATGGCCAACCCAAGTCCAGTTCCGCCGTATTTTTTATTGATGTCTTCGTTGGCTTGTCTGAACCGTTCGAAAATAGTATCCTTCATTTCCGGATTAAACCCGATGCCAGTATCTTTAACGAAAAAGACCAGATTGTTACCTTTCAATGTACAATTGATTTCGATACTGCCCGCCTTGGTGAATTTTAAAGCATTGGTCACCAGATTGGACAAGATTTGAGTTAATTTTGTCCGGTCTGTCAAGATGTTGGCTTGATCCACTGTAATGCTTGTCGAATTAATGAATTCTAAAGACAAGCTGTTAGCCGTAGGTTTGAATATATGAGTCAGTTCGTTCATCAACTGAAGGATGTCCACCTCCTGAAAGTTTACTTTTAACTGCTTGGTTTCCACCGATGAAATGGTCAAGACATCGGTGATGATAGTGAGTAACTGATCACAATTGCTACGTATGATGGCGTTGTAATTTTCTTTCTGCTCAAGACTAAGGTCGGGTTCTATCATTAGACTTGAAAAACCGCAGATGGCATTCATCGGAGTTCGAATCTCATGGGAAATGTTTTGAAGGAAAGCGGTTTTCAAATGATTGTTTTCCTCCGCCTTTTCTTTGGCTTCAATCAATGCAATTTCTACTTCTTTTTTATGTGTAATGTCTTCTGAAACACCGAGCAAAAATCTTGGGTGACCATTATGGTCCAGAATAGGCACCTTTTTAGTATTGAATAACCGTAGTCCATTTTTTGTCAGCAGCGTTTCTTCCTTCTGAATGCTGGTATTAGTCTCCAAAACTATCTGATTTTGCGCCATCAGAATACTTGAAATCTCTTTTGGTAAGAAATGGGATTCGTTTTTACCAATCATAGAATCACGGTTCCATCCCATGAATTCTTCCATCGCTTTATTCACTAAGACATAGTGTGTTGTTGCTGCATCGATAACAAAAACCATATCGGGAATATTTTCCAGAATGCAGGCAACAAAATTTTCATTTTCCTGAGCCTTATCTTTGGCAACCTTCAGCTCATGATTTTGTGCCAGGAACTTCTCGTACAACAACTTGTAGTCCTGAATCTTTTTTTCCAGTAATTCTCTGGCCAATCTGATTTTTTTCATATGTTCCCGAACCAGAATGAACAGCATCAAGGCTGTAATCAGAATAAAGAAAAAGCCTTTGTAGGTTTGAATTTTACTGATTGTTTCCAGATCTTTGATGAGAAAATCCAGCAATTCATCAGACAAAATAATCCAAGCTAAACCGAAAACCAAGTAAATGATGGTGATCCGATACGAAAATTTCTCAATGATGCCCCTTTTCTTTTTCATCCGTTTGTGGTTTGATAAACGCATTCGACAAGAAAAATGTCAAGAATTGTTGCGAAAATACAACATTGGGTTCATTAACTCAAACAAAAGTTACTATTATTTGAAATACAAAAAAAGAGGATGCATTTTGATCATCCTCTTCCTTTAAAAAACTACTAATTTATTTCTTCAACCAAAGTCGTGTCATGTCTTCCAACGTTTTACCCTTTGTTTCCGGTACCAATTTCCAAACAAAAAGGGCTGAAAGCACACTCATGACTCCAAACAGGATGTAGGTGAACGAAATGCTGAAAGCCTCCAATGCAGGGAATGTGGCTGTAACGATAAAGTTGGTGATCCATTGTGCTGCCACAGCGATGGCGATTGCTTTTCCACGAATGGTGTTGGGGAAGATTTCAGAAATCAACACCCAGCAAATCGGGCCCCAGGACATCATGAATGAGGCGGTGTAAATGATGATGAAAACAAGCGTGCTTACACCCAATACACTGAAATAGGAAAGTCCTCCAATGGCAAACATACCGATTGCCATTCCTATGGAACCAATGATGAGCAGTGGTTTCCGTCCAAACTTATCTACCGTGAAAATGGCAACCAGCGTAAAGACAATATTCACAAAACCCATGATGACTGTCTGCCACATTGCTGTTTGAGACATAATCACCTCTTTTGCGGCTTGAGCTTCCGGACTTAAAATGACATCTTTAACTGCTTGAACTGGTGCGGAATGGAAGAGCAGGGATTCAAAAATTTTCGGTGCATAATAAAGTACGACATTGATACCCACTACTTGTTGAAAGACGGATAGCAAAATACCGATGATCAGAACCAATTTGCCGTAGGTCAAGAGAGGCTCCGTTTTCTCATGGGCGGTTGCTTTAATCTCAGTCAAGATTTCAGCAGCTTTTTTGGAGCCGTTGATCTTGGATAAAATGTGTAAGGCTTTCTTTTCCTGTCCAACCATCGCCAGATAACGCGGCGTTTCGGGTACGATAAAGAGCAGCATACCGAACAGTATGGCAGGAACGGCATTGGAAGCAAACATCCAGCGCCAGCCGATGCTCTGGATCCATGACTGGTCACGGTCTTGAATGATGAAGAAATTAACGAAGTATACCACCAACATACCGAAAATAATCGCGAATTGGTTCCATGAAACCAATTTGCCGCGAATTTCTGCCGGTGCGATTTCAGCTATATACATGGGGCAGATGGCGGAGGCAAGACCAACACCGATACCACCCAAAATGCGATAGATGTTAAAAGCAATCAGGACTGACAGTGAGCTTTCTCCTTTATGAAAGAAAAATACTTCGGGATAAGCGGCACCCAATGAAGCTACCAAAAAGAGGACGGAGGCGAGCAGCAGTGATTTCTTGCGCCCAAGTGCCGATGCAAGCAAGCCAGACAAGGCGCTTCCGATAATGCAGCCTATCAGAGCACTAGCGACAGTTGCTCCATAATAGAATTCGGACATTGCTCCGAATGAATCAAAATGGAAGAAAACTTTTAGTGATTTAACAGCGCCTGAGATGACCGCTGTGTCGTAACCAAACAATAAACCACCGATCGTTGCGATCAAGGTGATAAGAAATACGTAGCTTTTGCTTCCGTTTTTGGAGTCCATAGGTACAGATTTAAGTAAGTTCGCTGCAAAAGAACATCAATAATTCCTGATTCACAACAAAGGACGTTGGGGAGCACGCATGCATTCTAAAGGTAAAAAGACAATATACAATGCGCTTAATCCTCTATTCAGTGGAAAACTAAGGGTAAGCATATCGTAAACTATACAATAAGCCTGTATATTAAAAAAGGTTAAATGGTTTATGGGTTTATTCTACGGTCATCTCACCGCAATAGGAAACGCCCATTTCTCGTCGAATTACCTCCGGGTCGACGTGATGTCCCAGCAGAAACATCAGCTTGGTGACGGCCGATTCAGTCGTAATGTCATAACCACTCACAACACCGGCTTCATGGAGATGGACACTGGTTTTATAGCGTCCCATTTCAACACTTCCTGTATTGCACTGAGTGACATTGACGATAACGATGCCCTGTTCAGTGGCTTCCTGCAAGGCACGGATCAGCCAATCGTGCGATGGAGCATTACCGGCTCCAAAACTTTCCAAAACAAGGGCCCGAAGACCGGGAGTATGGAAAACAGCATGTACGTATGATTCAGAAATACCGGGGAAAAGTTTCAGAATGGCGATGTCCGTTTTCATTGCCCTGTGAAGATGCAGGGGCTCTCCACCTCGTTCGTAGTGGATGACCGAACGGTTGTATCGGATGTGTACCCCGGCCGTGGCCAGCGCGGCATAATTGTAGGAACCGAAGGCGTTGAAAAGCTCTGCATTTTTTTTAGTGGTCCGATTACCCCGCCAAAGTGTATTCTCAAAGAAGATACAGACTTCTGGTACCAAAGAAAAACCGAACTCAGAAGCAGCGGCTATTTCGATGGCGGTGATGAGGTTTTCCTTACCGTCCGTACGAACCATGCCGATGGGGAGCTGCGAACCGGTGAAAATGACGGGTTTCTGCAGGTTTTGCAGCATGAAACTCAGCGCTGAGGCTGAATAGGCCATCGTGTCCGTGCCGTGCAACACCACGAAGCCGTCGTATCGGTCGTACGCTTCGTAAATGGTTTCAGCCATTCGGATCCATTCCTCAGGTCCCACTTCGGAAGAATCGAGCAAGGGGTCAAATTGAATAAAGTCAATGCGGAAATCAAATTTGTTAAGCTCCGGGATTTGTTTGTAAAGCTGCTCGAAACGGAATGGGGTCAGCGAGCCCGTTCCCGGGTCAACCGACATGGTGATGGTCCCTCCGGTACAAATCAGCAATACCTTTCGGAATCCGGCGTCGTTCATTCGATTCGTTTTAAGAAACTTTTTCTAGTTTCTTCATGATGGAAAACATAAATACAGAAGAAAGTGTACAGCAGACAACAAAAATCAGCCACAAGGACCAAAGAGGAACAAGGTTCCAGAAATGGGAACCAATCATAATAAGGAAATTACCGATAGCAGTCGAGGCAAACCAACCGCCCTGCATCATGCCTTTCAGTTTGGGAGGCGCCACTTTGGAAACAAAGGAGATGCCCATGGGGCTGATGAATAATTCAGCGATGGTCAACATGAAGTAGGTTGAAATCAACCAATAAGGGGTTACGCGCGTGTAATCGACAACGTCTCCGCGGTCCATCGGACTGAGCAAACCGAAAGAGGCTATAACCATAAGCAGGTAAGCTGCTGCAGCGATCAACATCCCGTAAGCAATTTTCTTGGGAGCAGTAGGTTCCTTGCCTTTTTTGCCCAACGAATTGAAAATTCCCACTGCAACCGGAGTCAGTATGACGATGAAGAACGGATTGAAATGTTGGAACAATTGCGGAGTAAATGGATTACTGACAGCGAAACCGGAAATGCGGACGTATGCCCAAACACCGGCAACCACTGCAACGGCGCCTAAAATCAGTCGTTTCTTCAGTGTGTTTTTGTCAGTCAAGGTATATTTTTTGACCGTAAACCACAAACAAATAGCCGAAATGGCTACCGGAATCAAGGTGAACAGATCAAACCATATATTGGTATATTTCCCAACGGATGTAGCCGTATAATCCCTGGCAAAATAGGTCAGTGTAAGCCCATTCTGATGGAAGGCCATCCAGAAGAAAATGACAGCGGCAAAAACCAAACATAAAGCAATGATTCGCTCGCGAGTTTCGGCCGGAGTGATTTCTTCCGTTGCTATATCTGTTTGTTTTTGAGCATTCTTTGTCTTTTCGCTTTGGATCATGTACGTTTTGCGTCCCAAAAAGAAGATGAGAAGTGATACTACCAAACTAATGCAAGCCACACCGAATCCAAGTTGATAAGCACCTCCTAGTTCGTTTACATAATGCTTGCTGAACTGCATTAGGCCGTCCATAGTAACAGATCCATCTTGCAGCTGTGCAATGCTCAGGAATTCGTTTTTGACGGAAGCGCTTAACCCGCCAATTTCCATTTTATGGAACAATTCAGGAATTCGGGAGTCGTATGTCAAATGGGACTTGTGCAATACAAAATTTACAACGCCCTGTGCTGCGGTAGGAGCAAACATGGCACCTACATTGATGAACATGTAATAGAGGCTGAAACCGCTGTCCCGTTTGGCAGAATAGGTTGGATTATCGTACATTCGACCAACCAATGCCTGCAAGTTCCCTTTGAAGAGGCCAGTGCCCAAAGCAATAACGGCCAGAGCTGCAAATATGGCGATGATTTCCTTCCCACCTATGATGTTGGGGAAAGCCAAAAGCACATACCCGAAAAACATAATGACCATTCCGATGGTGACAGACTTTCGATAACCCAACCAACGGTCTGCGATGATACCACCAAACAAGGGGAGAAAATAGACGAACATCAGGAAGATAGCGTATATTTCTCCAGCTTGGGCCTCCGTATAACCATACTTGGCTTGTAGAAACAATACAAAAATGGCAATCATGGTATAATAACCAAAACGTTCGCCTAGATTGGCCAGCGCTGTTACGAAGAGGCCTTTGGGTTGTCCTTTGAACATGGGGCAGTTTTAAATTTATAGAACAAACTTACAAAAAAACCCCGAATAATAATGCGGCTAGCTAAACAGAAAAAAAATAACCCAGGACGATAGAGAATTCCTGTCGGAATTATCCAGAGCGTCTGGGCTATTGTTTCCACTCCAATGGTTTTGAAAAAAGCTTTTGTGTTTCCGGCAAAGTTGCTAAAAATACAATCCAGGCTTTTATCGGTGTAAAATTACGATGGAAAACTATTGGCAGGTGGTCAAAACAACAAATAATCGATGCAAATTGACCACTGAAGTGATATTTAACTAAATGATAACTTTCCGGGCCGTTTATTGATCTTTTCGCCAAACTTGAGGGCTTTTCCCTGTCAATCTCGTGAATTGACGTCCAAAATTGCTTTTGTCCGGGAGTCCGACCATGGCTCCGACCTGGCTTACGTGCATTTCCGGATTGCTTTTTAGTAAACTTTTGGCTTCTTCAATTCGTAAATAATTGATCCACTCCTTAAATGTTATTTTCCGGTGCAGGTTCATATGAGTGGACAAATAGGTTCGATTTGACCGAAGTTGTGTGGCAACTTGCTCAATGGTGATGCCTGGTTCTACATAAAATTTCTGTTTTTCCCATTCCTGGATGGCCTTCTCCAGTTGTTCAAACGATTTGTTACTGTTCTTATCCTTCAGCGGATTGTCTTCAGAAATCGAAAATGCAGGCTCCATATCGAGGAATAAGGTGACATAATTCAGATAATGTATGCTGAAGTATAGGTAAAAGAAGGTGTAGTAAACAGCAAAGAAAAGGTAGAACCTCATATCCAAATAAAGTGACATGAAAGAAATGATGCTTCCGGAAAATAACCAAATGAATACTTTACCTGTCCATTTCATTCTGGTGGCCATTTCTTCTGAAAAAAAATTGTCCAGTTTTGCAACCGTACTCTTTTTGATCTTGAAGTAATACAAGGTGTATCGGACAATTTGGATAACATAATAGACGCCAAAGATTCCGAAAAGGTAATGTAGCAACGTCCATTCATGGAGTACGAAGAAAAGATAGCCCAGTATAGAAAAAAACAGGGTAATCAGTATTTCCCGCATCGCTTGACGAACTGTATACGCCCTGGAGTCCAACATAATGATAAGTGTTCCGGAAAATATGAATAGCTGAAAGGAGGAAATGGCCAAGGTATTCATGCTAAGCAAGTCACGTTCGATGGTGGGCGTAAAATCATTGTATAATAAAACCAGACTGAGACCCGTGACCAACAAGAAAGAAAATATCAAGCCGATACGGGTATTGCGATAGGGTTTCAGTGCTTGTTTTTTCGGAGCACTGATAAAAACAAGCAATACACACAGGGTACCTGAAATACAGAGGGAACAAAAGGACAAACCAGAAAACAAGGTCTCGACTGACATTTGGATCGGTAGATTGGTTTTCCGAACAAAGGTAAATAAAACCTTTTAATGAAATGCCAATTATGCAAAAAACTCCCGAAAAGGTATTTATCAGACCTTTTCGGGAGTTTCTCATTTTGAACTACATTCCGATGATGAACCCTATGGATGCATGTTGAACGTTAGGCCCCATTCCCGTTTCAAAAATGCCTACTGGAGAGTATTTTGCATACAGACTAATCTTGCCCATGCCTGCCTGTGCTACATAATCCATGGAGAGGGGCAATGCGTTCATCCCAGTATCTGTGCTGTGTATGGTGGATCCTGTTGCATCGATGTATTTCGTCTTATAGCTGGTTGTAAGACGAACATCACCTATAATACCAGCTGCCAGATAGGGTTTATACTTACTGGACTTGAAAATCTGCAGTTCAAGCATGACAGGAACAGTCAAGTACCAGTTGCTGAGCCTGCTATACTTGTACGTATTGCCAGCGGCACCTGTCTCAATGGTTACTATGTTGTTTGTTTCCTTCAGATAAGTACTGTTGTCAAGATAATAATTTCTCCAGCTGAAACCAACACCAGACGAAATACCCAGATAGTGGAAAAAGATCGGAGTAATGTGTTCAATCATGTTATAATTGAATTCATAGCTTCTATTTAAGTCAAGCTGAATACCGTTGACATTGTTCAGGTCAACACCGTCAGTCATGGCAATACGGCCCCAACCGAAGCCGGCCCAATGCGATTGCATTTCATAACGGTGTTTCTGGCGGATTTTCTTATTGTTGGTTACAAAGGGAATCTGGATGCCCAGTTCTTCCACTACCGACCATTTTTCGTAGCTTTGGTTATCGCTGTAAAGCCCTTCAAAAACGGTTTTGTAGGCCGTTGTGTCGGTTGAACCAACCTTACTTACTTTGATATTCACTTGATCCACACTGTCTTTAATCTGTATGATCTTGTTGTTGAACAGGATGGTTGTGTCTTTGCCTGCCGTATTGGAGGCCAGCATGCCGATTAAGGGCAAAAGTGCCAAAACTGGTGCTAAAATGAACTTTTTCATAGGTTTTTTATCTTATTGTTTTTTCTTGAGTAAAAGTTTGAGAATGGCTTCCGTATCATCGTTGGACTCGATGTAGATCAGCGTGATCCGTAATCCACCCGAACGAGATTCGTTGAACAGGATAAGTCGGTTGTCCTGACCCAAACGCGGAAGTTGCAGGTAAATGGAAGTTGGAATGCCATTGGTCACGACTTCCTTGATTTTTTTTGCTCCGACCTGGTCGCGTTCCAGGCATTTCCGGGCAAAAGTGGCTGCTTCCGGATCATCCTTGATGGTGATGCTGCGGAAGCGCGTCAGGCGGTATTGTTCCAGGATTTCTCCGGAAAGATCCACCATCACGACGCCTTTCTTTTTCCCATACATGTCGAAGACTTTACTGATGAACAAGTCGTTCTGGGCCTGTACGCCGGACGCTGCAAACCATCCCAGTAAGAGGAGCAGGAGCGGCAAAAAGGTTTTTTTTCGTATCATAGTCGTAGTTTTTATTTTAATTCTGGAAATTGTTGGAGTTGACTTTCCACCAGGTTGTTATCATTCATTTTATCGACTGTGCCTGCCACTTCATCTGCCCCAAGGTCGATTTGTTGGATGGAAGCGATGGCCAATTCAGTGACTTCTTTGCTGTTCGTGCAACGAATTCCGTCTATGTAGGCAACATTGCAGTTTTGGGCCTGAACCCTATTGTCTAAGATCAACGCACCGGAAATCAGAACGGCCGCTGCAATGGACCACTTCAGGAAAGGATTCAGCCGGAGCCATATCGTTTGTGGCGGTATCTTTTCTTGCGCGAAGTAACCGAAAAGTGCTCGTTCGGCGTCAAACCGTTCGGGTAAACCCTCCTGTTTCAGAAAATCCTGCAGAAGTTCTTCCTCTGCTACACTGGTTTCCCCGTTGTAATATTTTTTAAACAGGGCGTCCACTTCTTCTATGGTTAGGTATTTCTTCATTATCTTGGTTCTGTGGTTAGTCTGATAAACTCTTCCCGAACTTTTTTGCGAGCTCTCGATAGATTTACACGAACGGCTTCGTTTGTGGTTCCGGTGATTTGTGCGATTTCCTCCAGTTCATACTCTTCAATATTCTTCATTTTCAGAACCGCTTGTTGAACGGTGGGTAAGCGGTCAATGATCATCCGGATCAGTTCGTCGTTACTTTTACGTTCCAGGTGGAGATACGGATCGTCCGGTCCTGCCTGACAGTAAAGCTCCTCTTCGATGGGCCCCTCTCTGCCGCGTTTCCGTATCATATCGACGCATAGATTCTTGGTCATCGTCGTGGCAAACGCCTCTAAGCTGTTGTAGTGATCCAGGTTCTCGCGCATCTGCCAGAGCTTCAGGTACACCTCTTGCAGGGCATCCTCAGCATCGGCCTCGTCCTCCAGCATTCGTCGTGCTGTTCGGAAAAGTTTGTCACGAATTGGCAGGACCTCTGCCTTGAATCTCTCAGCGTCCATTTCTCTAAAGACGATATATCCTTATAATTGTAACATCAATTTCAAAAAAAAAGGCCTTCCCGAAAGAAAGCCTATAGAAAGCAAGCCTATAGAAAGCCAGCTAAATAATTCACATGGAAGTGAAATACAAGGCGCTGATTACGCAGCCTTACCGGAGCGTACTTTTGTACGTGAGGATCGGCAAGTGAGCAGCAACGTTTTCGATAAGCAAGAGCAGAGGCAAACTTGTTTGACTATGCCGAGCGAAGAAAACGACTGCGCCGTAGGCGCGAACGCAGTAGTTCGCTTTCAGGTGGATTATTTATTGAAGTCGAGTTTGACGCCGACATAAGGAGCCCAATAGGCGCTTGGCAAGAACTTGCCCCCTACATTCGCCCACGTCCAGTTGTAATCCACACCGACACAAATCAAATTCATCAACCTATAGCCAGCACGTACCGAAACCAAGGAACGTTCATCCAGCGAAATTACATCGTTAAACGAGGTCAGGCCACCTTTGACATATTCGCCTTCCAGAATGATGGCTTTTGAAATCTTGGAACCATCGAGGGTCAGGCGCAACAAGGCGGGATTGCTTGCACCAAGATTATCAGGCATTAATAGACCACCAGTGACCATGATTTTGCTCAACACCATCACTCCAAGTTCAGCGTAGTAACCTTTCATCTTCTTTGCAGTGACCGCTTGCATGATGCGCGCATCCTTGTTCATTTCATAAGAAACATCAAAGAAGTGAGGGATGAAGTTGTCGGTGTACCATAGGCGTTCTGCGCGGGCATCCAATCGAAGAATATTACCCAGGAACTTAAACTTCAAATCCAGACCGGCGCTGAGACCATAACCAGCACCATCCTTTTCATAATTCTGAACATCCGTTTCGAATTGGGCTGTTGCATTGCCGTGTGCGATGGAGTCCTGCAAGGCCTGAGCCAAGTTCGCACTTTTGTTCCTTTCAAGTCTGGCAGCCGATCCAAAAGCTTGGATGCGTATCATCGGCATGTTCAGCAAGGTTACACCCATATCAAAGGCTTCAGCATTGACACCACCGGAACCGATAAACTTATTGTGGTTCGAACTGGCGTCTCCGGTAAGCATATCACCCGTTTTATCCCGGTCAGTTACATACTGTACACCAATGTCGAAAGTCTTGACAATAGGTATTCCGGATAATCCAAAAGGTCTGACGTAAGGACGGATACCCAACAAGTTGAGGGACTTGACATTGACGTCGCTGTATAAGACTTCGATACCCCACATCTTGCCGAAGCAAAAGTCCAGGTCAACCCCGATTTTCCGCTTATCGACAGAAATGGAGTTCGAATAGTTGTTGATGAGCATGCCGTATCCAAGGAAAGAACCGGTCAAATCCCCAACTTTGATGTAATAATCATCTTGTTTTTTGGTGCCCCAGCTTAAAAAGCGGATCATACGTAATAGACCCACACCGTCCTTGAATTCCTCGGTTCTAAATATCTTGTTGGTGATGCTGTACTGTATGGGTATATCCAGACCAATGCCCAATTTACCGATTTGAAAATCCGGTTGAAGGCGGAATCCGACAATGTTTTCACCTCCAATATTGGTATAACCGAAATAGGCGCCAATAGAATTGGATTTTTCCATCATTTGCCCCATGTCAAACTCACCACCTTCGATGTCGGTTGTACTCTCTGTTTCAACGGTTGCATCGGTACCAGTAGTTTCGGCAACAGCCGTTTCTTCAGCATAAACGGACAAATAGCTACCCGTCAGGAGCATCAGCGACAGAAACACTTTCAGTGATTTTTTCATAGCGTAGGGTTTTTAAGACTGAGCTCATCTCAGTCGGACAAAATTATTATTTTTTTGCAGTTTCCATTCGTGTTTTTTCACTTTTTTTCACGAAATGTAACTTACCAAAGCATCTGATCAGTATTTAGTGTCATTGCCATCCATTTCAGCCGCATCGATTTGTTTTATATTGATGGCTTTCCATGCTTTGTAAATGTACCAAAGTACAAAGGGAATCAACAGGGAAACAATGCTCATCACTCGGAGTGTGAACAGACTGGATGAACTGTTGCTGATGGTCAGTGAACTTTGCAGATCGGTATTGGAAGGGTAAAAAGCCGTATTGTTCCAACCTGCGATCAGCAAAAGCGCCAACACTGTAGCAACCGTACCGATGCCGGTGAACCATATTCCCTGAATGAATTTGGGTTTTAACAACGTCCACAGAATGCCGAAAAGTACTGCCACAACGCCAAGAACGAAGACCAAAGCGACAACAGGCATTTCCAACAGATTGTGCAAATACTTGGCACCGACCAGTGAAACCACTTGTGTATCAGGATTTACAGCGTACCCTTTAGCCACCAGCGTCCAAATGAGGAAGGGAAGGAAAAAAAGCAGGAACAAAGTCGTATCGAACACCAGAAACTTACGTGACCGAGCCTGAATGTTGGCATCATTGATGGTCTGGATGAAATACAGTTCTGCAAGGACGCGGGCTAAGAATAAGACTCCCAGGCCCAGCAAAACATTGCGGATGTTCAACAGGGCTTCCAGCCCGTGCAGGGGATTGCTCCAAGTTGAAATCACAGGCATGGCTGTGTTGGTCAGGTTGGCTTTGTTTACCACAAATTCGGAACCGGTGAAGAAAGTGGCCACGACCACACCCACGAGCAAGATGCCGACCCCATTGATAAACAAGAAGATGTCGAATGTCTTTTTACCCAGTAGGTTGCCTTTTTTACTGCGGAATTCGTAGGAAACCGCCTGAATGATGAAGCAGAAAAGCAAAGCCATCCATGCCCAGTAGGCACCGCCGAAACTGGTAGAGTAGAAGAGGGGGAAGGAGGCGAAGAATGCACCGCCGAATGTGACCAGCGTTGTGAATGTGAATTCCCATTTCCGGCCCAATGTATTGACTATCATAGTCCTTTCCAGATCGGACTTGCCGATTTGAAAAATCAGACTTTGTCCGCCTTGCACAAACGTCAAGAAAACCAGTAGAGCTCCCAGTAAGGATATCAGTAACCACCAGTAGTGTTGATAAAAGGAGTAGTCCATAGTAGTGTATTTTTAGTTCAGCCCCTCTGGACCTTTCCTGATTTGTTTAATCATAATGCTCAGTTCAGAAATCAGCAAGACCGTAAACAGCACTGCAAACAGAATGAAAGTCGTCATCACGGAACCGGCGCTGATCTGTGAAACAGCCATATTTACCGGCATGATGTCCTGGATTACCCAGGGTTGACGACCCACTTCCGCAACAATCCAACCGCATTCGGAGCTGATGTAAGCCATCGGCAACGTCAACAATGAAAGCCAAAGCATCCATTTCTGCGAATGCAAGATGTTTTTCTTGTTCATATACATTGCTACGATGAAGAATAGGATCAAGAACATGCCTATCATTACCATCAGATGAAAAGTGTAGAAAGTCAGTGGTACGTTGGGTACCAATTCTTTTTTATCTGTGATGTAACCATAGCCGAACCATGGGAAATTTTCTTCCAGTTTGGCTTGGTTCACCTTGGCCAAGGAATCGTTTCTGGCGGTACGCGCGAGTTTATAATCCTTTAGAGCCAGAACAGCGACCTTACCCCGTTCCATTTTTTGATCGGCAGAAAGAGCGATGGTTGAATCACCTTTATATGGAGCTTTCTGGTATCCACCATCGATCAGGTCATTCACACCAGGAACAAAGGAGTTTAGGCTGCGGTTGGACATCAGGGACAATAAGCCAGGAATTTTTACACGAAACAGAAAGGGGGCTTCTGCGTCATCATAAGATTTCTTGGAGGGATTCAGTATGCCGAAAGCAACCAAACCAGCGCGATTTTGACCTTGATAAAGGCCTTCCATGGCAGCTAACTTCATGGGTTGTTTTTGAGCGACCTGAAAGGCGGATCCGTCACCTGTGAATGCGGTTAGTAAGGTGCCCAACAGACCGAATGCCGCTGCTATCCGTATGCTTCTTTTAGCCAGTTGCATCTCCCTCTTTTTCAAGAGGAACCAAGCACTAATGGCCACCACAAATGCTGAACCGACTATCCAACTGGAAGTGACGGTATGGAAAAATTTATACATGGCTACCGGAGAGAACAGCACAGCCCAGAAATCGGCCATTTCATTTCGGACCGTATCGGGGTTGAAATGCATACCGTCCGGAAATTGCATCCAGGCGTTCGCTACCAGGATCCACAAGGCTGAAAGCGTTGCACCGATCACGGTGAGCCAGGTTGCTGCCAGATGGAATTTTTTGCTCACCTTGTTCCATCCAAAGAACATGACTGCAATAAAGGTGGATTCCATGAAGAAGGCCATGATGCCTTCAATGGCAAGTGGTGCGCCAAAAATGTCACCCACAAACCAACTATAATTGGACCAATTGGTACCGAATTCGAATTCGAGTATGATGCCCGTCGCTATACCAATGGCAAAGTTGATTCCAAACAGTTTCATCCAGAACTTGGTGATGCGTTTCCACTCTTCGTCACCAGTCTTGTAGTAATACGTTTCCATCACAGAAATGATGACACCCAATCCAAGTGTCAGGGGAACGAACAACCAGTGGTAAATGGCGGTCAGGGCAAATTGCGCCCGTGACCAGTCAACTAAGGAGGGATCAAGTGTTTCCATAGTAAATTTTCAAGGGTTAATACGTTCTGTCAATTGGTTGCCGACAAAGTCAGATTTTTCTTCGTTGGTATGAAACCGACTTCCTAAAAAATCTGGTAAAAAGAAGATTTTCAGGACAATGAACATGATAAAAAGCTTAACCAATATGATCAACCATAAGGTCTTACCTAGTTTCATTTGCCGGAAGCCATCCTGATAAAAACGAAAAACATAAATAAATGCCTTTCTCATAAACGTCAAAAACAGAAATCATTTGAACAGCGGCAGACGTACCAATATTTCGGTACCGACACCCTTTTCGGACTTCACGTCGATTTCACCCTCGTTTTTCAGGATGAATTCTTTGCAAAGGATCAATCCAAGTCCTGTACCTTCCTCGTTGTTCGTTCCGTATGTTTTAAAATTTTCGCTAACTTGAAATAATTTTACAATATTTTCCTTGGATATTCCAATTCCAGTATCTTTTACGCTAATGATGGCTGCATTCTCTTCAACAAAAAGTGATAATGTGACCTTACCCTCCTTTTTAGTGAATTTCACAGCATTTGAAAGTAAATTCCTGACCACCGTGGAAACCATGTTCTGATCTGCCATCACATGTACGTCGTCGTCCTGCATGGTAACTTCTAGTTGGATGCCTTTTTGTTCCGCCAGGTTCCGTTGCATGTAAAATTCGTCCTGCAATAGAGCGTTCAGTTGGATATTGTCCGGATTGAAAGGTATGACTCCGGTTTGAACACGAGCCCAGTCCAACAGGTTTTGCAGTAGTTTGTAGGTGCTTTCTGAAACTTGTTTGATTGCTGAAATCATGCTGATCTTGTCTGCATCCCCAAAAGTATCAAAATCGGATAGCAGGATGTTGGAATACCCCAGAAGACCGTTGAAAGAATTCTTCAAGTCATGGGCGATGATGGAGAAGAATTTATCTTTGGTTGCGTTGGCGGTAGCTAGTTCCTTGGTACGCTCGTTCACAAGAATTTCCAGGTTATCGTTGATTTCCTGCAATTCAATATTTTTCCGGCGAATTTCAAGTTCTTGGATAAAGCTTCGTATGGCCTCACGAACGGTCAGGATCAGGTCGTCCCTGTCCCAAGGTTTCGGTATGAATCGGTACAGGTTTGCATTGTTGATTGCATTGGTGATACCGTCGATATTAGCATGACCGGTTAGAAGGATTTTTAGGATATTGGGATTCTTTCCATGAATTTTTATGAGAAATTCATCTCCACGCATCGTAGGCATCAGATAATCTGAAATAACGACTGGTACTTCATATCCGTTTTCAATGAGTTCGTCATAGATTTCGAGCGCTTCTTCAGCGGTCGTTGAGGTCTCAATCAAAAAATGGTTTTCAAAAAAAGGTCCGAGCTGATCTTTGAGTGCTTCGAGGATGATGTCTTCATCGTCAACACAAATGATGGCTTGCTTCATTTCAAGTTAAGGTATTTTAGGTTTTATTTCTGATCTTGATTCAACGGAATTTCAACAAAGAACGTGGTTCCTTTGCCTTCTTCAGTTTCAAAATATATTCGCCCGTGATGGTTTTCTACAATCTGTCTCGATATGTCAAGGCCCATGCCGGTTCCTATGCCTGTTGCTTTCGTCGTATAATAGGGTTCGAAAACATGCGAGGCAGTATCCTTACTCATTCCGCACCCAGAGTCTTTGAACCATGTCAGTATATGTTCGCTATCCGACAATTTAATTCCGATATCCAATATTCCTCCATTTTCCATGGATTGAATGGCGTTGGTGATGAGGTTTGTCCAAATTTGACAAATTTCATCCTGACGGCAAAACAACAAAGGCACATTCTCAAAATGGGTGACCACTTCCGTTTTGCTATGTTTAAGTAAGTTGGCAGTCAGGATGAGGACATTTTCAATCGTATCAGCTAAATTGGCTGACTCTTTCGCTCCAGTATTGTTTTTGTGGATGTAACTTTTCAAAGCACGGACAACGTTTGACGCCTTTTCGACAGAGACGAAAATATTATTGGCATTGCGTTTGAGAGAAAACAAGACTTTAAGCATCTGAAGCAGATTTTGTGAATTGGGCAATTTTAAAAGTGCCAGGTATTCTTCATCAGAATAGTCTAAACGGAGCGAAACGATGGTATCAGCAATATTCAATGAATTTTCAATATTGTTTTGTTCGAAAAGGGACATCAGTTCTCTCTTTTTCTGACGTTCTTCTTTCGAAAAAGCGGAAATCTCTCTGGTATCGGATTCATTGATGAGTTTGAAAAGCCAGTTTATTTCATCCTCCGATGCATGATTGATCAGCCAAGGCAGATCGACCGTGATTTTCTCAACTACGTCGTTGATGTTGGTGGAGCTGGCCTTGATCGCACCCAGCGGGGTATTGATTTCATGGGCGATGCCTCCGATAAGATTCCCCAATGCAGCCATTTTTTCTGAGAAGATCAGTTTGTTCTGCGTCCTGGAAAGTTCTTCAAGGGTGGTTTCCAATTGTTGGTTTTTGGCAGAAAGCTGCTCATTCAGCAATCTCATGCTTTCCTGCGCATTTTTGATTTCCGTGATGTCTCTGGAAATACCATAAGTGCCGGTAACTTCCCCATTGACATCTCGCAAAACAGCTTTAATGGTCTGACCCCAACGAGGCACTCCATCTTTGAGTGTCATCGATTCCTCTTTATTGATGGTCTTTCCGGTGGCCATGATGTATTGTTCATCATCAAAAGCCTCTTGAGCATGGGCACCATCAAAAAAATCGAAGTCAGTCTTTCCTTTCACTTCCTCAAAGGTTTTGCAACCAAGGGCTATAATGTGCGAACGACTGTTGGTTAAAAAACGACTTTCCTTATCCTTGAAATAAATGTTCAGGGGGATTTCCTCCAGCATGGTCTGCAGGTAATAAAGCTGGTTTTTATTGATTTCCTCCGACTGGACTTTGCTGGTGACGTCTTCAATACGTTTCAGAACGAACTCGGGGTTGTTGTCTGCATTGCGGAAAAGGATGGCAGTTACTTCAACCTGAATGATTTTTCCGTCTTTGGCCAAACGAGAGGACCTGAACTGAATGTCCGATTTCTCTCCCTGAATCAATTGATTTATAAAGCCGATTTCCCGATCGTATGCGGAATCGCTGACGTAAACGGTGAAATCCTTATGTCGGACTTCTTCGACTGTATAACCGATAAGATTGGCATAAGCATCGTTAAAGCGAATGATCTTTCCGTCCAAATCGACCATCAAACTGCATGTGGAAGAATTTTTCAGTAAAATTTCGAAAATCGCTGCGTATTCGTGTTCGTTCATCTTTATTAAGTAAAAAAAGAAAGAAATCCGGCTTTCCTGATTCCCGTAAAAAGTACTCCAAGACTGATTAAAACGGTTTGGAATCAACCCCGAAGATAGTGGTATTATATCAAATGCAAGAAATATTGATTGAAAAGTTTCGAATGTGGTTCAAAAAACTCATCTTTACCTGCATGTAGAATCCGACAAATACAATGAAACGTCCATTTAGCAACCTTTTACTCCTTATCCTTTCTTTCACTGTATTTTACTGCATGCCTGCTCTTGCCGGCAAAAAAACGGTAAGAAAAGGGGCGAGTACGGATAGCGTTCTGGTAAGTCGTACTGGCACAGCCTCCTATTACGCCGCTAAATTCCAGGGAAGACATACTTCCAATGGGGAAAAGCTGAACAATGAAGCCTATACTTGCGCCAGTTATCTGCCTTACGATACTTGGGTACGGGTAACAAATCTGCGCAACGACAAATCTGTTGTCGTCCGGGTGACAGATCGTTTTCGTCCTGGCGGGAAGCATTTGGTTGATCTGACACTTCGGGCGGCTAAAGACATCGATATGGTCCGGTACGGCATTGCCCGGATTCGGATGGAGGTGCTGAATCCCGATATTGTCCGAGTTTTTTTGCCGAAAGATACCATTACCGTGGCGCTCGCAATGCCCGTTAGCAAAATTCAAGTCCCATTGAATATTCCTGAATATCTGATCATTAACGATTCTCATTGATTTTTTTTCGGTACACTGCAACTTTTCGACCTTTGGTTCCGTCAAACGGACAAACCACTTAAAATTTAATTTATGGAAGCCTACAACTTAATTCCCTTTGTTGGAACGATCGCACCTTTTTTAGCTGCCATCTTCATCATCCTGATCATTTTCATTTCCAAGACCAAGCGAGAAAAATACAGGAATGAAGTGCTGAAAGCAGCCATAGAACATGGTCGCGAACTCCCGCCCGACTTTTTCCAAAAACCAGAAATCCCATCCGAATTTTTCAAGAAACAGGAAAAGTCCAAAAGTAATTTGCTGACGACCTCGCTTTTCTTTCTTAGTTTCGGCATCGGCATCGGCATTTTCTTTTACTTTTTCTTTGCCGGAATGGGAGAACGTTTGCAATATGCTTCCGTCGGTTTTATTTTTATTTTTATTGGCATCGGCCAGTTGATTGCTTATCTGATCGAACAGAAACAAAAGAAAGCCGGTGAACAGGAAGGAGTTTGAACATCAGGTTCAGATCAACCAAGAACCGCTTCGCCGGTTTCTTCGCAATCTCTGCAGGGGAGACGCGGCCTTGGCCGACGACATCGCCCAGGAGGCCTTCATCAAGGCCTTTCTGCATTTGGAAACGTTTGGCGGCAGGTCGTCCTTTTCCACCTGGTTGTTTCGAATAGCCTACAACTGCTTCTGCGACAATAAGAAAGCGGCTGAACGCTATAGTCCGGTCGAAGTGGAAAGCCTAATGGTTATAGCTTCCGAAAAAGCGGATCAAGCATTTGACAATCAGGCACTTTATCTGGCCTTGGATAAGCTGAGCGCCAAAGAACGTACAGCCATCTTGTTGTTTTATATGGAAGAAAAAAGTTTGAAAGAAATAGCGGGCATCACCCGAATGCCCATCAACACCGTTAAAGCACACCTGTCCAGAGGCAGGTTGCATGTCAGTGAACATTTAAAATCCATCGGTTATGAAAGAGGATGATGTAAAAGCATTTCTAAGCAGTCATAAGGAAATGTTGCCCGATGACGGCTTCAATGCAAGGTTGTTCAATACGCTGGATTGCCTTCCACAACCCCGTTCCGCTAAGAATAGAAGTCCGCTCATTGTCGGAGTCTTTACAAGCATCGGGTTCTTGTTGTTTGTCCTGTTAGGCGGTTACAGTGTCCTTTTGAACGGTCTTTCCACGATGAGTCAGATTTTTATAAATATACATGCCATTACCCCCGACATCCTAACGACCTGTATCATGCTTGCATTGGCCTTTGTCGCACTAATCCGATTCGCAGCTCGTTCCTACCATCGTTGAGGAAATCGCTGTCGGTTTCGTATATTTGCTGCATGACGGAACAGGACGAAGCGATACGCCAAATGAACGAATGGGGCGGGAAGGGGCGACCTTTCTTTTTCCTGATCGATTTTGACCAACAAAAGCCTGTAGTACTTCCGTTGGAGGAAATGGAAGTGGCCGGTATTCGTTTTTCGACTCCAAGTTTCCCGGACAATGAAACTGAAACGGAAATCCCCGTTTTTCTGGAACATGAAGGCTATTCATTGAGCAACTACACCTCGCAATTTCAAAACGTCATCGATCACATCCGTGCCGGAGACAGTTTTTTGGTGAACCTCACCTGCCAAACACAAGTAAAGCTCCATTTGCCCTTCGACCAACTATACAAGGTGGTCCGTGCCAAATACAAATTATTGTACAAAAACCAATTTCTGGTCTTTTCGCCTGAAACCTTCGTTCAGATCCAGGACGGTGTCATTTCTTCCTGCCCCATGAAAGGAACACTAGATGCTTTCTTGCCCGATGCCGTGCAACAACTCACCGACAACCCCAAGGAAAAAGCGGAACACAGCACCATCGTCGATCTGATCCGAAACGACCTGAGCATCGTGGCCACGGATGTCCAAGTCAAGCGCTTCCGCTACATCGAAGAGATTTCAGCAGGTAAGGGCAGACTTCTTCAAGCCAGTTCAGAAATAATCGGTCGATTGCCATCAGACTACCCTTCTAAAATCGGTGATATCCTTTTTGCACTTCTGCCGGCAGGTTCCGTCACCGGTGCCCCCAAAAAAAGGACCGTGGAAATTATCCGCGAAACAGAAACCTATAAGCGAGGATATTATACCGGCATTTTCGGTATATTTAATGGTCGAAACCTGGATAGCGCTGTTTTGATCCGCTTTCTGGAGAATACGCCTTCCGGAGTGGTGTATAAAAGTGGCGGGGGCATTACCGCCCAAAGTGACCTGATGCAGGAATACGACGAAATGATCCAAAAAATATATGTACCGCTTCATTGAAACCATCCGAATTGAAAACAACCGTTTGCAACACCTCGACGGACATAACAAACGGCTGAACGAAACGATAAAGCATTTTTTCGGTTCTGCTCCCGAAGTGGACTTGGCAAAGATTTTGGTATTGCCAGGCAATATGGATGAAGGGGTCTATAAATGCAGGATTGTTTACGACGACCAGATCCGAGAAGTTACCTTTCAGCCATATATTCCGAAAGTGGTACGTTCCTTGCGATTGATCACCGACAATGATGCGGATTATTCCTACAAATTCGAGAACCGTCAATTGCTGGAAAATCTGTTGGCCCAAAAGGGGGAAGCCGATGATATCCTGATAGTCCGTGATCACTGCATCACCGATACCTCTTATTCCAACATTGCATTTTTCGACGGCCTGCACTGGTATACTCCCGATACTTTTCTGCTGAACGGAACCTGTCGTCAACGCTTACTGGCAGAAGGCATTCTTCGAGAATCGCGCATTACGTTGCACGACCTTTGCCGCTATGAGGACATCCGACCCATCAACGCCATGTTGGTGCTTGATCGAACGCCATCGGTGCATTTGATGTTTTAAACGAACAGTCAGAATATCCAAACGTTCAGGATTCTTTCACCAGCACATTTTTAAGCCTCAAGTGAACGCGAATGGTTTTTCCATTACGTAAAAGGATCAGTGGGACAGTTGATTTTGAGGGGGTTTCAAAAATATTTTTAATTTCATTAATGGAGATCTTGAAACCATTGATGCCGTTTATTTCCAGAATGAAATCGCCAGATTTTACGCCAGCCGCGTGGCCGGGAGAATTCTCCCAGACGTTAAGAACTTCCGTAAGCTGATAGGTTTGGTTGTCTTGAATGACTTCGATACCAGCCATGTTGTAGGTAAATGGTTTTTTATACAGGTAGTTCGGCTTAACATACAGTTTTTGGTTGACTTGATCGAAAATCAGGTTGAACCGACTGAGCAGCTGGCTCCCAACAGTGCCATCACGTTGAGCATTGATGTTGGTCCCCGATATGGATATAGAATCCGGAAATGCGACAACCGGATTCAGAAGCGGAAAATCACTGATCCAGAGTTTGTCCATTCTTCCAAGAGAGCCTTCGATATCTCCGCTCAACCCCCGACCGATATACCCTCGAATCTTGTTCGTGGGAACCGGGACAGGATCATTGCCATACGACCTGAACCAAGCAGTCAGTTCTGCTCCTGTGTCAATCAGCACACGAACGGTACGAATGCTGTCGTTCGCGTCTTGTATGGCCACTTCCATAAACATCTTATGTCCTTCCATACTGATTGGAATGGACTCAAAACCAATAGGAGGAACAAAACTTGCAGGATCGTACAAATAGATGCATTTTTTGGTATAATCCACCCGGACGACCCGATTTTCAAAAAAATCGGCTCCAAGTATCCCATTCATACTGGTTCCGGTATGTTTGGACAGATTGAACAGATCCTCCTCCAGAATCATGATGGTTTGATTTTTCTGATTGATTTTCCCAATCCTAAGTTCATTGCTGTCACTGACCCAGGCTTGCATGTCTGCACCCGAGCCCAGCCCTTTCAGAACGGTCTTGTATGTTCTATCTAAAACGATGCTGTCTTCTGAAGTCAATTCAGTGATGAGCGTGGTGCCTATCCCTGAGTCAAGCAGCAGATTCAGCGGAGGATTCTTATTGATGCTCACTTTCAATACGACGTAGGTGCCCACCATGTCGAACGGAATTCTCACAAGAACCTTTGGACTGTCCGAAGCGTGAATTCCGGCAGTCAAACAAAGCATTAGGATCAAGCCAAACAAGGTTCGCATTAAAAATTTATTTTTCCAGTGCAGTCGGTTTATACATTTCCGTCCACCAGCGATCGTCCGACTTCAGGTATTTGGCAAAATAGGCAAGGATGGTGCGCTGCCATTCCATTTTTCGGCTGAAATTGCGGATGCTGTGGTTTTCGCCTTCGATCCGTACATATTCCACATCCTTGCCCAATAACTTAAGGGCGGTGAACATTTGGATGCTTTCACCGATGGGCACGTTGGTGTCCACGGATCCCTGCAACAGGAGCAAGGGCGTTTTGATTTTGTCGGCATGGAAAAGCGGGCTGTGATCCCAGTAAAGCGATGGGTTGTTCCAAGGATAACTTCCAGATGAAGCGGCTGAACTGTAGGTATAACCCCAATAACCTTCACCCCAGTAGCTCGCTATGGAGCTGATTCCGGCATGGGAAACGGCAGCCTTGAACATATCGGTTTTTGTTTGCAGGTACATGGTCATGAATCCACCGTAAGAAGCCCCGAAACAGCCCATTTTGGTAGAATCGGCAAAATGATGCTCCCTGCAGAATTGTTTGGTTCCCTGGATGATTTCATCGGCTGTTCGATCACCCCAGGCATTGACATGTCTGGCCGAAAATTCCTGACCGAAACCAGTGGTTCCGGAGGGTTGCAGGTTATAGACCACATAGCCCATGGATGCATACAGGTTGAGTGGATAATTGCTTTCGAAGGCCCTGTTGGTAGGCGAGGTTCCACCGTAATAATAGACCAGCAAAGGATATTTTTTTGTTGCATCGAAACCTGGAGGCAGGTAATAACGCCCATAAATGGTTGTACCGTCCGAAGTCTTGAAATTCCAGTCTTCCACTTTGACGGGTTCCACCATGGACAAGCGTTCAATGCCTGGGGCTGCCAAGAGCTTTTCTTTTTGGCTCTTCAAATCCATCACGTAGACTTTTCCGGTAGCAGAGACGGTCGAACCGAAGTAAGCTGCTTTACCAGCGGTCAAAGCCAGATCAAATCCACCGACCACATCGGGTGAGAAGGGCAATCTGGTGATCTTCTTGGTCAATGGATCACACGTAAAAATGCGCACATAATCCCTATCTTCAGCACTTAAGTATATCTTTCCGTCAAAGGCACTCCATTGGGCATATTGAACAGATGGGTCAAAATCTTTGGTGAGCGCATCCACGTTGTGGGTTGCCAAATCCATCAGAAAAAGTTGCCCGTCATACACGTTGGCAATTTGGCCCGAATCCGTTTTCAGACCGATTCCGCCGAAGGCATTGGCATCTCCCCTGACCAACAATTTTTTTCCATCCGGAGAAAACGTGGCCCAGGATGCGTATTTATCACGATACCAGATGGTGTCCAACTTCATGCTTTCGAGCGTCAGCAAAAATAAACTGCCATCGTTGAACGGATATTCAGGCAGAAAAGCCCTGCGGGTTGAAAACAAGATCTGTTTTTCATCCAAACTGTAAGCCAACAAGTAAACATTGTCCGTTCCGAAGGTGAGTCGACGTTTCAACCCGGTTTTCAGGTCGTAAAGAAAAAGGAAATTCCGGCTGCGGAAATCACTTTGCCTGTCTTCCGGATTGATGATCCGGTGCAAATCACCTTTTTCGGCAGGTGCATTTTCCGAAACGGAATAAATCATGAACGATTCCTTCGGACTCCAAGTATAGGAGCCTTCAGGAAGGTTTTTCAGAAGTACTTTTTCTTCCAATGTCAACGGGTCAATAGTTCGTAATTCAAGACCCGAAAAGCCTTTAGCCGTATAATATAAGGTGTTGGACATCGGCATCCATGCCAGTTGCCTGGTATTCGGGTCTTCCCTCCAGAGCATCTTGCCCGAATTCAGGTCGGTCAGCTCACAACAGTTTCCGACTGAACCATCCTTGTATACATCGCTGTAGTTGATCAAAGCGAAGCGGCCGTTGGGCGACAAGGAGACGCCCAGAATTTTTTTACCCATGAGAAAGTCGGAGGTCCAGTATCGCCTGCGATCGGACGATGACAGCGAAAAAATAGCAGAGGAATCCCTTTTTTCACTGATTAAGCTGACTTTCAACTGGGCTTCACACGAATCCGTAGCGTTGGCCTGCATTTTCACCACGATTACATATTGTCTGGGGTCGGCCTTGAGTTTTACAGTAACAGAACCGGCTTTATCCCAACTATTTTCGGTCGAACTCTTGTCGGTGTTTTTTTCGCTGTCCACATAAACCTCCAGCGCATTGGGAGACTGGATTTCCATTTTCACCGGAAGGAAATCTGTAGGGCACAGATAGAATTTGAACAAGGAAAGTTCGCTGCCGGTCGCCGGTTTGCCACAATGGAAAACGGAGTCGGCCCCAGCTTTTAGAACGCTAAAATCAGCAGGTTCAGTAAGTGACGTTTTCAGAAAGGAACTCGTTTTAAATTTTTCGTTGTTCAAATTGACGGTATCGCACAAAATCGGTGCCGGAACCGGAATGCCACCGTAGTGCAGCACATCCATGAGAACGGTGGTTTTTTGGGCGAAAGATGAAGCGAAAATGAATGGAGAGAGTAATATCAACCATTTGGTTCTCATAATGTTTGTTTTATTTGGGTGGTTTTTTGATTCCATTCGACCAACCCTTTCTGATGGGAATATAAAATAATGATTTCCAAAAGTAACAAAAAAAGTTTCGGCTTGGGAAACTACGAAAAAATTTATCTGAGAAACAGCTGAAACTAAAGAAAAATAGAGTATTTTTGAGAATATAGATCTGGAAGTATCACCTAAATTATTAAAGCCATGACCTCAAAACTTGCCAGAGAAATCTACGACACTATTTCCGACACTTGTGCGGTTGAATTGTACATAGATCTGATCCAAAAAGCAGTGGTTTACGCGCACATCCGTGCGGAATGGGCACTGGCAGATGAAAAGCGTCAAGTCTTGATGCGAGCCTCCCGTACGGCAGCCCACAATGCTTTTATTGCTGCAACCGGCGCATTGGCACAAGCCATGACTGAAAGTGATGAATCTTCGAGTTGGCGCGAAAACATCGGAAACGACAGGCAGGAATCTGCCGAATTTGCCTGCTGGATCCATTATCATTTGAGCATGGAGGCTGAATGATTTCAAGATATTCGATATAACACTATCCGCATGAAAATCCGCCTGCTGACTCTGTTTTTCTTCATCACAGTATTTATTTCGGCAGAAAAGACTGTCTCCATTTCCAACCTTCGCCCTCGCACCGATACCAATGGGCAAATCGTTGATGCCCACGATGGTCGTATCAGCCAGTTCAATGGGGTCTTTTATTGGTATGGCACGGCTTATGGTAATACCTCCGGCTTTCAGCGAAGCAACTTTTACCAAAGCTATAGCTCAACCGACCTGACCAATTGGAAAAAGGAAGGTCCCCTTTTAAAAAATGAGCCATCCGGAGTATATTACAGACCACATGTCATTTACAACGTCAAAACCAAGAAATATGTTCTTTGGTACAATTGGTACGCCCAACTCTGGGACGGCAAATTCGGTGTCGCAGTTTCTACAACGCCAACCGGCCCTTTCAAGATCGTGAATTCAGATGTCAAAGTTTTCAACAGTGCAGATGGAGTAGGGGATTTTGGTTTATTTGTGGACGACGATGGCACGGCATACATTGCTTACAACACCATCAACGGGCATCGCGGCTCGGTGGAAAAGCTAAGCACGGACTACCTTTCGTCCACGCTCGAAAATGGGGGTTTCCTGACCGAGAACTGTGAGGCGGGGGCAATGTTCAAACGCAACGACAAATACTATCTGCTCACGGACAATACCTGTTGTTTCTGCACGCAGGGTTCAGGTGCCAGAGTGTATGTTTCCGACAAACCCATGAGCGGCTACTTGCAACGAAGCAACATCAATCGTTTCCCCGGAACCCCGGCTCCGATGCTGGTGGACGGGGTGCTGAGCCCGAATTTGTACACCACGATACGGAAAAATCCGGACGGTGCCTTCACTCCGATTCAAATTAACTTTCAAGGAGACTCTATATTCAATACAATAAAGGTGATTCAGTTTACAGGCAACCGAAAAGGTACCTGCGGGGATACGTTGAGTGCTCAGACCCATGAACCGATTCTGACGCCATCCTTTGAGGTTCAGTATTGGAAAAACGGTTATTGGATTCCGGTCCGAATTTCTGAAAAAGCCATGTCGTCATCGGTCTATACCTTATTAGACCTTCGATTTGATCCGATCAGGGCGAAGCGATTACGGATTTTAACGAATAAGAATTACCCGTACTATCTGATGATCAACGAAATAGAAGTTTCTGAAAACCAAGAAATGCTTTCAGGCGGCGCCCAGGCTTTTCTCATTGATCAGGATCCTGAAAAATGCCTGCCTCAGATTCCCGGTCAACAGACTTACGTCATGCCTTTGCAAACGGTGGATGGAATTCGCTACATCTGGATGGCCGACTTATGGGGTTCAGCCTCCGACAACAACAAAGGCCACGATTACCAGTATTGGGGCGCTCCGCTGGAATTCGACCCGAAGGGCGACATCGAACCCATGAAATGGGTGGATACCTGGCGAGTGATATTGCCTTAAGTACGGTATTGCTCACTTCAATAAAAAGTTTTATATTTGCAGCTAATCAGAATTCCGTATCACCATGCTGTATTTTTCATACATGCGAACGACCACAACCCCTTGGGGGGTCTGAATATCTTCCACAGTCTGGCAGAACGGTGTATCGGTGCGTACTCCCGGCCAAGCCCAATCCTCGGGCATTTTTCACTAAAACCAATTTTCGTAACCGCTGAAATGGTGCCAAAGGCACTCGGGGCATTTGTACGTCCGACGTTTCAGCTCAGCTAAAAACAAACAAAGAATATGAAAGTAATGAAATTCGGCGGAACGTCCGTAGGTTCCGTGAACAGCATTCTCACCATCAAGCAGATGGTCAGTTCGGCCAGCGAGCCGGTAGTGGTAGTGGTTTCAGCCGTAGGCGGCGTGACAGACCAATTGATTGAGACCATGAAGCTGGCTACTGCCGGTGATCTGGAGTATCAAAAAGATTTTCAGGCTATCCGCAGCAGACATGAAGTACTGCTGAACGGCCTTTTTGCAGACGAAGACTTAGCCGCCATTCAGTTCGAAGTGGATTCGATGCTCGATGAACTCGGCAATATCTTTAAAGGTTTGTACCTCATTCAGGATTGCTCCCCAAAAACCACCGCAGCCATTTTGAGCTACGGGGAACGTATTTCTTCTCATTTCATAGCCAAGCTGCTGATTTCTACGCATATTGATTCCCGCGATCTCATCAAAACGGAAGATCAGTTCGGCAAACATATTGTGAATTTTCAGGAAACGTCGCAACTCATTGCCAAAGCATTTGCCGTACTGCCTGCTGTAACCGTAGTGGGCGGATTCATCTCCAGTAACATCCGTACGGGCGAAACGACAAATCTGGGACGTGGTGGTTCCGACTATACCGCTGCTATCCTGGCTGCTGACCTGAATGCCACCGTTCTTGAAATTTGGACGGACGTGGACGGTTTTATGACAGCCGACCCACGCGTCATCAACAACGCTTACGTCATCGAACGCCTCACCTTTGTAGAAGCCATGGAGTTATGCACGTTCGGCGCCAAAGTCATTTATCCACCAACGATTTTCCCGGCCTACAACAAAAATATTCCGATTGTCATAAAAAATACGTTCAATCCGGAAGCTCCAGGCACCTACATTTCAAACGAAAAAAATGGGGAAGGTAAAGCCATCAAGGGCATTTCCTCCATTTCAGACACGAGCCTGATCACGGTGGAAGGCTTGGGCATGGTGGGCGTCATCGGGGTGAATTACCGCATATTCAAGGCGTTGGCTCAGTCTGGCATCAGTGTGTTCTTGGTTTCGCAGGCTTCTTCCGAAAACTCCACCTCCATTGGGGTCCGCAATGCCGATGCCGATGAAGCGGTTCGGGTGCTGCAGATTGAATTCAAATCGGAAGTGGATAACGGTGAAATCAACAAGATTTTTGCTGAAAAAGATCTTGCTACGGTGGCCATCGTCGGTGAAAATATGAAGCGTACGCCCGGTATTGCCGGCAAGCTCTTCGGAACGCTGGGTCGCAACGGTATTAATGTAATCGCTTGTGCACAAGGTGCTTCTGAAACCAACATTTCCTTCGTTACCAACGTTTCATCGCTTCGGAAAGCGTTGAACGTCATCCACGATAATTTCTTCCTATCCGAATATCAAGTACTGAATATTTTCCTGACCGGTACCGGTACGGTGGGTGGCAGTCTGCTTGACCAGATCAAGCAGCAACAACCGCTTCTGATGAAACAGAACGGTTTGAAATTGAACGTGGTGGGCATCGCCGATATCAACAAAGCCATTTTCAACCGCGACGGCATCGACCTGGAAAAGTATCAGGAAACGCTCTACAATGAAGGCATCGATACGACTCCGGAACTGTTGAAGCAGGAAATTCTGAAAATGAATATATTTAACTCAGTGTTTGTGGATTGCACGGCTTCCCCTCAAATCGCTGGTTTGTACCGCGAATTGATGGAAAACAACGTTTCGGTGGTAGCTGCCAACAAGATTGCCGCTTCGTCGGAATACAACAATTACATCGGCTTGAAGAACCTGGCTCGCCAGAAAGGCATCAAATATCTGTTTGAAACCAACGTCGGTGCAGGCTTGCCCATCATCAATACGATCAACAACCTGATCAATTCTGGTGACCGAATCTTAAAAATGGAAGCGGTACTTTCGGGTACGCTGAACTATATTTTCAACACCATCAGTGCCGACATCCCTTTCAGCCAGACTATTAAAATGGCTCAGGAAGCGCGTTATGCAGAGCCCGATCCGCGTATAGACCTGAGTGGCAAGGATGTAATTCGCAAGATTTTGATTCTGGCTCGCGAAGCTGGTTACCATCTGGAACAGGACGATGTGGCCAAGAATCTCTTCGTGCCCGATAAGTATTTCCAAGGCTCACTGGACGATTTTTGGGCAACCATCGGTGAACTGGACGGAGAATTCGAAGAAAAACGTCAGGTGCTGGCCAGTCAGAACAAACGTTTCCGCTTTGTCGCCAAGATGGAAAATGGTGCTTGTTCGGTTGGTTTGCAGGAAGTTTCTTCTTCGCATCCGTTTTACGATCTGGAAGGCAGCAACAACATTATTTTGATCACGACGGAACGGTATTTGCAGTATCCGATGATGATCAAGGGGTATGGGGCGGGTGCCAGCGTCACTGCAGCGGGGGTTTTTGCTGATATCATCTCCATCGCAAACATCAGATGAAGTATATAATTATATTGGGGGATGGGATGGCGGAGGAGGCGATTCCGTCGTTAGGGGATAAGTCTCCGATGCAAGTGGCCAACACGCCCTATATGGACTTGTTGGCCTTAAAGGGGCGAAGTGGAATGCTGTCCACGGTGCCCAAGGGCTTTGCGCCGGGCAGCGAGATTGCCAATATGAGTTTGTTGGGGTATGATGTAAGGACCGATTTTGAAGGGCGTGGGTCGTTGGAGGCAGCTAGTATCGGTGTTGCCATTCAGCCTGGGGAAATGGCCATGCGGTGCAATATCATTTGCATTCAGGATGGTTTGATCAAAAACCATTCGGCCGGTCACATTTCCAACGAGGAAGCGGCTGAATTGGTGCATTTTCTGGAAGCTGAAATGGGAGACGGACTTTCGAAATTCCACGTAGGCATTTCCTACCGGCATTTGTTGGTGATGAAAGGTGGAAACAAAAAAATTGACTGCACGCCTCCCCATGATGTGCCCGGAACACCGTTCAAAGAAGTGATGGTAAAAGCGTTGGTGCCCGAAGCACAAGCTACCGCCGATGCATTGAACCAACTTATTCTACGTTCGCAAGAACTGCTGGCCAACCATCCGGTCAATTTTAAGCGCATCGCCGAAGGAAAAGATCCAGCCAACAGCATCTGGCCTTGGTCGCCCGGCTACAAACCAACCATGAAGACGTTGATGGAACAGTATCCAAACGTAAAGACTGGATCGGTGATTTCAGCGGTGGATTTGATTAAAGGCATTGGTATTTATGCAGGTCTTGAATCCATCGAAGTGGAAGGAGCAACGGGTTTATACAATACCAATTATGAGGGCAAGGCGCAGGCAGCTTTGGCTGAACTACGTAAAAAGGATTTCGTGTTCCTGCACTTGGAAGCGTCGGATGAGGCTGGTCATGAAGGCAATGTTACCTTGAAAATCAAGACCATAGAGTACCTGGACAGTCGCATCGTAGGCCCTATTTACGAGGAAGTGAAGACTTGGGATGAACCGGTGACAATTGCTGTCTTACCAGACCATCCCACCTATTGCCGTACCAAAACCCATGTGAACGAACCCGTTCCTTTCCTGATTTTCCGCCCTGGTTTGGAACCCGATGAGGTGGAAGTCTACGACGAGTTCGCAGCCCGCAAGGGTGCTTATGGTTTTTTAAAAGACGATGAATTTATTAAAGCCGTATTAGCATAATGAAGTACTACAGCACCAATAAAAAAGTAGCTCCAGCTTCCCTTCAGGTAGCCGTCGTGGACGGTCTGGCAAGTGATCGTGGGCTCTTTATGCCGGAACATATCAATGTGCTCCCGGCTTCGTTTTTTGACGAAATCCAGGACCTGAGCTTTCAGGAAATGTCTCTTCGCGTGGCTGACGCTTTTTTTGGCGAAGATATCGAAGCAGATATTCTGAAGAAAATCGTTTACGACACCCTGAGTTTTGAAACCCCACTGGTTCAGGTTAAAGAAAACATCTACAGCCTCGAATTGTTTCATGGACCGACTTCAGCCTTCAAAGATGTAGGTGGCCGTTTCATGGCTCGCTTGCTGGCCTATTTCATTCAGAAGCAAGGCCAAAGCCAAGTGAATGTGCTGGTGGCCACTTCAGGCGATACTGGTTCTGCAGTGGCCAATGGATTCTTGGGTGTGGAAGGCATTCATGTGTATGTGCTGTACCCCAAAGGTTTGGTCAGCGAGATTCAGGAAAAGCAGTTTACCACACTCGGCCAAAACATTACAGCAGTGGAAGTAGAAGGCACGTTCGACGATTGCCAGGCACTGGTCAAGGCTTCCTTCATGGATGCCGACTTGAAGGCGCACATGAATTTGACTTCGGCCAATTCCATCAATGTGGCGCGTTTCCTGCCGCAGGCGTTCTACTATTTCAATGCCTATGCACAACTGAAACGTTTGGGTAAGGCTGATAACATGGTGGTTTGTGTACCCAGTGGCAATTTCGGCAACATCACTGCCGGCTTGTTTGGCAAGAGGATGGGACTTCCTATCAAACATTTCATTGCCTCCAACAACAACAACGATATTTTCTTCGAATACTTGAAGACGGGTGAATACAAACCACGACCTTCCGTTTCCACCATCGCCAATGCCATGGATGTGGGCGACCCCAGCAATTTTGCACGGGTGCTTGATCTCTACAATTACAGTCATGCAGCCATTTTAAAAGACATCAGTGGTGCCCGGTACGACGATTCTCAGATTGCTGAAACGGTAAAGCAGGTTTACGATGAAACCGGATATTTGCTGGACCCCCACGGTGCTTGCGGATACCGCGCATTGGTAGAACAGTTGCAACCCGGTCAGGTCGGCGTTTTCCTCGAAACCGCCCATCCGGCCAAGTTCAAGGAAACGGTGGAAGCCATCATCGGTATGCCGGTGGAAATCCCGGAACGACTTCAGGCATTTATGAAAGGGGTGAAGCTGTCCATTCCGATGTCGAAGGATTTTGAAGATTTCAAGAATTTCTTGCTTGGCAGGTAAAAAAGCTTTTAACTTTATGGGGATAAATGTATCTATACTATGTATAGACCATACTAATGATCCAATGCATGAAGATTCACTCCCTTAGCCTTTTTTGTTGCCTATTTCTTTGTAACCTATCAATCTTTGCACAGCATAGCATTCAAGGAAAAATACTGGACAAAAAGGACGAGGGAGCCATCGAGTCGGCGACCATTCGATTGTTGAATGCAAAGGATTCCCTTTATTTGCAGAGCTGTCAGACCCTTTCTGACGGTAGTTTCAACCTGAATAAGGTACAAAACGGAGACTATATTCTAGAGGTACGATTTTTGGGTTACAAGAATTCATTCAGAACACTGACCATACCCAATAAGTCCGTCATACTCAAAACTATTTATTTGGAAAGCCTCGATAATCCATTGGGAGAAGTGGAAGTTACCGGCAAGATCGCACAAATGTCCGTTAAAAACGATACGATCGAATACAATGCAGCAGCTTTTAAAACATCTGAAAATGCGGCTGTGGAGGAACTATTGAAAAAATTGCCAGGAGTTGTGGTGGACGAAGACGGTAAAATCACCATCAACGGTGAGGATATCAAAAAAATCCGCGTCAATGGAAAAAAGTTTTTCGGAGGTGACATTCAAATGGCAACCAAAAATATTCCAGTTGACTTGATTGATAAAATTCAGGTGATCGATCAAAAGTCTGAAATGGCTGAACTGACCGGCTTTGAAGATGAAAATACCGAACGGATCATCAACCTGACCTTCAAACCCAATCGGAAAAAGGGGGTTTTTGGGAATGCAACAGCAGGCGGTGGTGTGGATAGGGAAAATGCTTTTCGTTACAACAGCAATGCCGTCTTGAACATCTTGAATGAAACGGCGCAGTCATCCATCATCGGTGGGGCAAACAATTCCAATAAGCAACGAAGCA
>Ga0209430_1000558_pt1 | contig 36855 bp, 31 predicted proteins | sample BarGraIncub1133A_FD_184504 | JGI IMG/M metagenome (GOLD analysis project Ga0209430, IMG submission 184504) | Arctic peat soil microbial communities from Barrow, Alaska - Barrow Graham LP Incubations 11-33A (SPAdes) (version 2) | ecosystem: Environmental > Terrestrial > Soil > Wetlands > Peat... | reverse complement strand
ACCCTTTCGGTTCCAAGGAATGGATAGCGGTGGGCGGCTCACCCTTTCCGCACAGGATTTCCACCTGCTATATCTTAGGCGCTTTCTTGGCGCTCCACCAAACATTATTTCCATTCCGGCATCAGCCTCCCAGAGAGATAATGCTCGCATTCCAGGTGTATCCAAAACCAATCCACCAGTTTTAAGTAGGAGGAGTTCTCTGTGTGTTGTAGTATGTCTGCCTCTGCTGTCATCTTCACGGACAGTTTGAGTTTTTAAAAGTTCCTCCCCTGCCAGTGTATTTAATAATGTAGATTTACCAACACCCGAAGAACCAAGCAAGGCTACCGTTTTACCCTGCACAAAGTATTTACGGATTTCTTCAATCCCTTCTCCGGTTACACAACTAATAGCATGAACCTTAACCCCAGGTGCAGTTCTATATACATCATCTATTTTTTTGTCCACATCATCGCAACAGTCCGTCTTGGTCAATACTATAACAGGTATAGCACCACTTTCCCAAGTTGCAATTAGGTATCTTTCCAATCTCTTCATATTAAAATCCCTGTTGAGGGATTGGATAAGGAAAACAGTATCTATATTAGCCGCAACAATCTGCTCTTTTACTTCAGGTCCAGCAGCAGCCCTTGAGAACTTTGTTTTCCTCGTCAGGACATCCCGAACACATATTGATTCTACAGTATGTTCCAAAGCCACCCAATCTCCAACCGACAGTTGTATATCCTTATCAAGCTTCTTTACTGGTCTGCTTACAAGCAACTCCTCTGTATCGGTAGTCACCCGAATCATTTGTCCATAGTCTGCTATGATTCTTCCTGGCTGCATCGTTAAGCCCTGGGTGTAACTGACGACTGGTCCAAGGGGGATATTATCTGTATATCTTTGATTCCATTCGCGTTCAAAATATTCATCCCATCCAAAATCTTTTATACTCATTATTTAATTTCATCCTTTATCATTTTATTCATCTTGTCTTCGTTCCTTTTGATATTCCAATTATTGTCTTGCACCCTAGTTCGTTGGTTTATCACCCAACTACTACTAATTACCTTGATATAATCAAAAATACTTATAATTTTTTATCATATCTATCACGATCCTTTATTTTAATTTTTTATCATTCAATAACCCAAAAAAGAATACAAAAAACCCATAGATAACGACCACCTATGGGTTTGGGAAAGGAATATCCATAAATTATGGTATGTTCCTTCACCTTGTAAAAAAGCAATAAAAAAACACGCTACCAATGCGTGTTGCTACTTATTTAATACACGATTCAGGTTGCTCGAAAGGAGCTGCATAGGTAGCACAAAAAAACCATTACATAGCATTTTTTGTATACCTTTGCCGATATTTAATTAGTCAAAACCCACCTCAACATTTTTAACAGACATTAAAACAACTCCCTTCGAATTTAAATATACTGCTTGCAGTATTCTGCATTAATTTTATTATATTAATAATTCCAAACATTGTCAACTCGGATTTTATCAATTTATTTTTTCACAACAGGTATCCAAACCTCACAACGGTAATCTTCTAAATCTGAATTACCTTGTGGATACACTTCAAGTTCCGGAGCGGCAACATGCTCGAAACTTGTTGCAGGGAACCATTCTGAGAATATTCTTCCCCAGACTTTTTGAATGGCATCAGGCAACGACCCCACCGATTCAAAAACTGCCCATGTTGATGAAGGTATTTCAATTTCTGTCATTTCTTCCGATGAATATTCATCAGTTTTTTTAGTTCCAATGATATAAGTAAACTGTTCATTGCTAAAATCATTCATACAAACACCAAATATCTCTGCTCCATTTGCCACACTGCAAAGTTTGTCATAAAAACCATTCTGGAAGCATTCCTCCCAAAACTTTGGAATTCTTTTAAGGTTTTCACCATCCTTGGTTGTAACTTGAAGCTCTTTCCCAACAACCTTAAAGGCTCTCTTTTCAACAATTTTATAATCCATATCCTTGTCTCCCTTCAATAACGTTTACCTCCTTTAACTATAACTATCATACCATCCTTGGAAATTAAAAGCCTGTCATTCTTTGCTTTTAGGTGACAGATTGGTAATCAGAGCACTCTAAATTAGCTTCTTCTTCAAACGGTTTTACTTTATCTAAAGAATTTACAACTTCAATTTGATCATTATTCATTTGTAAAGAAGAAGAGTGATCGGTAGTTCACAGCTACAAAGTACGCACTCAGCTCCCTTGTGATATTTTCCTAGTATTCGCCATCCAAAAAGAAATCATTCTTGCATTCTTTTATATTGACTCAAATATAAAAGAATGGACTAAATTAAACAAAAGTTTATAATTTCATAAATATATAATATTTTCTTGACATAATATCTTTTACTCACTCAAATAATATGAGTTGAGGTGATATATTTGAAGAAATATTTATTTTCAGTATCAATGATTATTATTCTGTGTACTTTAGCGGTTAGTGCCCAAACCACCTATACGGTGAAATCCGGCGATAGCATTTGGAAAATTGCCGTAAAGCATGAAACAGGTATAAATGAAATTTTATCTAAAAATCCTCAAGTAAAAAATCCTAGTTTGATTTACCCAGGACAAAAGTTGACAATACCAAGTCCAAGCAGCGTCAAGGCCTTTGAGGACGAAGTTGTCAGGCTAGTAAATGTTGAAAGATCAAAAAAAGGTCTACAGATTTTAAAATCAAATTGGGAGATTGCAAGGGTAGCAAGGTACAAATCTCAAGACATGATAAATAAAAAGTACTTTTCCCATATCTCTCCAACATATGGGTCACCCTTTAAAATGATGGAGTTTTATGGAATCAGGTTCTCATCAGCTGGTGAAAACATAGCCTATGGTCAGAGGACGCCAGCGGAGGTTATGAATGTTTGGATGAATTCACCTGGACACAGGGCTAATATTTTAAGTCCATCATATAGTGATATTGGTTGTGGCCTTGCTAAAACTAGCAGCGGTGTATGCTACTGGACACAAATGTTTACAAGACCTTTATAAGTCTAATGTAATTAAACTTTTTGTGATAGCATTTATTAATTCTAAAATTTGTGAAAGAGACATTCCGGCAAATATTTTAATCTATTAAAGAACTCGACTTTGATGATTTTGTTACAATATTTGCTGGAATAGCTTCTTTTATAAATGCGCTGTATCTTAAAGGTTCGCTTGCGGTTATGTTTTGCTTAATTAATGTGGTGTGGTCAGCATATTTATTCGAAATCTCTATCAATTGCTGACCAATCTTCTTTTGAAAACATCCTCCCTCTAAGAATTTCTTCGTATTTCATAGCAGTTTTTTGCAACACCCTACTTGTGTCAAAACCCTTTTGGCGTGCAGCTCATAAGATGTGTTCAGTATATCTTTCCTTGCCCCTCTCATCAACCGGTAAATGCTTTTTTATTTCGTCAAATTTAATAAGTCGGAATGGTTTTATGTTACCATAAATACAAAATTCACATGATTATGTAAAGTAGCATATATTGCTAATAAAGACTAATTAATAGACAATAAAAGGAGAAAGCTATATGGAAAATCTTATTATGAACTCACAATGGGCACCAGGTCCAGGAGGAGGTCAAATGTTTTTTCAGGTATTGGGCTTATAACATATGATAATTTGTCAATTGGAGGTTATAGAACGTGCAGCATTACTATGATGATGCCTGGGATGGCTCAAGATTTTTATAATCTTTTGATTAGTGTAAAAGATAGAGCTAATATTAACTTGGGATTTACTATGAGAACTGTAGACGCCAACTATATTTCCTTGGTAGCGGATTTCTTAGATAAAAATATGTATTTATTAAAGAATTTGGAAAATCCAATTACAAAAGAAGTTACTCATGAATTTAAATCAGTTATTTCTAAATTCATAGTTCCTGTAGGAGCAGAGTCAGTGCGGCTTTCAGTGAAATTTGTAGGCAAAATAACTGCTTACACTTACTACGCACCCGTTGCTTTCTACTCTTAAATAAAATAGACTTCATAGCCTGTAGAAATTAAATATGCTTACGTCACCTAAATAACAACATTTTAGGCTTTACCATAGTTAAACAATAGATATCACTGGTGTTTTCAGTTATATCTATCATTTTTTGTCTTCTAAAACGTTGGCACTATTTAGATTTTCATGAAGCTTTTTTTCGTACTTGTTACCTTATTTCTTTCTATGAATCAATGTATCACTAATCAAACAACTTCAAGCCTTCCTTCTGTTCCACAATCGCTTTGTCCATCATACTCATCATTGTATTAAGGATGTCAACGGGTTCAAAAACATCCTCATATCCAGGAATAAACACTTGAGCCATTAAATAGTCATTAATTGAAGGATGTTGTATTTTTAGTTTCTGAAATAGTTTTAATACTTTATTTTCAACCAATGAAATTTTCTCCTTGTTGCAAAACGTAAGAGACACAAGCATGCTTTGTGAGCCAAGAAGTTGCTTATTATCTGTTTCAAATAAGCTTTTTCCAAGTTCAGAGAAGACCTCTGGTAAGTCCTTTCTGTATTGCTGCTCTAGTTTGGCATTATATTTTATTACAGGCTTGAAAAAAGTAATTAATCCAAAGCTTAATGGATAATTACCTTTTTTAGACTTTATTAATTCAATTCGTAGCATTTCCAAAGATGAAACCTGGAGGTTAAAACTGTAACTGTCATTAGAAAGACTCTTCTTCGCATTTGACAGTCTCCCCAACAAAAGTGATTCTTCAAATGGTTTTACAATAAAATCAGTTGCTCCCGCAATTATTGCCCTAACAAAAAAAATTCTTCTAGGTTCTTCACTTAAAGCTATTAAATAAATCGAATCAGAATTGGTACTAGTTTTTGCTTCAGAAATAAGCTCAATTGACTCATTATTATTTTCTAATTCAACAAATATACATAGTAGATTATCCTGTACTGAAGCAATATGCTCTTTAAGCGCAAGGAGGTTCTTACAATAGAGAAACTCAAAGCCGTTGTTTTTTAGTATTTCCCCGAGTCTTAGTGCTGTATAATGATTTTTACCGTAAAGAATACAAACTTTTTTCTCCATAAAATACTCCTGTTCAAAGCATACTCAAGACTCTTCAAATGTTAAATTTAGAGCGAAACAACTTTTCATTAGTTCTAATATCTATATGACTTAAAATACTTTTCTATGTTAATTCTCTACGTTTATCCAAATTCCTTCTTATAGTTACATAATTCACTTTTTCACTCTCTTGGCGGTGAATTAGTCTTCAAAAAGCAGTTTCCAGTGGTATTATCTGCTACTTCTACTTTCCACTACACTTATCCTTACTTTCACAACCTGAGCAGCCGCAACAGCTGCCTTTTTTCTTATTCTTTATTATCCTTCTTATGGCGAAATACAGTAAAACTGCAACAACGCCTATAATAATATAATCTATCATAATGACCTCCACTAGTCACATCAGCAACCACTATTTTTACTATAATACAGTTCTAGCGGGAAACCTCGGCGTATTTCTTAAAGCTTCTCACTTTTCCCGAAACTCCAATTGCAAGAGCTAATACAAGTAATGCTCCAAATACATACAAAACAATATCTCCATTAACAACTGCATTTTCCGATGCTGCTTTCATCAAGGATATATCTAAAACCTTAGGTTCTACAGCAGCCGTACCCTTGAATATCAAGTTACCAAACACATTAACTAGAAATGCACCTATATATGCCACACCGGTTTGATAACCTACTGCAAAGAAGGTTGTTTTCCAGTTGCCGAACTCTTTCCTCATTGAACCAATAGCTGCAAAACAAGGAGCAGCGAACATTGTAAATATAATAAATGCAAATGCGGTTACCTGTGTAAACATGATTGGCATCTCTGCTCCGAGTGATGCAAAGGTCGCAACCACTACTTCCTTTGCAATCAAGCCTGTAATAGTTGCAACTGCTGGTGTCCAACTATCGCCAAACCCTAACGGAATGAATATATAGCGGATTACTTCACCGATGTTAGCAATCATGCTTTCCCCTATCCTGCCCGCGCCTAGATACTCGAAGGAGAAGCTAAAGGATTGTAGGAACCACAGTGTTGCACAAGCAACGAATATAATGGTACCAGCTTTTTTAACAAAGGATTTTGCTTTTTCCCACATATGGATAGTTACACCCTTAATCCTTGGAAGCTTATAGTTAGGTAATTCCATAACAAAAGGTGCTGGGTCTCCAGCAAATCTTTTCGTTTTCTTTAGAATCACACCTGAAAATATAACCATCGCTATTGCTATCATATATATTGATGGACCAACCCAAGTCTGCTTTGAAAACATCATAGCTATAAACATCGCAAATACTGGAAGCTTAGCGCCACAGGGTATAAAAGGAGTCAACATTATCGTCATTTTTCTATCTTTTTCATTTTCTATAGTTCTACTTGCCATAATACCAGGAATTGAGCAACCTGTTCCAATCAACATAGGAATAAAGGATTTCCCTGAAAGACCAAACTTACGGAAAATTCTATCCATTATAAAAGCTACACGCGCCATGTATCCACTATCCTCTAGGAGAGATAGGAATAAGAACAAAATCATTAGCTGAGGGACAAATATAAATATTGCAGTTATGCTTCCGATAATTCCATTGACAACCAGGTCAAGAGACCACGCTGACGCACCCATATCTGTAAGCAGTGTTTGTGCTCCACTCTGAAACCATGCAAATAGGCTCTCTACCCAACCAATTGTCATATCTCCAACTGTGGTAATTGAAATATAATATATTATCCAAAGGATACCAAAGAATATAGGAAGCGCAAGCCATTTATTAGTTACAATGCTGTCAATCCTATCTGAGCCTGTTAAACCCCTATTGCTTTTTTTGTAGCACTTTGAAATTACTTTCCCTATATAGTTATACCACTCATTTGTAATAATACTTTCAGTGTCATCATTAAGCTCAGTTTCACATACTTTTATAATCTTTTCAATTTGTGAAGATAAATTACTAACTAAATTCAACTTCTGAAGTACTTTCTCATCACGTTCAAAAAGCTTGACAGCATACCATCTAAGCTCGGACTTGTTTTCTATTTCACCACTTACACTCTGGGCTATCTCATTAATAGCAGTTTCTACAGCAGCCCCAAACTTATGCTGAGCAACCGTTTCCTTTCCACTTTTGGCAAGCTCGATTGCTTTACCTATAAGCTCTTTCATTCCAGCGCCTTTGACAGCAGATGTTTCAATAACTGAGCACCCTAGTTCCATCGATAGGTGTGCTGTATTAATTTTGTCGCCGTTTTTTTCAACCACATCCATCATGTTAAGTGCTACAATTGTTGGTATCCCAAGCTCAACAATCTGAGTGGTCAAATAAAGATTTCGTTCAATGTTTGATGCGTCCACGATATTTATAATTACATCGGGCTTATCCTCCAACAGATAGTTTCGAGTGATAACCTCTTCTAGCGTGTAAGGAGATAGTGAATAAATACCTGGTAAATCCATAATTACCACATCTTTGTGGCCTTTTAACTTTCCTTCTTTTTTCTCAACAGTTACACCTGGCCAGTTTCCCACGTACTGAGAGCTTCCTGTAAGCTCATTAAACATTGTTGTTTTTCCACAGTTTGGATTTCCTGCTAGTGCTATTTTGATTGCCATTGTAATCCCCCTTAATATGGTGTTAGCATACGCTAACTCTAATTTATAAATATAGCAGAATAGTATGTAAGTATATAGCTACTAACAATTATTCTGCACCTATTCTACGATTATTTTTTCTGCATCAGCTTTTCGGAGTGAAAGCTCGTAGCCTCTGACAGTTATTTCAATGGGATCTCCTAGTGGAGCCACTCTGCGAACAAATAGTGAAGCACCTTTTGTAATACCCATGTCCATAATTCTGCGCTTTATTGCACCCTCGCCCTCAAGCTTCAAAACTGTAACGGTCTCTCCCATATTAGTTGTTTTTAGTGTTTTCATTTATTACCTCCATCTTAAATCAAAATTCTGCTTGCCATAGATTTATCAAGTGCAATTCTAGATTCCTTTACGTTTAGAATCATATTGCCACCAAGCTCAGATACCACCATAACCCTACCACCGACTACAAAACCCAAACTTTCCAAGAATCTCTTTGTATCATCTTTTCCATTAATTTTTTTAATAAAGTTTTCTTCCCCTGTTTTAGCAAATGTTAATGGCATAGTACGTTCCTCCTTTAGTAAGCAATAGCTAACTAAATCGCAAAATTTTAGTTAGCCTTCGCTAACCTTCAATTTAAGTTTACTATAGCTAACTAGACCTGTCAATAAAAACTTTGAATAAAACCCATTTTATTTTTCCTGTTGTATTTTACTGAGCTTACACCCCACATAGCTCCAAGCTGTGTCTACTTGCTTCTTTGTGTAATATTATTTGATTTATTGCAAAAAAAACCTATATATACTATAATTAACAGATAGATTAGCTAATATCAGGAGGTTTCAGCGATGATTCATGAATCAGGAGAAGATTATTTAGAAACCATTTTACTTCTTCAAAATAAAAATGGTTCTGTACGTTCAATAGATATTGCCCGTGAGCTTGAGTATACAAAAGCAAGCATTAGCCGTGCAATGAGTATTCTAAAAACATCAGAATATATCACTATGGATGCTTCGGGCCAAATATTACTCACTGATAAAGGACTGTCAAAAGCCAAAGAGGTATATGAACGCCATCAGTTAATAACAAATTATCTAATAAAAGCTTTGGGTGTATCTGAAGAAACAGCATCTCAAGATGCTTGCCGCATAGAGCATGTGATTAGTAAAGAAAGCTTCGAAAAAATTAAGCAGTTTGTACAGGGTTAATATAAACCCAAAAAACATCTATCCAATGGTAAACTGAATAGATGTTTTTTAATGCGCTAGATGTTTTTAAAATCACCCAATTAGAATGGTTAAAGCTCCGACAAAAGAAATAATTACTCATAGGTATCAAACAAACTACGTACACTTAACTGATCCCTTAAAGCCTGCAGAGTCAACTCCTGTGATAGATTTCCTTTTTTAATCTCAACTCTTTTAACAGTATTGGCAGATAGATCAAAGATATTATCACTAAATATTGCATCTGAATTTTTCAAATCAAGTTCAACAAATCTGGCAAAACTTTTACTGCTTACTTCAATAATAAAGCTATCTTCTTCCTCAAAAACCATAGTACTAATTTGTGGATCTAATATTGCGAAATGTTTGGATTTAACAAAAAGAACTGTTCCGTAGCTCATTACATTTTCATTCTCAATTAAGCTGAATTCTAGATAAGTTTCCCTTTGCTTTTGCTTTGTATGTAACGCACCACTAAAATCCAGGTTGACAATTTCTTTTGTTGACAGCTCCTCCAAGCTGACCTCTAGTTCTTTGGTTTGAAGTACAGCTCCGCTACGCTCCATTAGTTTCCATACAAGTTTACCTGTGAATATTTTCTGCGTTTCATTTGAAACGTGTAACGAAACAGTTGTTCCCTCTTCACAAGCTGAAACCAATAAAGGAGCGAAAAATCTTCTAGCAGCATAATGCGCAGCTTTCCATCTGCCAAAGTAGTCCATACCTGACCAGGAGGCTACAGGCCAGCTGTCATTCAATTGCCAATAAATGGCTCCCATACATCTCCCACGGTTTCTTCTCCAATGTTCAACTCCATTTCGCAGTCCTTCGGCTTGAATTAACTGGGATGCATATAAGAGTGAATCAAAATTCTTAGGATACTTAAAATTTTCACTAATATAATACAGAATTTTTTCATTGCCGGTTCCATTTTTTTGATGGGATTCCATAACATACGAGAAAACATTTCTGTCTTCTGGGAGTGTAAAAGTCTCCACTGTTTTTAAACTTGGGAAAGATTGCAGTCCAAATTCAGACATAAACCTTGGGAAAATCTTTCTGAATTCTGTAATTGGCTTCCTTCCATGCCAAACATCCCAATAATGCATATCACCTATGTTTTCATTATTCGGATCATTAAAATACCCTGAGGATGAAGGTGAGGATACCCAATGGAATGTATTTGGATCAATTTCTTTTGCGATAGCAGGTAAAAACTCCTCAAAATGTTTGATATAATCGGCTTCAAGTTTTTCACCAAATCTGTCTTTCCAACTCCAATATGCCCATCCATATTCTAATTCATTATTTCCACTCCATATTCCTAAGGATGCATGATGGCGCAGTCTTTTCATATTGTCTATGGTTTCATGTTTGATATTTTCTTTAAAATCATCATTGAAGTCATAAATACCGCACGCATATAGATGATCTTGCCATACAATCAATCCATATTCATCACATAAATCATAAAAATAATCTTCCTTATAATAGCCTCCACCCCATACTCTTATAGTATTAAAGTTAGCTAGAGCACAGCTTTTAATTAACTTCTCCGTTTTTGACAAACTACATCGAGCTAGAATATTATCTTCTGGGATGTAATTAGCACCCATAGAAAATATACTTTTGCCATTAACTTCAAATTCAAAGGACTCGCCCCATTGATCATTTTGTCTATTAATAGTTATTGTTCTCAAGCCGATCCTCAATAATTTACTATCTATCTGGTTTTTGTCCTTTAATAGCGAAACCTTGATTTTGTATAAAGGCTGGTCACCATAGTTATTCGGCCACCAAAGCATAGGATTACTAACATCTAGCACAATATGTTGTTCTAAAAGATCAGTTATAATTTTGTCTTCGATTATTATTCCATCAGGTGTTTCCAGAGAAACCAAAATACCAAGTTCAGACGTACACCATTTTTCAACTCTTATTCTAATATCAATACTTACTTTATTCTCCAAATGGTTCTGTGTAATATACACATCATCTATTCTGCCAAAGTCATAGCCTGATATAGAAATATCTCTCCATATCCCCATATCTGGAAGCTTTGCTCCCCAGTCCCAGCCTGACATTGAATGGGCTTTTCTGAGATGAGAAATGCCAGGTACCGCATCTGAACAACTTTCAAGATATAATTCTTTATTTTTATTTAATCCATATTCTATTGGAGATTTGAAAATGACATGAATTTCATTTTCAGCGAAGATAAGTATGCTTTTTATGTCAATTTCGTAAGTCCTATGCATATTGTCTGCATTAAGAATGCTCATGCCATTTATAAATATCTCACATAACGTATCAAGGCCATCACACCGCAATAATATTACATCATGTTCGAGGATTTCCTTTTCAACAAAAAAAGATCTTTTGTATTCATAATCATATTTTGATAGTTCTAAAATTTCGTATTCATTATCCCTGTAAAAAGGATCTTTCATCTTCCCCGCCTGAAGCAGATCATTGTAAACAGATCCGGGAACAACCGCTTCAAGCCATTGATTTTCATCAATTTTCTTCATTTGCCACTTACCGTTTAAGTCTAGTAATAGTATTTAAACTCCTCCTTAATTTTTTATTCTTGTATAAAGCTATATATTAATAGCTACTATTATCATCTTAATATAAAGTCAAAATATAAACGGATAAGAGTTAACTAAACCCTTATCCGTTTATCTGCTTTAGTAAGAAGATCTATTTAGCGCTGTTATAGTCCTTTACATATGCATCAAGCTGTGCCTGAACTGCAGTCTGAACCTTTTCAATACCGGCTGTTTCCAACTTCGCTTTCATTGTTTCAATTCCTTTTGCCTGATCTGTAAGCCCAAGCTCAATTGGCAATAAATATGTAGTGATAACATTACCGATAGCAGCCATTTCATTCTTGTAATCAGTATCATCAAATGTAAATGTTGCTAAAGGTGTCTCTATTGAATCCTCGGCTACAGACTTTGTATATGCATCTATTTCAGCTTGTGATGTTGTAGTTTTTTGACGGATTAATTTGGAATTATTAGAACCCCAAGACATCGTAAAGCCGCCAAAATCATTAAATTTAGGTAGCAGAGGAGTATACTTGTCAGCTCCTACAGCTGTATAATGTGTACCTTCAACACCATAAGTAACTAGATCATAATATTCTTTATTTGTTTCAAACTGGTTAAACATCATCATAACTCTTTCTGGATGTTTTGAAGTTGCATGAACGGATATTAATGACATATTACCGCCTTCAGGTATTAATTTATGACCTGGATTAATATCGGTATATACATTTGCATAATCTGGATTTATAGCTGTCATTGCAGCATTATTATTATCAAAAGTTTCAAATGCATCGGCAATATAAACTGCAGATTTTTCAGCTTTAAAATTATTTTCATCTGCATCTTTATTTGCAAGTGCACTCTTTGACCATACACCAGTGTCAGCTAATTGCTTTGTTGTTTTCAAATATTCAAGATAATCTGGATCTTCATAAGTTTTAAATATCTTGAAAGTACTATCATCTAAGCCTACACTAAGTACTGGAAGACCAGAAACAACATCTTTTAAATTCTTAGCTTGAGCGTACAATATTCCCCTCATTCTTCCGTTCTGTTCAGCATTGCCTACATTCCATGCTAATAAGTCTTTTTCACCTTTAGCAATAGTAAGTAACGAATTTACGAAATCGGTTCTATTGGCTGGCGTTGCGATATTATATTTTTTTAATATGTCTCCTCTGAATACAGTAAGAACATTTTTTACTTTTGCATTAATATTTGGTAAACCGTAAATGTTTCCATTTAACGTAACCTGCTTCCAGCGATCAACTGAAGTAGCTGCGAACGTATCAGGTGCATAAGTTTTTACCATGTCCATTGAAAGTGGCATGTACCCCTTAGTTGTTGCTACTGAATTAAACCCAATCCAAGCTCCTGAATAACAGAAGTCAAATTCTTCACCAGATGCAAATATAAGCTTGTATTTTTTTTCGGCGTCGGTCCATGAAATTCCCCTTAAATCCAAAGTTGTATTTATATCCTTTTCCAACTTTTTGTTAACCTCTGCTAATACAGTTTTGTGGTCAACTGTATCATCACCGAACTGGTATCCTACGAGTGTTACTGGACCTTTTGCAATTTCAGCCTTTATAGGATCATTAGATGCAGTTGCCTGAGTTGTTTCCTGTGATGTTGTCTGTGTTGTTTCACCTGATGATGCAGCACTTCCACAACCTGCAAGTGTCATCACAGCTACAAGTAATAGAGCCATTACTGAATTTGTTCTTCTAGCCACTCTTTTCATTTTTAACTCCTCCATCTTAATATATTATTTATTGATAACCGAATTTCTCGGTATTATCCTTTTACTGCCCCAATTGTGAGTCCTTTTACAAAATATTTCTGTAGGAATGGATATAACAAAATAATCGGTCCTGTAGCTATAACTGCCATAGCCATTTTAATATTTTCCTTCGGCATCTCACCAACGTGAATACCTGAAAGGCTGGATATACGGGCTAAGGCTTCTGTTGCACTCAAAATTTTGTACAGATAGAACTGTAATGAAAAGTACCTGCTCTGATCCACAAACATAAAGCTTAAGTACCAATCATTCCAATAGCCAATGGCTATAAATAATGCTATGGATGCAAGTACAGGTTTTGAAAGCGGAAAAATAAGTTTAATAAATATGCAGAAATCTCCAGCTCCATCTATTTTTGCAGATTCTGTGATAGCATCAGGGATTCCCTGCATGAAACTCTTGATAATAATTATATTGAATACTGACAAAAGATACGGTGCCACCTGTGCAACCAACGGCAAATCCTTAAAATTCAGATATTGGACACAAAGAATATACCAGGGAACAATACCTCCACTGAACAAGGTTGTAAAATAGAAGAGGAAAGAAAATTTATTTCTCCATTCAAAATGTTTTCTGGAAAGTACATATGCTGTCATTGCTGTGAGAAAAAGTCCCAGAACAGTACCAACAACAGTATTAAATATCGTGATTCCGTAAGCCCTTATCACATCATCAGGGAAGCCAAATATTTTAGCATAGGCTTGCCCTGAAAATTCTCTAGGAATCAGTGAATATCCATATCTTAGAATTGAACGTTCGGCAGTAACCGAACTGGATATTATCATTAAAAAAGGTATCACTGATAATACTGCCAATATTGCTGTCAGTGAATAACCAAATATATTAAAAACTCTCGTGCTTACGTCCTTTTTCCTCACATTGATCACTCCATTTTATTTGATATTAAATACTTTAAAACAATGAATAATCCTTATCATATTTTTTCACAAGGGTATTAAATACCATTATAATTGCAAAGCAAAGAACTGATTGATATAAACCTGCTGCTGCTGTCATACCAAATTCCGGTGAAGTTATAAGTGATCTGGTTACGTATGTATCAATAACATCTGTCGTAGAGTACAATACTGGGTTATTCCCTGTTACTTGATAGAACATACTAAAGTCCCCTCGGAATATATTACCCATTGCAAGTAGCACAAGGATTACTATTGTCGGTACTAAAGTAGGAATTGTTATACGACGTATGCGTTGGAAAATATTTGCACCATCTATTTCTGCAGCATCATACATCTCTGGGTCTATCCCCATTACTGCCGAAAGATATATTATGGTTCCAAAACCAAAATTTTTCCAGGCACAAACCACTACAATGATTAATATCCAAACTACCGGTTTATTATAAAAATCAAATGGTTCCAATTGAAATGATTTCAAAAGTGTATTAATTGAACCAGATTCATAATTTAAAACATTATAGGTAAAGGCTCCTACTACCACCCATGAAATAAAATATGGCAGAAACATCATTGACTGTGTTATCTTTTTAAAGTACTTTCCTGACAATTCTGCTAAAACTATAGCACAAGTAATTTCAAGTATAGTATTGACAATTATAAAAAGTATATTAAATATCAATGTGTTTTTTGTTACATTGAATATATCTCCCGCCATAAACATGAATTTAAAATTTTTCAAACCTATCCATGGGCTATGAAATATACCACCATCATAGGTATACCTTTTGAATGCAATAACGATACCTAATATCGGTACGTAACAAAATAATACAAAAAAAAGTGTTGCAGGTGACAACATCAAAAGTAATGTCTTATATTCCTTCAGCTTATAAAAAAAAGTTCTGTTTTTGCTGCTTCTCATTTATCATTCCACCCTGTTGTTTAAATTATTTAGTGTACTACTTCAAAGTTCACTCCATACGTGAAGTATAGCATCAAGATCCTCTAATCATAATGGAGTATTTTCCTGTTTTTGTGGAGAATATTCTCTTCCTTTATTTTCTGAGTTTTCTTTCTTGACTATAGCTCAAGCGTTTCATATAATCAAAATAACACATATTTAAATAAAATTTTGAGGAGTTCAATTGGTTAAATTATTGGTTGTAGATGACGAAATAACCTCCAGAGATAGTCTGATTCGTAATATCATGAAGATGGATTTTGATATTTCATTTATTGAACAAGCTGATGATGGAGTAAGAGCTCTTGAGACCGCAGCATGGTATTTCCCTGACATTGTACTTACCGACGTTAGAATGCCACGTATGGATGGAATAGAGATGTCCTACAAACTTAGAGAAATGAATCCTGATATCAAAATCATCTTTTTGAGCGGCTACTCAGATAAGGAATATTTAAAGTCAGCAATTCAGTTAAGAGCACTCAGCTATGTTGAAAAGCCCATCGACTATGAAGAATTGAAAAAGGTTATGAGTGAAGCAATCTCCCTTATTATTGTAGAACAAAAAAATCGTAAAAATGCTGATATCCATGAAAGACTTGTAAAAAATCTACCTTTGCTCCGAAACGAGATTGCTATTAAGATGATAAATCCCGTTAATATCTCTGAGGAGCAATTTGATTATACTCTGCTTGGTATTAAGCCTGATTCGGACTTCGTAACTGTATTAATACAAATAATTAGCAATAATAGCATAACATCTTTTGGCTTCTATTTATCTTTGGAAAATACCATTAGTTGTATAAATAATGTATTGAAATCGAAAGAATTAGCTGGACTGGCAACTGTAAAAGATAATGAATATATACTGCTTCATATTGCATGTACCCCTGATAGGAAACATCTTCTAAGACAGGAATCTCTTCAAGCATATTTATCCCAGATACCAATTGTTTTGGAAAGTATAGACTTTTTTATCGCTGTAGGTATACAAGTAAGCGGAATACAGAATGTATCTAAATCCTATAATACTGCGGTGCTTGCACTCCAAATGGGTTTTTTTACTGGATACCGAAACTTTCTCTTTTATATAGAAAGCACTAAAACACCTTATACGTTTAATGAGGAAATTATAAAGGACTTTAATCAACATGTCTTTAAAGAAGACACAGAAAAAGCTATTACTTTGATTAATAATCTTGTTTCAGATTTAAGACAGCATAATAATACATTAGTGGATCATATTAAAGAGTTTTTTTACAGAATTCTTCTGCAATTATTTGATTTAGCTGATGAGTTGATTTTGGAGGTTTTCTATGAAAACAATAATAGAAGTCATTTATGGGAAAACTTGAATGCTTTTCACACGTTGTTTGAAGTTGAGGAATTTACTATTCAAAAAATCGAGTTTTTCTTTAAATGTCGTAAAGAAAAACGTGATAATAGAGGCAAAATATCACAAATTATAAGATTTATTGAAAACAACTATATGAGACATGACTTGTCAGTAAAAATGATTAGTGAACACACCTTCATAAGCCTGGCCTACATGTGTTCCATCTTTAAACTAGAAACCGAGAGAACTATTAACCAGCATTTAACTGACTATCGAATAGAAAAAGCAAAAGAGCTATTGAAAGATAAAAGTTATAAGATCTCAGAAGTAGCAGAATGTGTAGGCTTTAGCGATGGACAATATTTTGCCAAGATATTCAAAAAAAAGCTATTTCTTACTCCATCCGAATATAGGGAGGCTGCTAGCAATGAAAAATAAAATCCTACAAAATATATACCAATATTATTCAAACTTGAAACTTAGACAAAAGCTTCTTCTCTCCTATATGATTTTGATAGTTATACCTTTGTTTTTATATTCATTTATAACCTATAGTAATTTTTCCAGTATACTCCAAGCAAAAGCACTTTTCTCTGCAGACAAAAGCTATAGTCAAGCCTATTCTTATATAACCGATCAGTTAAGCAGAGTTGTAAAAACAATGGATGTAGTTGTTCAAGATGAAACTATTAATCAAATTTCTAATGAAAATACAGCCAATACTGATATCTTTCAGCAAATGAGTGATATGAATCATATGACTGCTTTTCTGCAAAATCTGGAGGATAAAACAGTAGTTAATAAGATTAGACTTTATGTAAAGGATGGTTTGATTTATGCAAATAAAAGTGACAATACTACCTCCCCTCTATATAACATAAAAGACATTCAAAATACAAAATGGTACAATAGATTAAAACAAACCGGAGTTAGAATAGTGTGGTGTCCTCCAGCTTATTTTGAAGGAGATGGGCAGGGTATTGAAAACACTGTATCTACCGTATCTTTTTTAAGAAGTAGCAATGATTATTCTGAAATCATAGGGCTTTTACGTGTGGATATTTCCAGAAATAAACTTGAGGAAATCATATCCAAGGCAAACACCATAGAAAACTGTGTTACCTATATCCAAAATTCTGAAGGAACAATGGTACTATCCTCTGAAAACAAATCGGCTGACAGGTTTAAAATAGAGAATTCACTTCTCTCTAATACTTCGTCTTCAAATGAATGGTCCACTACAAAAGTAGATAATGAGAAGGTATTTTTCCATAGCAAACTAATAACCGGTACAGACTGGTATATGATTACAGTTATACCCTATAAAGAGATTTTTTCTGAAAGCAACAAGCTCAGGGCTGAAGCATTTCTACAAGTAATCGTTATAGCTTCAATAGCATATGTGCTTGCATTTTTATTATCTATTAGTATTACAAAAAGAATTTCACAAGTGATAAGTAAAATGAAAAATATTCAAAACGGAAATCTCTCTCCAATAGTACAATCTTCAGATAAAGATGAAATTGGCGATTTGATAGAAAATTACAATTATATGATTTCTCGCATCAAGTTACTTCTTGAAAAGCAGTATGAAATGGGACTGGAAGTAAAAAATTCAGAGCTTAAAGTTTTACAGGCACAAATTAATCCTCATTTTTTATATAATACTCTGGATATGGTGGTTTGCCTGTCTCAGGAAAACAAATATAATGAAATTGAAGCTTTAGTAAAAGCGCTCGCCAATTTCTACAAACTGAGTCTTAGCAAGGGAAAAGAGATAATTAAAATTCAGGATGAACTTTTTCATGTTTCCTTCTTTATGGATATACAAAATATGAGGTTCAATAACAAAATAAATTTTATAATAGATTTGGATGAGTATATACAAGATTTTGAAATTCTTAAGATAACTCTTCAACCCATCGTCGAAAATGCTATAATACATGGGATATTGGGAAAAGAAAGTAAAGAAGGTACAATTGTCATCAGTGGAACGCTGGAAGATGATGAAATTATTTTATGTGTTAATGATGATGGTATTGGCATACCTACTGACAAACTTAAGATGATTTATACAGGTTCAATTGGCAGTACTACAGGAAGTAGCTACGGAATTAAAAATATAAATGACAGATTAAAGCTATTTTATGGTGAAAAATACGGCTTAAGCTATAAAAGTGAGTATGGTAAAGGGACTACAGTTGAAATTCGAATACCAGCAAGAAAGTAGAAATTTGTAGATTAGCTATCGATGCTTTTCTACCTTGTTTTTTACTTTATTATTCTTATAAATAAGATAACCAATTGTAGCTAAAACTGCTATAACAATACCAGAAGCTAAGTTAAAAATAGAAAGAAATCTCTTTACTTGATGAATATTATTCCCAATTACACGCCCTATCAGTAGATATATAACCTGCTGCAACACAATTGAAAAAACTATATATGTGAAGTAAATTCTCTTCTTTACTCTAAAAACACCAGCGAACAAAACCATAATTGTGCTTGTACCTGGAATAAACTTGCTAAATATCAATCCATATTTGCCATACTTGTGAAAAACCTTCTCTGAACGTCTGATATGTTTCTCGTTAATATATTTTAATACAATTTTATATCGTAGCACCTCATTTCCCTTTTTATAACCAAACCAGAAAACTAGAATAGAGCCCACTACACTTCCTAGGACTGAAATTAGTAATACTAAAAAGAAACTGAAATTGCTACCAATCGTTGTCAAATAGCCTTCAAAAACAATAATAACATCCGATGGAAATGGAGGAAATACAAGCTGAAGCACGCCCGATAGAAATAAAAATATGTATGTAGAAATTGCATTTCCGTTTATAATATTTTGAGTAAAATTAAGTATAAAGTCTTCCATTAAATAGCTTTCTCCTTAGATATTGTGACATATGACTAGTTTATTATACCCAAAATAAGTAAAAAAGTCTGATTAAAAAAAATTTACATAGGTATTTGCCTAGGTTAATCTAACTACAAAAGAGCTCCTTCATATTAAATATGAAATGAGCTCTTTGATTATGCACTTTACATTATTAAATTTAATTATTTATTATTGCTGAGTTACTTTGCAGTTTGGACTGCATAGGCTTCTTCGAAATCATATATTTTCTTTGACAAATCCGCAATTGACTTAGTTGCTGGATCAAGCTCAACATTGTCAGTCATTACAGACAAAATATAAGGATGTGTGGCAAAGACTATACCGACATCATTTCTAGTTCTAGTTTGATTTCCTATTTTGTGAGCAACCTTAACTTCTTTTGGAAGCTTGGCGTCAATTCTGTCGTGCCAATCAGTATTTTCCATGTTGTTAATTAATTCCCCATAGACCTCCTCATTATTCAAATACAGCTTGTACAAGTCCTGAGCAATAAGGGCCATATCGTAAGGACAAGACCGATGAGTTTTCCCATAAATAACTTGACCACCCAAATCAGCCATATATTTACGAACATTTACAATGTCCACAAGTCTGATTAGCATATTTACACCACAGTTGTCACTTTTGCGAATGGCTAGCTTTGAGGTTTCACGAACGGTGTACTCTGTACCAAAAGCTGAACTTTGGATAATACCTGTTCCTGGTTCCATATCCTCCTGCTTGTAAACCAACTTATCCTCTAGCTTAACTTTTCCTTCTTCTATGTTCTTGTATAGTAATACGTTTACAGGAAGCTTTGACGTACTAGCTGCAATGTATTCAATCTTATCATTAACATTTACCATTTCTCCAGTTGCTAGGTCAATATACGTTACCCCGTAATCTCCAGGAAGATTTTTAGTATTATCACTTATTAACTTCTGGAGCTCCTCCATCTTTCCACTCTTTGCAGCTGTCCCCACTTTCGGTAGATATCCATGGTCTTTTGTTTCGACGCCATTTAAATCTGTGTTAGGCGTTGAAACTGCCACCTCGGTGCTGTCTGCAGGCTGATCTGTATCAGTAGCTACCGCCGTTGATGAATCAGACGGTGTTGTACTTGATTGAGTTGACGCTGTTTGCGCCCCATCGCTTGGATTAGCCGAACCTGTAGCAGAATCTCTATTCAAAAACAAGTATACTGCCATTGAAATAGCCAGTACGCTCAATACAATTACTGTTATAACAAGTGATCTTCTCTTTTTATACTTTCTGTCATGTCTTAAACGATAAGAACTCATTTTAGCCTCCAAAATATATTAGCATCTAATTTTAACATTCAAACTTAAAGGACTCAAATTACATTAATATTATATTCTGATTTCAAACTCTACCTGAAGCCTACATATTCAGCTTTAGATAACCGAGTTTATTGCTTGCTACTTTCAAATAACAGCCTACAGTTATCAGCCCTATACTTAGAGAAAATGTATTCTACAGTTTGTCCGCCTTTTGAATATAAAACATTTTGCAGCTTTATTAAAGGCTGACCAGGCTGTACTCTAAGAATTGGTGAATCACTATTGTCTGCAAAAATAATTTCCAGAATGCTTTTGCTTTTATCAGGTATCAGAGGGTATTTTCCTCTCAAAATATCGATAGACGATTTACCATCCTTCAATTGAGCTACAATATCTGGAAACAATTTTAATGGTATGTATGATTTGTTAAACGAATACACCTCACGAGGCTGATTATTTATATATGATAGATAAGTAATCATTGCAACTGGTAAACTCGCATTATAATTAAACACACTGTCCAACTGTTCAACCGTAGAGCTCTCAACAACTGAAATATCGATAATATTCTTTTCAGCTGGAGATTCACAATGCAGTATTGAATCAGTAAATCCACTGTAGTTTTTCACATCAATAGTATTCTTCTTTCCATAAACAAAGGTTCCTTTACCTTTCTCTCTATATAGATAGCCACTGCTAGTCAGTTCGCTGATAGCTTGTCTGACAGTGGGTCTACTAATACCATAAAGTCCACATAAATCCTGCTCGGAAGGTATCTGTGTATTTGGAAGGTATTCATTGCTTTCGATTTTCTTTACTACTAAATCTTTCAACTGCAGATATAACGGTATACTGCTGAATTTATTTATCATATAATTAACTCCCTAAAAAAATAAAAGATAGGATGATGTACTGACGTCCTATCTTTTATTATATCAAAATAACCTTATAATCATCAATAGCAAATCGTGAAAAAGTTTAACAATTTTCAACTTATTCACTAAAACAACTACACTTTCAATTCAACCGGCACATCTGAAATATCAGCATTCGCTAGTATTGGATTAACCTCATTCTCAATAAACTCCACTACCTGCTCAGGACATCTGCCAATATAGTTCTTAGGCTCGAGAACAGAATTTAGCTCTTCAAGGGTCATTCCAATGAGTGGATCTTTGGCTATTCTTTCAATTAAATCGTTGGACTCGCCATCCACCTTTACTCTTTTACCTGCCTCCATTGAATGCTCTCTTATCTGCTCATGTAGCTCCTGTCTGTCGCCTCCACGCTTTACTGCTTCCATCATGATATTTTCAGTTGCCATGAAGGGGAGCTCGTCCATTACATGCTTTTGTATTACCTTTGGATACACTACTAGGCCACTTGCAACATTTATATATATGTTTAGAATAGCATCTGTTGCCAAGAAAGCCTCAGGTACAGATATTCTCCTATTTGCAGAATCATCAAGTGTTCTTTCAAACCATTGAGTAGAGGCTGTTATTGCAGGATTCAACGCATCAATTATAACGTATCTAGCAAGTGAAGAAATTCTCTCACACCTCATTGGATTGCGCTTGTAGGCCATCGCAGAAGAACCTATTTGTTTTTCTTCAAAGGGCTCCTCCATTTCCTTCATACTTTGGAGAAGTCTCATGTCATTGCTAAATTTATATGCACTCTGGGCAACGCCGCTCAGTACATTTAAAACTCTACTGTCGAGCTTTCTTGGATATGTCTGCCCGGATACAGCAAAAACACCTTTGAAACCGATTTTTTCTGCAATCAGTTCCTCCATCTTTTTTACCTTCTCATGGTCACCATCAAATAGATTTAAGAAACTAGCTTGAGTTCCTGTTGTACCCTTTGAGCCCAAAAGTTTCATATTTGCTATAGTGTGATCTAAATCATCTATGTCCATTAGAAGTTCTTGAATCCACAGACATGCTCTCTTTCCCACAGTTACAAGCTGAGCTGGCTGGAAATGAGTAAAACCTAAAGTAGGCATAGCCTTGTATTCCAGTGCAAAAGCTGAAAGCTTCTTAATAAGTATTAGCATTTTGCTTCTTACAAGCTTTAAGCCTTCTGTCATAACAATAATATCAGTGTTGTCGCCGACATAGCAGGACGTTGCACCAAGGTGAATTATAGCCTTCGCATCAGGGCATTGATCCCCATAAGCATGAACATGCGACATGACATCATGTCTGAACTGCTTCTCATATTTTTCTGCAACTTCATAATTAATATTATCTTTATTGTTCTTCAATTGTTCAATCTGAGCGTCAGAAATATTTAGGCCTAGTTCTTTTTCAGTTTCAGCCAATGCAATCCAAAGTCTTCTCCAAGTAGTAAATTTCATGTCAGGAGAGAAAATTTGCTGCATTTCACTGCTTGCATATCTAGAATTTAAAGGACTTTCATAAACGTTTTTCATGTTATTACCTCCATGTCCCCAATGAATTGTTAAATTGGCAAACCACAAAATCTTTATATATTTTAGCTAACCTTATGTCAGCTTAACGGCAGAATTATCAATCAACAACAAGTATTATACTATAAAATCCGAATGTTTGCACCAATAATTTAAAAAATGTTCGGATTATTTTATTCAAAAAAAAAGTGCGGGATGTAATCCCGCTTTAGAAATCGGATTTCGCATTCTAATATTCAAAGGGAGTATCCCCTAAATTTTAGAACCCTATTTATGAATATAATTTTCTAGCGCTAACTAGCTGTACGCTTATTGCAAGTATCTCTATCGCCTTCTTCAATTCCGCTACTGGCGGCATTGTTGGAGCTATTCTGATATTTCTATCTAGTGGATCCTTGCCATATGGGTAGGTTGCACCAGCCTTTGTCAGCAGTACGCCAGCCTCAAGTGCCAGCTTTGCCACTTCCTTTGCACAATTATCCAAGGTATTTAAGCTAATGAAGTATCCTCCATTTGGCTTATTCCAAGATGCTATTTCCTTCCCGCCCAGCTCTTCAGCTAGTATCTTCAAAACTATATCAAATTTTGGCTTTAATATACTAGCATGCTTTTTCATGTGAAGGTTTATTCCCTCAAAATCTTTGAAATACTTTACATGCCGAAGCTGATTAATTTTGTCAGGTCCAATTGTCTGTATTGTCAATCTTTTCTTAATACTATTGATATTTTCAACGCTTGCAGCCATAATAGCAACACCAGCACCAGGAAAACTAATCTTTGATGTTGAACTGAATATATAAACCATATTCTCATTTCCTGCCATTTTACAAGCAGATAGAATATTTTTGAGCTCATCAGGTTGCTCTGTGAGATGGTGCACACAATAAGCATTATCCCAAAAAATTCTGAAATCCTTTGCCTTTGGAGTAAGAGCAGTAAATCTGTCAACAACTTCATCAGAATATGTAATTCCATCGGGATTGCTATACTTTGGCACACACCAAATTCCCTTGATGCTTTCATCTTCGGCGACAAGCCTCTCTACAACGTCCATATCAGGACCATCCTGCTTCATATCAACAATAATCATTTCTATACCAAATAGCTCACAAATAGCAAAATGCCTATCATATCCAGGGCTAGGGCACAAGAACTTAACCTTATCCTGCTTTGACCATGGTGCGCAGCCCATAATTCCAAGAGACATTGCTCTTGCAATAGCATCATACATTAGATTCAAACTTGAGTTTCCACCAATTATTATCTCAGTTGTATTTATATCCAGCATTTCTGCAAAAAGAGCTTTTGCTTCAGGCAAACCATCAAGAAGTCCATAATTATAGCAGTCTGTACCATCAGCTGCAAATCGAACATCTTTAGCAGGGATATCAAGAATATCCATACTCATATCAAGCTGTTCGGAGCAAGGCTTTCCTCTAGTCATATCTAATTTTAAATTTTGCTCCTTAAATGCATTATATCGAACTTCTAAAATTTCTATTTCGTTTTTTAGTTGGTCTTTAGATAAAGCGTTATAACAAATCATCCTTTTCCCCTCCAAATGCCATTTTAACCTATAATAATTCTAATATATATTATTACAATTTGCAAGTTTAATGTTCCTGTAAACTCAAAATAATATTTAGTATTTATCAAATATTTATATTTAAGTATGTTTATGCAGGAATCATATAATTAAGCTGCAGTTATATTTGAACATAAAAAAACTTCTAAATATCAGCGAGTATCGATAAAATAATCAAAACAAAAGAGACGGCATAAATTCCGTCTCTTTGCTGTGCTGTTTTTCGAGCAATTAAATTCATTTAATTGTTTAGCTCTAGCTTATCTTACAAAACGCTCTTTATTACTCTAAGGAAATTCTCTCCTGCAATTTTATTTACCAAAGTCTCGCTGTAATTCAATTTTAGTAGCTCGTTAAACAAATCCTTCAAACATTGCACGCCTTCTAAGCCTTGAGGTGTTTCGCCAATTCCGTCATAATCAGCGCCTAAGCCCAAGGTACCCTCACCAGTAAGCGCAACAATGTACTCAATATGGTCTAAAACATGCTTCATTGTGGCCTTGCCATCACTAAAAACAAAATCAGGATACATATTAATACCTGTTACTCCGCCAATTTTCTTTAAAGCTAGAAGCTGTTCGTCCGTTAAATTTCTTCTATGGTTGCATATTTTCTTTGCATTTGAATGAGATGCAATAATAGGTGCTTTGGTTGTATTAATTACATCCCAAAAACCAGCTTCAGATAGGTGAGAAACATCCACAAGCATGCCTAGCCTGTTCATCTCACTGATAACCTCTTTGCCAAACGGGGTGAGCCCCCCACCAGTGATTGCATCAGCTACTCCATCAGCTATCTGGTTTCTGTGGTTCCAAGTCAAGGTTATTGCCCTCACACCTAGCTCATATAGTATCCTCAGCGCAGACAGTTTGCCCTCAAGTGCATCGCCGCCTTCTATAGTAAGTACAGCAGCGATTCTCTTACTTTGTGTTGCAGTCACAATATCTTTGTAATTACGACATAACATGATATCGTTCTCATTAATTTCGATTTCTCTATACAATCGATCAATGATATCTATCGCGCGACTCAAAGCCCCCATTTTAGCATGCTCTGGCGATATATAGGCAGCAAAGAACTGTACGAAGCTATCATATTGCTTAAGTCTTTTCAAATCAATGTGGCCTTTATTTTCAAGAAGTTGTTCACGTGTTTGCATTATTGTTGTGATTGTATCGCAGTGCGCATCAACTATTATCATTTTTAATTGCCTCCCAAACTTAATAATAAGGATTTAAAATGCATTTTTAATAAGATTTATGTTTTTAATTTCATTAGTGCTATTTATGCTTACCATAAGTACCTCTACCACATCAAATCTTACACAGCTGTTCATATTGCCTGTGTTTGACAAATATATTGATGCAATTAGCTTGATTTTTTCCTGTTTTGGGAAGGTTACAGCCTCACCTGGAGTTCCAAAACTATAGGATCTTCTGGTTTTAACCTCTATAAAACAAATATATTCAGCATCCTTTGCTATTATATCTATCTCACCAATTCGGCCAACCCTATAATTTGTTTTTAGAATAGTATAATTATTTGCAATTAAGAAGTCGACAGCTCTTTGCTCCCCTTCAGTGCCCATGTCTCTTGTGTTTTTACTAGTCATGTCTCTCTCCATAGCTCTTATCGACACTGCCAATAAATACTAATATCTCTGCAACAACCGCATATACTTCAGCGGGTATTTGATCACCAATGCCTAATGCTGAAAGTGTTTTAGCCAAATTGCTATCCTGGTATATAGGAACGTCATTTTCTTTTGCTTTTTCAATAATTTTCTCTGCAATTATGCCCTTACCAGTTGCAATAATCTTTGGAGCTGCACTAGTCTCTGGTGAATATTGCAAGGCTGTGGCATACTTAATTTCTTTTTTTGTTTTTTTCACATCCTGCAAAGTCGATCCCCACCTTTCAATATAAACACATAAAACACAGTTCATCAATGCGATCTTGAAATCTTTCCTGTCAAATCGTAATGTCAATATTATTTGGGCTTTTTATAAATTCTTTTTTTGCTTCTGCTTCAAAATTCACTATACTTATTGGTTCATTCATTAGTCTATAGGTAAAGTCTACAAGCCTAAAACCCTTTTCAAGTAAGCTAGTGTACAACATCTTATGATTTTCTTTCAAGACTTTGAAAACTTCGCTGTTTTCAAGCCTAAAATTTGTGCTGATATTTTTCTTATCTATGCTTAGCAGTGTATCAATTCTTCCTATATTATTGCTATCCAATGAAATAAGTACAGTAATATTTGAGGGATCAAGCTTTCTTGATTTTGATCCCTTCTTAAGCATATACAACTCGCCAGTGGTCTCTTTATTAAAAATACTCAATGGAATTTGCACATATGAGCTATAGCTATTCAGTTTATTTATAAAATTCATGTTGCTCTCAAGATTGTTAGCTATATTCATTGCAGCTTCACGTATTCCCTGTGGCAGTTGCTGGATACTGCTTTTTAATGTTTGTAGAGCATTATCCATATCCTTGTAGAGCTTAACAGGATTTATTTCATCGCTGTTCTGGTCTATTTTAATAAAAAGATTTTTAAGGTTATTTACAGCATCTTCAAAGCCCTTCATATTCTTTGTGTTTGGGCTTACTTGTTCTGAAACTGCTTGATTGCCTTGTGTTTTGAATATGACGTCATTAATTTCCTCGGTAATAAACTTTGCCGCTAGTTGCTGCTCAGTCGACAAATTTCCCTTGCTAATCATAGACTCCAGCTGTGAGTTTAGTGAGTTTAGAAGAGGTAAATCAGCCTTGTCAAGAGGTGCTCCGTCTTTGAGAAGATTGCTAATTTGCTGCTCAACATTGCTTGTATTATTATTTGATCTGCCATTTGCAGCAGAATTGACATTTGAATTTGTATTTGCATCGATATCGCTAGCTTTACTGTCATTTGGTACAGAATTAACTGTAGCTGCATTATTTTCTGCGCTTTCAATTAGACTCTTAGCCAAATTAATTACATTGTTGCTTGCTGTTTCATAAGCAGCATTGTTATTTATCGAGCTACCATTTGCTGCGCCAGCAGTCACCGTGTTTACATTAATATTAGTTATATTTCCATTTGTGAGATTTGCATTTACGTTAGAAGTACTGCCAGCAACATTACTGGGATTGCTAGTAGTTGCACCATTTACATTTGAAATAGTAGCTGTATTAGGATTTGTTGTGCTATTTGTGTTTGGTGTAGTAGCTGTATTAGGATTTGCTGTGCTATTTGTGTTTGGTGAAGTAGTTGTATTAGGATTTGCTGTGTTAGCGCTTGGCACAGCTCCCTCCTTATTCAAAACTACAGTGTTATTTGTCTGATTAACACCTTTTGAGGACATTTGGGCAGCTTGCTTTTCTAAAATAGAGCTAACTACTGCTGACTTAACATCTGCTGAAATATTACTATCGCCATCTATAAGCTTCATCAGCTCACCAATATCATTACTGATTTTGAGTCTACCAGCCAAAAGACTTTGCAGCTTTTCAATGTTATTTATATCATTTGACATATTTGCTGCAGTGAGAAATGCAGCAGAATCCGGTTTTAAATCAGTATTTTTACTTACTAAATCTATTATTTTACGCATAGAATCAGCAGTAATAGGCACATTTTGATCCTTTAGGGCTTGAGCCAATTCAATATTTTGATCTGTGATAGGCAATTTCAGTGTAGTTAAGGTGCTTTTTATATTTTCTAGGGTTTCATCCACCTGTGGTTGAACATTTCTGCTAGCAACTTCAAGTACAGGCTTACCATCTACATTTCCTTTAAATACAAAATTGACAAACTCACCTTCCGCAGCAGCAACAGGAGACATGGCATGAGCGGATACCTTTGAACCATCTGACAGTTTCAAAGTAAGCTCGCTGCCTGAATTCTCAAGTACCTGAGCCCTAATTGTATCACCAGGATTTAGTTTACTTAACACATCAGTACTATTATTTGACGTAATACCTGTTCCTGGAACAAATCCGTCAATTCTCAACTTTGACACCTCCAAACAAACCTATTCTAAAATTCAAAAATTATATGAAATTTTTCACAAAGCTTAATCTATGTATCGGACATAGGCCGAATTTTTTAATAGCAGAAATGTGTGCAGGTGTGCCGTAGCCCTTATGAATGGCAAAGCCATACTCTGGATAAATGGAATCATATTCCCTCAATAGCCTGTCCCTTGTGACCTTTGCAAGAATTGATGCTGCTGCAATTGATAGACTCAGGCTATCGCCCCTTATAATAGGAACTTGTTTAGTAGTGATATTCTCAAGCCTTACAGCATCCAAAAGAATACAGTCCGGTGGCGGATCTAGCTGACTAATGGCATAAGCCATAGCCTTTTTTGTTGCATTTAAAATATTTATTTCATCTATAACTTTTTCATCAACTGATCCAATTCCAAATGAAAGTGCCTTTTCTTTAATCTCATCAAACAACCCTTCTCTTTGCGCTTCACTGAGTTTTTTCGAATCATTTACGCCCTCAATTAAGAGTCCATTTGGAAGAATAACCGCAGCTGCAACCACAGGTCCCGCAAGTGGTCCCCTGCCCGCTTCATCAACCCCGGCAATGAAGCTAAAGCCTTCTCCTATAGCACACTTTTCAAAGGAAAGCATATTTTCTAGTCGCTTAATTTCTTTATCGTGTTTTTCCTGAAGCTTATAATACTTCAGCAGTAGTTTGTCTACTGAGGCTCCAGTGGTCTGTAGAGCTAGAAGATATTCTATTGAATCTTGAATTGTTTTGTCTTGAACTTGATCTTGAATATGTTTTAAAGTTAATTTAGCCATTATGTACCCCAAAGTATAGTCTTCTTAACATTACCTATACTTTACTACATAATGGCAGTGTTGACTAGTTGTAAATATCAAATTACTCTGTTTATTAACTAATCTTTTGATGACCTATCATTTGGTCTTTCAAGAGTTATTTTACCGATTTTACCACCTCTAAATTCATCTAAAACTATTGCAGATATTCTTGAATAATCTATTTGTCCTTTAGATACGATACAACCTCTTTTAAGTGCTACAGTTTCCAGTAGCTCCAGTGGTCCTATATTTATAATAGAATCGGACTCAAGCTTAAATCTTGCACACAGTTCCTTCGGATATAGCTTAGTAAGCCTATGAAGCAGCTCCATGGCTATTTCACCAGTATCCATTATGTCATCCTTTATGGCGCCGGTAAAGGCAAGATTCATTCCAACTTCTTGGTCCTCAAACTTAGGCCAGAGTATACCCGGTGTATCTAAAAGCTCTATTTCAGAGTTTATTCTAATCCATTGCTTCCCTCTTGTCACTCCAGGTCTATCGCCTGTTGCTGCCGATGCTCTACCTACAATTTTATTTATAAACGAAGATTTGCCTACATTTGGAATGCCTACAACCATTGTCCTAACAGGTGTAAACAGCTTTCCTTTTGCCCTATCTCTTTCTATCTTTTCAGCCATCAAATCTCTAGCTCTATCTTTTATCTCATTAAGTCCTTTACCACTTATAGAATTAAGCAAAATACAATTTATACCTTGATCAGCATACCAACGTACCCATTGCCTTGATATTTGTTCATCTGCTAGATCGGATTTATTAAAGGCTACAAGCCTTGGCTTATTATTAATTAAAGATTTAATTTCTGGATTTCTGCTGCTAAAAGGTATTCTAGCATCAAGAAGCTCTATAATAACATCCACGAGCTTTAAATTCTCAGCAATTAGTCTTCTGGTCTTCGCCATATGACCTGGAAACCATTGAATGTGCATAAATTCTCCTTTGTGAAATTTTATTATCTATTTGTACAACCCGCCAAATTCGGAAAATGGCCAAATTCGGAGCACGGCTTTTCCGATAACAGTATCTATGTCTATAGATCCAATTTGTCTTGAATCAAGACTTTGTTCTCTGTTATCACCCATAACAAATAAGTTATTCTCTGGTACAGTGAAAGGAAGCTGCATACCATGCGAGTCTGTTAGACCTTTGGTATATGACTCATCTAACTTTTTAAAATCGCTATCTCCAGCTGATTTTCTGTAGACATAGCCATCTTTAATATCAATTTGATCACCAGGCAAACCGATTACTCTCTTTATATAGTCAACCTCGCCAGGGTTTCTAATAGGTAAATACTTAAACATACTCTTAAACTGGCCTTCTTCGTGCATAAATACTATTATTTCTCCATGCTTTGGTTTAGTGAAATTATAACCTGTTTTATAAACAATTACATTATGCCCTTCAAATAGAGTGTTTTCCATTGAAACCATATTTACTTTGTAGGTTGAGAATATAAAGGCCTTAATAATCATTGAGATTAATAGAGCAGCTACAATAACCAAGAACCATTCGAAAACTTCTCTACCTACAGAATTTTTCTTTTTATTTTTTGCATTTATTCGCCTAGTTTTATTACTTCTAATATCTTTAAGGTTGGCAATTTCAACATTTTTTTCGTCATTACCTTCTATGTTTTGATCTTCTATGTTTTGATCATCCATCAGCAATTTCACCCCGCTAGTATTAATTTTTAAAACGGTTTTATTTACGAACATTATTATTATATATAAAACAACTAGAATTTACAAATTACATTTGTTTGACTAAATCAAACACATAACTAAAAACCTAGAGACACTAATGTCCCTAGGTTTTTTAGTTTTTATTATACTTTTTTAAGGATAAGTCTTTCCTTAACCTTTGCAGCCTTACCAACTCTATCACGAAGATAGTATAGCTTAGCTCTTCTAACTACACCTTTTCTAACGATCTCGATATGATCGATTCTTGGTGAGTTAACAGGGAAAATTCTTTCAACACCAACACCGTAAGATACTCTTCTTACTGTAAAGGTTTCTTTTAAACCAGAACCCTTCATACCAATAATTGTACCTTCGAATACCTGTATTCTTTCCCTAGTTCCTTCTATGATCTTTGCATGAATCTTAATAAAATCTCCAACTTCCATATTAGGAAGATCAGTTCTTATCTGTTCATTTTCAAGTGCTCTTAATATATCCATTTTTTAATTTCCTCCTTCCTCTCCTAGACGTTCGTGCATCAAAAGTGCAGAGGACCATCCGTATTGCATACGCATGACATTATAACACAATAAATTGCAAATTGTAAAGTAAAATTTTACTTTTGTGTCTTTTACTTTTGTATAAGACCTAAGTCTGTGGAGTTGTATAAATAGTCGCTAAGTTCTTTAAACAGCATCTGCCCTTTTACAGGCTTATAATAGACTCCATTAACTTCTGTAATTATTTGCTTTTCTTCAGTTTCATAGAAATTTACGATTATATTGTCATCTTTTGATTTTCCAATAGTGCTAGTCATAACCAGATGTTTATCAGTATTTACCTTTACTTGTTCTACGCGATAATAATTTAACATGCTAAACAAAGCATCGCGTGACCATATAGGGTTTTCACAAAGTACTTTTTCGCCATTTATATTATTAACAAAATACAAGTATGACACATCACTTTCTTTATAAGGCAATAATTTAGATATACTTGGATACTTTTCACCTTGATCAAACAATTCTTGTATCTCCCCATATAGTTCTGAAGAAAGTTTAATATATCCACCAAACACAGAAGCACACTTTGTCTCAGGATAAATCTGCATATGAAGAGCTGCACCGTCTTTTAATATCAGGTTTATGGGAATGCGATTATTACTATATGGCTCTTTTCCGAGTTCTTGTGAGTTAAGGATTGCTAGTTTAGGCAGCTCCTTATTAATGAGTGAAAGTAAACGTTCCTTTTCAGATGTGCGCATCCAGGAACCATCATTTTCATCACGTAATTCAACTGAAGATACCTTAGGTGTGTCTGAGAGCATATTTAAAACATCAAGAACAGTGAGGTTGATCGGTATTTTTTCATTTAACACAACTTTGTTTTGACGGTAAAATATTGATTTACTATCCTTATTTACAACAAGGACTGCGCTTTCTTTCTTTATGTTTTTGATCGTGTAGATTTCAGTTCCTTTATCAAAGGTACTCGAAAAATCTGGTGGTGTTCCAGTATATCTTTTTCCCTTTAAATCGAGGGTTACTTCCCCAATTTTCAAACCTCTAATTGCGTCATAATTTATTTCATCTGAATCATAACGAGAATATTTTAACCATTCTGAAGGGCTATAAGAATATCCATATATATATACTACAGAAGCATAACTATCCATTGCATTAGAAGATTCATCCATTATCTTAAATTCATCTTTTGTATTATTTTCAACACTAACTTGCATCAACCTTGGTAAAAATATTGTACTGATGCATATAATTATCAATAAGGTTGCAATAACAGGTACTAACCGCTTTATTTTAAGAGTATTTATCCCAGCTTTTGTTAGTTTCATTGAAACTTCCAATTTTGCTTTGAAAACATCAGCTGTTTGTATCTTGCTGACTGCTGACTTATATACTTCTTTATTCATCGTCAAAGTCCTCCTTTAGTTTCGGTTTAAGCATTTTTCTAGCTCTATGTAACTGTGAACCAATGGTGGATTCCTTTTGTCCCAAAATAGTTGCTATTTCACTTATTCTGTATTCTTCAAAATAGAATAAATGAATAATGTTACGATACTTTGTAGGCAATTCAAAGACTGCACTCATGACTTCACTTTCCTTTTCTGTAAAGTCAAACCTAGCCTCACCAAGTGGTAATGTTTTTCTAAACCATGCTGTTTTTAAACGATTTTTACAAAGATTGATTGTAACTCTGATTAACCACGCCTTTTCATGCAAATCATTCTCAAATGATGGTTTCTTTTTAATCAGTTGTAAGAAAGCATCTTGAGTCATATCTTCAGCATCGCTCATATTCCTCATATATGAATAAGATATTCTAATAAGTGTGTCAGAATATTTTTCAATAGCTTCCATAATGAAATTAGAATCGGTTGTACGTAGCGATTCAGTCATTTAATCACTTCCTTCTATTTATAATACAACTTATACAGATAAAATATTGCACTTAAGAAAATATTTTTTACCTTCAATTCCCTCATCCATCTTTGTGGAGTGCATAATAAGAATATAAAGGGGAAATACGTAGAAATCAATAATTTTCAGCATTATATATATGAAGGATACTGACGATGTTTTACTTGTAGGCTACGAAAAAACCTATGAATTTTTAGAATTTTAAAATTTGTTTTATAAATATACCCTACCACTTTCGATAAATTACAAATAATAGTCAGGTTGTACTTTACTACTTACCAAATGAAGTCTTTCTAAAATGTTTGTGCGCATCGCTATAAATTCATCACTATTTCGTGCCCTTGGTCTTTTTAGATTAACATTGATTATACTCTCTATCTTTCCTGGCCTAGGTGTCATAATTACAATTCTATCACTTAGGTACACAACTTCATCAACATCATGAGTTACAAGCACAGTGGTAGTGCCTCTTTCGGTCCAAAGCTCAAGCAGCTTATCCTGCAAATCAATGCGAGTAAAGGAATCCAAAGCACCTAGCGGCTCATCCAGCAAAAGAACCTTGGGATCATTTATAAGAGCTCTAGCAAGAGATGCCCTCTGAGCCATACCACCAGACAGCTGATGAGGATAAGATTTTTCAAAGCCAGTGAGACCTGCGAGCTCTATGAAATGAGCAACATCCTGCTTCTTTTCTTTGTAAATTTTTCTAGCTTTAAGCCCAGCTGCAATATTGTTTTCAACGTTTTCCCATGGGAATAAATTGGCATGCTGAAATACATAGCCCCTTTCGTAGTGAGTACCTGATACCAGTACATTATCCAAGGATATTTCACCAGATTGTGCTTTGTCTAATCCGGCAATTAGTCTTAGGAGAGTTGTTTTTCCGCAGCCAGATGGACCAATCAGTGTTATAAACTCACCAGGCTGTACATCTATATTCACATTTTGCAGCGCTTCAGTTTCACTGCCGTTGGCATCAATATATGTTCTATTTATGCCACTTATTGAAATAGAACCTAATTTCCGTATGTTCTCTACTGTCATTTCAGCAACCCCTTCTGCCAGATTAATACTCTATCTCTAACTCTGAAGATTATAGCCATTACAATGGAAAACACTACTGCCATTACAATTATTGAAGCATAAACCTTTGCATAATTAGACCAGCTTTTAGCCCAATTGATGTACCATCCCAAACCAGCTTTTGCACCAATTATTTCTGAAACCACCAAGGTTGCAAATGAAATACCGGTCGCTGTATAAATACCTGTAAAGATTGAAGGCATAGCACCTGGTATAGCAATCTTAAATATCAAAAATCTTTCATTTGCCCCTAGTGTTCTAGCAGCCTCAAAGTACGATTTTTCGATATTTACAATACCATTACTGGCCATGTAAGCAACTGGAAACCATACGCAAAGCACTATCAGAAATATTTGAGCATAAAAGCTGGAAGGAAAAATAAACATCATGATAGGAATCCATGCAGTTACAGGTATTACACCCATAACTTTAATTAGTGGAAATAGCCAGTAGCACCACTCTTTATACCATCCAATAAGAACGCCTGATACCAAGCCTACAACAGTTCCGATAGAAAAACCAATGATCAATAGTCTCATTGAAAAAAGAGTGCTTATTAGAAGTGTATACGCATCCTCTACCATAACCTGCAGAACCTGCCCTAGGCTTGGGAAAAAAGGTAATGGCAGGTAGTTTGATTTAGTAGTCAAACTGTCCCACAAAATCAATAACAATGCTACAACAAAGTAAAATTGAGCTTGATGATTGTTAGAAGCTTTTACTTTCCTATTGAATAACGAAATAATGTTACGAGCAACGAAAAATCCAATTACAATAATGAGAAATATTCGGTAGGGTTGTAAATCAACCATCTGCTTGGTTGGAACATAAATACTAACAATTAAGGCCGCTACAAATGCTAATATTTGAAGTATTGGCCAGAGCTTAGAATCTTTTTTCCAGTGTATCTCATCTTTTATAATTAATTTACTGCTAACATCTAACTTCTTACTCTGTTTAGAATGTAACACCGGCAGTTTTATAGTAGTACTTTCTTGTTTCATAATGACCTCCGACCTTGATGACTTTTAATAGCATCATCAAGGTCAATAAAAATTTAATTATTACTTAGTTGTTCCTAAAATATTCGAGTACACTTGATCAGCAAATGTTTTAGGATCAGTATCCTTCTTGAGGAAACCTGTTTTATTGAACTGTTCTACAAAATATAAGATATCTTTGTAAGCATTGTCAGTTGTGTATTCAAAGTCATATGTTTCTATTAGTTCTTGAAGAAGCTTTACATCATCTGTCGCAACATATTTCTTTTCTATTTCAAGCTTTGCAGTTTCTGCTGGATTTGCTTTTATCCATGCAGTTGCCTTTTTATATGCCCTAGCTATAGCAGTAACTTTTTCTGGGTTCTCTTCAATTTGTTTTTTTGCTGAATAGAGGAAGCAGCAGCTTTTTCCAGCAAACAATGGGTCAGTGGATATATCAGAGAGTGCTGTAAAACCGTTATTTTTCTGAGCTAAAGCACCAAATGGATCCCACGCTGCAAAAGCATCTACTTCGCCTTTATTTACAGCTTGAACTAGCTGATCAAGAGGAAAAGGAATCCAGGTAATACCTGTTTTAGGGTCGATTCCTGCATTTGCAAGTACTATCGTAGCAACTGACATTGGAGTTCCACCTATTTCATCTACACCAATCTTTTTTCCAGCTAAATCCTTTGCTGTTTTAATTGGAGAATTCGGAGGAACTACCAGTCTAATACAGCCTTTATGTAATCCACCAATTATTTTCAAATCCAAACCCTGTTGAATTGATGGAAAATACTGAAAATCACCATTGGTTACAGTGAATTCTCCAGTAACTAAGCCCGTCTTTAGCTCGTCAAGTGAACCACTTACAAGTTCCACATCAAGTCCTTCTTCAGCAAAAAAACCTTTCTCAAAAGCTATATACGATGGAGCTCCGCATGCTCCCCCACCAAGGGCTTGAATTTTAAGCTTTCCAAACTTGAATTTTTCTGCAGTGCTAGTTTCTGCAGCAGCAGTGGTACTTCCTGAAGTAACTGCACTTGTTGAAGAGACTGTAGCTAGTGTATTAGCAGCTTCTTTGTCCTTTCCTCCGCAGGCTGTTAGCCCTACTGTAGCACTTGTCAAAATTGTTAAGGACAATACCAGTGATAAAACTCTTTTTACATTTTTCATTTTTAATCATT
>Ga0209430_1000553_pt1 | contig 37059 bp, 32 predicted proteins | sample BarGraIncub1133A_FD_184504 | JGI IMG/M metagenome (GOLD analysis project Ga0209430, IMG submission 184504) | Arctic peat soil microbial communities from Barrow, Alaska - Barrow Graham LP Incubations 11-33A (SPAdes) (version 2) | ecosystem: Environmental > Terrestrial > Soil > Wetlands > Peat... | reverse complement strand
CACAAGGAATTCGAAGGCACCGGTATCGGTCTGGCCATTGTCCGCAAGGCGGTTGCAAAACTGAACGGTGCCGTTCGGGTTGAATCGGAGCCAGAGGGCGGGAGCATGTTTTTTGTCGCCCTGCCACTGGCCATACCAGGAGCAGAGTAATGAACGAGAATGATTTTGTCGTCCTGATGGCAGAGGATGACGAGCATGATGTCATAGCAACCAAACGGGCCTGGAAGGCCAATCGGATGGCCAATCCGCTCCATATCGTCAGTGATGGTGAAGAGTGCCTCGATTACCTGTTCCGGCGCGGAGCATACGGTGATCCGGCCTCCTCCCCCACCCCCGGAATCCTGCTGCTCGATATCAACATGCCCAAAATGGACGGGCTGGAAACCTTGAAGGCCATTCGTGACAGCCAGGAGTTCAGGCAGTTGCCGGTTATCATGCTGACCACCTCGCAGGCGGAGGAGGACCGCCTTAAGAGTTACGCCCTCGGCGCTAATGCCTATATTGTAAAACCGATCGGATTTGAAAATTTTTCCGAGGCGATTCAGACTATCAACCTGTTCTGGAAACTGGTGGAGCTGCCGGGAGGGAAGCGATGAAGAAATTTGAGCCGCCATACCGCATGAATATCCTGCTGGTGGAGGATAACGAACATGACCGGACGGCCTTTCACCGCGCCTTCCGTGGAGTGGAGTACGACTGCACCATCACCGACTGTGTCCGGGCTCCCGAGGCCGTAACCCTGATTGAGGCCGACCCGGCGGCGTTTGATGTGGTGGTTGTCGATCACCACCTTCCCTGTCAGTACGGCCTTGATCTCTGCAAGGAGCTTCTGGCGGCAACGGTTCCCCTGCCGCTCGTAATCCTGACCGGGAGCGGTTCGGAGCAGATCGCCGTTGATGCGCTCAAGGCCGGTGTCGATGACTATATTATCAAGGACCCGGACAGCGCTTATCTTAAGATGCTGCCAATGGTGCTGACGGAGGTTGCCGCTGCCTTCAGGGACCGTCTTGCGCATCTGGCGGCAGAGAAATCATTGCGTGAAAACAGGGAACGTCTCGCCAGTATTCTCGAAGGGCTTACCGTCCCAACCTTCGTCATTAATGCAGACCACATCACAACACACTGGAACCTGGCCTGCGAAAAAATCACCGGGGTCCCGGCCCGGGAGGTGATTGGGACCAGGCAGCAATGGCGAGCATTCTACCCGTCCGAGCGGCCGGTGATGGCGGACCTGATCGTGGATGAGGTTCTGGAGAACCAGATTTTAAAGCATTACAGCGGCAAGTATCGCAGATCACCACTCAAGGACGACGCCTTCGAAGCAGAGGATTTTTTCCCCCATTTCGGTCCGGGGGGAAAGTGGCTCTTCTTTACCGCCGCACCACTCAAGGATTCCACCGGCTCTGTCACCGGCGCTATTGAAACGCTTCAGGACATCACCGACCGTAAAACAGCAGAGCTGGCGCTATGCGAAAGTGAACGCCGCCACCGGGAACTCAGTATCACCGACGGCCTGACCGGACTGTACAATTCCCGCCATTTTTATACCCGGGCGCATGAAGAGGTCGAGCGCTGCAACCGTTATGCAACTCCTCTTTCGCTGATTCTGCTGGATGTGGACAACTTCAAGAGATTCAACGACACCTACGGGCACCTGGAAGGTGACCGCGTGCTGGCAGGGCTGGCGGAGGTCATCAGGGCCGAGATTCGCGGTTCCGACTCCGCCTATCGTTATGGCGGGGAAGAGTTCATCGTACTATTTCCGGAAACGGTTCCTGCTGATGCAGAGGTCGTCGCCGAACGAATCCGGCGAGCATTTGCGGAGCGGGAATTTACCCCTGCTCCGGGAGAACGGGTCCATATGGCCATCAGTATCGGTGGCGGCTGCTACCAGCCCGGAGAAGCGTTGATCCCCTTTGTAAAACGGATCGATGGTGCGATGTACACGGCCAAAAAACTCGGCAAGAACCGGGTCGTGTTTGTGTAAAAGGGGCACAGCAGATTTTGTCGCGGCGATGACGGTGCCTCGCGCCGGTGCACAGTGGCAGCGATTGTCAGGCAGTGCAACAAGGGCTGCCGGCACACGATACCGACAGCCGTTGTTTTAAGCCGGTTATTTTCCAGCGACCCACTCGCGCGCTCTCTGAATTCGCCTGAGCGTTTCCTCCACCCCCAGCGTCACCACGATTTCACCGATACCAGGTGCCTGCGTACCACCCGAGAGGGCGATCCGGATCGGCTGTCCGACCTGCCCCATCTTCCAGCCATTCTCGGCGCAGACCTCTTTGAAGAGCCCATCGATTCCGGCGGCATCGTCCGCGTGCGCAGACGAAAGCTTCACCGTGACGGCATCGAAGACCCCAATCAGCTGTTCCTTGTCAAACTTGGCCAGCGCCACTTCATCATAGCTGGTCGGTGCGTTGTAGTAGAATACGGCACGCTCTGCCATCTCTACCAGAGTCTGGGCCCGCTCCTGCAGTGTACGCACGACCGCCATCAGATCCGGTCCACCAAGAGTCGTCACCTCACGGGCAGAGAGATGCGGTAGCAGCAGGCCGGCCAGCCGTTCAGGATCACCGTTCTTGATGTAGTGAGCGTTCAGCCAGAGCAGCTTTTCGGTATTGAATACCGAGGCGGAGCGCCCCACATTGTGTATGTCAAATTTTTGAATCATTTCGTCGCGACTGAAGATTTCGTCGTCACCATGGCTCCATCCCAACCGCACCAGATAGTTGATCAGGGCCTCCGGCAAAAAGCCCATATCACGGTAGGCGATGACGCTGGTGGCACCATGCCGTTTGGAGAGGCGCGCTTTATCGGCGCCGAGGATCATCGGAACATGGGCGAATTGCGGCACCGGAAAACCGAGCGCTTCGTAGAGTTGAATCTGACGCGGCGTGTTGTTGACATGGTCATCCCCCCGGATGACGGTGGTGATACGCATACTGGCATCGTCAATCACCACACAGAAATTGTAGGTCGGCGTTCCGTCGGTGCGCTGGATGATCAGGTCGTCCAGCTCTTCATTCGGGAACGTGATGGTTCCCTTGATCAGATCATCAAAAGCGGTCACCCCACCCTGCGGCGCCCGAAAACGGACTACGTACGGCTTACCATCAGGCTGATCGGCACGCGCGCGGCAAGTGCCGTCATACTTCGGCTTGCGCCCTTCCTGCATCGCAAGGTTGCGCTTGGCTTCCAGCTCTTCTGAAGTACAGTAACATTTGTAGGCCTTACCAGCATCCAGCAACTTCTGAACATGCTCCTTGTAAAGAGGAAACGAATCTGATTGATAAAATGGGCCCTCGTCCCACTCCATGCCGAGCCACTTCATCCCTTCCAGAATCGCCTCCAGAGACTCCTTGGTGGAACGCTCCACATCGGTGTCTTCGATGCGCAGGATGAACGTGCCACCCTGTTTTCTGGCCTGCAGCCAGTTAAAAAGCGCGGTGCGGGCACCACCGACGTGAAGATACCCGGTTGGACTGGGGGCAAAACGGACGCGAAGTTCGGACATTTAAGTAACTCCTTCTCTGAAAAAAAATGTACAGCCGCAAAAAACACACGTAGTGACGTCAGGGGGAGTGATCCAGGGCAAGGGTTTTAACGCCCGTGTCCCTTTACCCCTCTTATTGTTATACTCTACACCCTTGCCAACTCCCGCGGCGGGTCAACTCGTTGACAATGGCGTACCACATCTGGTTGTTCTTCAACCCCCACTGCGGGGCGACGCTTATCGCCAAAGGGGCCGAGCCATACAGACGCTGAATGGCTATCTGCGGCGGGAGCCGTTCCAAAAAGTCGGCAACCGTTGCTATGTACTGTTCCAGCGTTACCGGCACAAACTCTCCGCGCCGGTACAGCTCTGCCAGTTCAGTCCCTTCCACGGCATGCAGCTGGTGCAGCTTGAGCGAGTCGATCGGCAGAGAGGCCATCAGATCTGCCGTTTTCAGAAAGTCTGTTCCGCTCTCCTCAGGAAAGCCATAAATAAGATGGGCACATATGTCAAAATTACGACCGGCGGCGCGATTGACCGTAGTTATGAAGTCATCCAAGGTATGGCCACGGTTGATGCGACTCAAAATAGCGTCATCCATCGACTGCAAGCCCAGTTCCAGGCAGACGTATTTTGTCTGCGCGATGTCCGTCAACAGTTCGAGAGCTTCTTCACTCAGCGAGTCGGGACGAGTTCCGACCGAGATGCCGATCACATCCGGATGGTTAAGGGCCCGGCGATACAGGTCTGACAATAGCTCAGCCGAACCGTAGGTATTGGTGTATTTCTGGAAATAGATGATGAATTTTTGGGAGCCGAGCCGCGTGCGGTGATAGGCCATTCCTGCGGCCATCTGCTCCTCCAGCGGCACTGCAGGCTGCGTCCCCTTGGGCGAAAACGATACGTTATTGCAGTAAATGCAGCCGCCGGTCCCCTTGCTGCCGTCCCGGTTGGGGCAGGTGAAGCCGGCATCCACGTTGACCTTGCTGATCCGGAAGCCGAAGCGGCGGCGCAGATAGTGACCGTAGGAGTTTATGTGAAGTTGTGGGTGGAGTCGTTCGTCAGCGGCGTTGAGCATACTCTTCGATCTTTTTAAGCAGGGATACGGCGGCGACGCGCGGGTCGGCGGCGGCCAGTACGGCCGATATAACAGCAATGCCCCGTATGTTGGCAGACAATGCTTCGGTGATGTTTGCCGGCGAGATCCCCCCCAGGCCAATGACAGGTATCTCCAGGGCGCAGGCAGCTTCTGCCAGTTTTTTGACACCGCACGGTTCACCGTAGGACGCCTTGGAGGGGGTGGGATACACGGGGCTAAACGTGACAAAATCAGCACCATCGGTCTGGGCAGTCAGAGCCTCGCCAATGGTATGAGCAGAGTAGCCAATCATCTTGTCCCGCCCCAGCAGCCGGCGGACAACTGCGACCGGCATGCTGTTTACACCGAGATGAATACCATCGGCCTCAACGGCCAGCGCGATATCGGTACGATCGTTGATGATGAGACGGGCATCAAATTCGTAGGTGAGGCCCCTCAGTTCGCGGGCCAAACGATATAATTCGGCACTGGGTAGATCCTTCTCACGCAGTTGGACGGCTTTAACGCCCCCCTCAAGCGACTGGCGCACGACTTCCATCAGTGGCCTGCCACCGGTCTGATGCCGATCGGTAATCAGATACAGGCTGAGATCAGTCATCTGCACCGGGGTTCAGTATTCACTCGATCATGCCGTCAAGCGGGCTGGAGGCGTTTGCATAGAGTTTGCGCGGGATTCGCCCAGCTTTGAACGACAATCTGCCGGCGATCACTGCAAGTTTCATCGCTTCTGCCATGGCGATCGGATCCTGCGCGCCGGCGATAGCGGTATTCATAAGAACTCCGGCACAACCCAGCTCCATGGCTATGGCGGCATCAGAGGCACAGCCGACTCCGGCATCCACGATGACCGGTATGTTGACATTCTCAAGAATGATGCGGATATTGTAGGGGTTACGGATACCGAGCCCGCTGCCGATCGGAGCTCCCAGCGGCATGACCGCGGCGCAGCCAAGGTCTTCCAGTTTTTTGCAGACGATCACATCGTCACTGCAGTAGGGGAGGACGGTAAAGCCTTCAGCCACCAGAATTTTAGCGGCTTTAAGCAGCTCCTCGTTATCAGGGAAAAGGGTTTTTTCATCTCCCAGTACCTCGAGTTTGACAAAATCAGACATGCCCGCCTCGCGGGCCAGGCGGCAGGTTCGCACCGCATCATCTGCCGTGTAGCAGCCGGCGGTGTTCGGAAGGAGGGTATATTTCTTCGGGTCGATGTAGTCGAGCAGCGACTCTTTACTGCGATCAAGATTTACCCGCCGTACTGCAACGGTAATAATCTCGGCCCCGGATATTTCCAGCGCCATTGCGGTCTGTTCGAAGCTGGCATACTTGCCGGTACCCACCATCAGACGCGAAGTAAACTCCCGCCCGCCAATGACTAATTTATCCGCACTCTGTGTCATACCGGTTATCCTCCACCAACAAAATGGACTATCTCAATTTTATCGCCATCTGAAAGAAGCTGTTTTTCATAACCGGCCTTCGGAACGATGTCGGCATTCAGCTCTACCGCCACCCGCTCCCGGCTAACCCCAAGCTGCTGCAGCAGCGAATCGACCGTGCAACCATCCGCTGTCTCAACAGGATCACCGTTCAGCATAATCTGCATCTATAACCTCCGCAAACAAAAAAAACCGCAGCAGCGGCTTGTTTAATATACCAATCGGTCGCGCTTCCCTACGCCGGCATTACCCGGATCAGGTACAAAGGGTCGCGGTCTATACCGCTCTCAGTCTAAACTCCCCCAGCTTTGTGTCAAAGTAGATGATTGCCGCTGCTCTGTCAATTCAATTTTAGTCGCGTGTGGAGAGCGGATATGACGATCTTTTTTTACCCATGAGCTCCTATCTATTGAAATTGAAGCATATTTCTGGCATGGTGTCCCGCGTACAGAAGTGGCTTATTCTCCCAAATCGGACACAAGGACGGGTAGGGTGGCAGAGAAGCGGGATACCAGACGGATCAAAAAGCGCATTTCAATCCGTTTTGGCATTAGTGAGGCCGTCAGGGTTGCTTTTACGGACGATATTTCCATGATCGGCATGTTTGTCAAGACCCCCCATGTTATTCCCCCCAACACCAGGATAAAAATTGAGCTTGTACTCCCCGAAGGAAGCAGGGTCGAACTGGAGGCTCGTGTCATGTGGGCAAAAAAAGTGCCGCCAAACCTTTTTCATCTTGTTAAAAAAAGTGGCATGGGGGTTCGTTTTTTGCGTTTTTATTCTGGCGAAGCTGCCTTTGATGATTTTTTCGAGAAGATAGCAACGCCACTTTGACACATAATTTAGAAACGTATTGCTGCATTTTTTAAGAAACACTTTCGCACTTATTGCCATCCGTTTCAGGATGTATGTTCAGGAGATACTTACGCCATGTGCAGAAAGATATTCATAGGGGCCACTGGGCAGCATTGTGGAAAAACGACTATCAGCCTTTCGTTGATGCATCTGGCAAGAAAAAAGTATGCGCGCGTCGGGTTCATGAAACCGATCGGTCCCAAATGGATCGAGTTTAACGGCCTGTTTGTCGATAAGGATGCCGCCATGTTCTCCACCGTGTTCGGCGTTGAAGAGGATGTTGCGCTCATGTCTCCCGTAACCCTGACTCCGGGGACCACCCGCCGGTTTCTTGACGGTGAGATGGATTCGGCGTCTCCGCGCAAAGCGATCATCTCGGCCTGCGCGAAACTGGAAAGTAAGTACGATTTCCTGATTATCGAGGGGGCTGGCCATGGCGGGGTCGGCTCGGTAGTTGGCATGAATAATGCTCAGATTGCTGCTGAACTGAACGCACCGGTTCTGCTGGTGACCGGCGGTGGTATCGGTAATGTCATTGACGCTGTTGAACTCAATCTGGCGCTTTACCAACGGGAAAAAGCAGACGTCCGTATCATCATGGCCAACAAGCTGGTTCCTGAAAAGAGGGCGAATACCCTTGGCTACCTGGTGAAAGCGTTTGCAGGAAGCGGCATCATGGTAACAAGCGCCTTTGATTACCTACCGACACTGGCGGATCCGACACTTCTCCATGTTTCTGAGTTGCTTGGCCTGACACTTAACGGAGATTCAGCGGAACGGAGCCGCCTCTGTCATACTATTCAACTCGGTGCGGCTTCTTCGCAGATTGTTATTGATCACCTGGAAGCATCCACCCTGCTGATTGTGACCAGTTCGCGCGACGAGTTACTGGTCACCGCTTCGGCGCTGCACCACATTCCGGAGTACAAGGCGCGCCTCACCGGATTGATTATCGCCGGCCACGTACCGGTTTCCAATATAACCCAGCGAATTCTGGACGACAGTAAGATCCCGTACATTCGCATTAAGGAGACTTCCTCCGAAATCTTTTATCAGTTGCGCGAGCATGTTTCAAAGATCGGTCCCGAAGATCGTGAAAAGATAGAGCTGATAAATTCAATTGCCGAGAGCCATATTGACTTTGAAGCAATCGATGCCATGATCTGACCCGCTGCCTGATCATACGCGACCAAAAGAGCAAATAGTTCTTGACCTTATACGGCTTTTGATATTTATAGAAAAGTACTCATCAATCTATCGGGGTTTTCATGATTGCCGTAACACGTCTTGATAAACAGCGGATGTACCTGAATCCGGACCATATTATCTGTATCGAGGAAACTCCGGACACCGTCATTACTCTTTATAACGGCAACAGGTATATTGTCGTCGACCGGGCAAGCGCCATAATTAGCCGTGTGGTCGCCTTTCGTGCCAGAATTTCGCGACGTGCCTCTGCCCCGGCAGCAAGACGTTATCTCGGCCGCCCCAAGGATCAGCGCTTTGACAGGCCTAAAAATCAGCAAGATGATGCTTCCTCGGTTTCTACGGCCACACAGAACCACACTCCATTCCACAGTCGGGATTACTAGCGTATGGATTTAGCAACCATTATAGGATTGGTAATGGGCTTCGGCGCCATTTTTGGCGGCGCTGCGATCGAAGGCGTCCACATATCGGCGCTGATACAGCCGACTGCGGCGATGATTGTTTTAGGGGGCACTTTTGGCGCCACATTTGTCTCTTTCCCGCTGCCGGCAATCATTAACGCACTAAAAAGCATCAAGATCGCGTTTCTCCCCACAAAAGTTGATCACGAGCAGGTGGTAAAAGATATCATCAACTATGCCACCAAAGCACGGCGCAACGGCTTGATTTCGCTGGAGCAGGAGGCCCAGTCCGCTCGCGACCCCTTTATCAAAAAAGGGATATCGCTGGTGGTTGACGGCATTGATCCCCAGAAACTGCGCGAAACGCTTGAAGCTGATATCATGGCCTACGAAGACCACACCAAGCACAGTGTCGAATTCTACGAGGCGGCGGGTGGCTACTCCCCAACGATCGGTATTATCGGAGCCGTTCTCGGTCTCATCCACGTCATGGCCAACCTTTCCGACACCTCCAAACTGGGTGGCGGTATCGCCGTTGCGTTCGTCGCCACTATCTACGGTCTTATGGTTGCCAACATCATTTGTCTGCCGATCGGCACCAAGCTCAAAATACGGATGAAAGAGGAAATGTTGCGCAGGATCATGATTCTGGAGGGGCTGATCGCCATCCAGAATGGCGAAAACCCGCATTTTATTGAACAGAAACTGATGGCCTACGTAGGCGGCCACTAACACTATATGGCACTCAAAAAAGAACCGGAAAAACATGTCAACCACGAGCGCTGGCTCGTTTCATATGCTGACTTCATCACATTGCTGTTTGCTGTTTTCGTCGTTCTGTATGCGATGGGGCAGAGCGATAAGAAGAAGGTTGAAGAGGTCATGCAGGCGATTCAGCAATCCTTCGGCATGGCAACCGCCGGCGCATCTGCTCCGAAAGTCAATGTAATCCCCTCACAGGCAATCACCGTAATCCCATCGCTCAAGCCGGAAATAAAAATTGCACCGATAGGCCGGACGCGGAGCGGACAGGCAAAGACTCGGGCGGAAGAGAGGGATTTCCGTCAGATAAAATCGGCGGTTGAGGCGTATCTGGTTAAACAGGGGGCGCAAAACAAGGTCACTCTGGAAATAACCCGTCGCGGGCTGATCGTCAGTCTTAAGGAAGCGGGATTTTTTAACTCCGGGCAGGCTAACATCAAGCCTGAGGCATATGAACTGATCAACACCATTGCGGAAGTGATGACCCAGTACAATAATCCGTTGCGGCTCGAAGGCCATACCGACAACATCCCGATCAACACGGCACAGTTCTCCTCCAACTGGGAACTATCGACGGCGCGGGCAACAAATGCCGTTAAATATCTGCTAAAAAACTTTGACGTCGATCCCAACAAAATATCTGCAACCGGCTACGCCGAATTTCGGCCTATTGCCGACAACGCCACCCCCGAGGAACGCGCCAAGAACCGGCGGGTCGACCTCGTCATGCTGTCAGGAGAAGCCGAGCGCGGCGAACCCTGATCGAGCACATCTGCGCACACCACACACGACTTACCCCACCTTTTTTCTTCGAAAGACGTACACGGCTGCATCCAGTTCAGGGGGAAGCACGAGGCTACTCAGCTTTTCATCTTGTTGATGATCAAACGTTGACTGCTGCCGGTAGTCATCCCAGTTCCCTGCGGCAAACCGGTGGCGACTACTGATAACAATGTACAGCTGTACGCTTCTGGTTCTGAACACCTGCTGTTCAAATGTGTTGCCGGCCGGCGGCCAGGAGCAAAGAACGACTTCGGGAGCGTACTCACGCAATGCCTCATGGGCATCCCGCCTGACGACGAAGTCGGGGTAGTCATGCTTCCAGCTGTAATCATCACTGGCCGTAATATTGACGCCACTGTCAGCCAGAAAGCGCGTTAAGGTGCCATCACCAGCGCCAATCTCCAGGCAGGTTCGAGAGGCGATCAGCGCAGCAAGTGCCTCAACCAGCTGCCGAGAATAGAAACAATAAATTCCCGCCGACTGCACAAGCGGCATGAGAAGCCGTCTCTGCCACAATAGCGGCCAGATCAAGCGGAACCAGAATAGCGAAACCGGTTTGCGCTCAAGACCGTCGGCAAAGAGCAGTTTTTGGGCAAGATAGCCGTTCAGCAGGTTAAAGCGAACGTTCCCCTTTTCAATGCCGGTAGCTTCAGCAACCAGATGCTGCTTGATTGCCAGATGTGCCATGCGAGTGCGCACACCCTGCAGCACCAAAGCAGCGGCGATTTTCCTGTCTCCCCGACTCCCGTGATATTTTTTTTCCAGAAGATGCTCTGCCAGCGACATCCGCTTGAGGTAGGCCGGAAGATCTGCTGCGGTACCATTCGCCACAATATCGGCTACTTCAGCCCGGATAGTTGCGCGCAACTCCGGATATGCCCCGCTGAGCTCGTTCAGTGACGGCTTCGACTGCAGCCATTTCAGTACCTTTTCTGGATGTTGATTACTCACGACGGTTCCTTGCAGAGCGGTCGGATGCACACGGAACCACTCCGGCACAATTCCCGCTAATTCCAAATGACATATTCTGTCATACCACCCTGGTATACTCACCCCATTCTAAACAGTAAGGAGAGTATATGGAAGCGATAATGATAGCAGGAGTGGCTGTTGTAGCGATTGGTGGCTGGTATTCAGCCCTCGATCTGCTGGGAGACATGGGGATCCGGATCAGGAAGCGGAGTGGGGGTGGCAGGAAGAGCAGTTATCTTTCCCGTCCCTGCCGAATCCCGGCGCAGCGAAGGATCAAGCAGATGGCGGGGGTGAACATTTGAAAGTGCTTTCAGCAGACTGCTTTTGATATGTGGAATATCGGCCTGTAACTCTACCAGCAGCTGTTTCATCCGCTGGCGCTGCATGTCGGCGGTGCCACTGACCGGGCAACAGCAACTGACTACCGGCAACTCGGCATGACGGGAAAACGTGTCTATATCTTCTTCAGCAAGGTAGACCAATGGCCTGATTACGGTAATTATGCCATTGTCGGCCAACATGGATGCAGACATCGATTTGAGTGAACCGACAAAAAACTGGTTCAGCAGCAGGGTCTCAATAAAATCATCCCGATGATGGCCAAGCGCCAATTTGTTGCACCCCAATGTTTTGGCGGCCCCATAGAGCTCTCCCCGCTTCAGCCGAGAGCAGAGGGAACAGTAGGAGGAACCGGACCGGCGTTTTTCTTTAATAATGGCGTAGTGCCGGCTCGGCACCATCCGGTAGGAGAAACCGTGTTCCCGGAAGAAGCTTTCGATGATATCGGTGCGGTAGCCGGGGTAGCCGGAATCGATATTGACGGCGACCAGTTCAAATGTCACCGGAGCTCTCCTGCGCAACTCCTCCAACAGCAGTAGTAACGTATAGGAGTCCTTGCCACCGGAGACCGCCACTGCGATACGATCACCATTTTCGATCAGTCCGAAGTCGCCAATTGCCTTGCCAACCCCGTGGCGCAGCTTTCTGAACAACCGACTATCCCTGAATTCAGCTGGGGGGTTTTTCTTATCAGACATGTTCACCGTTTCAGACCCGCTCGAGGAAATTCCGCACCAGTGGCGCGAAAGTCTCGTGTTCCAGCAGAAAGGCGTCGTGCCCATATGCCGACGTAATCACGTGATACTCTACGCTTTTCCCGAGCTCTTTAAGGCACGTAACCATCTCTTCCGTCTGATAGGGGGGATAGAGCCAGTCGGAGCTGAACGCGTAGAATTGAATCGGCGCCTTGACCTGGCTGAACGCCTCGGCCATAGATTCGTACCCCCAGGCGACATCGTAGAGATCCAATGACTTGGCGAGATAGAGAAAAGAGTTGGCATCGAAACGATCGACAAAGTTGTAGCCATTGTAATTCAGGTACCGTTCCACCTCGAACTGGCCGAAGAAGTCGAACTGGCCGTCCCGGGCTGAAAAACGGCGCCCGAACTTGGCGTTCATCGATTCGTCAGAGAGAAACGTAATATGACCGATACCGCGGGCCAGAGCCAGGCCGTCCTTCGGATTATGCTTGTATTCGCCCTTGCGCCAGGTGGGGTCATTGAAGATCGCCCAGCGGGCTATGGCATTGAGTGAAATGGCCTGTGGTGACGGGCGCGGTGTCGTGGCGAGGACGATGGCCGAGGCGATGCTGTCAGGATACTGCGTCGCCCACTCCAGGGCCTGCATGCCACCCATGCTTCCCCCCATGACGGCCAGCAACCGCTCGATACCAAGGGCATCGATTAACAGTTTCTGGGCACGAACCATATCGCGCACCGTAATTACCGGGAAAGAAAGGTTATACCGTTTGCCGTTTTTGGGATTTATTGCGGTGGGTCCGGTAGAGCCGAAGCAGGAACCGATGACATTTGAGCAGATAACAAAATAGTGGTCCGTATCGAGCAGACGACCGGGGCCGACAATGGCATCCCACCAGCCCGGTTTTGTTTCCAATGAGTTACGTTTTCCGGCCAGATGCGCATCGCCGGTCCAGGCATGCTCGACCAGAATGGCGTTGGTTGCAGACGCGTTGAGAGTGCCATACGTTTCATATACAAGCGTAATCGGAGCCAGTATCCTCCCGCTGTCCAAACGGATACCGGCTTCAAAAGTTTTCGATTGTTCCGTGACGTAACCTTCAGACATTAAAAAGCCCTTCGCATCGAATGAAGAAGGGGCTGGCAAACGGCACAGCACACCTCTCATCTTTGCCTTTCGGCAGGATTTAGCACCTGGCGTCATACTGACCGGTTGCTGTGGCTTCGCAGGGCCTTTTCCCTCCACCACTCTCGATAAGCAGGTTTGTTTTGTGACGATACGAAATAACGCCGTATTTTGTCAATAAAATTGAGTATGCGGCGCGCTGCCGCATCTCACCGCTCAGCATTCAAATTGAGTAGAAAACACCCCTGCTTTCTGGTATAAGTTCAAATTTAAATCAGGGATGGTGACGAATTGAGGCGTTGTAGGCGTTTTGACGCTGGGGACAACGTCATCAAAACCGTCACTCTCAAGTTACAGATCAAATCCGATACTATCGTCACCCATAAATTATCCACACCAGGAGTTTTCTCATGAAACGACTTGTTGTTGCGTTGCTATTTGTTTCCGGAACCATGCTCGGCTGCGCCCAGAATTATTTCAATATCCCGGCCGAAAATTTTGCTGAAAAAGTAAAGGTACTCGGGGTTGCACCGATTGTGATTGATGCTGATTCCGACATCACCCACCCTCAAAAAGAGTTTCTGATGCAGCTCATTACCGATCTAAATCGGAAATATGAACCGCTGCTTGTTCGTAAACTCCAGAGCAGTGGCAGCTTCTATGCGGTCACTCCGCTGGCTGATGACCCGCGACAGCTTTTTAGTTCACTTTTGTCGCGACGAGAAAAACGGGATGATGCAAACATCAAATACAATAAGTATTTCTGGAAAAATGATGAGCTCGGCGCGTACATAAAGAAGAATCGCCTGGACGCCGTCATGATCGTCGTGGTCAGCGGGCTGACCCAAACCGGTAAAATCTATTCCAGCAATCTGCTGGCGTCACTCGAGACCGATTACAACTATTTGATGATGACTGCCCAGTTACTCGGTCCCGATGGAACCGTCCTGTGGGAATACCCGAATTTTCGCAGTCGACTGTTGACCTACTCCCCACTGATCAACCTTCAGTACCCCGATTTCAGCGAGTCCGATGCGAATCTATCCCGAAAGACAGAGGTGCGTTTCAAATCACTTGACGGGATTCGACGCACTCTTGAGCAGAAAAAAAGCGACTGGTTACTCCGTGAGACACAAGAACCGGAAGTGTACGGTAAATTGTTTGATGAGATGACCTCGCGGCTCAAACCGACTGCTGACAAACAGGCAACGGGAGGAACAGTTGTTAGCAAACCGGTGCCACCCCAGGCTCAGCCGTTGAAAGCGGTCGATCCGCCTGAAGTAACCGCCCCTGCCAGACAAGCTCCGGCTCCGGAGAGCACTGTCAAGACACCCGGCAGTTTGGCCCCTGCTTCGAACGAAATAGTACCGGCTACCGAGAGTACCCGCTAACCTTTTGTTTTGACATGGCAAGCAGATTTTGAGACAATCAACCCTTTGCTGCAATCTCGGTTCTCTGCCCGAGAATCATGCCGCATCAAAGTCGATTCCATTGTATTGGCATACTACCGTGCACGTAAAAAGGACCCATGATACTTTCACCTAGCGACATAGCTCTCCCCAGAGGCGTCAGTGATTTCCTGCCGGAAGCGGCAGCGAAAATCGCCTCTATTGAAGATCGCCTGCTGCGCGTGTTTGAATTATGGGGTTTTCGGCGCATCATTACCCCAAGGCTTGAATATGAAGATGTGCTGGCAACCGGCATGGGTGATGAGCTCAAAGGCAAGACCTACCGCTTTGACGATCGCCAGTCGGGCAGACTGCTTGCTCTCCCCCCCGATATAACCCCGCAGATAGCCCGTATTGCGGCCACGCGCATGGCCACACTGCCGCTACCGCACCGTATCAGCTACAGCGAGCGGGTGTTGCGCCAGACCGAAATCCAGGCGGGACGCAGTCGTGAACTGTTTCAGACCGGCGTCGAGCTGATCGGCCTGGACTCGCCTGAAGCTGATGCAGAGATGATTGTCATGGCGATTGAAGCGATGCAGGTGCTGGGCCTGGACAACTTTACCGTTGATCTCGGACAGGTTGAATTCTGCCAGGGTGTTTTCCTGGCTTCCGGTTTGGGTGGTGAACCGCTCCACCAATTGCGTGAGGCGGTGTCACGAAAGGACAGCTCTGCTGTGGCAGCCCTGCTTAAAGAGCATACGGTTTCACCTGAATCTGCTCGCGAAATAAGTGCACTGCCACGTCTGTTCGGAGGTCGGGACGTGCTGGAAACGGCAAAAGCGATCGTGACCAATGCCCGCTCAATCTCAGCGCTTGAAAATCTGCAGCAGGTGTTGGAGATTCTTGATATTCACGGCGTCACTGACTACCTTTCGATTGATCTGGGAGAAACCCGGGGGCTTGATTATCACTCCGGAATCACCTTCGAAGGCTTTGTCACCGGTTTTGGTGAACCGGTCTGCAGCGGTGGTCGGTACGATAATCTGACCAGGCGCTACGGCTTTGATGCGCCAGCCACCGGGTTCACGTTCAACCTGCTCAATCTGCTGCAGACAATCGAGCGCCGACCGGAACTGCAAGGGTGCGCAGCCACTGACTTCCTGCTATTCAACACGTGCCACGACCGGCGCGATGTATTGCAGATTGCCCGTCAGCTCCGCTCACTTGGGTACACCACCGCCCGCGATATCATCCGCCGCGACTATGCCCAGTCACTTGAATATGCAAAGAAAATGAATATCCGCTGCATGCTTGTTATCGGCAACGACCAAGAGCCGTACCGGGCCGTTCGCAGCCTTGATGGATGCACGATTCCGATCGAGAGAAGTATGATTGCCCGACCGGGGCTTATGAACTATATCGAAGAAAGCCAGGGAGAAAACTGAACATGGCAAACGTAGTTGTTGTCGGCGCCCAATGGGGCGATGAAGGAAAAGGTAAAGTCGTCGATATTTACACTCACTATGCAGACGATGTCGTCCGCTATCAGGGAGGGAACAACGCTGGGCACACCCTCGTCGTCGGCAACGAGAAGGTTGTCCTGCACCTGATCCCTTCCGGCATTTTACACGAGGGAAAGCGCTGTATTATCGGTAATGGCGTGGTTCTCGACCCCGAGGTGTTCATCAGGGAGATCACCAAGCTCAAGGAATCGGGTCGAATCAAGGACGATGCCTGCCTGCTGCTGTCCGAATCGATGCATATCATCATGCCGTACCACAAACGGATTGACATCGCCCGAGAAGCAAAAAGCGGCGACCAGAAGATCGGCACCACCGGCCGCGGTATCGGCCCCTGCTACGAAGACAAGATCGGTCGCCGCGGAATCCGGCTGATGGATCTGATCGACGCCGGCACGTTTGCCCGCAAACTGAAAGAGTTTCTCGTTGAGAAGAACTTCCTGCTGGAGAATTTTCTCGGCGAGCCCCCCTGCAGTTATGACGAAATTTTCGCCGAGTACCAGGGATATGCGGATGTCCTGCGCCGTTATGTTGCCGACACCGCCCTGATCCTCACCAACGATCTCAAAGCAGGGAAGAAGGCGCTCTTTGAAGGGGCTCAAGGGACGCTGCTTGATATCGACCACGGCACCTATCCCTTCGTCACCTCTTCCTCGACCTGTTCCGGCGGCGCCTGTACCGGTTCCGGTGTCAGCCCGCGCGATATCCATGAAATCATCGGCATATCGAAAGCTTATGTGACCCGCGTCGGCAGCGGCCCCTTTCCAACGGAGCTGCAGGATGCTGACGGTGAAGAACTCCGCAGGATCGGCGGCGAATTTGGCGCGACAACAGGCCGGCCGCGGCGCTGCGGCTGGTTTGATGCCATGGTGGTCCGCTATGCCGTTCGCGTGAATGGCCTGACCGGTATCGCCCTTACCAAGCTCGATGTACTGTCCGAATTCGATACGATCAAAGTCTGCACCGGTTATACGTGTGACGGTAAAACGCTGGAGACCCTGCCCGCCAAACTGGAACTGTTCGAGAAGTGCCAGCCGGTATACGAAGAGCTCCCCGGCTGGAAACAGGATATCACTGCTGCCCTCAGCTTTGAAGAGCTGCCGGCTAATGCCAAGGCGTACGTGCGGCGTCTGGAAGAGCTGGCTGGCTGCCCGATCGTACTGGTATCTGTCGGGCCACGGCGAGATCAGACGATCACCATCAGGAATCCATTTGCCTGATAGGGTTTGAACACTACCCTACAAACGTTGAAAGGCCGACATAATTGTCGGCCTTTCAACGTTCTGAACCTTGATTTTACGGATCACACTACTGGCTTTTTGACTCTTGGGGTACGCAGGCTGACAGGCTTTTCACGCTGTCCCGCAAAAAGTCTGCTGCGATAACCGACATCCTGCGCCAGCTTCGTTCCCAGACCGAGAGCACGCTCTGCCTCACCCATCATCGTAGAAACAGCCTTGGCCGTGGAGGATGCACAGCAACCCTCCACCAGCAGAAGCAGTGTAGTCCACTCGCACAGCTCCTCAAAACGCTCCTTGTTAAACCATTCGATCCCGTCGCTTTCATGATTCAACAAAAATTTCCGGCACGCGTCAAGTTCAAACAACAGCTGCATCTGATGCAGCGCTGTCCCAGAAGACTCCCGTTTGTCCGAACGCCACCATTCAAGCAACGCAGCCAAAAGCTCGATGGCACGGCTGCCAAAATCGGGGTCACCATCCCGCCGCAGAAACTTCCGCAGGGTATAGTCAAGCCCCCGGCTGACCGGATCAAGCGTAGTCTCACGAAGTATCAGCCAGGCCAGCAGCAGGGATTCAGCCGCCCGATCCGAGAACCCGGCGGTGAGCCGAAGTTGGAATGAACGGGCATCACTTACCGTCGTCTTGTGACTTTCAAGCCCGGTAAAGCGGGCATAACGCTCGATCGCAACGCTTTTCTTCCGGGTATTCTTCCGCGTACCTTTGCCGGCGGCAGCACGCAGCATGTCCCCCGGTTGTGCAATCAATTCGTCCGCAGCAGCGCTCTGCAGAAACAGTTTAACCGCCCTATGCAGCTCTGCATCTGTTGCTACGAATTCTCCCGCCGGCCTGTCCGCTGTAAGCAGCTCAAGAACGGTGAGGAATGCGGCATTCAACTCTCCATACAGCAACTGCTTGCGCTCATCCTCAAGTGAATCAACGCCGGAACCGTTTAGATGCGTGTGCAACTGTCTCCATGTGCGATCCTGGTCATCATAAATTTCTCTGAAATCCATAAAAACGTGAAACTGGTACTCTTTGAGCTCTATATAAAGCCCCTGTTCGCGCAGCTCCCGACTCGAGCGGAGATATTCGAGCCCCTCTGTCTGGTCCCGGAACACCAGGTAACAATCATCTTCATCTGGGGCTGCAAGCGCGTCGGCAAGCGAAGTCCTGTCGAGCCGCCCCCCTTCTGCTTCGCCGGCAACCAGGAAGGAAACCGATTCCCTGATCCATCCTGACGCTGTCGAATGGCTGTTATGATACAGCACCAGCGCCCGATGGTCACCAGCCCGGTTGGAATAGGCAAACACATTTTCATCGACGCTGTCACCGGCATGAAAGTCGTACAGCACAAAGTTCTCTGACCCCGAGAAGAGCCAGCGGCGACGCAGCAGCGGGAATATCCACATTTCATGGCCGCGTACCAGTCCCTCATCCACCTGCTCATCCCAGTAGGCCCGCTTGTACTCCATGCCGTATTTTTCGTAAAACCCCTCGATCTGGCCGTGCCCGAACATCGGTAAACCGGGCATCGTGGCCAGCAGTACACAGGCACCGAAATATTTACCCTGCGAACCGAACTGTGCAACAGCCGTCTTTTCGTCCGGATTGTTCATGAAATTGACGAACCGTTTGAGGATTTCGTGGTTGAATTCCAATACGTTTTTGATTGTGGTGCGGTATTTAGCGTTCTCTTCGGCCTTGAGCATATTCATAAAAGCGCTGTTGTACACGCGATGCATGCCGAGCGTCCTGACAAAATAGCCTTCCATCATCCAGAAAGCCTCCGCCAGTAGCAGCGTGCCGGGTGCCTCGATCGCCACACGGTCCACAACCTCGCGCCAGAACTCCACCGGAAAAACGGAATCAAATTCATCCTTGCTCATGCCATGTTCAGCGCGGGACGGAACGCCGCCACCGAGGCCGCGCAGCGGAAACCAGAGGCGCTGATAATGCTTCTTGGCCAGCGTCATGGCGGCGTCAAAACGAATGATCGGGAAATTGCGGGCAACGTGCAGAATGGTCTGGATGACCGCCTCTCTCAGTTCGGGGATCAGATAATTGAGCTGGGCGGTATCGTTCCAGGGGATGCTGGTGCCGTCATTGCCGTGGTAGATATAGCGGATTCGGCCACTGGTACGATCATAATGCTTGAACACTACGGCGGCATCGCTCTTGTTCCAGTAGCCATCCTCGACCTGCAGACAAACATTACTGTCGTGGGAAAGATCCTCACCGGTAAATTGATACGTCGGGAACGGGGGGTAATCGGTCTGCACGAACCAGTCCGGGTGCTGTATCACCCAGCGCGAATAGATGCCGGTATGATTCGGCACCATATCGCTCGCCAGACGGATACCACGGCGGCGCGCACGTTCGCGCAGGTTAGCCAGCGCGTCCCAGCCGCCAATATCAGCGGCGACTTCGTAGTCATAGAGCGAATAGGCCGAGGCGATAGCCTCAGGGTTGCCGCAGATCTGTTTGATCCGCTGCGAGGCGGGAGAACGTTCCCACAATCCGATCAGCCAGAGACCCGTAAAACCACGGGCAGCGAGAACGTCAAGTTCGCTGTCCGGCACCTGATCGAGGCGGGTTATCGGGTAGCCGTAACTGCGGCTGAGTTGATCGAGCCAGATATACACCATCTTGGCCATCAGCACGACATGCGACATCCATCCGGCATCAGATGAAAAAGCCTCATAGGCAGGGTAATCAAATCCGTGAAAAACAGCATTCCCTCCCGATAGGTCAGAACGGCCACCGGCTGGGGTTCCCGCATGCCGGAACTCCAGGACAGGAGCCGGGCCCGCGTCACCGCCGCCACCACCACGTTCCCGCTGCTCTTCCTGAAAAATATCAAGGGATATCTCTACCTCATGCAGCAGTTCAAGCGGCAAAACATCCTGCCACTGCTCACGGAGGTAGGCGACCTGACCGGTCAGGGAGGCGGGGGAGGCGATGATCGCCGCCATAAGGGCCGCCATCAGGGTGCACCCTTTCTCGGCAAGAAGCGGTCCATCCATCAGGGAGCGGTCAAAGGCCAGGACAATGCTCGTGTAGTGAGACGTTGCGGCAAGAGCCCCATCATCAACCAGTTCGCGGAAACTTTCGATGGCAGGATTGGAGGCCGCCAGTCGCAGCAGCAGCATTTCCCGCAACAGTTGATGGGTGCGTAGTGGGCTGTTCAGGCTGTCAGCCAGCCAGCGGTCGGGCTTGGCGCTCCCCAGCAGCACCGGCTCCGGTGGAAACAGCTCAACGAAACGCTGTGCCGTCGTGCGCAGATCTTCACCAGAGAGTTCGAATCCTTCCGCTTTCAGCGCGTTTGTCAGGAGGGAAGATGCCGGAGCACCCGCGACACCGTCAATCAGATAGCGCAATGTTTTCTGGAGCGCCGCGTACAGGTTGAGTTCGCTGGCATGCACGACAGCTCCACCTGGCGAACGGGTGCCGTTCAGCTTGAAAGCGAGTTGCCGGAAAAATTGGATTTGGGGGATGCCACGTTCTTTTATGCCGCTTGAAAGCGGTCCAAGGCCGAGGGAGTACCAATGATGGGAGGAAATCTGAATGTCGTAGGGGAAGTAGGAATCTGTACCGCTCGGAGCTGTCATGATATTTCCAGTCGCGGAATGCCGGGATGTCAAGAATTGTTCGTGAACGATAAAGTGCTGACGCGAGCAAACTATTTCTTTTTAGCTGCCTTCTTGGCCCCTGCAGAAGCCGATTTGGCGGTCGCTTTTCTTTTGGTTTTTTTCGCACCCTTCTTTATTTTTTTACTTCGCCCTTTTTTTATTTTCGTTATTTTATGGGGTTCGGGATTAAATTCGTCACGCATGTTATTAAGCAAAACGGTTGTTTCTTCCATGGTTGGATCAGCTTTTTTTGCGGCTTCGAGAGTCTCTTTAGCCTCACTCAGTCGTCCGGTTTTCATATATAGACGCCCAAGCGCAGTAAGCGCTCTGGCATTATCAGGCTTCAGCTCAATCGATTTTTTGTATGCACCTATTGCGGTATCATACTCTTTTTTAAAGTCATAAATCAGCCCCAGCTTGTAGTGGTTAACCGGGTCCTCGGGGTTCAGTTCAACCGCCTCTTTAAGCAGCTGCGTTATTTCGTCATACTGCTTGCTTTTCACATAGATGGATATGAGTGCGGTACGCGCCTCGCTGTCGTCCTTATGGATGGCCAGCGCTTTTTTATAATGCGCAATTGTATTCTCAGTATCCCCCTTTTGAGCGTACAGGGCTGCAATCTCCCGATTGGCATCGCCATCATTTGGGCTGTAGGTGAGTACGGAACGGTACGACGAAAGCGCCAGACCGGCTTCTTTGCTTTTGGCAAATATCCGCGCAAGTTTAAGATGAATATCGGGACTGGCGGGGCGCAGCTTGAGGAACTCCGAATACTGCTCCACCGCTTCCTGGGACAGGCCGCGGGAAAAGCGGATATCACCAAGTCGCAAATGAGCTTCGGCGCTGGCCGGATCAACCTTGATCGCCCGTTTGTAGGATACGACCGCCTCATCAAGCTGAGACTTTTTCTCCTGCAGGATGCCTAAATTGAGGTATACATCGCTGTGAGTGCTGTTGAAATGTGCCGCCTCGCGATAGGCCTCAATGGCCTCAGTATCTTTACCCGCCGCACGGTAGGCATTCCCAAGTTTTTCATATGAGAGTGCATCTTCCGGATGCTCCTTGATAGCAGCCCGGAGGCTTTCTATTTCCTTGTCAGAACCAGTCGCATTCGACTGAGTGGCCGGCTTCTGAAGCGTCTGCGTCACCTTGTTTTTACCACCAAGTAACGAATGGTAGTCGGCCAACTTGGCATCGCCCTTCTTGCCGTACACAGCCGCCAACATCAGATGGATGTCACGATTCTGCGGTGCAGCAGCCTCGCCCCGTTTCAGCTGTTCAAGCGCTTTGTCAAGGTCACCCCGCTGCATACTGATCGCTGCGATGCCGATATGGGCCTTCGCGGAACCAGGATCAGCGGCCAGCGCCCTTCGATATTCTTCCAGCGCCTTATCAGGCTGGTTTGACGCAGTGTAGATTTCAGCCATACCGATAAATATGGAAGAATCGCCGGGCAGTTCACGCCCCGCTTCGTTGTAATGATATGCTGCCAGCGGATACACTTTTTGTGCGGCAAGAATTCGCGCCAGCGCCTTATGGTAAAGCGGGCTTGGAACCGAAGAGAGACCGCGGGCCAGTTCAACCGACGCCTCATCATTCATCCCTTTCTCGGCATAGAGCAACCCCAGATTCCCGCTGGCTCGAGCGAAAGAGGGAGCTTGCTGCAGCGTACGTCGGTATTCTTCAATAGCACCATCAAAGTTGCTGACCCGCTCCTGCTGAAGTGCGTTGACAAAGTGGGCGGCAGCACCATCCGGGCACTGGGCAACAATTTTAGCCACCGCCTGGCGCAGCTGAGACTCATCCCGGATACCGTCCAGTGATCCTGCAACGTCAAGCGCTTCTTTACAGGGATCAAAACCGAGTCCCCAGTTAAATCCGGTTAAAAGGAGTGCGGCGCTCAGCAGCAACAGGTATGTTTGCAGAATCTTCATAACGGTTGTTTCCTTTAGTAAGTTAGAAGTTATTTTCTGCGTTTTTCTGGCAGAAAATAACTTTAGTTAACCCACTTATCCTATTTGCCTCGGGTAACTTTGTCGATAGTGCGGCGGGATTATACACATCATCCGACAATATTTCAATAATTTAGGCTAAATACTTGATTATTTGCCACAGTATGTGGATAATGGTGCTTTCTTATTTGCCGCTGTCTGGGGCGACAGGACTATTTTGCTGTTCGAAGGAAACAATGAATAGAGAACTGGAAATAATGATCATGACCGCCAGCGACCTTCCGACCATTCCGGTTGTCGCCACGAAAGTCATGCAGCTTATCGAGAGCGAAAGTGCGACGGCGGAAGAGCTGGCTAAGGTCGTTGCTTCCGACCCGGCCGTTGCCGCCCGTGTGCTGAAAATATCGAACTCCTCCTTCTACGGCTGCCAGCGCCAGATTCAGACGCTGTCCCATGCGATTGTGGTCCTCGGCTTTGGCACACTGAAAAGCCTGGTCGTGGCCGCATCGGTCAAACAGGTCTACCAACCGTATGGACTGACCGAAAAAATGCTCTGGGAGCACTCCTTCGGTGCCGGTCTTGCGGCACGCATGATCGCCAAGGAGACCCGCCTGGTAAGTGAAGAAGAAGCTTTTCTGGGGGGGCTATTCCACGACATCGGCAAAATAATCATGAACACTATGAACCGGCAGCAATTTCAGGATGCCATGCAGAGATGTTACAATGACGGGTTCACCTTTGAGGAAGCTGAACGACAGGTGTATTCCTACACTCATTCAGAAGTTGGCGGGCTGGTTATCAAAAAATGGAACTTTCCCGACAGACTGATGCATGCCGTGCTGAACCATCATACCTTTGAATTCACGGACGACGAAGATTCCTATCAGGTCTGCCTGACCTCTGTTGTCGGGCTGGCCAACCTGTTTTGCCACAAAGTGGGAATAGGCATCCGCGAACCGAATGCCGAGTTGGATCTTTTACAAACAGTTCCGGCACAGCGGCTGGGCCTGAATGAACCGCGTATGAATGCGCTCCTTGAACGATTTATTGAAGCATACGAAAAAGATAAACACTTTTTCAACTGATGTCACCATACTCCCCGCGTTTCCGCTGGTCACCCCAATAGCTCCTTCAAATAATCCAAAAGGCCCCTCTTTGTTTTGCCTTTAGAACGATCACGGGCATCCTGAGATATTTCGATCAGGTCGGCTTGCGGTGCCATCGTGCCTCTCTGTTTATGCCGCTCTGAAAAGCTGCCGCCGCTGTAACTCCCCCCAGCTGAAGTCCCTTGAGCCCCGCTTATTCCCTTGACCGGATCCGTCATACCCGCACCTCAGTGTGCCCTTGAAGATGAAAATTGATTTTATCGCGCTGAAATAGTATCATTGCTTCCTTATAACTTGCAACGAAGGATACACAATGATTCACACTATTCTCACCTACCCGAACCCCGAGCTCAAAAAAAAGTCCGCTCCGGTAACAATCATTACTGATTCAATCCGGGAGCTTGCCATGAATATGGCCGAAACCATGTATGCGGCTCCGGGAATTGGTCTGGCGGCTCCTCAGATCGGCGTCCACCAGCGCGTTATTGTCATCGACATATCGGGTAAAAATGAACCACCCGATCTGATTGTCGCCATAAACCCATCCATTGTGTATGCCGAAGGAGAAGCCTACGAAGAAGAGGGGTGCCTCTCGCTACCTGACTATGCTGCCAATGTCAGACGACATGACCGGGTGATCGTCAAGGCGCTCGACCTCGAGGGGATCGAACGAACCTGGAAAGCGGAAGATCTGCTCGCCATCGCGTTTCAGCACGAGATTGATCACCTGGATGGGATACTGTTTGTCGACCACCTCTCGGCGCTCAAACGAGAGCTGTTCCAGCGTAAAATCCGCAAAGCAGCAGAGGAGAAACGATGACCGGCTGGCGAATAATTTTCATGGGAACACCCGATTTTGCCTGCCCGACCCTGCAAAAGCTGATTGAACGCGGAGGCACTATTGTGGCGGCTGTCACCCAGCCGGACCGACCAAAGGGGCGCGGACAGCGGTTGATGCCGCCTCCGGTAAAGGAGCTGGCCGAAAAGCACGGCATCCCGGTATACCAGCCTCTCAAAGTACGCGATCCTGACTTTGTTGACATCATCCGTAGACTGAAACCGGATGTTATTGTTGTCGTCGCTTTTGGCCAGATACTACCCAAATCACTGTTGGAAATCCCGCAGCATGGCTGCATCAATGTCCATGCCTCGCTGCTCCCCCGCTACCGTGGCGCCGCACCGCTTAACAGGTGCATCATTAATGGCGAGGCCGAAACCGGTGTAACAACCATGCTGATGGATGTCGGTCTCGACACCGGTGATATGCTGCTGGCCCAGAGTACCCCGCTGGATGAAAACGAAGACATCGTATCTCTGCATGATCGCATGGCGACATCGGGGGCAGATCTGCTCGCTGAAACGCTCGACAGGCTCGCGAGTGGCGGCATTGTCCCGCAGCCGCAGAACAACGCCGCCAGCTGCTATGCTCCCATGCTTAAAAAAGAGGATGGCATTATCAACTGGCATGCTGACGCCCGAACAATCCACAATCAGGTACGCGGTCTGGCTGTCTGGCCGGGCGCCTGTACGCTCATCAACGGTCAGGTGCTGAAAATCTTCCGCACCCGGGTCGGCGACGGTTCAGGGGTGCCTGGGACTGTGCTCCAGGCAGCGAAAGATACGTTTGAAGTAGCCTGTCAATCAGGCAGTCTTTTTTTGCAGGAACTGCAGCTGTCCGGCAAAAAGCGCCTTGACAGTGCCAGTTTTCTTGCCGGTTACCCCGTTTCTGAAGGAACTTTGCTGGGAGCCGGATCGGCCGAAGGATCACAACTGTGACAATACATACGGAAACAGCAACCACCCCACCACGCAAACGGCTCTTTGTCTCCCTGATGGGTGTAACCTGCCTGATCGTCGTCGCCGTCATCTTCCTGGCCTGGTGGATTCCCAACCGAGGCCTGGCCAACATTCACCCCAATCTGCCGCATCTTGTCGGCATTATCATGGTGGTGCTTTCCGGCGTCGCAATCGTCGGCACCGGCCTGCTGGTGCTGACCACTGCACTGGGCAAGGACATTTTCCTCACCAGGTTCATGCGCCTGGTGGTGATCAAGTTCTTATTACCGGTCATCGAATTTGTGGGGAGAGTGATCGGACTCGACAAGGACCGTATCCGGCAATCCTTTATCGCCATGAACAACAGCCTGGTGACGTCCCAGCGAATGAAGGTAAAACCTGATCGGATCCTGGTGCTGTTGCCGCACTGCATTCAGCTGTCGGATTGTGAAATCAAAGTAACCGGTGACATCCATAAATGCGTTCAATGCGGTCGCTGCAGCATCAAGGGGCTGGTGGATATCGGGCGAAAATATTCCGTCGATATTTCGGTTGCCACCGGCGGTACCCTGGCGCGCAAAGTCATTGTAGAAAAAAGGCCCAAACTGGTGCTGGCGGTCGCCTGTGAACGGGACTTGACCTCCGGCATCAAAGATTGCTACCCGCTGCCGGTGATCGGGATCCTTAACGAACGCCCCTTTGGCCCCTGCTTTAATACTGTCGTGGATGTGTCTAAGATTGATGCGGCGTTAAACCAGGTGCTGGAGCACGAAAAACCGGTGGCTTCAAACAGCTGAAAAAGATGGCCACCCATAGTGGGGGTGGCAACGGCAGCTCTTCCGCTACCTCTCTCTATTCATTAACCACAAAAAGACGGTCAAACACATCCCGGATTTTACCTGCTGTCTCCCCATAATCACAGATCAGGGCGGCGCCCGGATTCTTCAGTTTTGGATCATACCCCAGTCGACGCGCCAGCTTGTTCAGGTAGGTTCTCGACCCGGAGAGATCGTTAGTAGAATAGTCATTGATAATCCGCAGGCGGTTTTCAAGCTTGCGCAGAAATTTATATCCGGTCAGGAGCGTTTGGGCGCTGCCATCGGGCAACAGCCCCAGTGTACTGATTTCCTTGAGCGCGACCACTGTGCTGGGGGTACGCAATTCCGGAGAGCGGCACCCCTCCCGCAGCTGCAGATATTGAACGGCAAACTCCACATCCACCATGCCACCCCGGCCGGTTTTAATATTGTAATTGCCGTCCTTCTCCCGGGCAAGCTCGTTTTCCATCCGCATCCGCAGGCGGTGGATCTCCTGACGCCCTTCATCATCTATTGTTGCACCATAAATCGTGTGGCGGATAATGTCATGCAGCTGACCGGCTAACCTGTCGTCACCCAGCACAACACGGGCCTTGGTGAGTGCCTGCCGCTCCCATATCTGGGCTTCACTGCGATGGTAGTCGAGAAAGGATTCGAGGGAGGTCACCAGCGGACCGGCATTGCCGGATGGGCGCAGACGGGTGTCGATTTTGTAGACGTATCCCTCGCGGGTCTGCATGGTCAGGATCGATATGATTTTCTGGGCCAGCTTGGCAAAATATTCATGGTTGGAGATCTGTTTCTCACCGTCCGTATACCCCTGATGATCGTAGACAAAGATGATGTCCAGATCCGAGTGGTAGTTCAGCTCCCCGCCCCCCAGTTTCCCCATGGCTATAATCGCCAAGTTCGCTTCAGTGGCACGCCCCTCACGTTGCCATATTGGGCGCCCGAACCGCTGCAGTTCCGCAACCGCCAACTGGTACGCTGCAGCCAGACAAACCTCCCCCAGCAGGCTGAGCTGCGAAGTAACCTCCCCCTGTTGCAAGCGGCCATGAATGTCGTTGAGACCGATACGCAGAAACTCTTCGTTGCGGTAGCGGCGTAGTATGTTCAGGTAGTCCTCGAAATAGTCACTCTGTTCCAGCAGTGCATCCAGATCCTCCTTCATCATTTCCTTTGTTTTAACCACGGATGAGCCACTGCGGGCAACCAGGCTGTCAAGAAGCTCCGGATGGTTGATCAGTATCTTGGAGAGGAATTCGGACATGCCGAACAGCGATACCAGCAGCTTGATCGTCTGACGGTTTTCTGCCAGCAGGGCGTAATAGGATGACCGGGTAGCAACAACCGTCAGGAAGCGTTCCAGATTGGTCAGTGCCAGGTCAGGATCGGGTGATTCGAAGATCTCCTGGATCATGAGCGGGTTGATCTTTTCGAGAAGGCGGCGACTTCGTTCGGTCAGATTGGCTTTGACTGGCCCCCTCCGCAGAGAGACCAGATTGTCATAGGCCCGATCGACATCCTCAAAATGGCGTTCCGCCAGCATATCCTTGACCAGGTCCGAATCCGCCTTGGGATCGAGAAGAAACTGAATCTGCGGATTAACCTCCTGCTCCAGCTTTTCATCGCGCGAATTGAAGAGGGCACCGTAGATGACGGACACATGGCCGCGATGCGCTTCCAGCACCTGGCGAAAACGCTCCAGCCCGTTGGCACGCAGATATCCGCTCCGCCGCGCCAGCGCCAGCATCTCTTCCTCCTTGGCCGGAAGATTGTGAGTCTGGCGTTCCTGCACCACCTGAATCCGATGCTCGACCGAGCGGAGAAAGCGGTACGCACCCTGCAGCTTGCGATGATCATCCTCCTCCAGCAGCTTCGCCGTCAGCAGCGTGTCCAGGGCGCAAAGCGAGTTGCGTTCCCGCAGTTTCGGGTTTTTCCCGGCATACACCAGTTGCAGGGCCTGAATAAAAAATTCAATTTCGCGGATTCCCCCCCGACCGAGCTTGAGGTTGATCTCCCCCTCCCGGGAACGGGCCAGCGAGGCATCAATCTTTTGCTTCATCTGCTTCATATCCTCGATCAGGTTGTAATCGAGATATTTCCGGTAGATAAACGGCTGCAGGATCTTGAGCAGCTCTTCGCCCAAGGCCAGCGAACCGGCCACCGGACGGGCTTTCAGCATGGCGGTACGCTCCCATGACTGCCCCCAGGATTCATAGTATATCTCGGCCGAACGGAGCGAAACCGCCATGTCTCCCGATTTTCCTTCCGGGCGGAGGCCGACATCCACCCGGAACACGAAACCATCCTCCGTCACCTGCGACAGCGCCTTGCTGATCATCTCCCCCAGTTTGTTGAAGAAGGCATGGAGCGAGATGACCCCTTTTCTCCCCCCGGAACCGCTCCCTACGCCGGCAGTCTCCCCCTTGTCCGACTCATAGAAGTAGATGATATCGATATCGGATGAAAAATTCAGCTCACACCCACCCAGCTTGCCCATGCCGATCACGGTCATCTCCGCCTCGTGCGCAGCCGAGGAGTCGTCGGTCACCATCGGGAGACCATGATCGCGGATCAGGCAGCGCCGACAGACCTGATAGGCGACCTGCAATGTTGACGAAGCAAGATCGGCAAGCTCCCTCATGACCTCTTCGATTGGAGCCAGCCCATTCAGGTCGCGTGCGGCAATCCGCACAATTTCATTGCGTTTGAAACAGCGCAGCGACTTCTGCAGCGCCGTAAAATCGGCCGATTCATCGACCGTGTCCTGTACAGCAGCCTGCATCTCTTCGGCAGAGCGGCAAAGATCGATGCCGTCCTCCAGAAACAGCCAGCGCACGATTTCGGGGGATTTGTACATCAGATTCACCAGAAATGGTGATGAACCGCAGAGCAGGATGCATTGCGACAGACGTTTCTTGCGATCCGCCAGTTTGGACAGATTTTCGGGGGGGATGACACCGGCCAATCGTTCAAAGGCGTTCAGAGCCTGATCGGGAGAAGGGGTCATGAGAGCATTGATGACAATGCGGTGCAGCGTCTGAGCGGTAAACAAAGGGAGGAGAAGCTGTATATTGGCCGCAGTACGGGTACCATACTGAAAGCCGTGGGAGTCAAGAAACGTGGCCAGTTCCTGCAGCTGTTGGACGGCATCGGGTACGGCTATGATACGGGAGAAGTCCCGGGAGAAGCGTTCTATGTGCATATCAGCGGCTCGCCACCTTACGCAGTCCGTTGCGGTAGTCACCGGTGACAATCCCGTTTTCGGTAATAATCGCGCTGATGTACCGGGCCGGAGTAACATCGAAGGCGGGGTTGCGAACCCGGATCCCTTCAGGCGCAATGGCAACCCCCTTGATATGGGTTACTTCACACGCCGGGCGCTCCTCGATCGGTATCTTGCCGCCGTCGGGTAGAGTCAGGTCGAGGGTTGAAACCGGAGCGGCGACATAGAACGGGATATTGTTCTCTTTGGCCAGCACCGCCACTGAATAGGTGCCGATCTTGTTCGCGGTATCACCGTTTGCGGCGATCCGGTCGGCTCCAACCACGCAGCAGGTGATCTCGCCGCGACTCATGAAGAATCCGGCCATGTTGTCGGAAATCAGCGTCGCCGGAATTCCCTCTTTCATCAACTCCCAGGCGGTCAGGCGCGCACCCTGGAGCCAAGGGCGGGTTTCGTCGGCAAAGACCTGGATCTTCTTGCCCGCTTCATGAGCGGCACGGATTACACCCAGAGCGGTACCGTAACCGGCCGTAGCCAGCCCCCCGGCATTGCAGTGGGTCAGAATCGTGGCACCCTCCGGAATCAGCGTGGCGCCCCACTTGCCGATATTTTTACAGATGGTCAGATCCTCCTGCTCAATCCGGATCGCCTCCTTTTTGAGCGCCTCGCGAATTGCATCAAGGCTCTTGCTCCGGTTGGCCTCTGCGACCCGCTTCATCCGCTCCAGACCCCAAAAGAGGTTGACCGCCGTCGGCCGGGTGCGCCCCAGCACGTCACAGACGTTCTCCAGCTGGCGGAAAAAGGATTCGTGGGTATCGGCGATGATCGCCCGCGCCCCCAGCGCGACCCCCATGGCGGCCGCCACGCCGATCGCCGGCGCACCACGGATGATCATTCCCTTGATCGCTTCTGCGACCGACTGGAAATCGGTATAGGTGTTATAGATCTCTTCCCCCGGCAGGCGGGTCTGGTCGATCATGACTACGGCGTCATCGAGCCATTCAATAGTACGGAAGGACATGGGAACTCCTTGGAAACATAGTCGCGTTAGTAAGGTTTTAACGCTTTCTTTTAACACGGAGCCACGGATTCAGGCAATCATTTCGACTCAACTGATGTTTCGGGTTTGGCAAGTTAGAAGTTATTTTCTGCGCTTTTTTGAAGAAATGATTTCGTGAACGCACTTATCCTGTTTATCAGGGCTGGATTACGAAAAAAGGCCGGGGTTTCCCCCGGCCAAAGAAAGGAGCACAAATGGCAGTATGTGCTTCCTGGTAAAAACGTGTATGTTGAGTCTGCTCAATCTGTCCCCTTAATTTTAATCGTTGCGTGACTCCAACCACTCCCTTACTGCGTGCCAATCGCGGAATTCATCAACCGAACGGGCGGAAATACGCGGGTGTTCGGCCTCGATAAGTTTAGCCAGATCGTTTCCAGGTCCCAGTTCGATTACGGTGTTGATACCCGCTTCCTCAATAGCCGTCATGCAGCGGTCCCAGCGGAGTGTCGTGGATATCTGGCGGGAGAGCGCATCAACAGCTTGACTGCGTGTGCGCACACGTGTGGCGTCGACACCGGCCAGAACCGGAACGGTCGGGTTTGTAAGGTAGGAGTCGTCGAGCACGCCCCTGAAAGCTTCCGAGGCGGTGGCTAGATAACGGCTGTGTGACGGGGTTGTGATCGCAAGCCGGACCATGTCGGGATTGATAATCTGCGGGTCGGCCAGAAAGCGGGCTACGGAGTCGGCCGGGCCGGCCAATACCTGTTCGCCACGGTTCCTGACGATGGCCGTGTCGAGACCGTATGCGCGCATGCCGTGTTCCATGGCTCCCTGTACCTGACAAGATACCCTACCGCGCCAGAGCAGCATGCAGCCGCCAGATACGGCCATACCCCCGGCCGCTTCATCCATCAACCGGGCGCGGCGGCGAACAAGGGCGAGGGTGCCGCCCGCATCCAGTGAACCGGCCACATGGTAGGCGACCACCTCACCCAGAGAGTAACCGGCGATCAGGGCCGGTTGCGGAATGAGCGGTGCAATCCGCTGCCAGACGGAGAGTTGATAGAGCGCAATGGCAAACTGGGCGTTCTCGTTGGCAAAGATCTCCTCATCGGCCAGATTGCGCCACCAGGTTTCCAGCTCTTCCCCCAGCAGTCCTGACGCAGTGCGGCGAAGCCCCTCCAGGTCGGGTGCAGTAATCAGGTTGTCGAGCATGGCGCGGTGTTGGCCCGCCTGCCCCGAGCAGAGTATGGCTAGTCGTACGGTACCCATGGCTACCTAAACCATATCCAGGTGATAGGCAACCCAGGACGCAGCGACGAGATCGGCGCTGTCGCCTGGACTGAGATTACTTTCAACGAATGAGAGGTGGATGACGTTCAGGTGGTCGTGCCAACCAGGCTGTGCGACGCCGCCGTTCATAGTGCCCCAAGTGAAACAAAGATGAATTTATACGTCAGTTTTTCTCTGCCGTTCATATCAGACCTCTATCCTGAATTCAGTGCCGCTGCAGGTGTTGCGCACGCTCAGATTACCGCCCATGTTCTTTTCGATGATGATTTTAGACATGAATAGCCCGACTCCAGTCCCCTTGTCCGGCCCCTTCGTGGTGAAGTACGGATCGAAGATTTTGTCTATGATATCCTCTGGAATGCCACCGGCGTTGTCGATAATGGTCACAACACTCTTCCCCTCTTCCATGAACAGATCGATCATGACCTTCGGACTCTCGGATTTCCGGCTTAAAAACGCATCCCGTGCATTAATCAAAATATTAAGGAGAGCCTGGGAATATTCATTCGGATGGCCATGGGTTACGGGGTCACCTGTTTGATCTATCTCAATCTGGATCCGCTGCTCGTTGAAAACCGCCTCGATAAGGGTAAGTGCTTTTGAAATCTCCTTGCGCACGTTGAATGCAATCATTTCCTTGTCCGGCCTGAAAAATTCTGTGAAAACGCCGATGGTCAGTGACATGTGCTGGATTATTTCCATACATGAACCGATATTCTCATCCACTTCCTTCCTGTTCGACTCGCGCTCTTCGTAGAATTGCTGCAAATGCTGGATTGTGAGCGCAAGTGAGTTCAATGGCTGCCGCCACTGGTGGGAGATGTTGCCGATCATCTCCCCCATGGTTGCGTGACGGCTCTGCTGCATGAATTGCTGTTCCTTGTTGTGAAGGGCTTCCAGCAGTCGCAGGCGCTCCGTGGTTTCCGCGTGCAGGGCCTGCTCCGCGTCCCACCGGAGTGCAGCGTGTTCAATGTTGTCAAGGGCGAAGGAGATGTCCATTGCAATCTGTTTCAGCAGTCCGACCATCTGGTCGCAGAAATAGTTCGGTTCACCAGAGTATATGGTCAGAGCGCCGAGCACCTTGTTATTCACAGTCAGCGCAATGGACGCTGCGGAATGGAACCCGCTGTCCCGTCCCTTTTCATGCCAGATTTGGGTGCGCGGGTCGTTGACGAAGTCATTGCAGATATGGCAGCTGCCATCGCGAATGGCCGAGCCGGCCGGACCCAGCCCCTCCGGCTCCTCTCTAGCGGTGATCCGGATCTCGTCCAGATAGCCGTTATTGGCACCGTGCCAGCAGACAGGCCTGACCATGCCGGATTCATCGTCTATGAGCCCGATCCAGACCATTTTGAAACCACCATGTTCGACCGCCCCCCGGCAGATATCGCTGAACAGCGTGTCGCGGTCGTTTGCGTTCACGATTGCTTTGTTGGCCGAGCTCAGCACCACATACAGCCGGTTCAGGCGCAGGATGGCAGCTTCCAGTTCGTTGACCTTGATTTCTAATGCCTTGTTGATCTCCAGCAGTCTTCCGGCCTCGATGGTGGGGATTGCCTTGGAGGCCGAGGCGGCACAAAACGACTTGGAGAACTTTTCTTCCGTCTCTCGGAGCATATTTCAGTTGCCTCCTAGCAGTAATTCGAATGTTTTTAAAGAACTACGTGCTTGATGAACCGTCAGATTCAACTTGTTCAAGATCCGTGCAACTTTATCCATGCTGCGTTCAGATGCATAAGCAGTGAGAGACGTATATTGAACGCATTACACATATTTAATGGGACTAATGTTAAGTCAGTGGAGCCGGTTGCAGAATGAGCTGTGCGATCCGCTGCCAGACGGAGAGTTGATAGAGCGCAATGGCAAACTATACCATATCTAGGTGATAGGCGACCCAGGACGCGGCGACGAGATCGGCGCTGCCGCCCGGACTGAGATTCCGTTCAACGAACGAGCGGTGGATGACCGTCAGGTGATCGCGCCACCCGGGCTGGGCGACGCCGCCGTTGATGTTGAAATTTCGTGCCGCCTGTTTGGCAAAGGCCAGACCTTCTTCCCCGCCTCGCCAGAGCAGATTGGTGTCATCGACCTTTTCTATCAATGTCATCAGTGTACCGATAATAGCCCGCTCATCGTCGTGCCCATCATGAAGAAGGCGACTCAAGGTCGGGATACCGAAACGGTACAGCATCGGGAACCCGGCGGCGGCTTCACCCCGCGCACCACCCCTGGCATACCGTTGATAGACCTGGTTACCATGGGTTGCAGCAGACAAGGGGCGTGAGGCAATGATTTTTTCTCCCCACTCACGCTCAACCACCTTTCCGCAACTCAACCCCGCAAGAGCCGGGTTACTAAGGCGCCGCATTGAAGCAGAGGCCAGCAGCCCCAGGTTGAAGATTGCGCCGCGATGCGTGTTGGCACCACCTGTGGCAAGCTGCATCCGAACTTCCGCCTCCCTCCCCGCAGCCATCATGGCCTGGAACCCCTGGCCGAAAGCCGCGGCCATCGCCATCTCGGCAAACGTCCCTTCCAGTGCCGTGATGCTCTTCAGAAACGTACCGATGTGCATGTCATGATGGCTTCCTGAGTCTACCGGTGTCACCAATCCAGGCTTGGGCCATGCAAGCACCTCACTGCGAAGGGCTTTCAGGCAGAGCTGGTCATGCAGCTGGAAATCTAAAAATTGTGCGATCTCCTGCTGTACATCGACCGGTGTATGGTGGTTCAGTTCCATATCAGGCCGCCTTTTGCTCGAAAAATTCGTCAAGACTGAACAACCGAGCCCCGAAGCTGGATTTGGCCAGTATCCTGCTTGAACCCCCGTCTTTACCTGCCGCCGCGACTTCTCTCCAGGCTGCAGCCCAGCCGGATGGCGCAAGTATTTCACCATCCAACCGCGGGCAGGACTCTGCGAACGCAGCAAGGGAGTCCACGAGCAGTTTTATGTCGGAAGATTCATTACAGATAAACAGGATATCGATATCACTCGTATCCGTCAGATAATTGTAGCGGCTCACCGTTTGCCACATCAGCGAGCCATAGACACACGGGGTAACTCCTGCCGCCGTACAGATATTCAGTACGCGCTGAATGGCCTCCTGCCAGAGAGGCACATGGGGCAGTGACTGGGCCAGTTCCAGCGGGCCGCTCTGGCGGAGAATCGCTTCTGTCGGTACGTAGAGGGACACGCGCTGGCGTGTTGCCGGCGGCGGCATGGTGAGGCCAAGAGCGATATGTGGGGCACCCGTCACCTGTTGCTTGGGCTGTCGCGCTACCACGAGCGGCAGCCCAAGCGCGATCCACTCCCGTGCAAATGATGCCTGCTCAGGAACAGCGGTGTATGGCGCCAGGTCCAGATCAGAGTCAAGCCAGACCAGGTTGTGGCGTTGTACCATCTGCGAAATCATGCGGCTTTTACCAGCTCGGCTATCGGTGCCGCCAGGGTTCTGCCGCCACGTTCGAGGCCAAGGCGCGCACGTCCATCGTCAGCCGCCGCATGAGCCACTCCGGAAGCGAGACAACTGCTCCAGTCGTCTTCTGCCGACCATAGTTCATCGACCGCCCCCATACGCCAATAGTTTTCGGCTCCCGGAGCAAAGACCGGTGACTCCTCTGCCAGAACAACAAGTTTGTCGTAGGGAATTTTGGTTACTTTTGACATCGCCCGCAGGTCCATGACCCGTACCTGGGCATCCGGGAGGGCATAAACCCGGTCTGCCATCAGCCCGAAAGCCAGAAAACCACCACTGACAGCCTCGCCATGAATTACCGTTACAAGACGATGGTCATGACGCCGGGCAAGATCGCAACAGCTGGCCACGTGGGCAAAATATCCGTTTAACCCCAGCAACTCTTCGTGCCGGGAGAGCTGCTGTCCCTGGGTATCCACCAGAAAGAGTATCGTACGGGGTGGGCGGGAAACGTCGCTGTCCTCACGTACAGTTCGGAGAATGGCATCAGCTACTTTGAGTGCCAGAGCGCTGTCAATTGCTGCCTTGTTCCGCGTGCCGATGATGATCGTTTCACGCTCTCCCACTGTCGCGGTTCCGGCGAAGAATTCCCCGTCGATTGTTATGCGGTGCTGGCCAATGCCAAACAGCCTGTCAAATAAGATGTTCATGCTACCTCCCCAAGCTGCCGGTTGAAGACGTCAATCGGCATGAGTGCCACACCCTCAAGGTCTGTAAATCCCGCTTCCCGGAAAATGCTGCGCCCATCCCGTGCGCTGTCATATTTTTCAGCACGAGTGGCTAACCGGGTATGTGCCTCAGTGAGAGAAGCCAGGTCCGAAGGTTTCAAGCGATTTTCAGCATATTTCCCGAGCAGCTCGGCGGTTGCCGACCGGAATGCACCAATGTCGTCATCAACCAGGCGGGTGGCATCGCCCAGGGCACGCCTCACTTTGCCGCCGGTGATGCGCCAGACCAGCGCCCTGTCCCGGGAGTCAAACTCATCGACCCCCTTGACCGTTTCTATCACCTCCGGTCCAGAGAGGCCGATTCTTCCCTGCTCGGAGATAACGACCTCCGCGCAGAGGCGGGATACGATACCCATCCCGCCAAAGGCTCCGCAGGAGCCGCCGATCAGGGCAAAGACCGGAATACCAGCCGCCTGGGTGCGCAGGACGGCACGCATCAATTCCGATATGGCAATCAGGCCGGCGTTGGCCTCGTGCAGGCGGACTCCGCCCGAATCAACCAGCAAAAGCACGGCGACGGGACGCTCGATGAGCGCCTTGTCCATCAGGCCACGCAGTTTGGCTCCATGTACCTCACCCACGGCGCCGCCATTGAATTTCCCCTCCTGACCTGCGATCAGTATCTGGTGGCCGGCCACCGTGGCACGCCCCACTATCACGCCGTCGTCAAAGGCAACCGGGGCATTGAGCCGCGCCAGGTGCGAGCTGGCGTGGCGCAGTTGCGGCG